>Ga0209577_10001373_pt1 | contig 24159 bp, 23 predicted proteins | sample GraSoiAngelo_109_FD_185874 | JGI IMG/M metagenome (GOLD analysis project Ga0209577, IMG submission 185874) | Grasslands soil microbial communities from the Angelo Coastal Reserve, California, USA - 14_0903_12_20cm (SPAdes) (version 2) | ecosystem: Environmental > Terrestrial > Soil > Grasslands...
CGTGAGGTAGAGCGGCACGCCGCCGGGGCGATGCTGTCCATAGGCTCCAAAGATCCGGTTGAGCGTCCGTTCGAACGACGGAACGTTGATCAGCGTGACGAACCCCTTGTCGGGGTCGGGACGGTTCGGCGGGGCCTCGAACCCGTACGGGTGGTGGGCGTAGGCGGTCCGGAACAGTCCGGGGTGCTGGGAGACGAAGCTCGACGTCGGCCCCGAGGTCGGGCACCCGAACGCGGATGCGGCATTGCCTCGCAACGGCCGCAGCTTCGAGCCCACGCAGTACAGCGCGCGCATGAACGGGACCGGGGACATGATCCCCCGGTTCGCCGTCTCGCCGACGAGGATGGTGTCGCCGCTGTGGCCGCTGGCGGCCAGCCCGTTCCAGCCCGCATCGACAAGGCTGCGGTAGTCGCTCGGCTGGAGCAGGATCTGGCGGTGGTGCGGCCCTTTCCGGAACCACGGGTTCATCCACGAGCGTTCGTTGGGCTCGTTCCAGATCCCCCACTGACTGACGCGCGGGATGGGGTCCGCGGCGCGGGGGGCGGCGGCAGTCGTGGGGGTCAGCCCCGGCACGGTCAGCCCCGGGTTCTCCGAGCCGGCGGCCGCGGACGACGCCTGCGCGGGATCGACGTAGGTGCCGCTGTAGCGGCGGCCGGCCGCCTCGACGAAGTTCTGGTAATCGCCCGGGTTGGGCATCCACCCCACTGCGGGCCCCTGGCCGCTGGTCCGGTTCCCGGCGGGAACCGCCCACAGGGGAGCCGGCCCGATCACCAGGAAGTACACGCTCATACCGAGTTGGTGGGCCACCCCGACGAGGGTGTCCCAGCGGCCCCACGCGCCCGGCGGGTAGGCGGCGGGATTGGTGGCGTCGAAGTTCGCGGGGCGCTGCGTGGAGCCTGAGTTGGGGGCGATCAGCTGCCAGACCAGCGAGACCTTGACGGTGTCCACCCCGAGGCTGTGCAGCGTCTCGAGTGTCTGCACCATGTGTTGGGTGGAGACGTAGATCAGCTGGTCGTCATCGAGCAGCGAGGCCTTCTCGGTGGTCGATGCAGGTGCGTGCCCTGGCAGCGCGCAGACCATCGCCACGACGAGGCCCACCGCCGCGAGAACCATTCGCCAGCGGCTCATCGGGCCGGATGGTAGAGAGCGCAAGTTGGGGGCGCGCCGATCACCAAAGTTGCTTAACACGCCCGCGTACCGAGTGGAGCGCGTAGATCGCGAGATCCGCGATTCCGGCAACCGCAAAGGCGAACGGCCCCGTGACCGCGCGGCCTACGAGCCTTGAGAGCACGCGGGCCAAGCTATCGTCTGGCGCGATGTCGAGCGTCAAGACCAGCGTCACCGAGCTCCCTGAGTCGAGGGTTCGGCTCCGAGCCGAGGTTCCGGCGGAGGAGGTGGAGCGGCGCGTCACGGAAGCGGCCAGGCAGCTCGGGCGCCAGATGCGGGTGCCCGGATTCCGGAGAGGCAAGGTGCCTCCGCCGATCGTGATCCGCAGGCTCGGCCGCGAGGCGGTGCTCGACGAGGCGCTCCGCAAGCATCTCGGCAACTGGTACGCCGACGCCATCGAGGGCGCGGGGATCTCGCCCGTGGGACAGCCGGAGCTCGACGTGTCCGAGCTGCCCGGGGAAGGCGAGCCGCTGTCGTTCTCGATCGAGATCGGAGTCCGGCCCGAGGCGAACCTGGGGACCTACAAAGGCCTCGAGGTGGGACGTCGCGAGCCGGACGTCCCGGAGTCCAGGATCGACGAGGAACTCGACCGCCTGCGCGATCAGTTCGCCACGCTCGAGACGGTCGAGCGGCCGGCGGCGGAAGGCGATCACCTCGTGATCGACTACACCGGCAGCATCGACGGCGAGCAGTTCGAGGGAGGGAGTGGGCGCGATCAGCTGCTCGAGCTCGGCTCCGGCAGGCTCATCCCCGGCTTCGAGGAGCAGCTGATCGGAGCTACGGCGGGCGACGAGCGTGAGGTGGAGGTGAGCTTCCCCGAGGACTACGAGTCCGAGGAGCTGGCCGGCCGAAACGCGCAGTTCGACGTGAGGGTGACCGAGGTCAAGTCCAAGCGGCTCCCGGATCTCGACGACGAGTTCGCGGCGGAGGCCGGAGGCTTCGACACGCTCGCCGAGTTGCGCGAGGACGTCGCCAACCGGTTGAAGGAGATCGACGGGCGGGCGATCGAGCGCGAGTTCGAACAGGGCGTGCTCGATGCGGCCGTCGACAACGCCCAGGTCGAGATACCGGAGAAGCTGGTCCACGCGCGGGCGCACGAGCTGCTCGAGGAAACGCTCACCGCCCTGGCGCGCCAGGGGATCTCCAAGGAGGCATACCTGCAGGTCGCCGGCAAGGACGAGGAGACGCTCGCTCACGAGGCCGAGCCCGATGCCGAGCAGGCGCTGAAGCGGGAGGCGGTGCTGGCGGCGATCGTGGAAGCCGAGGGGATCGTCCCGACCGACGAGGACGTGCGCGCCGCCCTGGAGCCGACGGCCGAGCGCGCGGGATCCTCGGCCGAAGAGCTGATGGAGCGGCTTCGGGCCGACGATCGGCTGGAACGGATCCGGAGCGACGTGGCCTCGCGCCAGGCGCTCGAGCTGCTCGTGCGCGAGGCGAAGCCGATCCCGGTCGAGCAGGCCAAGGCCCGCGAGAAGCTGTGGCAGCCCGGCAAGGAGGACGCCGGAGGGGGCTCGGGCCAGCTCTGGACGCCGGGGAGCTGAGGCCCTTCCTGGCCGGGGGCGAGCCGTTGCTACATTCGGCAGGAATCCGGCGGAGGAAGCGAAAGAAGCGAGGACGATGAGCCCACTCGTACCGATGGTCGTCGAGCAGACCTCCCGTGGGGAGCGCGCGTTCGACATCTATAGCCGTCTGCTCAACGAGCGGATCATCTTCCTCGGCACGCCGATCGACGACCAGATCGCCAACCTGATCGTCGCCCAGCTTCTGCATCTGGAGTCCGAGGACCCGGACAAGGACATCTCGATCTACATCAACTCGCCGGGCGGGTCCGTCTACGCGGGGCTGGCGGTGTACGACACGATGCAGTTCATCAAGCCCGACGTGCAGACGATCTGCGTGGGGATCGCGATGTCGATGGGCGCGCTGTTGCTGGCCGGCGGCGCCCACGGAAAGCGGATGGCGCTTCCGAACGCGAAGATCCTGATCCATCAGGTGTCCTCGGCGTTCCAGGGCCAGGCGACGGACATCGAGATCCACGCCAAGGAGATCATCGACGTGCGCCGGCGGCTCGACGAGATCATCGCCAAGCACACCGGCAAGGAGATCGACAAGGTCCGCCAGGACACCGAGCGCGACTACTTCATGAGCGCCGAGGAGGCGAAGGACTACGGAATCATCGATCGGGTGATCTCGCAGCACTGACCGTCTACCCTTAGTTCCGCGAGTCGTCCCGAGCCGACTTCTGGAGAGGGCAACAAATGGCACGTCCCACCGACTCCAACGAACAGCTTCTGTGCAGCTTCTGCGGGAAGAGCCAGCGGCAGGTCAAGAAGCTGATCGCCGGGCCGGGCGTCTACATCTGTGACGAGTGCATCGATCTCTGTAACGAGATCATCGACGAGGAGCTCACCGCCCCGCCGAGCTTCGATATCGAGAACCTCCCCAAGCCGCGCGAGATCTACGACGTCCTCAACGAGTACGTCGTGGGACAGGAGCAGGCCAAGCGCACGCTGTCGGTGGCCGTCTACAACCACTACAAGCGCGTGCAGATGATGCAGTCCGACGAGAACGACATCGAGCTGCAGAAATCGAACATCCTGCTGCTGGGGCCGACCGGGTGCGGCAAGACGCTGCTCGCGCAGACGCTGGCCAAGATCCTGAACGTCCCGTTCGCGATCGCCGACGCCACCGCTTTGACCGAAGCCGGCTACGTCGGCGAGGACGTCGAGAACATCCTGCTGAAGCTGATCCAGGCGGCCGACTACGACGTCAAGAAGGCCGAGACCGGGATCATCTACATCGACGAGGTCGACAAGATCGCGCGCAAGGCCGACAACCCCTCGATCACCCGCGACGTGTCCGGGGAAGGCGTCCAGCAGGCGCTCCTGAAGATCTTGGAGGGAACGACCGCGTCGGTCCCGCCCCAGGGCGGCCGCAAGCACCCGCACCAGGAGTTCCTCTCGATCGACACCACCAACGTGCTGTTCATCTGCGGCGGCGCGTTCGCGAACCTCGACAAGGTGATCGAGCGGCGGATCGGCCACCAGGGAATCGGGTTCGGCGCGTCCATCAAGACCAAGGACCAGCGCGACCTCGGAGAGATGTTCGAGCACTGCCTGCCCGAGGACCTGATCATGTACGGGCTGATCCCCGAGTTCATCGGCCGGCTTCCGGTCATGTCCGCCATTCATCAGCTGTCGCGCGACGAGCTGATGCAGATCCTGACCGAGCCTCGCAACGCTTTGGTGAAGCAATTCCAGCGGTTCTTCCAGTTCGACGGGATCGAGCTCGTGTTCGCCGACGACGCGCTGTCTTCGGTCGCCGATAAGGCGCTCGAGCGCGAGACCGGCGCCCGCGGGCTGCGCTCGATCATCGAGGAGGTCCTGCTCGAGGTCCAGTTCGAGCTGCCCTCGCGCCGCGACGTGCGTAAGTGCGTGGTCACGCGCGAGACGATCGAGAAGGACGTCCCCCCGACGCTGGTCACCCAGGCCGCGCCGGAAGAAGAAGCGGCGTAGAGGCTGGCCGCGCCGCTTGCGTGGCGGCCGCGGGGCTGAGCGACAGCTTTGCGGGGCTCAGCGACGGCCCGGGGGGCTCAGCGATGGTTTGCGGGCCTCAGCGACGGCCGCGGGGATCGGCGACGGCCCCGGCCTGAGCGACGCCCCCGGCCTGAGCGACAGTTACTCGCACCTGTCCACCGCGCCCTGCGCACCGGTGCGAATAACTGCCGGAATTCGGCAGCTGGCCGCTCCGGACCGACCAACGATGGGCTCCGGAGCGAGTAGCTGTCGCACCGTAGTCAGCGGTTCGGCGGCTCGCGATCGATTAGGTTCTCGTCACGTCATGGCGTACGACCTGACCATCGAGATCGACAACGCGCCCGGCGCCCTGGCGGAGGTGGCAACCGCGATCAGCGACGCCGGGGTGAACATCGCCGCGGCCACCTGCATCGGGACCGGGGAGAGCGCCGAGCTGCACATCCTCGTCCCGTACGCCGAGGCCGCCCGCCATCTGCTCGCGATCTCGCACATCGCGATCACCCGCGAGCGCGAGGTCGTCGTGGTTAACGTCGAGGACCGCCCGGGCGTGCTGGCCGACATGACCCGCAAGATCGCCAAGGCGGGGATCAACCTGGACCTCGTCTACGTGGCCACCCGAAACCGCCTCGTGTTCGGGGCCGCCGACGTATCCGCGCTCCGGGCTGTGGTGGAAGGCTAGGCGGCTTCAGTACAGCGGCGCGCACGCCCGGCTCGACGCGCCGTCGCCTCGGGCCCCGACTGGCCAGCGGCTCCGCGCGAACCTGACCCTGCGGTCGATGTCCCGCGCGTCCAACCGCAGCAGCGTGCCCTGCTCGATATCGCCGATCGCGGCCAGGCACATCTTGGTCCGGTAGCTCGCAAACGCCGGATAGATCGAGCGAAGCTGCGCGTCCGGGAATGGGCGGGTGGTGCCGATCAGCACCTGTCCCTCCGGGTTGGTGCAGGTGCCCTGATACTGGGCGACGGGCACCTGGATCTGTGGGAGCCGGACACCGCCGAGCGCATTGCCGTAGCTGTCGGCGTCCACACCGCCCCCGGCGCCGTCGGGCGACGCGGTGCCCTTCGGATCGAACCGCAGCGGCGCGGTCCGCGCGGCGGGGCGCCCGGTGGCGATCCACGCGTTCAGCGCCGCGAGCGCCGCGTCATGGGTGTATTGCTGTGGTAGCTCGTCGGCGCGCACCGGATCGGACGCGGTGAACAGGCTGCACACGCCTCCCTGGCCGCCCTCGAGTCCCCAGTTGCCGGCGGTCTGTTGGCTGTAGTCCTGCGGCACGCCGCTGTCGTCCCAGTTGTGCTCCGCCTTTCCGTACGCCCCGATCCATGCGTCCACGTGGCTGGCGCCGGCGATCTCCCAGATCCGGAGGTCACGGCGATTCTTCATGGCGGGCCGCGACTCCGCCATCCCGTCCAGGAACATCGTCGGGATCGTCGGGTTGTAGGCGAACGGGGTGCTGTTGTTGGCCGCCGGGCCGGCGCACTCCCCATGGTCGATGATGAATCCGTTGTAGACGGGGTCGACCGGCTTCGCGTAGAGCAGATAGCACGATAAGCGCAGGGCGGACTGAGACTCTCCGACGGCGATGATCCGTTTCGCCGGCCGATCGCCCAGAACCCTCTCGCCCGAAGAGGACTTCAGCGCGTGCGCGATTCCATCGAGGATGCTCTCTCCGTACGAGGGACCACCTTGGGCTGGGTTCGCGGTGTCAGCGTTCGGCGCATACGGCGGGATGTGGATCTGTCCGTAGCGCACCGGGTCCTGCGCGGCTAGCGGAATCCCGGTCGGCTGTACCGACACCCCTACGTACGTGAACCCGTTGTGGAGGATCTCCCGATAGGACTCGATCCAGTCCACGTCGGTGTCCTGCTGGAGACTGACGTTCATCCACTCCAGCACGACCGTGCCGTTCGACCGCGCTGGGTTCAGTGGCCGCCGCACGATGATGCGGGTGGTGAACGGCGCGGCCGGATAGCTCTGGCCCTGCGGGTACCCGGCGTAGTTGCCCTGGGCGGTGCCCGACGCCAGGTATTCCTGCTCGGTGTACCCATACGGTCGCAGCGGGAACTGGCTGGTCTCCGCCGGCGCGTGGAGCTTGATCCCGGCCGTGCCCAGCGGGCCCGAGAACGTGACCGGGGCGGCCGCGGCGGGCGACGCCCCTGCCGTCGCCGCCGCCGCCGCAAGAAGCAGGAGAAGGACGAGCACGGTGCGAGCTTGGGTCGACGGCGGCCGGCGTTGCCTGTCGATTGACTGTGCTTGCACCAGGACTCGCTCCTCCCGCTGGACCGATTTTGGTACGAACTCCTTTCTTGTACCAAAAACTAGGGCTTGACGCCAAGTAGCGCCGCGTACACGTCGCGCAGACGGTCGAAGTCGCCCTGGAATCCGCTCGATGCGTCGGCGTACAGGAACGACTCGCCCATCCGGACGATCGCGTACGCCAGCACGTCGGGATCGGCAGGGGGCGCGTAGCCGCGGGCGACCTCGGCGTCGATCGCCTCCTTGATCAGGGCCACGACCCGGGGCTCGACGATCCCGTCGGAGGCGGTGAGGATCCGCTGCGCCGCCTCGCGCTCGTGCTCGAGGAACCGCCGGAAGGCCCGGTCCTCGGCGAGCACCCGGAGCTGCCGCTCGAAGACGTCCACGAGCCGCTTGCCGCCCCGTCCCTTTCCCGCACTGGCGATCCGGCGGAACAGCGGCACGACCAGCATCACCATCACCTCGCCGATCACCGCGTCGCGCGAGCCGCACCACCGGTGGACGGTCGCCCGGGAAAGCCCGAGCTCGCCGCAGATCGCCTGAACGTCGATCCGTTCGCCGGCCAGGAACCGCCGCGCCGTCGCGTCCAGGAACTGCTCCTTGGTGGCCGCCGGGGGACGGCCTCTCGATCGGCTGACGGTCGCGCTCGCCACGGCGCCAACGGTACCCAGTGAGCGCCAGCGCCCACCTACACTCCCGCTCCATGCCGGGCCGCCCCAGCTCCGATCTCGAATCCAAGACCCGCTACGACCCATCGGAGGTCGAGCCGCGGATCGTCCACCGGTGGCTCGAGTCCGGGCTGTTCCATGCGGACCCCGAGGGGACTCCGGACGAGAACTATTCGATCGCGATCCCGCCCCCGAACGTCACCGGTTCGCTGCACATGGGGCATGCCTACCAGGACGCGGTGATGGATGCCCTGATCCGCCGCCACCGGATGAGCGGACAGCGAACGAAGTGGATCCTCGGCACCGACCACGCCGGGATCGCGACCCAGACCCAGGTCGAGCGACTGCTCGAGGCCGAAGGGACGAGCAGGGAAGCCCTCGGCCGCGAGGAGTTCGAGCGGCGGGTGTGGCGGTGGCGGGTCCAGTACGGCGGGCAGATCATCGAACAGCTCAAGCGATTCGGCGCCTCGTGCGACTACGACGACGAGCGCTTCACGCTCGACGAGCACTACGCGGACGCGGTGTTGCGCGTGTTCGTGGCGCTGTACGAGAAGGGCTACATCTACCGCGACCGGTACATGGTCAACTGGGACCCCGGGAGCAGGTCGGCGATCTCGGACCTGGAGGTCGACGACCTCGAGGTCACCGACACGCTCTACTACATCGACTACCCGCTCGCGGATCGCGCGGGGTCGGTCACGGTCGCCACCGTCCGCCCCGAGACGATGCTCGCCGACACCGCCGTGGCGGTCAATCCGGGGGACGAGCGCTACCGGGATCTGGTCGGCCGGACGGCGATCCTCCCGCTCGTCGGGCGGGAGCTGCCGATCATCGCCGATGAGTACGTCAAGCCCGAATTCGGCACCGGTGCGCTGAAGATCACTCCCGGCCACGATCCCAACGACTTCGAGATCGGCCGCCGCCACGGGCTGGAGCAGATCTCGGTGATCGGCGAGGATGGCCGGATCACCGAGGCGGCGCCGGAGCGCTTCCGGGGGATGACCGTGGTCGTGGCGCAGCGCGCGGTCCTCGACGAGCTGCGCGCCGAGGGACTGATCTCGCGCGAGGAGGAGTACATGCACACCGTTCCGTTCTCGCAGCGCTCCGGAGAGCGGATCGAGCCGCTGATCTCGCTGCAGTGGTTCATGCGGATGGACGAGCTGGCAAGGCCCGCGATCGAGGTCGTTCGGGTAGGGCGGGTCCGCTTTCACCCGCCGAGCAACACGCGCGTGTACATGGACTGGATGGAGAACATCCGGCCCTGGGTCATCTCCAGGCAGCTGTGGGGGGGACATCGGCTGCCCGTCTGGTATCGCGGCGATGAGACGTACGTCGGGGTCACCGCGCCAGAGGGCGAGGGCTGGGAGCGCGACCCGGACGTGCTCGACACCTGGTTCTCGAGCGCGCTCTGGCCGTTCGCCACGCTCGGCTGGCCGCAGCACACGCCCGCGCTGCGCGCCTTCTACCCGACGGACGTGCTCGTGACCGCCCGGGACATCATCTTCCTGTGGGTGGCGCGGATGATCATGATGGGGCTGGAGTTCGCCGGCGAGGTCCCGTTCGACGACGTGCACATCCACGCGATCATCCAGGCGCCCGACGGCCGGCGCATGTCGAAGTCGCTGGGCACGGGGATCGACCCCCTGGATCTGATCAACGGCGGGCCGCGGCCGCCGGTGTTCGAGAAAGGCGAATCGTTCCCGGCCTACGGCGCTGACGCCCTTCGGTGGGGGCTGCTCGCGATGGCCTCCTCCCAGGACGTCCGCTTCAGCGAGGAGCGGATCGCGCAGGGCCTCCAGCTCACGAACAAGCTCTGGAACGCCGCGCGGTTGATCCTGCTCGGGGTAGGGCCGGACGCGCGGCCGGCGGTGGCGCCCGCGGCGGTCGAGGACCGGTGGATCCTGTCGCGACTGGAGCGCGCGCGTGACGAGGTGTCGGGGAGGATCGACCGCTATGACTTCTCGCACGCGGCACTCGCGCTCTACGACTTCGTCTACGGCGAGCTGTGCGACTGGTACCTGGAGCTCGTCAAGCCGCGCCTGCGCGCCGGCGAGCCGGAGGTGTCCGCGACGCTCCTGCACGTCCTCGTCGGCACGCTCGCGCTGGCCCACCCGCTGATCCCGTTTGTGACCGAGGAGATCTACGGCTACGTCCCCGGCGCCGAGGGCCTCCTCGCCGCGGGCCTCCAGCTGGAGGGTGCCCCGGTCGACGCCGCCGCCGAGACGTCGGTCGGCCGCGTGATCGAGGCGGTCCAGGCGATGCGAGCGTGGCGGGACTTCTCCGAGGTGAAGGCCGGAGCGATCGTCCCCGCTCGGCTCGACGCCGACGGGTACGAGGACACGGGCGACCATCTTGCGCGGCTCGCCAGGCTGTCGTTCACCTCGGACGGCGCCGACCCGGTGGCGAGCGTGCCCGTGCCGGGAGGTGTCGTCGAGATCCTCCCGAGCGCCGAGGTCGACCCGGGCGCGGCAGAGCGCAAGCGCTCGGCCCAGCGGGCCAAGCTCGAGAAGGACATCGAGCAGTCCGAGCGCAAGCTCGCCAACCGAGGGTTTGTCGACAAGGCCCCGCAGGAGGTGGTGGCCGCGGAGCGCGAGAAGCTCGAGCGGCTGCGCGCTGAGCTGGAGGCCCTGTGAACCGGGAGGAGGCCGAGCGCTACATCCTCGAGCGCGAGCTGTTCGGGATGCGGTTCGGCCTGGACCGCATGCGCCGCCTGATGACCGCGCTGGAGCATCCCGAGCGACGGTTCGACTCGATCCACGTGGTGGGGACGAACGGGAAGTCCTCGACGGTCCGCATGATCGCCGCGATCCTCGAGCGGCACGGGCTGCGCACCGGCGCCTACCTGTCCCCGCACCTGGTGTGGTTCTCCGAGCGGATCAGGATCCAGGATCGCGACCTGGGGCCCGCCGAGTTCGCGGCCGCGATCCAGCGGGCAGCCCGCGCGGCCGAGCTCGTCGATCGCTCGCTTGGAGGCGAGGAGCGGGTCACGCAGTTCGAGCTCCTGACCGCGGCCGCGTACCACGAGTTCGCCCGCCGGGACGTCGAGGTGGGCGTGATCGAGGCAGGGCTGGGCGGACGTTACGACGCCACCAACGTGATCCCGTCGAAGGTTCAGGTCCTGACGAGCGTGGGTCTCGAGCACACCCGCTGGCTGGGCCCGACGATCCGCGACATCGCGGGAGAGAAGCTCGCGGTCGTGCAGGACGGAGCCACGCTCGTGCTCGGGCCCGACCTAGACCCCGACGCGGAAGCGGTCGCCGAGACCGTGGCCCGTGACCGCGGAGCGCGCATCGTCCGCGCCGGATCCGATCCCGGGGTCGAGGTGGGGGCGCTCGGCGCATTCCAGCGGGTCAACTTCTCGGTCGCGCGCGCCGCGGCGGAGGCGTACCTCGGAGAGCTCGATCCGGAGGCGGTGGCGCGAGCCGCCGCCGAAGTGCGCGTCGCTGGTCGCCTGCAGGTGATCGACGAGCACCCCCTGACGCTGCTCGACGGGGCGCACAACCCCGCCGGGATGTCGGCGCTCGCAGGATCGCTGCGCCGGATCCTCGACGACCGCGGCCAAGAGGGCCTCGTGGCGGTCGTCTCGATCCTCGACGACAAAGATGCGGCGGGTATGCTCGCGGCGCTGCTGCCGCTCTGCGAAGCGCTCGTGCTGACCAAGTCCCGAAATCCGCGAGCCCTACCGCCTCCGACGCTCCAGTCGCTGGCGGGTCAGCTGCTGGATGACGGTCCGGCCTCTGAGATCGTCGCGAACCCGCGAGCCGCCTTAGAGCGCGCCCGGGAGCTGGCGACGCGCAGCCACGGCTCCGGCGGGGTGGTGCTCGCGACCGGTTCGATCTACCTGATCGCCGATCTGCTGCGTCCCGCGGACGAGGCTCGGGCGTCGGTCCTGTGAACGAGCACGACGACCAGCCCAGCTTCCTCACTATGATCGGGCTGGTCGCGCTGATCGTTGCCGTCGTGATCCTGGTGTTCTTCGGGATCGGATATCTGTTCGGGCGGGTATTCCTATAGACGCAGGTACTTCACGCCCGGCGCCGAAGAAAAGCGACGCGTGACGAACGGCACGCACTGACGACGACCCCTTTACACTCGCCCCTCAATGCTTCCCGTCGCGATCTTCGGCATCAGCAACAGCGGGGTCAACCTCGCGATCGACCTGCTGATCCTGTTTCTCGTCGTGGTGTGGCTCGCGCTGGTGTACTGGACCTACTCGGACGCGCGCCGGCGGATCTCGGACCCGATGCTGATCGGCTGTGCGACTGCCGCCTCGCTGTTCCCGTTCGTGGGAACGCTCGTGTACATGATCGTGAGGCCGCCCGAGTATCTCGACGACATCCGTGAGCGCGAGCTCGAGATCCAGGCCGCCGAGGCGCGCCTGGCCGAGCTTGGCTACCACCTGTGCCCGCATTGCGACTATGAGGTCGAGAAGGACTTCCTCCGCTGTCCCAACTGCATGCGCAAGCTGAAGGACCCCTGCCCGGTCTGCAGCAAGCCGCTCGACCCGAGCTGGAAGCTCTGCCCGTTCTGCGAGGCCGAGGTCGGCACGCCTCCGCCGACCCCGCGCCGCACGCGGCGTCGCCGCGAGACGAGCGCGGAGCGGACCGTCGCAGGCCTGGCCGAGGGCGGTGCCCCTGCTCCGGCTCCGGCCGAGCGCGGCCCCACCGCCTGACCTAGACCCCGAACAAAGGACGGCCGCACGTGGAGCGAACGCTCATCCTCGTCAAGCCCGATGCCTTCGCCCGCTCCCTGACGGGAGAGATCATCGCCCGCTTCGAGCGCAAGGGGCTGCGGCTGGCGGGGATGCGGCAGCTGACGATGGAGCGCGGTCTGGCCGAGCGCCACTACGCCGAGCACGAGGGCAAGCCGTTCTACGAGGAGCTCGTGAGCTTCATCACCTCCGGACCGCTCGTGGCGATGGTGCTCGAGGGCGAGAGCGCCGTGGAGGCCGCTCGCCAGGTGATCGGCGCGACCAATCCGCTGGAGGCGTCTCCCGGCTCGATCCGCGGCGACTTCGCGATCTCGGTGGGACAGAACATGGTTCACGGCTCCGACTCGTCGGAGTCCGCGTCGCGCGAAGTGGGGCTGTTCTTCCCTGAGCTCGCTTGAGCTGACGCTGGCCTCGCGGTCGCCGCAGCGCCGGGCGATCCTGGAGCAGCTCGGGATCCGGTTCTCGGTCGTCGAGCCGGATGTGGAGGAGCTCGAGGAGGGGCCGGCCGAGGAGGTCGCGATCGAGAACGCGCGGCGCAAGGCCCAGAGCGTGGCGGCGAGCGGTCACGAGGGCGTCGTGCTGGGAGTCGACACGGTCGTCTCCCTTGAGGGCAGGATCTACGGCAAGCCGGCCGGCGCGGACGATGCGCGCCGGACGCTCCGTGCCCTCTCGAATCGGCGCCATGTGGTGACGAGCGGGCTCTGCCTCATCCGCGAGGGCGACGAGCGTGTCGCGAGCACCACGACCGCGGTGGAGTTTCGGGCGCTCGGCGACGAGCTGATCGAGTGGTACGTCGGGCTCGGAGAATGGCGCGGGCGGGCCGGCGGGTACGCGATCCAGGGCCGCGGGGCGGCGCTGGTGGCGGCGATCGAAGGGGATTACACGGGCGTTGTGGGGCTGCCCGTGGCCGCGCTCATCGAGCTGATGCCGGATTTGTTGACGGGAACCTGACGGACTTCCCGTTTTAGCAGCGGATTTATGTCCCTCCGGGCATCCCGGGGACGGCCACGGGGAGCTTGTTCGGGTACACTCGGCCGCCGACGGCGCTGGCATCAAGGCGTGGCCCCCGACCCGCCGCCAAGTCCGTCGCTTACCCCTACCTAAGATCCTGCTTCCCTTCAGTCCATGGGCTTCTTCAGCTACCTGACCGGCTTCGGCGGGCGCGACATGGCCGTCGATCTCGGCACCGCCAACACGCTGGTGTACGTCCGTGGCCGGGGGATCGTGCTGTCGGAGCCGAGCGTGGTGGCGGTCGACTCGCGCTCTGGGGAGGTGCACGCGGTCGGGATCGAGGCCAAGCGGATGCTCGGGCGCACGCCGGGGACCATCCAGGCGATCCGGCCGCTCAAGGACGGCGTGATCGCCGACTTCGAGGTGACCGAGGAGATGCTCCGGCACTTCATCCAGAAGGTCCACCAGAACCGGTGGGCGCACCCCCGCGTGGTGGTGTGCGTGCCTTCGGGCGTGACCGGCGTCGAGAAGCGGGCGGTGGAGGAGGCCTGCCTCTCGGCGGCGGCACCAGCGAGGTCGCGGTGATCTCGCTCGGCGGTATCGTCGTCTCGCAGTCGATCCGGGTGGGCGGCGATGAGCTCGACGAGGCGATCATGAGTTACGTCAAGCGCGAGTACAAGCTGCTGATCGGGCAGCAGACGGCCGAGGAGGTCAAGCTCGAGATCGGTTCGGCGTTCCCGACCGGAGAGGAGGTCCAGGCCGAGATCCGGGGTCGAGACATGGTGTCGGGGCTGCCCAAGACGGTGGTGCTGACCAGCGAGGAGATCCGGGGCGCGCTCGAGGAGCCCGTCACCCAGATCATCGACGCCGTCAAGGAGACGCTCGATCGCACGCCCCCCGAGCTGGCGTCGGACATCATGGATCGTGGCATCATGCTGGCCGGAGGCGGGTCGCTGTTACAGGGACTCGAGGAGCGCCTGCGTCACGAGACGCAGATGCCCGCGCACCTGGCCGAGTCGCCGCTCACGTGCGTGGCGGTGGGCTCGGGGAGGTCGTTGGAGGAGTTCGAGGCGATACACCGTTCGAGCAAGAATTCACGCAACCGCCGACATCGGTACTAGCTTTCGAGAGCCGGTGCCGGTAGCTCTCGTGTAGCAACAGTTTGGAGACGCGGACCCCGTGCACTCAAAGCAAGTCAGGCGGCGGCGCGCCGTCGTAGCGGCTCTCGTCGCCGTCGCCCTGATCCTGCTGACAGCCTATTTCGGCGAGTCGCCGTCGAGCCCGCTGCACACCCTTCAGCGCGGAATCGTGGAGGTCTTCTCGCCGATCCAGGAGGGGGCCAGCAAGGTCCTGTCCCCGTTCCGTGACGTGGCGAGCTTCTTCTCGGACACCTTCAAGGCCAAGTCCCAGGTCGGTCAGCTGCGCAAGCAGGTGCACAAGCTCCAGGCCGAGCTTGCCCAGTCGCAGTACGCGGTCAGCCAGAACGCCCAGCTCCGGCGGCAGGTGGGACTCGACAACAGCACCGGCCTCGCCTCCTACAAACCGGTGGCCTCAAACGTGATCTCGCGCGACCCGACGCTCTGGTACGCGACCGTCGAGATCGACAAGGGATCCGACGATGGGATCCACCGCGGCAACCCGGTGACCGCCGACGGAGCCCTGGTCGGGCAGGTGACCACGGTCGATCCGACCGTGTCGTTCGTGACGCTGATCACCGATCACACCATGGCCGTCGCCGCTCAGGTTCAGGACTCGAGCGCCGACACCGGAGTGCTCGTTCCGGCGGTCGGGAATCCGAGCCAGCTCCAGCTTCAGTACCTGCCGACGAGCGCGCCCGTCCAGACCGGGCAGCAGGTCGTAACCGTCGGGTTCAAGTCGGGCCCGCTGCAGGATCTCTACCCGCCCGGGATCCCGATCGGCCAGGTCGCGAGCGTGGGTAACAGCCTGGCCAACAACGGCGAGGTGCCGGTGACCCCCGCCGCCGACCTGCGCCATTTCACGATCGCCCAGGTGCTGACCGCTCCGCACGCCGGCGCGGAGCGCGTCCAGCTGCCCTCGGGATCGGGGGGCGGGAGCGGATGACCGAGGGACCGCGCGATGCCTGAGTCGCTCCGCCTGCCGATCAGGCTGGCCGTGCTCGCGGTGGTCACGGTCATCATCCAGGAGGCGGCGATCTCGCAGATCTCGATCTTCGGGATCAGCGCCGATCTGACCGTGCTCGTGGTGATGGCGGTGGGGCTGCTCGCGGGCTCGATCCCGGGCGCGATCATGGGGTTCGGCACCGGCCTGCTGGTGGACATGGTGCTGGTCCAGACCCTGGGCGTGACCTCGCTGCTGTACATCGTGATCGGGTACTGGGCCGGCCGTCTGCGCGAGCTCCGCGACCCCTCCCACGGGCTGGTCCCGATGGCGATGGGCGCCGCGGCGACCGCCTTCGCCGGGCTGGGGATGGCCGTGATCCAGTTCCTGCTCGGCGTCGACGCGCCGGTGAGCTGGTTGTTGCTCCAGCAGATCTTCATCACCGTGCTGGTCAACACGCTGATCTCGCTGCCCGTGTACGCCGCGGTCCGGCGGATCGTGGAGCCGGCGCTGCCGCAGGACCCGCGCCGGCGCCGCCGCCGCGCGTACACGACCGGCGGCCTCAGCCCGCTGCAGCGACCGTCACAGCGGCTCGGGGCGATGCCCCGCTCCGGCACGCGATGATCCAGTTACCAGACGGCAGGCGTCCTCCCCTGACGCCGCAGCTTGCGCTGCGCGTGGCGATCCTGGGCAGCTTCGCGCTGGCGCTGTTCGCGATCGTCTTCTTCCGCCTGTGGTTCCTGCAGGTGCTCTCGGGCGACAAGTACCTCGCTCAGGCGAGCGTCAACCGGGTCCGCAACATCGACGTTCCGGCCGCGCGAGGCCAGATCCTGGATCGCGGCGGCGCCATCATGGTGGACTCCAAGCGCGCCATCGCGGTGCAGATCTCGCCGCCGGACCTGCCGGTACCGCTCAACCCCGCGAGTCTCGGGCGCACGCCGGTCAAGGACGCGCGGCTGTACGGGCGCCTGGCCCGGGTGCTCGGGATGCCGACTGCGCGGCAGCGCTGTCCGGTCGCGGGGCACGGCGTGGTACGGCTCTCGCCGATCGGCTGTCTCGTCGCGCAGGGATACGCGCTCGTCCCGTACGCCAACGTGACGATCAAGAAGGACGTCTCGTCCGCGATCCTCTACTACCTCGAGGAGCGCCAAGCCCAGTTCCCGGGGGTTGAGGTCCAGCCCATCTGGCTGCGTACGTATCCGCTCAACGACGTCGCCGCGCAGCTATTCGGCACGATCGGGCCGATCACCCCGGCGGAGCTCAAGGAGCGGCGGTTCCACGGCCTGCCTCAAACCTCGATCGTCGGGCAATCGGGGCTCGAGTGGTACTACAACCACTACCTGCAGGGGACCGACGGCTCCGACCGGGTCCAGGTGGACGCGCTCGGGCGGTTCACGGGCTCGCTGAGCGAGGTCAAGCCGGTGGCCGGGCACAATCTCAAGCTGTCGCTGGACGTTGCGCTCCAGAAGGCCGGCGAGTCCGCGCTGGGGCAGGCGATCGCCTCGAATCCCCCGTCCAACGGCGGCGCGTTCGTGGCGATGAACCCGGACAACGGCGAGATCTACGCGATGGGGTCCAACCCCTCGTTCGACCCCAACATCTTCACTAAGCCGGTGTCCTCGTCGGTGTACGCGCAGCTCAACAACCCCTCGAGCGGCTACCCGCTGATCAACCGCGCGATCCAGAGCGCAGGCCCGACCGGCTCCACGTTCAAGCCGATCACGGCTACCGCGGCGCTGCAGAGCGGGGCGTGGACCGTGGGAGACAGCTACGACGACACAGGCCAGTTCTGCCTCGACGGGCAGTGCCGCCACAACGCGGGCGGCGGCGCCAACGGCGTGCTCGATCTGGAGAACGCGATCCGGGTGTCCGACGACGTGTTCTTCTACAACCTCGGCGCGCTCACCAATGCCGAGCCCGCGACCCACCCGAATGGCGGCGCGCTTCAGCAGTGGGCGCACTCGTTCGGGATCGGCCGTCCCACCGGCATCGACCTCGGCGGCGAAGTTCGCGGGAACCTGCCCACGCCCGCCTGGCGGAACCACGTGAACCACCTCGAGAGCGAATGCGACAACGCCACCGGGCCCTTCAAGGGCAAGCCGAAGCACGCTCCGGGCGGGTGTGGGATCGCTGACGGCACCAACCGCCCCTGGTCCATCGGCGACAACATCAACCTCGCGGTCGGGCAGGGCGACGTACAGGTGACGCCGCTCCAGCTCGCGGTCGCCTACTCGACGATCGCCAACGGCGGAACCGTGGTCCGCCCGCACATCGGCCTCGACGTGCAGGAGCCCGACGGCACCGTGCTGCAGCGGATCGATCCGCCCCCCGCCCGGCACATCAACATCAACTCGACCTACCTGGAGACGATCCGCGCCGGGCTTCACGACGCCGCCCAGAGCGCCGGCGGCACCTCCGACGACGTGATGGGCAACTTCCCCCAGCAGGTCTATGGTAAGACGGGTACGGCCCAGTACACCGGCCAGCAGGACTACTCCTGGTACGCGTGCTTCGTGCCCTCGTCGGCGACCAGCAAGCCGATCCTGGTGGTGGTGTGGGTCGAGCAGGGCGGGTTCGGCGCCCAGGCCGCGGCCCCCGCGGCCCGCCAGATCCTCTCGCAGTGGTTCTACGGCAGCCGCGGTCCGTTCCAGGCGGGAGCATCGAAGACGCTATGAGCACCGTCCCCGCCATGACCCCGATCCGCACGGTCGACGAGACGGTCGAGGCCCGCCCGCGCTCGATGCTGGTGATCGACCCGCTGCTGGCGCTCGCGGCGCTCGGTCTCGTGGCCTGCTCGTTGATCACGCTGAAGGGCGCGACACGGCACGCGGTGCCTGGTCACCCGCTGTACTACGTGGAGCGCCAGGGGATCTATGCGGCGGTGGGGTTGCTGGTCGCAATCCTCCTGACCCGGATCGACTACTCCCGGCTGCGCGAGTACAAGTTCGCGCTGTACGGGACGATGATCGCGCTGAACCTGGTGGCGTTCGGGATGCCCGCGATCCGCGGCTCGCACCGGTGGATTCCGCTTCCGTTCCTCCAGTTCCAGTCATCCGAATTCGGAAAGGTCCTGCTGATCGTCGCCCTCGGCGCGTTCGCCGTGGACCGCGTCCGGCGCCTGCACGAGCGCCGGACCACCGCGCTGATCATGCTGCTGTCGATCATCCCGGCGCTGATCGTGATCCCGCAGCCCGACCTGGGGACGGGCCTGGTGTACGTCACCGTCGGGTTCACGATGCTGTTCGTCGCGGGCACCTCGTGGAAGCAGCTGACCGCGATCGTGGCCCTGTTCGCGGCCGCGATCGCGATCGTCCTGGCGGGTGCGCCGGCGCTCGGAGTGCACGTGCTGAAGCCCTACCAGGTGCAGCGGCTCACCGGGTTCCTCAACCCCTCGCACGACCCACGAAACCAGACCTACAACATCACGGAGTCGCTAATTGCGATCGGATCCGGGGAGAAGACGGGCCGCGGCGTGCAGAAAGCGACTCAGACCAACCTACACTTCTTACCTGAGAACCAGACTGACTTCGTATTCGCGGTCGTCGGCGAGACCTACGGGTTCGTCGGGGCGGCGCTAGTGCTCTCTTTGTACGCGCTGCTGATCTGGCGATCGTTACGTATCTTGATGATGGCCAAGAACCTCTACGGCACTCTGATCGCCGGCGGCATCCTCGCGATGCTGATGTTCCAGGTGTTCGTGAACGTCGGAATGACGATCGGCATCATGCCGATCACCGGCGTGCCGTTACCGCTGATGAGCTACGGAGGATCCTCCGTGCTGGTGACGTTCATCGCGATTGGCCTTCTGCAGTCGATCCACATGCAGGCTCGGCTGTCCGCCGCGGGGAAGAGTCGCGCCTTGGTCTCATAGCGCGCCATCCCCGCGCGAACGGGTCGCGCCGCCACCGGCGCCCCGATTGCAAGCAAGCTTTCGCGCCCTTCGCGGGGCGCGGCACAACTTCCAAAGGACTGAATGAAAATTGAAGAAGCAAGTGCTGGTCAGCGTCGACCGTGGGGAGACCAGGGTCGCGCTGCTGGAGGCGACGGGAACCGTCGCCGCGCGGAAGACCGGCTCCGGCTCTCGCCGGCGCCGTAGGCCGCAGAAGCCCGCCGCGGGTTACCACGTCGCCGAGCTGTACCTGGAGCGCCGGGGCGCCCGGTCGATCGTCGGCAACATCTACAAGGGCCGCGTGGACAATGTCCTGTCGGGGCTCGAGGCGGCGTTCGTGGACATCGGGCTGGAGAAGAACGGGTTCCTGCACGTCGACGAGATCGTGCTGCCGGGCGTCGAGGCGCCCAGGCGTGGACGCGGGCAGAGCGGCAAGGGCCGGGAGATCACGGATCTGCTCAAGCCCGGTCAGGAGATCGTCGTCCAGGTGGTCAAGGACCCGCTGAAGACCAAGGGCGCGCGCCTGTCCATGGAGCTGACGATCGCGGGCCGCTACATGGTCTACGCGCCGTTCGGCGAAGGCGTCGGCGTGTCCCGGAGGCTCGACGACAAGGAGCGCGAGCGGCTGCGCAAGGAGGCGGCGAAGCTCGACCTGCGAGGCGGCGGCGCGATCATCCGCACCTCCGCGCAGGGCGTCAAGCGCGCCGACCTCGAGCGCGAGCTGTTGTATCTGTTCAAGCTCAACGAGGTGCTCCAGAAGCGCGTTGAGGAGACACCTGCTCCCGCGCTGGTGTTCCAGGAGGCGGACCTGTCGGTGCGGGTGGTGCGCGACGTCTTCTCGGCCGATTTCGAGCGGGCGGTGGTCGACGATCCCAAGCAGCACCACCGCTTGGTGTCGTTCTTCTCCCGGACCGCCCCCGACCTGGTCGAGCGTGTGGAGCTGTGGGAGGAGGACGAGCCGCTGTTCGAGGCCTTCGGTATCGACGAGGTGCTCTCGTCGACGCTCTCTCGGCGCATCGACCTGGCGAGCGGCGGATACCTGGTGATCGACTACGCCGAGGCCCTGACGGTGATCGACGTCAACACCGGCTCGTTCGTGGGGCGTGGCAAGAGCGCGCGACTGGAGGACACGATCACCAAGACGAACCTGGAGGCGGCCGCGGAGGTCGTGCGCCAGCTGCGGCTGCGGGACATCGGCGGGATCATCGTGATCGACTTCATCGACATGGCGCGCGCGCGCAACCGCGACGCCGTGCTGAAGGCGCTGCGAGCCGCCCTGGACGAGGACCGGACGAAGACCTTCGTGGTCGAGATCTCCCCGCTGGGTCTCGTCGAGATGACCCGGCAGAACGTCACCGACGGCGTCCGGGAGATCATGACCCGGCCGTGCACGACGTGCGGGGGAGAGGGCGTGATCAGGTCCGAGGAGACCCTGGCGATCGACTTCGAGCGGCGGATGCGGGACCTGGCGAAGAGCACCAAGGCCGAGGCGCTGCTACTACAGATGAACCCGCGGGTGAGCGCGGAGTTCACCCGCGACGACGCCCGCGTGCTGCACGCGATCGAGCACGAGACGGGCAAGGTGTTCGTGTTCGAGGGCTCGGAGGGGCTGCCGCTCGATCACCTCGCGGTGGTGCTCGAGGGGACGCGCGACCAGGTGCTGGAGCGCGCGGTGCCCTTCCGCGTGGGCGAGGAGGTTCACGTCCAGATCGTCGAGCCGCACATGTACAGCCCCGGCGATGCCGTCGCCAAGGTCGACGGCTACGTGATCTCCGTGGTCGGCGGCGGGCCGTACGTGGGCGAGAAGCATCTCGTGCGGATCGACGAAGCCGGCCGCACCGCGGCGGCCGCCTCGCTGATGGACGCCGAGCCGGCCCCGGCGGCCGATTCGGCCTCGACCACGGCGAGCGCCGGTTCGCGGACTCGGCGGTCGTCGCGATCCTCGCGATCGCGGGGTTCGCGGGCGGACGGCTCGGGGACGGACGGCTCGGGGGCGAGAAGCTCGGCGGCGGACGGCTCCAAGCCCGCGGATGGCTCCAAGGAGGAGGCGGACAAGGGTTCCGGCGGCGACCAGAAGTCCGAGGACGATGGCCTACAATCGAAGCCTCGGCGCCGTGGCCGCAGAGGCGGACGGCGCCGTTCCGGTGCCAAGGCCGAGTCGGCGTCGGCGCCGTCCTCGTCTGAGTAGCTCATGTACGCGATCGTCAAGACAGGTGGCAAGCAGTACCGCGTCGAGGAGGGCCAGTCCCTGCTCGTCGAGCGGCTGCGCGAGGACGACGGGGCCAAGGTAGGCCTCGAGCCGCTCCTGTTCGTCGACGGCTCGACCGTCGTCGATGGCGACGATCTGGCGAAGGTGAAAGTCGAGGCGCGCGTGGTCGGACACGAGCGTGGCCCGAAGCTCCGGGTGGTCAAGTTCAAGCCCAAGCGCGGATACAGGCGCCGGACCGGTCACCGGCAGGAGCTGACGCGGCTCGAGGTGACGTCGGTCAAGCTCGCGGCCCGGCGCAGCTCGGCGAAGGCTGAGCCGGCCGCGATGGAGGGTGAGGCCGCCGCCGCGCCGGCCGCGGCGCCCGCGAAGAAGCCGGCGGCGCGCAAGCCGGCGGCGCGCAAGCCGGTGGCGCGGAAGCCGGCGGCCGAGAAGCCCGTGGCCGAGGCGGCCCCGGCTGAGAAGCCCGCGGCTGAGAAGCCCGCGGCCGAGGCGGCCCCGGCTGAGAAGCCCGCGGCGCGCAAGCCTCGAACCAGCAAGCCCAAGGCGGAGGAAGGTAATGGCGCATAAGAAGGGCCTCGGCTCCTCGCGCAACGGACGCGACTCGCACTCCAAGCGGCTCGGCGTGAAGGTGTTCGCCGGCCAGACGGTGACCGGCGGCGAGATCATCGTGCGCCAGCGCGGAACCCGGTTCAAGCCGGGCGACGGAGTCGGCATCGGCAAGGACGACACGATCTACGCCCGCGCCGCCGGCACGGTCGCGTTCAAGCGTGGCCGCACCGGCCGCGTGATCTCGGTCGTCCCGAGCGAAGGCGAGTCTTAGGGCGGGCAGCCGTGCGGTGACGGGCAGCCGTGCGGTGGCGCGCAGCCGTGCGGTGGCGGGCGGCCGTGCGGTAGCGGGCGCCCGCCCCGTGGCGGGCAGCCGCCCGCCGGGGTCCCGGACCGACTCCGCCGGCGCCCACTCGCCGCGCCTCCCCTCACGCCGCACCGGATTCCGGTGCGCCAGTCGGCGACGGGCCAAGGTGCGAGGTGCACATGGGGCAGCGGCGCGCCTTGACCGGGATCGCGCTGGTGCACTCCGGGCACTCCTTCTCGTCCGGATCCTCCTTTGCGCGCCGTGCCAGCAACGCGTTGATGGGCGCCACCACCAGGAAGAACACGGCAGCCGCGATGGTCACGAACGCGATCAGGTTGTTGAGGAAGTCGCCGTACTGGAAGTGGCTGTGGTTGATCGTGAACGAGAGGGCTCCGAAGTTCGACTTGCCGAAGATCAGCGCGATGATCGGCGTCAGGAGGTCGGCAACCAGCGCCTTGACCACTGCCGTGAAGGCGGTGCCGATCACGACTGCGACCGCCAGGTCGACGACGTTCCCGCGCAGCAGGAACTTCTTGAAGTCTGAGAACAGGCCCCGCCCGCGCGAGGTGAGCGGCTTTGCGGCTGTCGATCCCGAGCTCATCAGGCGCGACCTCCCGTAGCTGATTTGTTGCGATTAGCCATCTTGTTCTGTAACAGGTGACGGCGCAAGACTCTGGGCATGCCCAAAGCGTCGCCAAATGTGGACGCTCAGCGACCGGATTTGACGACGCTTCGTTCTCCGGCGGCGATCGCGGGCGAGCAATGGGGGGTGATTGGTCACGAGCAGCTCCACAAATGCGGCGTGAGCAACCGAACGATCGCACGATGGCGAGCCAGCGGGAAGCTCTACGAACGGCATCCCGGGGTGTATGCCTTGGGTCATCCTTCGATCCCGGTGCAAGGAACCCTGGTCGCCGCACTCATCTATGCCGGCTCAGGTGCCGTCCTCCGTCACAGAACCGCCGCCTGGTGGTGGGGGTTGATCGATGAGCAGCCCTCTCCGATCGAGGTCAGTCGGGCCGGACGAGCGCGATCGACGGAGGGAGTCGTCGTCCACCAGCGTCGCGCACTCGACGCACGCCGCCATCGCCGCTTCCCCATCACCACGGTCGCTCAGACCCTGCTCGACCTCGCGGCGACGTCCTCCCTCAACGGGGTGCGCCAGGCTCTCGCCAAGGCCGAGTATCTCGGTCTGCTCGAAGTCGAAGCGGTCGAGGCCCTCCTCGGCCAGGGCCGACCCGGGACGAGGCGTCTGCGAGAAGCGCTGGAGCGCCACCAGCCCCGCTTGGCATACGCCCGCAGCCGGACTGAGCGGGCCTTCCTCGCCCTCTGCGAGAAGGCGGGCATCCCCCTCCCGGAGGTCAACGTGAAGCTCCACGGCTGGACGGCTGACTTCTTCTGGCGCGCCCAGGGCCTGGACCGCCGCAAGGACCTCGCGTTCCGCAGCGCCGGTCTTGCAGTCAACCGCTACAGCCGCCGGCAGGTGGAGGAGGACGGCGCGACCGTGATTGCCGACGTGGCGAGAACGCTCGCGGCACTGGGACCGGCGGTCGCTATCCCGATTGCGCGGTCGGCCTGACCAGGATCTCGTTCACGTCGACGTGCGGAGGCTGCGATACCGCGTACATCACCGCGCGTGCGACGTCGTCCGGCGTGAGGGCGTCTGTCGGCCGTTGCTCGAAGAACGGGGTGTCGACCGCGCCCGGCTCGATCAGTGTGACGCGCACGCCGGTTCCGTCGAGCTCCTGCCGCGCTGCCTCGCCCATCGCCGTCACCGCCCATTTCGTGGCCGAGTAGAGCGAGCCCGGAAGGGCGCGGCGACCCGCCACTGATCCGGTCAGC
>Ga0209577_10001374_pt1 | contig 24158 bp, 18 predicted proteins | sample GraSoiAngelo_109_FD_185874 | JGI IMG/M metagenome (GOLD analysis project Ga0209577, IMG submission 185874) | Grasslands soil microbial communities from the Angelo Coastal Reserve, California, USA - 14_0903_12_20cm (SPAdes) (version 2) | ecosystem: Environmental > Terrestrial > Soil > Grasslands...
GAGGAGACTGGTTTGCCTGTCCATGTTGCGGAAGATCCGCTCAGCGCCGTGGCCGAAGGAACGGGCAAATGTCTGAATGAACTTAAATTTTTGCGTCAAGTGGCTGCGGCAGATCGCCAGTGGCGCTGACCATTTTCGATTCGCGCGAGTGAACTCGCGCTACGCAAAATCGACAATCGATAAGTCGCGATGAGTCGCACGAGCATCATCGCGCTGTTGATCTTCGGCGCCATTCTCGGTTACTTCCTGAGTTTCGGCGCCGAGACCACGCGTAAATTGCAGGCGAGCATCTATCAAATGCTGGCACCGTTCTTCACCACCGGCTCCGGTTTGCAAAAGCAAATTACGTCAGTCAGGACTGGATTGAAATCGTTGGAGGAATTGGGGAAAGAGAATGCTTCGTTGCGGGTCGACAATCGCCAACTGCGCGCGACCAACTCCGCGCTCCGCGACGTCGAGCATGAAGTGAACCGTTTGCGGCACGCGCTCAATTATCGCGAGCGATCGGTCTTCAAATTGATTCCGGCGGAGATCGTGACGCGCGATGCATCGACCTGGTGGCACACGGTGACGATCAATCGTGGCAAGGAAGACCACATTGAGACCGACATGCCCGTGGTGACGGATGAAGGTTTGGTTGGCAAAACCACAACGGTGAGCAACACGATTTCAGTCGTACTTTTGGTGACGGACGAGAATTGCAAAGTGGCATCGTCGGTTGAAGGCACGCGCGAGCAGGGAATTGTTTCGGGCGAGCGCGTGTCCGGCGGATTAGCGCCTCTGCTCGATCTGAATTATCTAACCAAACAAGCGAACCTTCAGCCGGGACAAAAAGCCTACACGTCTGGAGTCGGCGGAGTTTTTCCGTCGGGATTGTTCATCGGGATGGTGAAAAGTTTTAAGACTCGCGAACTGGATGGTCAGGCAAAAGTTGCACCGGCAGTGGATTTGTCACGCTTGGAGGACGTATTCGTGGTGACGGGGCGAAAATGATTTTCTTTTTCATATTACTTGTCCTAGTGGTCGTGGCCCAAATCGCGGAGTTCTTCATTCCGCCGCTCGATTGGATGTATCATGCGCACATTTACATTGCGCCAGTGTTGGTATTTTACGGTGCGATGGCGCTGCCGTTTCCGTTGATGCTGGCGATGGCGTTTTTTGCAGGAGTGTTGCTCGACGCGCTGACAGTACAGGTGATCGGCACCAAAGTTGAAATCTCGCTCGGCTGGTCGATACTTCTCTACGGTGTGCTGGCGGGAATTATGCATGGCTTAAGGCCTTTGTTCATCCGTGGCCGTTGGGAAGTTCACTGCGTGCTGACCGGCCTCTGCACCTCGGCAATTATTTTGGCCCAATATCTTATGATCACGTTCCGGCGCGGTTCGTTTTTCTTTAACCGCGAAGTCTGGTGGCAGATCGGCGGCCCGGGTTTGATGGCAATGTTGATGGCGCCGGTTATCTTTTGGATGTTGAACTGGGTAGCGCGGGTGACGCGTTATCCATATTTGCCAGAGAGGAGGTTTGATTGAACCGACGTCGTCTTAGTCCACGGCTGAGAATTCAATTCGTCGGGTTACTGATGATACTGGGAATGGCCGCGCTCGGGTTGCGGCTGTGGTGGATTCAGGTGGCGCACGGAGCGGAGTGGACGGCGCAGATCCGTGGCAGCTCGCAGGCGACGGTGCGAATCCCGTCGGTGCGGGGCGAGATCAAGGACCACAACGGTCTGACGCTGGTCCAAAACCGTGCGAGCTACGAAGTCGATTTTTACCTTCCGGAAATGGTGAAAGGATATCGCGAACGCTTCGGTCCGCCGCCCCTGGCTGAGCATCGCGCCATCATCAGCGGCATGCCGAAGGATGTGAAGGAGCCGGACATTATTAAGATTGTGAACAACGGAATCGTGCCGCGGCTGGAAGATCTCGATCTTGCCCGCGACTACAATTCGAAAAACCTCGAGCGCCATTACCGCAACGACACTGAAGTTCCGTATTCCTACATCAAGGATATCGATTTTCCGACGATGGCGAAATTTTCCGAACACGATGTTGGACTTCCTGGAGTCGACATCGCGATTAAACCGGTGCGCTCGTATGTTTACGGGGCGTTGGCCTCTCACATACTTGGTTACGTCGGCGCTCCAGACGACACCAACAAGGAGGAAGCGCGCAAGTTCACTTTCTATCAAGGCGATGTGGACGGGAAATCAAACATCGAGAAAGCGATGGACGATTATCTGCGCGGCAAACCGGGCGTGCGTTATCTGCGTCGAAACGCCAAGGGCGCGATCGACGGCGTGCTGAAAGAAGATCCGCCCCACCAAGGCGCGAATGTTTTTCTAACGATCGATGCGCGGATCCAAGCGATCGCGGATGAAGCGTTGCGCGCGGTTAGCCGCGCTGGGGCGGTCGTTATCGATCCTAATAATGGAAATATTCTGGCAATGGCGTCGGTGCCGTCGTTCGATCCGAACGCATTTATTCCGAGCATCAAAGCAAAGGACTGGCAGGCGCTGCGCAAGGACGAAGCGGATCCGTTGGTCAATCGAGCAATCAGTGCGCTGCCGCCGGGATCGACATTTAAACTGATCACGTCGCTCGCCGGTTTGCGAAAAAATCTCACCAACGCGAAATTCAATTGCGGCGGCGGCGTCAGTTATGGCGAGCACTTTTTCCAATGCTGGGTCGCGTCAAAACATTACACGCATGGCACGCTCGGCTTAGCTGACGCGATCAAAGTATCCTGCGATTCGTTCTTTTATCAGTACGGGAACGCCGCCGGCATTCAGTCGATCGACATTATTGGGAAAATGCTTGGGATTGGTGAGGAATCGGGTCTGCAATTGAGCGGCGAACAAGCCGGCAATATGCCGGGGCCGGAATGGATGCAAATTCATCATCCGCAGGAGAGATGGTCGCAGGCGCAGACCGCAAACGTTTCGATCGGCCAGGGCTATACGCTGGTCTCGCCGCTGCAATTGGCGATGGCTTATGCGACTGTCGCGAATGGCGGCACGTGTTTTTATCCGCGGCTGGTTGACAAGGTTTTGAATCAGGACGGTTCGCCGGTCCTGGACGAACATGGTAAACCAGCGGTCCCGCAGACGCCGCGGATGCGCTCGGATTTGCGGCGCGAAGTTACGCCGGACCAAATTGAGCTGGTGCGAAAAGGTTTGTGGAAAGTCGTGAACGAAGACGGCGGAACGGGTGGCAGAGCGCGTTTAAAAGATGTTGTGGTGGCCGGCAAAACTGGTACTGCGCAGGCCACCGAGCGTGGTCACGAGGAAAACGTGGCGTGGTTTGTGTGTTTCGCGCCATTTGAGCATCCGAAGTATGTCGTCGCAGTGATGGTGCAGGGGGCGTCTGGGCACGGCGGCGAAGTGGCGGGCCCGATCGCTACGCGCGTTCTCGAACGCGTTCTCGCGCAGGATGAAGGAAAGTTCGATATGCAGGTCGCGTGGCTCGCACCCGCACATCATGCGAATCCGCTCCAATTGATTAAAGCAGTGAGCTACGCTGGAGGTAATCTCGGGAGCGAGGACGAAGAAGGCGCCGACAACGGCCAAAGCGCCGATGTGCAAATGGCGAGCGACAATGCTTCGCCGGATGTCGAGCAGGAGCCCGATGCGCAGGGAAAAGTGAAAGGCGCTCGTGTCGCGCGCGCCGTTCCGGCCCCGCCCCCGCGCCAGCCGAACTTTTTTGAACGCCTTTTTGGAGTCAAACGGCCGGCAGCGCAGCCCGCGCCAACTCCGGTTCGCCGTCGTTTTTAACAATCAATGTCGATCTAACGAGCAATGAACAACTCTTTGGCCGTGTTTCCGCTCGCGATCGCGCAACGTTTCGAAATTTATGTTAGACAGAGTGAAAAAAATTTTAGGTCTTACGTCACGCAAGACCGGCAACAAGTTAGTAGTCAGTGTGGAGAAACTCGAGCGCCGCGTGGCGTTGCTCGAGAATGGCCGCCTGGAAGAATACAGCGTCGAGCGTAGCGGCTCGCGCCAGATCGTCGGCAGCGTTTACAAGGGCCGCGTCAAAAACATCGAGATGGGTTTGAAGGCGATGTTCGTCGACATCGGCCTCGACAAGAATGCGTTTCTTCACTTTTGGGACGCGATTCCGGCCGCGCTCGACAGCGGGATTGAAGAAGTCGACCGCCCATCAAAAAAACAGCGCAAGCGAATAACGGCGAAAGATATCCCGAGCATTTACCCGGTGGGCTCGGAGGTCATCGTCCAGGTCACGAAAGGACCGATCGGAACAAAGGGACCGCGTGTGACCACGAATCTGAGTTTTGCCGGACGTTATCTCGTTTTAATGCCGTTCAGCGATCGCAGCGGAATTTCGCGCAAGATCGAGGACCCGAAGGAACGCAACCGCCTCCGGAAAATTTTGCGCGATCTCGATATTCCCGAAGGAATTGGCGTCATCATTCGCACGGTGGGGGAAGGTCAGCGCGCGCGATACTTCGTGCGCGATTTGCGTTTTCTGCTCGATCAATGGGCCCAAGTTGAGCAGATGATTCGCGACAAGCCTGCGCCCTGTCGCGTTTTTGAAGAACCGGACCTGGTCGAGCGAACGGTGCGTGATTTTCTGACCGAGGAAATTGACGAAGTCCTTTGCGACGATCGCGAGGCACTGGAACGGATGAATCAGCTGGTGGAAAAAATATCGCGGCGGGCGCGGAATCGTTTGAAATTTTACGACGGCGCCACGCCAATTTTCGAATCCCTCGGAATCCAAAAACAGATCGACGACGCGTTTCATCGCCAGGTTTGGTTGCGGTGTGGCGGCTACATCGTAATCGACGAAACCGAAGCGCTGGTGGCGGTGGACGTGAACACCGGCCGAAACAAGGGCGGGCGCGACGTCGAGAAAACAATTCTCCAAACCAATTTGGAGGCGGCGGACGAAATCGCGAGGCAGTTGCGCTTGCGCAACATCGGAGGTCTCATCATTGCCGATTTCATTGACATGAAGAGCCGCAAAGATCAGCAGGCCGTATTCAATTTGATGAAGGAACGGCTAAAACGCGATAAAGCCAAAACGCACATCCTCCCGATTTCGCAACTTGGCTTGATGGAAATGACGCGACAACGCGCGCAGGAAAGTTTGAGCGACACAATTTACGAGAATTGTCCGTACTGTGGCGGTCGCGGTGTGGTCAAGACTTCGATGACCACCAGCGTGGAACTTCACCGCACTCTCAACACCGTGATGCGCAAGCATCAGGACAGCGTGCACGATTTTCGTGTCATCCTGAACCCGGACGTACTGAAGCGCTTGAAGGAAGAGGACGAAGAATTATTGATCGAGCTCGAACGGCGTTACGCCGGTAGACTGATGTTTCGCGGCGATCCAGCCTATCACCACGAAAAGTTCATCATCACCGATGCGAACACAGGCGCCGAACTAAAATCGTAAGAGCAGCGTTCGAAAAGGGACTTGGGCAGCGTGCGTGCGGACCGGCGGCGCGGCATTTTTGGTGGTGAGAATAATCGCGCCTCTTCGCCTTCTTAAGATCGACATCTTGGGGGAGCCGCATTTTGCGATGGCGTCATTTCGGAGGTTGACCGGGTGCCGCCGTTTTGTTAGAACGCCGGCCTGGGCAAAATGGGGCGAAATTCGATGCTTGACGGTGGGTGTCGGTTTCGTGTTAAAAGGCACGGAACACAGAATTGAGCCTCGGTTTGGCCCTGAAACAGCCTCTAAAAAACAATTATTTTTTTTATTGACGAACTTCTGAAGAAACCCTAAACGCATATCCAAGTTATGAAAAAACTGACCTTAACCTTTTGCGCATTGTTCGCACTCTTCGCAGTAGCGGCGGCTCTTTACGCCGATGGCCCGGAGAAATATTCCGGCAAAGAAAAAGAAGTGATGCAGCCGGCACCGCCTGTCTGCGATTTCTATCGCGCTCATGAATGGGATCTGGATATCTGGGGCGCCTACGCCTTCGCAGCCGATACCGGCCGGTTCCATCAACCGACCGATGCCAATCTTTCCATCGCGCGTGGGGGAGGCGATCCTTTCTTTCCCGATCACGATCCGTTCGTGGTCGATTACGCAACGGGCTTCTACGGCGAGCCGGCGGTCTTCAACCCGAACGAGCGCGTCAACATCGGCCAGGTCAGTAAGAACCAATTATTTGCCCGAGATGACACGTTTGGGGGCGGTGTCGATGTGAAATATTTCTGGAGCAAATACTTTGGCGTCGGTATCGAAGCCATCGGCCTCGCTGCGAAAACAAATTTTGCAGGAGGCGGTTTGGTCACATTAACCGGACGTTTCCCGTTCGGCCGCTTTGCTCCGTATGTCACCGGCGGCATAGGCTTCATTGATGGTGGCGCGACCCTCTATGAGTTTTTTAATGAGAAACATGAGTTCGGCGCCCTTCCCAACACCCCCGCGGTCGACGCCAACCTCTTCAACGGCAGCTTCGTTACCCATGAGCACGAATTCCTGACCACTGATCCGGTTTCCAATAATCACCTCAGAGCGCTCGGTCAGATCGGCGTAGGCTTGGAATTTCGCGTCACCTGCCACATCGGTTTAATGGCGGACTTCACCTGGAACTTCGTCTTCGGCCAGGAAGACCATGCGGATAGGTTCCACCTCATCACTGAGCAGGGCCAAGATACGGTCGTCTTTTACGGAAATCCGGGTTTTACCACCACGGTCATCAATCATGCGGTGGAGCTTAAACCCGGTCACGGCAGCGATAACCAGGATTTTGGAATGGCGCGATTTGGCGTCACCTTTTCCTACTAAGGTCAGAAAAGCGCAATTTGAGCGCCGGAACGCCTCGTGCCTTCCGGCGCTTTGCTTTTTGGAGCGGCGTTCGGGGTGCTGGCGCCACGCGAATAGTCAACCGGTCGCAAAAAGCGATACTTTCGGCTCGGGTTTTACGTCTTGAGAATAGCACTTTAGAGGTCGCATCGAGCACGTCGCGCACCCGCTAGTTTGAGCCGTTATGATTGGGACGACCAACGTCATAAAGCGCGATATCGCTCTCGATCAGTCGTGCGAATCCGGTTTCCCCGCGTTTTGTGGCTAGCTCCAAACCGAGCCGGGCGGCCTTAGTCGCTTCGGTAAACTGGCCCTGCTCGGCATAAGCCGCCGCCAGCACGCGCAGAATTCTAGGGTTTGCTGTCCCGGACAAACGTTCGGCCTGCTGCGCCAGCAAAACTGCCTCGGCCCCGTCCCGCAGGGATGGATCAAAAGAGGTCGCCAATACCCAGGCCAGGCTGATTTGTATTCCAACGGATCGCGGGGCAACTTTAAGGGCCCTTCGATACTCGGCGATCGCTTGACGCGTACGACCTGTGCGGAGGAATGCCTGGGCGAGATTCGCGTGAGCCTCCGCATAATTGGGATCAATTTGCAGAGCCTTTTCGATATGAGCGATTGCTTCATCCGTTCGGCCAGTCGTTAGCAGAATACCGCTGAGGGCAAGGTAAGCTTGCTTTGTCGCTGGAGGATGATCGGAGTTTGTTTCCAATACTTTTTGGAAATGGCCGGCTGCTTCGTCCCATGACTGTCGGGCCAACGCGTCGAAGCCCAGATTAATCTGCGCTGCCCAGCTGCCGGGGTTGCGCTCGACCACTGCCCGGTAACAGGTCGCAGAATCACGGAAGACGTGACTATGCATCCAGCTCAGCCCAGTCAGGGTGACTAAGAGAGCCACACAGAATCCATAGCCGAGCAATTGCTGCGATCGTCCAAACCGATTCAGGAGCAAGACAGCTCCGGCAGACACAGGCGTAATAATCCCGATAATTGGCAAATATTGAAAATGATCGGCCACGAAAGAAAAACGAAAGAAACTGACGTTAAAAAAACCCAGCAGCGGAACCGTTGTCGCGACAAAGAAAAGCAGGCCTGCCAACGGGGCGCGCCAGCGCGTTCGCAGCCGCCATGCAACAGCGACAACGAAAAGTGCCGCAATCGGAAGGAGGTATTGCCACCATTCGCCGGAATTCACTTTCCAGCGTGGATACATGAAGCAGAGATTCGAGGGCCAAAAAATTTTGCCGAGATAGAACCAAAACGCCCTTCCAGCCACGAGCAATCGCTGTAGAATCGAAAGTTCCGTTATCTCGCGCTCAGCACCGCTGAACTCACGTTCCATCCAAAGACTGAACAGGCCCGCGACGATGCCGAGGACAATGAAAGGAACCAAGGGTGGAACATCGGTCTTCCATTCCAGTTTGCCTCGCTTCCACCACAGCACGATTAATATTACCGCTGGCAGCGTAGCCAAAATCGGCTTCGCCATCATCCCCAGCAAGAACAGAGCCAGAACGACGACGTAAGACCGTGTTCGGTTCCGATTCTGATCAAAATTCAGATACGCCAAAATGCATCCGAGAAAGAAAAGTCCGGACAACGTGTTTTTCAATTCCACGACCCACGCCACGGATTCCACCTGGACAGGATGAAGTGCAAAGATTGCGGCTGCCAGCCACGCCCCTGGGACTTCCAAGCGGCGCAGAATGCGGAGCAGCAGCAGCGCTGACACCGCGTGCAGTGAGATGCTGACAAGGTGATAGCCCAACATCGACTGGCCCCAGAGCTTGTCCCCAATCCAGAAAATAGTATCGACGAGCGGGTGGTATTGATGTGTGGGGGGCGGCGCAATCCAGAGACTGATTAAACCACGAACTGAACGCAGCTCTGGATCAGTGATCAGATGATCGGCATCGTCTAAGAGAGGTTTGCCATTCCAAGCCGGCTGGTATGCCAACACGGTAACCCCAACCAAAACAATCCCGAAGAGCAGGTCGCGATAACCTTTCAACCGGTTAGCGATTTCCAAAGTGCGCAACCTCATGATCAAATCGGGACTGTCGATCTCACGCGATTCGCTTCCTTGTGCGGTATGATCATTCTAATCTAGATGCTTACCCGGTTTGCATAAAAACGCCGGCCTAATGCGAGGGTTCGTGGTAGGGCAACTCGGCCCGATAGAGCGTGATTTCGTTTGGGAGGGCGCGCAGTAAGATGCCCTTTTTTTGTTGCGCGGCCAACTGCAATGCGCGTTGGGCTGTTTCAACGGCCTGAGAGAATTGGCCGTTCTCGGCGTAAGCCGCTGCCAACGTGTGAAGAATGAGGGGATCTTCTCCGCCAGAAAGCAACTCTGCCCGGGCGGCCACTTCGACCGCCCTGGCACCGTTGCGGACGGAAGGGTCCGCGCAAGTAGCCAATAACCAGCCAAGATTGTTCATGGTTAAAACGGATCGCGGGTCGATTCGTAGTGCAGACTCATAATGGGCAATGGCATCGCGATATCGGCCCTTGCGGCGCAGAGCGTTGGCGAGATCATGATGAGCCTCCGCGAAATCGGGCGACATCGAGAGGCACTTCTCGAATTGAGCGATCGCTTCGTCGAGCATTCCCATTTTCGAAAAGACGTCGCCGATGTTGCGATAAATTTCTCTTCGGATTGCTAAATTGCGAGGGGACTTTTGCAGCGCCATTTCCCAGCAAGCCAAAGCTCCGTCTAAATCGCCCTTCTGTAGAAGTTCGTTGGCGCGATTGACTTGCGACATCCAGTGACTGGGATTTCTTTCAAGGACTATTTTCCAGCAGGTTATGTTGTCGTGGTACATCGCGCTGTGTCGCGATGTTGAAACTGCTAATGTGCCCAAAAGCGCAAACACCAACGCGTAACCGGCAACTCGGTACGCGCCGTCCAGCCGCTTCAGCAGGATCGCTCCGCCAGCCGAAAACGGCACGATGATTCCCAAAATGGCCAGATATTGGAAATGATCGGAGACAAACGAAAGGCGAAAGAAAACGATATTAAAAAAGCCGAGCATCGGGAAAAGAATCGCTCCAAAAACCAGCAAACCCGCAAACAACCAGGACCAGCGCTTGCGCAGCATCCAGGCCAGGACGAAAAGACAAACCGCTGCAACCGGAAACAAGTATTGCCACCACGTCTGCGAATTAACCTCCCAGCGCGGGTAGACAAATAGCAGGTCGGACGGCCAAAGTGCTTTGGTTAGATAAAACCAAAACGCGCGACCGGCGATGAGCAATCGGTCGACAAATGAAAAGGCGAACGCTTCGCCTTCAGCACCAGCAAACTTTCGTTCCATCCAGGCCGTGGCAAACCCGGAGACGATTGCCAGGAAAACAAAAGGAATCAAAGGCCGGAAGTCTCGTTTCCACTGCAAGCGGCCGCGTTTCCACCAAAATAGGACCGGCAGCACCACGACGGCCATGGCCACGATGGCCTTTGCCAATAATCCGAGGCAAAACAACAATAAAGCGAGCGCGTACGCCCTCCAAGTCCTGGTCCGATCGAACCTTAAATAAGCGAAAATACAGCCGAAAAAGAACACCCCCGAGAGCGTGTTTTTAAGTTCCGCCAGCCATGCAACTGAGTCCACCTGCACTGGATGAAGAGCAAACAAGGCCGCCGCTAACCAGGCTCCGGCGACCTCAAGCCGGCGAAGAATTTTCCACAACAGCAGCGCCGAAACGCTGTGGAGAAAGATGTTGACGAGATGATAACCCAACATTGCGTCGCCCCACAGTTTGTTCCCGATCCAAAACACAGTGTTGACCAGCGGGTGATACTGTCGGAGATGCTCCTGCGGTGCCGTCTGGGGCTCGGCCCATATCCTCACCAGACCGCTAACCGAGCGCAGCTCCGGCGTGGTGATCAAATACGCCCCATCGTCCATGAGTGGCGTTCCGTGCCACACCGGCCGGTATGCGAGGAGCGTGGTAAGAACCAGCGCGATCGCAAAAATGTAATTGCGCCACGGCTGTAGCCTCTTAAGTCCTGCGGAGAGCACAGACGATCCGGAATTCGTGACTCTTTTATCGGATGCTGTCTTGTCGGAAGGCCGAGCCATTTTTGAAATATGAGATGTCGCTAAAAGATCAGCCCGATCATTAATACTACCACCTCCTGGCTGCCGCAGAAATTTCGAAAGGACGCTGATGCTCCAAAACTTTATCCCGCCCTAGTGCGAGGGTTCGTGGTAGGGCAACTCGGCCCGATAGAGCGTGATTTCGTTTGGGAGGGCGCGCAGTAAGATGCCCTTTTTTTGTTGCTCGGCCAACTGCAATGCGCGTTGGGCTGTTTCAACGGCCTGAGAGAATTGGCCGTTCTCGGCGTAAGCCGCTGCCAACGTGTGAAGAATGAGGGGATCTTCTCCGCCAGAAAGCAACTCTGCCCGGGCGGCCACTTCGACCGCCCTGGCACCGTTGCGGACGGAAGGGTCCGCGCAAGTAGCCAATAACCAGCCAAGATTGTTCATGGTTAAAACGGATCGCGGGTCGATTCGTAGTGCAGACTCATAATGGGCAATGGCATCGCGATATCGGCCCTTGCGGCGCAGAGCGTTGGCGAGATCATGATGAGCCTCCGCGAAATCGGGCGACATCGAGAGGCACTTCTCGAATTGAGCGATCGCTTCGTCGAGCATTCCCATTTTCGAAAAGACGTCGCCGATGTTGCGATAAATTTCTCTTCGGATTGCTAAATTGCGAGGGGACTTTTGCAGCGCCATTTCCCAGCAAGCCAAAGCTCCGTCTAAATCGCCCTTCTGTAGAAGTTCGTTGGCGCGATTGACTTGCGACATCCAGTGACTGGGATTTCTTTCAAGGACTATTTTCCAGCAGGTTATGTTGTCGTGGTACATCGCGCTGTGTCGCGATGTTGAAACTGCTAATGTGCCCAAAAGCGCAAACACCAACGCGTAACCGGCAACTCGGTACGCGCCGTCCAGCCGCTTCAGCAGGATCGCTCCGCCAGCCGAAAACGGCACGATGATTCCCAAAATGGCCAGATATTGGAAATGATCGGAGACAAACGAAAGGCGAAAGAAAACGATATTAAAAAAGCCGAGCATCGGGAAAAGAATCGCTCCAAAAACCAGCAAACCCGCAAACAACCAGGACCAGCGCTTGCGCAGCATCCAGGCCAGGACGAAAAGACAAACCGCTGCAACCGGAAACAAGTATTGCCACCACGTCTGCGAATTAACCTCCCAGCGCGGGTAGACAAATAGCAGGTCGGACGGCCAAAGTGCTTTGGTTAGATAAAACCAAAACGCGCGACCGGCGATGAGCAATCGGTCGACAAATGAAAAGGCGAACGCTTCGCCTTCAGCACCAGCAAACTTTCGTTCCATCCAGGCCGTGGCAAACCCGGAGACGATTGCCAGGAAAACAAAAGGAATCAAAGGCCGGAAGTCTCGTTTCCACTGCAAGCGGCCGCGTTTCCACCAAAATAGGACCGGCAGCACCACGACGGCCATGGCCACGATGGCCTTTGCCAATAATCCGAGGCAAAACAACAATAAAGCGAGCGCGTACGCCCTCCAAGTCCTGGTCCGATCGAACCTTAAATAAGCGAAAATACAGCCGAAAAAGAACACCCCCGAGAGCGTGTTTTTAAGTTCCGCCAGCCATGCAACTGAGTCCACCTGCACTGGATGAAGAGCAAACAAGGCCGCCGCTAACCAGGCTCCGGCGACCTCAAGCCGGCGAAGAATTTTCCACAACAGCAGCGTCGAAACGCTGTGGAGAAAGATGTTGACGAGATGATAACCCAACATTGCGTCGCCCCACAGTTTGTTCCCGATCCAAAACACAGTGTTGACCAGCGGGTGATACTGCTTTGTCGTCTGCGGTTGCATCCACAGGCTCAGCAAGCCGCTTCCCGAGCGCAGTTCCGGCTTGGTTATCAAATATGTCTGGTCGTCCATGAGTGGCGTTCCGTGCCACACCGGCCGGTATGCGAGGAGCGTGGTAAGAACCAGCGCGATCGCAAAAATGTAATTGCGCCACGGCTGTAGCATCGTGAATCCGGCCGAAAACGCAGGCCGTCCGGAACGCGTGACTCTTTTATCGTGTACTCTTTTGTGAGGAAGTCGCGTCATTCTTGCAGGTCAAGTGTGACCGAAAGGTCAGCGAGTTTATTAGCATTGCCACCTCCTGGCTGCCGCAAAAATTTCGTGGAGACGCCGGTTGCGAAGCCTGCGCTCGGGCGTGAAATTATCGAGATGTCATTCGCCCAGACGCTGGACAATCTTCCGCTGCAAAAATCGACGCTGGTGCGCGGGTTCGAGGAACTAATTGCGCCCAAATCGGACGCGGAGCTGGAATCGATGGCGCGGACTTCGCGGGCGCTCACGCTTCAAAATTTTGGCCGGACGATGCGTCTCTTCGCGCCGCTCTATTTGTCGAACGAGTGCATTAACAATTGTCGCTACTGTGGTTTTTCTCGGGACAACCCCATTTTACGTGTGACTCTGAGCGTGGAGGAAGTTGCGGCGGAAGCTCATTATCTCTGGCAAGCTGGTTTTCGACAGGTCCTGCTGGTCGCCGGGGAGCACCCGAAGTTTGTCAGCGGCGATTATCTCGTCGAGTGCGTTCGGGCGTTAGCTTCTGATTTTCCTTCTATTGCTATCGAAGTCGGTCCAATGGCGAGCAGTGATTATGTTCCCATCGTCCGCGCGGGCGCCGAAGGACTTGTCGTCTACCAGGAGACGTATCAGCGCGCTGTTTATGCGGAACTGCATACCGCTGGCCCAAAGCGCGATTTTGATTATCGGCTGGATTGTCCGGAACGCGCATACGCTGCGGGATTTCGCCGGCTTGGGGTCGGAGCACTTTTCGGTTTATGGCGTTGGCAGGACGAAGCGATCGCCCTGGCGGCGCATCTCGATTATTTGTTGCGACGCTGTTGGCAGGCCCAAATTACCATTAGCTTGCCGCGGCTGCGACCGGCCGCTGGCGGATTCCGACCGCTCTTTTCAATCAGTGATCGCGAATTAGCGCAATTGGTCTGCGCTTTGCGCATCAGTTTTCCTCAGGTCGGGATTGTCTTGAGCACGCGCGAACGGCCTTCTTTGCGCGACGCGCTGGTATCGTTAGGCGTAACGATGATGAGCGCGGGCAGTCACACCGAGCCCGGCGGCTACACCCGCCGCGGCACCGAACATCTGCATCAGACCGTGGGCGGTCGAATCATTCCGCCGGATTTTCAGGACGGCGAAGACAAGCTAGCCACCGGTCAATTTGAAATTGGTGATGACCGACCGCCGGAAAGAATCGCAACCATCTTGCGGCAGCGCGGTTTCGAACCGGTTTGGAAGGATTGGGAACAAACGCTTTCCGGCTAATGCATATTTCGCTCAACGGCCAGGAAGCAGATGCACGCGGCGCACAAACGGTGGCCGAGCTCATCAGGCGGTTTGAATTGCCACCCGAGACGATTTTAATCGAGCACAATGGCGTCGCGTTGCCTCGCCGTGAATGGCCGCAAAAGCCGTTAACTGATGGCGACAGAATAGAAATCATTCGCGTCGCCGCCGGCGGCTAAGCGGTCTTGTCGCGCGCGTCGATCCCAGCGTTATCCCTGACGCTGATTTGCCGCGCGCTCTCGCTTCTTTTCTCTCTCTCTACCTTTCTCGCTCTCTCTCTCGCTTTCCATCGTCCAAAGCATCGAACCCTCCGATTTATTGACGGGTACGACTTGAGCAATCACAACAGACATTTCATTGTGCGTTTGATCACCCCACTCGACACGTTGTGGAATCACCGAAGGGTTGTTCGGGTTTTCGGCAGAATTGTCATGGACACTTTCCATGACTAATTCTGTGTAAGGAGGTAATCGAACCGGCTTCACATTCTGATAGTACATCTGCCAGTTGAAATTCCAGTCGTTGATCCAGAGCAAGATCTTCTCGGTGCCGTCCGGGAACCGCGCCGTCACTTTCACCTCTTTGCCAAGTCGATGCATGTGGGGATAGAGTCCGACAACATCTACCTCGACAGGCAACGTCACCGAATCCCGTGTTCGATATGCTTTCTCGCCCGGAGGGATATCGATTCGGAGGTCTTCCATATAAATGTCGACCATGAAATTCGACGGTGGCTGGTCGGTGAGATAAATTCCCACTGCCGATTGTTCTGACTCTGGTTTGCCGGATGGCGAGAGATGCAATTGCAAGATGAGGTCTGTTCCCTTCGGCCACGGGAGAGCAAATCCATCCGGCAGCGGTACAGGTTCCCAACCCGGAGTCCAAATCCCCAGATTTCCAGGAAGAATAACGCCCGCAAGGGAGGCCTGCGGGAATCCCGGCAGGCCATCAGCTCCGTCTCGCGTTCGCCCTGACCCCGTCCGATCCATGCCGAGGACAGCATGGTGGACAATGCGCCGGTTACTGGGTCGGTACTCGACGGCACGAATGTATTTTCCTTCGGGTAACTTCAGCGGTATAACAAAGTTGCGTAACACGTCGGCGCCTTCAGCCGGCAAATGGTACGGCTCTGGCATCGTGAAGATGATGTCCGGATTTCCCAAATGCCACCCGGAGGAAAATTTGGGAGGTTCTGGCAACTCCTTTCGATCCCCTTCCGGCATGCCTGCCTGCACCCATTTCTTGATCAAAGCCACCTGCTCCTCCGTCAATCGCCGCTCTCCCAAAAATTCACCGTACCCCGCGATTGGTCTCCACGGTGGCATTATTTTAGCCTGCACAATCGCCGCGATCAGGCGTCCATGCTTGCGAACATCGTTGTAGCTGCGCAACGAAAACGGCGCGACTTCTCCGGGCCGATGGCAAGTGACGCAATTATTATTTAGCAATGGAGCAATATCGCGGCAATAGGTCGGGCCTTCTTCGGCTGAGAGCGTAACGCAAGAGCTTGTTGCGATGACCACAAACACAATCGGAACGGATTTCACAGCCCAGACTTCTCTTTTGTCGGAATGTAGCAGCCGATTGGAGGTGCGTCCGGCCACCGAGGCGGTTGGTTTTCCAAAATGGAGCGAAGCGCGGCCTCCAGATCGCGTTCACGTGGATGATCGCGCTTTTTGCCGAAATCGACATAGCGATCGTCAATACGTCCTCGATATAGCAACTTGCCATCAGGCGAGAACACAGCTGCCTCAGGAGTTCGTGTCGCGCCCGATTTCCTGACTAATCGCTGGGCCGGATCGACCAGGCCGGGAAATCCGAAATCGTATTCATTCGAATGCTGTCGTGCTTCAGCCCTTGTCGTGTCCGGGTCGGCATAGACCCGATAGAATTCAATTTCGGGAAAAGCGCGACGGATACGTTTGAGTTCAGGAACGTAGGAATTGCAGATCGGACAATCCGGAAGCACAAAAATGAAAACGACCGTCTTTGATCTCGCATTCGTTTCTGAAAAGAACGTGAGCGATTTCCCCGCGATATCCTTCACCACAATCGCGGAGGACGCGGCATAAACGATCCCCGCCACCGCGCCGAGCAACCCGCAGATCGTAAACGAGGCGATTCCGCTTTGTTTTAGCCGACGCACGGCGAGCAATTTAGACGGATGTTGCCAAGGCAGTCAATCGGATGGCTGCCCTTAACGAGCTGCTTTGACCACTACTCGCATCCCATCTCGCCGAACAACTGTGATGGAAGTGTTTGGCGGGATGAATTCCCCTTGTGTGACCACGTCGATAATCTGGTCGAGAAAACGCGCCTTGCCGCTCGGCCGCAAGATCGACAACGAGATTCCTTCGGTACCTGGTGAAAGATCGATGGCGGTGGCGAATTCGCGCGGCACGCCTGCTAAGGACGGACCGGGTGGATTCGAAGTCATTAGCGCGAACCGGCGGTAAACGCTGGTGCGCGGCAGATATCGCACGAGCAAGGCGATCACAATCGCGGCGCCGATCAGCGCCAGAAAAAGATTCAAGAGCGGCACGGCCAGAGCGCGCCCGGTTGGGAAGAAGGTTTCGCCCGGATAGTGATCGATCATCGCCCAGAACAACGATGCCAGGATCAGGAAAACGCCAACGACACCGAAGACGATGGTGGAGTGCGCGAAGAAAAGAATTTCGATGATGACGAGCACCGTGCCCAAAATAAAGAGCGCGACCACTTCCCATCCCGCAAGGCCGGCCAGATAATGCCCGAGAAAAAAGAGTGCGAAGCAGATTGCTGAAATAATTCCGGGCATGGTTGCGCCGGGAATTTTGAATTCGAGATACGCTCCAATGATTCCGCCCAGTAACAACAAAGGCGCAAGGGTCGTGATCCAAAACGCGAGCTGTTCAAATCCGGTCGGTCCGAGCGAAACGGCCTTTCCCTTGAGACCGGCTTTTTGCATTAAATCGACAACCGAGTCGGCGATGCCGTCGGCCAGCAATGGCTTGCCGTTGAATTTTTCTGTCGCTTCCTGCGCATTCAAAGTGAGAAGGGTCCCCTTTGGATGGATCACGCGGTCGCCGATCTTAACTTCTTTCTCTTTGTTCATGAACGCTTCGCCCACGTCCGGATTGTGTCCGTTTTTCATCGCGGAGCTGCGAATCAACGCCGACCAATACGAAATCGTTTTCTCGCGCTGGGTCAGCGGAAGGTCCTCGCCCGTTGGCAACACTGGCGCTGCCGCCCCGATGGCGCTTACGGGAGCCATGTAAATGTGCTGAGTAGCAAGCGCGATGAGCGAACCAGCGGAACCGGCGTTGGAGTTGATGAAGGTGTAGGTTGGAATGGTCGCGTGATTCAGCGCGCTGGTGATCTCCTCCGCGGAATCGAGTCGCCCGCCGTACGTATTCATTTCAAAAACGATTGCGCTGGCGCCGCTGCTTTCGGCAACTTTCTCCGCGCGACGCAGGAACATCAGCAGGGAAGGGGAAATTTCGCCGCGGAGCGGGACGACGACCACATCCCCTTTATGAATGACTTCCCGGGCCTGACCAGTTTCCAGCGTTGCCAAGACCGCGATCAAAACCAAGATCGACAATTTCTTCATTAATTTGGAAAGCGCCCCAGCGCTGAGTAGATTTTGACATCGCTTCGGAAAGCAAACGAGCGAAAAATAAAAGTCGCGTGATTCCTTCAGAAACAATAGAGCAAATTGCGGCGGCGAACGACGTGGTCGAAGTGATCAGCTCTTATTTTCCGCTGAAACGGGCCGGCGCAAATTTCAAAGCGCTTTGTCCCTTTCATCAGGAAAAAACTCCGTCATTCCATGTCAGTCCGCAGCGCCAAACGTTTCACTGTTTTGGCTGTGGCGTGGGCGGAAGCGTTTTTCGGTTCGTGATGGAATACGAGCACCTCGATTTTCCATCGGCCGCGCGAAAACTAGCGGCGCGCGTCGGCATTCCGATTGCCGAGGAACGCGTGGCAGCGGACGAAGATCGACAACATGAAGCGCGGCGCACTTTGCTCAAACTACATTCCGAGGCTGCGGAGTGGTTCCAGGAAAATCTGTTGAAAAAACAGCTCGCAGAACCAGCCCGCGAATATTTGAAAAACCGCGGAATCGATCGCCAGGTCGCCAAGAATTGGCAGCTCGGTTTTGCGCCAGACAGTTGGGACGCATTTTTGAAATGGGCGCTTGATCGCGGTTACTCGCGCCAGCAGCTATTGCAAAGCGGACTGGTGAAGCCGCGCGATGAGGAACGGCCCGGCAATGAAGTCTACGATCGGTTCCGTGCCCGCATCATATTTCCAATCTGTAACGACGTCGGCGAAGTCATCGCCTTCAGCGGCCGGCTGCTCGAGTCCGATCCGCAGGTCGCGAAATATTTGAACTCGCCCGAAACGCCCCTTTTCCAAAAAGGGCGCATCCTTTTTGGCCTGCACAAAAGCAAACGGGCGCTGATTGAAGCAAATTGCGCGATCGTGTGCGAAGGCCAGCTCGATTTAATCGCGTTGTTTGAAGCCGGCATCAAAAACGTCGTCGCGCCGCAAGGCACCGCCTTCACCGAACATCAGGCCCGGATTTTGAAACGCTTTGCCGATGAGGTTGTTCTTTGTTTCGATGCCGACCAGGCCGGTCAAAAAGCCGCAGCGCATTCGCTCGATGCGCTTCTTCAAAACGATTTGATCGTCCGGGTGGTAGACATGCCGCCGGGCGAGGATCCTGATTCGCTCATTCGGCGCAACGGGAAAGAAAAATTTGAAAAGCGTGTCGCCTCTGCGCGTGACTTTTTCGATTATTGGATCGATCGCGAAGTCGCGGCTGTCGATCTGAGCTCGCTTGGGGCGAAAATGCAGCTGGCCCGCAAGCTGGCCGAAACAGTTTCGCAGGTTCGTGATCCGGTTATGCGCGGCGAAGTCTCGAACAAGATGAGCGCGCGGCTGGGCGTGCCGGCTTCTGAGTTCGAAAAACTTACGCCGAAAGCAAGGCTTGAGCGCACTAATGAAAATGGTCCAGCTTCATCCCAAGCTGCGATCGCTCCGCGACATGATATTGCCGTGCTTTGTCTTCTCGCGTTGCGCGATGAAGCTGCTCGCAAATTTCTTCTCGAACAAAACTGGCGAGAAGTGTTGCAGCAGATTTCCGGCGCCGAATTGCTCGCTCGTATTCTGGAGAGCGAACTGCGCCCGGACGACCCCGTCTCTCTCAATTCCCTTATGTCTCGACTAACGGCCGAAGAGGAAGGTCTGGTTTCTGCTTGGCTGATGCAAAAGATGCCGGCAAACGCGACAGAAGTTGCGGAGGGGTGGTGGAAAGGACTAATTCAAACAACTTTACGCCGGCAACTTGAGATCGCCGAAACCCGAATGCGGCTTCCACAGCTGACCACTGGCGAGGTCGTTAATTTACAGAAAGAAATTGTTGACCTGCGGGAGCAACTCCACCACATTTCCCGGCTTTCGTCTGTTCCCGAGGCCGGCTGCTGATTGTCGATCTTATGGGGAACGCTGATCGAAGGCCGCAAACCTTAACCCACAGTCTTGGCCAGGCATTCGAAAGCAAAGAAAGGCCTTCGCCGATCATCGGCGAAGCGGCCGAAATTTAAACGGACGAGGCGAGCTTCGGACAGCAACGGCTCGACGCCGCGGCTAGGATTAAAAGGGCGAGCAACTATCGCAGCCTTCAAGTCCAAGCGAATTACTCAACTGGTGCGCGCGCGGAGAGCGACGCCGGGCGCATTACTCAAATCAAAAACTGAAGCTGACACGGCGGCTGAGATTCAGCTCCGTCTCCGCGAACTCATCAAGCTCGCCAAGGAGCAAGGCTATCTCACGTTCGACGACCTTAATGAGGCCCTGCCGGATGGAATAACGGACGCGAACGAGCTGGACGCCATTCTTACGCGACTCCGCCGAATGGAGATCGACGTCATTGAAGCATCCGATGTTGATCGACATAAAGAAGTAAAAAAAGACCTCGATGAAGAGGAGGAAGAAAAACCGGAGACGAAGCTCGACATTCTCGACGACCCCGTCCGGATGTATCTCAAACAAATGGGTCAGGTGCCGCTTCTAACCCGTGAGCAGGAAGTGGAAATCTCGAAACGTATTGAGGAAGCGGAAAACATCGTGCAAAAGCACATTAACCGTTTCGGCTTCACTGCGCGCGCGCATCTCGATCTTGCTCAGAAACTCACCGAAGGCCGGGAACGGTTCGACCGCGTCATTCTCGACAAGAAGATCGAGAGTCGCGAGCGTTACATGAAAATCCTGCCGCGCTTGTGTAAGCAGGTCGAAAAATTGAGCGGTACGATTACTCAGAATTACGCAAAGCTTTCGGGCAATTCTTCGAAGAAAGACACGAAGCGATTGAAAGCGTTTCAGCGAACGCTCAATTCCCTTCAACGGCTTTACCCTAAGTTTTATTTCAAGCAAAAGGTCACCGAAGAGTTCGTCCACCTGGCGGACGAACATTATCGCACCCTTGTGGCTGTTCAGAGCGAGATCGCGAAGCATCGCCGCAGTTTAGGCGAGCGTTCGCCGGCCGGAATCAAGTCTCGTGAGCTGGAAAAGTCGCTTTGGCTTTCGCTGGACGAATACGCAGAGCAATACCAGTCGTTGAAAAGCTGGCTACGGAAAGCGCTCCAGGCCAAGACCGAGATGGTCGAAGCCAATCTGCGCCTCGTGATCTCGATCGCGAAAAAATACACCAACCGCGGTTTGTCGTTTCTGGATCTGATCCAGGAAGGCAACATGGGGTTAATGAAAGCGGTCGAGAAATTTGAATATCGGCGCGGCTACAAATTTTCGACCTACGCCACCTGGTGGATTCGCCAGGCCATCACTCGGTCCATTGCCGATCAGGCGCGCACCATCCGCATTCCCGTCCATATGATTGAGACGATCAACAAACTGATGCGGGTGCAGAAGCAATTGGTCCAGGAATACGGCCGCGAACCAAGCCCGGAGGAAGTGGCGGAAGAAATCTTGTTGCCGGTCGATCGAGTGCGAGCGGTTTTGAAAATGGCGCAGCAACCGATTTCGCTGCAATCGCCTGTCGGCGAAAGCGAGGAGACAAATTTCGGCGACTTCATCGAAGACAAAGGCGCCGAAAATCCCTGCGACATGACGGCGATTGTGCTGCTTAAGGAGAAAATTAAGGATGTGCTAGAGACGCTGACCGAACGTGAGCGCCAGGTTCTCGAACAACGCTTCGGCTTGGTGGACGGATACAGCCGCACCCTGGAGGAAGTCGGCCGCCAATTTCGCGTTACCCGCGAGCGTATTCGCCAGATCGAGGCGAAAGCGCTGCGCAAAATGCGCCATCCTACGCGCATCCGTCAGTTGGAAGGATTTTTGGAAGCGCCTGAAGTGTAAGACGTTGCCGGACGCACGGCGCGCGCAACTTTCAGGAGCTTGGTTTGTTAAATTCGCGGAGAAAATGAAACGCGAAGAGGACCAACAATTATGGGATCTCCTGGGCCAGACCACGCAAAGGCAGCTTTCGCCTTTTTTCGCACGCAACGTCGTTCGCAGAATTCGGGAGCAGCCGCCAGACCGTTTCGAACGGCTGCGCAGTTGGCTGACTCCGAGGAAGCTGGTTCCGGTGACGGGTTTGGTCGTGGCAGTAATCGCTGTGATCCTGGCCGCGCATCAGCCCGCAACCCGTAATCAGGCCGACAGCGCGCCGGATGTGATTGCAGCGATTGATCCGCAAGATTACGACGTCGTCGCCGATCTGGACGAATTGTTGGTCACAGATGAGAGCAGCTTGTGGGACGAGGATACGCAAACATTGTAGCCGCGATCGCGACGATCGCGGTTTTGATCATCGGCTCCGGATTGGCAAAGGCGCAACCGCAGGGCCCGCAAGGTTCGAATGTCCGCAGGCTGCCTCCGCCACGCCACGCTCCGAGTCTGAACAATCCGCGCGATCGATGGATTGCGATGCCCCCGGAAGATCGACAAATATTTCGAAGGAACGCCGAGCGCTGGATGCAAATGGGACCGGAAGAGCGAAGAATAATGCGTGAGCGGGAAAAGGCGTACCGCGATCGGGTGAAGGTCGAAGTGGACTCTGCCTTGCGCGATTCGGGCTTGCGTCTTGACGGGGAAAAGCGCGCGCAGTTTGAGCAACGTTATTTGCAGGAAAGGCGTCGGATCGAGCACACGCTACGGCAGGAAACAGAAGCGAAGCGTCAGGAGCAATTGCCGGCGCTAAAAGAACGTTTGAAAAAGGAATTTCAAGAGCCGTCGCCGTCAGTCCAACCGACATCAGCGCCGGCTGTGTCCACATCGCCAAAAAAATAAAGCCGGCGGGACTTTTCACCCGCCGGCCTCAAAAATTTCGTTGGGCGTCTTTAGTTTAGTACCAGTGCCGGTAATGATGGTATCGATGGTGGCGCGAATAGTAGACGCGGTGACCATGGTACCAATAAAATGACGGCCCACCGTAGTAGTACGGCCGGTAGTAAGGGTAGTATCCGTAGTACGGATAAGGGTAGCCGTAGCCGTAAGGATACCCATACCCTGGATATCCGAATCCGATGCCAATCGCGACCCCGGCGTTAGAACTTGGCGTTGTAGCGAATGCGAACCCGCCCGCCACGATCGCGATCAAAAGAAGCTTTTTCATGTTTTTATGTCACCTCCTGCAAACTCTACTAATTGAACATTAAGTACGACGAAGAGTTTCTCAAATTATTCGAGAGCTCGCCGCGCGATCGTATTTCGGATAACCTGTCACACAAATGTCGGGTCCGATCTTTTCAAATCTTACCCGCTCGAGGTGCGCGCTGTGGTAAGTGCGAAGCGCGCCCCGCCCGCCAAACGCGACAATTGGTCCGCCGGTCAGGATAGGAGCGACATAAATTTGCACCTTATCGATCAGGCGCTCATCTAAAGCCTGACCGAGAACGCGTCCGCCGCCTTCGATTATCAGGCTCGTTATGTTTCTCGCCCCGAGGTCGGCTAAAATCGCCGGAAGTGTCTCATTCCGGTAAACACGCGTATTCTTCGCGAAGCGGTCTGTGAAAACATGAGCGTCACCCGGGATTTTACCTGAACGGGTCAATACAACGCGGGCCGGCTGTCGATGGTGCGATGCCCTGCGCACTGTCAGACGGGGATTGTCGATCCGAATCGTGTCGGCGCCGACGAGAACAGCATCGCTCTGCGCGCGCAGTGTTTGGGCGTGCCGCCGTGCGGTTACGCTCGTCAGCCAGCGCGATTCCTTTTTAGGTCGGGTCAATCGCCCGTCTAAACTCATTCCGCATTTTGCAATTACGAATGGAATTCCGGTCGCAATCCATTTATTAAATGCTTCGTTCAAGAGGGCACATTCCTCCGCGAGCACACCGGTTCTGACCTCGATGCCGGCGTCGCACAAAATCTCGATTCCGCGTCCGCGATGACGCGGGTTCGGATCGGTAGCGCCAATCACAACAGATTTTACGCCAGCCTGTATGATCTGATCGGTGCACGCGCCGGTCCGGCCTCTCGTCGAGCACGGCTCTAACGTGACATACAGCGTCGCGTCTCTCGGGACCTTTCGTCGAAAATCTCGCAGACACTCAATTTCAGCGTGAGGCTTGCCGGCCTGGCGATGATGTCCTCGTGCCACGATGCGCTTTCCCACAACTAGAACTGCGCCGACCGCGGGATTCGGGCTCGTTTGCCCGACCGCTTTCCGCGCCTCCGACAGCGCCCTGCGCATGAACCGTTCGTTGTTACTCATCTTGGGAGAAAACAAATATTCGGTGCGACAGAACATGAGCAAATCTTTTTGGGGAACACCAGTTCAGCCTCGGCCGGGCCCAAAGCTGATGTGATTCGAGATCGATCCTCAAAACAGCGAGCTTTTCTGCTTGGCGAATCTGTCGCGGCGGACTTACTTAGAGCGAACCCCCAAAAATATGGCCACAAAAACTGAAGAGAAATCCGGCGCCGACAAAGTAGCTGCCGCACGAAACAAAAATTTGGATCTCGCAATTCAGCAGATCGCAAAAGA
>Ga0209577_10001377_pt1 | contig 24144 bp, 21 predicted proteins | sample GraSoiAngelo_109_FD_185874 | JGI IMG/M metagenome (GOLD analysis project Ga0209577, IMG submission 185874) | Grasslands soil microbial communities from the Angelo Coastal Reserve, California, USA - 14_0903_12_20cm (SPAdes) (version 2) | ecosystem: Environmental > Terrestrial > Soil > Grasslands...
GGAGCAGGACGAAGAGGGCAAGTGGCGCGTCGAGTTCGACGAGGACTGGGCGCGCGAGCGCGCGAAGCCGCCGGAGGACGCGGACGGCGCCGCGCCAGCGGGCGATGGGGACGGCGCCGCCGCTCCCGACCAGGCTCCGGCGGCGGCAGCCGCGGCCGGGGCCAGGGCCGGGGCGGCGTCGGCCGGTGCAGGCTCGCCGGCCAGGATCAGGGCGGCGTCGGCCGGGTCGGCTGCGAACATGGCCCGACCCAGGTCGGCCCAGCGCCGGCCGGCCAGCGTGGTGGCCCGATCGAGCGCCGGCGCCAGCTCTTGCGGCGTGCGGGCATAGCCGGCGACACCGGCCCGCTCCATGTCCGCGGCGTTGTCGCGACCGTGGCCGGCGATGGGCCGGTAGCTGACGATGGGAAGCCCGCAGGCGAATGCCTCCATGCACGTCAGGCCACCCGCGTTCTGGACGAGCACGTCGGCCGCGGCCAGAAGGGAGGGCATCTGGTCGGTCCAGCCCATCACCACGCCCGCGCCCCGCGCTTGCAGCCGGCGGCGAAGACGCTCGTTGTTCCCGCACACGGCCACGGGCGTGTAGTGCCCGGTGGCGAGGAGATCGTCGAAGGTCTCCTCCAGCTCGCCGATGCCCCAGCTCCCGGCCACCACGAGAGCGGCCCGCTCGCCCGTGGCGATCCCGAGTTGGGCCCGCACCGCCTCGCGGTCCGACCCCGGGACACGGAAGCGGTCGGGGACCAGTGGCCCGGGCGCGGCCGCCGCTCGCCCCGTCGCCTGGGCCGCACGCTCGGCGCTCTGGGGGTGGACGCACAGATGGAGGTCGACGGCGCGGTGCACCCACAGGGGGTGCACGGCGAAGTCGGTGATGAAGGTGGCGACGGGGACCCCCAGCTTGCCCCGCTGGCGCATGCGCCCCAGGGTGAGGGAGGCCAGTGGGTACATGCTCACGACCGCGTCGGCCTGCGCCTGGCGCACGGCCCGCAAAAGCCTGCGGTGGCTGAACAGCGACACCAGGGCGACCAGCGGCGCGCAGGCCACCGGGAGGAGGTACCAGAGGCGGTAGGTGGCCTCGTAGGCCCAGGGCGCCAGGCGCAGCTGCATCTCGTAGAGCACGGGCATGAGCGTGCCGATGCCGAAGGGAAGGCAGTCGAGGAAGTCGACCACGGTGGCCTCGTGGCCGCGATCCGAGAGCCTGCGTTCCAGCTCGCGGGCGGCCCCGTTGTGACCCGCGCCCATGCTCGCCGACACGATCAGGACGCGTTTGGCCATCGGAGACAAAGGTAGCTGGTGAGGGTGGTCACACCGCTGCATTCGTCCCGTGGTGACGCCGGTGGTTGACGCCGGGGTCGGGAGGCAAGAACGTTGTTGTCATGGCCGTGTTGGCCGCGCTGGGCGCGGCAGTCCTCTACGCGCTGGCGTCGGTGCTCCAGCAGCGGGCCGCAGCCGAGCAGCCGCTCGAGCGCGCCCTACGGGTGGGGCTGCTCATGGGCCTCGTGCGCCGGCGCATGTGGCTCGCCGGCATCGGGGCGGACATCGCGGCCTTTGTCCTGCAGTTCGTGGCCCTCTCCCATGGATCCCTGGTGCTCGTCCAACCGCTCCTGGTGAGCGGCTTGCTCTTCGCCGTGCCCCTGAGCGTCGCCCTCGACCGCCGCCGCCCCCGGGCGGTGGACTGGACGGGATCGGCCCTGGTCGTCGCCGGCCTGACCCTGTTCCTGGTGGTCGCCCAACCGGGCCGGGGCCGGGCCGACATCAGCGGCAACGCCTGGGTCGCCCTGCTCGTGCTCACGGTGGCGCCCGGGGTCTTGCTGGCCCTGGGCGGCCGGGCCACGCGGGGCCCGCTGGCGGCCGGCCTGCTGGCCACCAGCGGGGGCGTGGTCTACGGCGCCAGCGCGGCGCTGACCAAGGCCGTCGGCCACCTCCTGGACGCCGGCGTGGTCCACGCCCTGTCGGCCTGGCAGCCCTACGCCCTGGTCGTGCTGGGACTGGGGGGGATGATCGTGGTGCAGAGCGCCTTCCAGGCCGGACCCCTGGCCTGGTCGCTCCCGACGCTGACCGTCGTCGATCCCGTCGTGAGCATCGTCATCGGCGCCGTCGCCTTCGGCGAGCACGTGACCACCGGTCCCCTCAGCTCGATCCTCGAGGTCGCGGGCCTGGCCGCCGTCGTCGCCGGCGTGTTCGCGCTGGCCCGCTCACCTTCGGTCCGGGGCCGGGCCGGCCAGCCTGACGGGCAGGTTGACGACCCCGGTGTCCATGGGACCACGCCGCGGGTGGACCGGGGCCGGACCGCAGCGCCGGGGCGCCGGGATCAGCCCGAGGCCGCGGTGGACGCTCTGGACGCGGGGGCGAGTCCCCGGTCGGTCAGCACCGGGCCCATGAGGTCTTCGAAGTTGTCGCGGTAGAAGCGCCCCAGGGCGCGCTCCGACGCGCCCGCCAGGCTGCGTTCGAAGCGTCCCAGCGGGTTCCGTCCGCCCTCGACGTGGGGGTAGTCGGACGAGAACAGGCACACCTCCTCGCCGCTGTTGGCCACGATCCACCCCGCGTCCTCGTGAGGGTAGGGAGTGACGCGGACCTGGCGGCGCACGATCTCGCTGGGCCGGGCCGACAGCCGCTGCAGCCGCTCCTCGTTCTTGTGGAACGCGTCCGCGGCCGAGTCCAGGGCGCGCATCCATCCCGGCAGCCACGACGCGCCCTGCTCGATGACACCGATGCGAAGCCGCGGAAAGCGGTCGAGGACGCCATCGATGATCATGGTCGCCACGGTCTGCATGGGCGGGTAGGGGATGGCCATGTAGTCGACGGAGCGGAAGTTCTCGGCCCCGCCGTGGAAGTCGGGCACGGGCGGCAGCCCGTTCTCGAAGTACATGGGCTCGAGCAGGCGACCCCCGCCCCCGACGTGGAACACCACTGGTCGCCCCGAGTCCTGGGCCACGGCCCAGACGGGGTCGAGCCCGGTGTGGCTGGGGGAGTGGCCCCGGGGACAGGCCGAGGCCACCATCAGGGCCGCGCAGCCCATGTCCACCGCTTCGTGGGCCATGGCCCGGGCCCGGTCGAAGCTTGCCAGGGGCACGTAGCCCACGGGGAGAAGGCGGGGATCGACCGAGCAGAAGTCGACCATGGCCCGGTTGTGGGCCCGGGCCAGGCCGTAGGCGTAGTCGAGGTCGTCGCCCTGCTCGGCCCGGCACAGGGCGGCGTTGGCGAAGGTGTTGAACACGAGCTGGCTGGCGAAGCCGAGCAGGTCGAGGGCCCGGGGCCTGTCCTCCTTGAGGAACGAACCCGTGGCCTTCCAGTTCTTGCGGAGCATGATCTCCTCCGCGTCACGGGCCCGGAACTCCGCGTCCTGGTGCTTGCGGCGCAGCTCGCCGACGAAGCTGTCCTCGCCCGGGGCCACGGTGGCCACGAACAGGGGTGGGATGCGCTCCCGCAGGCCGGGATCGGCGAAGGCGGAGAACCAGTCAGGCGTCTCCATCACGTGTGAGTCGGCGTCGTGGATGGTGCGACCCTCCGCGTAGGGCATCAGCCCGTCCTCCCTCTGGGGTCATCTCGCTCTCCTGGTCCCCGCCCCGGTCGGGCGCCGGCTCAGGCGGCCACCCCACGGCGACCCGGCGGGGACCCGGCGGCGACAACCCAGCGTATCCCCACCGCCTTCGACTTGACCCGCCGGTCAACTCTTGCCAGGGTGTCGGCGGGCAGGGCCCTGCCCCGCTTCGAGCGTGCCGGGGAGGCTCGCCATGAGAGATCTGGGGAAGTACCTCGAGGCACAGCCGAGAGGGATGTCGGTCGCCGCGGTAGCCGAGGAGGAGCCGGGACGGCCGGCCGTCGTCTCCCCCCACGGCGACCGCAGCTTCGGGGAGCTCAACGCCCGGGCCAACCAGCTGGCCCGGGCGCTGAAGGCCCGGGGCCTGGAGCAGGGGGACGGGGTCGCCCTTCTGTGCACCAACCGTGCCGAGTTCGTCGAGGCGTACGCCGCCACCCACCGGGCCGGGCTGAGGCTCACCTGCATCAACTGGCATCTCACGGCCGAGGAGTCGGGATACATCGCGGCCGACTGCGACGCCAAGGCCCTCATCGCCGACTCCCGCCTGGCGGACCTGGCCCTGGGAACGGCCCAGCGGGCCCCGGGAGCGACGGTGCGCCTGGCCATCGGAGGCGAGATCCAGGGCTTCGACGGCTACGAGGCGGTCGCCGACGAGCAGGACGCCTCCGACCTCGAGGACCCCGTGCTCGGTACCACCATGCTCTACACGTCGGGCACCACCGGGCGCCCCAAGGGGGTGTACCGGCGCCAGCCCATCGGCGCCGGCGCGACGACCCGAACCGTCCCCGTGTACGGGTACCGCCCGGGTGAGGACGTCCATCTGTGCACGGGCCCGCTCTACCACGCCGCCCCGCTGGCCTTCTCCCTGGCCATTCCCCTCCTCTGCGGGGTGACGGTGGTGCTCATGGACGGGTGGGACGCGGAGGAGACCCTGCGCCTGGTCGACCGCCACCGTGTCACCCACACCCACCTGGTTCCCACCATGTTCCACCGCCTCCTCTCCCTGCCCGAGGAGGTGCGCTCCCGCTATGACACCTCGTCGCTGCGCTTCGTCGTCCACGGCGCCGCCCCCTGCCCCGTCCCGGTCAAGCAGGCCCTCATGGACTGGATGGGTCCCATCGTCTACGAGTACTACGCGGCGACGGAGGGCACGGGCAGCTGGGTCGACCCCAAGACCTGGTTGGTCCACCCGGGCACGGTGGGCAAGCCCGTCGACCCCGAAGGGGTGCGCATCTGCGACGCCGACGGGTCGCCCCTGCCTGCGGGCGAGGTGGGGTTGGTCTTCCTCAAGGCTCCCGCCGTGGGACGCTTCGAATATTTCAAGGACTCGAACAAGACCGCGGACGCCTACCGGGGTGAGTACTTCACCCTGGGCGACATGGGTTACAAGGACGAGGAAGGGTTCCTCTACCTCACCGACCGCACCGCCAACCTCATCATCTCCGGCGGCGTCAACATCTACCCGGCCGAGGTCGACGCCGTCCTGCTGACCCATCCCGCGGTGGGCGACGCCGCGACCATCGGCGTGCCCCACGCCGAGTGGGGTGAGGAGGTCAAGGCCGTGGTCGAGCTCCAGCCCGGCGTCGCTCCCAGCGAGGAGCTGGCGGCCGAGCTCATCGAGCACTGCCGGAACGGGCTGGCCCACTTCAAGTGCCCGCGATCGGTGGACTTCGTCGACCAGCTGCCCCGCCAGGACAACGGCAAGATCTACAAGCGGGTGCTCAGGGACCGCTACCGGGCGGCCATGAGCGCGGCAGGCGACTGAGGAGAGGGTTCGGTGAGCTCGCCTGGGTCCGGCCGCATCTGCGAGGGCCGGGTCGTCGTCGTCACCGGCGCGGGCCGGGGCATCGGACGGAGCCATGCCCTGGCCTTCGCGTCCGAGGGAGCCAGGGTGGTCGTGAACGACCTGGGCGCCGAGGTCGACGGAACCGGTTCGTCGGCCGGGCCCGCGGGCGAGGTGGTCGACGCCATCCGGGAGATGGGCGGCGAGGCGGTGGCCAACGGAGAGGACGTGTCCGACTGGGACGGGGCCCGGCGTCTGGTCGAGGGAGCGGTGGAGTCCTTCGGTGGACTGGACGTCCTGGTCAACAACGCCGGCATCCTCCGCGACCGCATGCTGATCAACATGACCGATCAGGAGTGGGACGCGGTCATCCGCGTCCATCTGCGGGGGACGTTCGCGCCCAGCCGCTGGGCCGCCGCCTACTGGAGGGGAAGGGTCAAGGCGGGCGAGAGCAACGACGCCCGCATCATCAACACCAGCTCGACGTCGGGCATCTTCGGCAACCCGGGCCAGACCAACTACGGCGCGGCCAAGGCCGGCATCGCCGGCTTCACCGTGATCCTGGCCCAGGAGCTGTCGCGCTACGGCGTCACCGTCAACGCCATCGCGCCGGGCGCCCGGACCCGAATGACCGAGAACCTGGGCGGGGGCCGGCCCGGGGTCAAGGCTGGGGAGTTCGACCGCTCCGCACCCGAGAACGTCTCGCCCCTGGTGGTGTGGCTGGGCAGCCCCGAGTCGGGCGATGTCACGGGCCGGGTGTTCCTGGTCTCGGGGGGCACCATCGCCGTGGCCGAGGGCTGGCACCGGGGCCCGGCCGTGGACAAGGGCGACCGCTGGGAGCCGGGGGAGCTGAGCGCCGTGGTCCCCGACCTGGTCGCCAGGGCCACGCCCAACGCGACCATGCGCAACTGAGCCTCGCCCCCGGGGGCGACCGAACGGAAGGACAGAGCATGCCCATCAACCCCGACGCCGTAGGCAAGACCGCGGGGCCCGTGGAACGGTCGTGGACCTCGAAGGACTGCCTCCTCTACGCCCTAGGCGTGGGAGCGGGGGTGCTCGACCCCACCGGCTTCGAGCTGGAGCTCACCACCGAGAACAGCCAGGACGTGAGCCAGAGGGTGCTGCCCACCTTCGCCGTCATCGCCGGGGCGGGAGGCCGGCTCCCGGACATCGGGACCTTCGACCCGGCCATGCTCGTGCACGGGGAGCAGGCCATCGAGCTGCACGGCGAGATCCCGGTGGAGGGGGCGGTGCGCATCACATCCACCGTCACGGGCGTGTTCGACAAGGGCTCGGGCGCGGTGGTGTCCACCCGGTCCGAGGCCGTCGACGCCAAGACGGGCGAGCCCCGCTTCACCAACCGCTCCTCCATCTTCGTGCGGGGCGAGGGGGGCTGGGGTGGCGACCGCGGCCCCTCCGGTGGGCGCAACGCGGCCCCCGACCGGACCGCCGACCACGTCGTCACCTACGGCACCCGGCCCGACCAGGCCCTCCTCTACCGCCTGTCGGGCGACCGCAACCCCCTCCACTCCGACCCCGAGTTCGCCAAGCGGGCCGGCTTCGAGCGACCCATCCTCCACGGCCTCTGCACCTACGGGTTTACCGGCCGGGCCCTCCTCCACACCCTCTGCGGCAGCGACCCGGCCCGCTTCCTGGCCATGGAGGGTCGCTTCTCCCGCCCGGTGTACCCGGGCGACGAGCTGACGGTGTCGATGTGGGTCGACGGCGGAGACGCCGTCTTCCGCACCGAGACGCAGCGGGGCGAGGTGGTCATCGACGGTGGCCGCTGCCGCTTCAACCCGTGAAGTTCGGAATCTTCTACGAGCACCAGCTCCCCCGGCCCTGGGACGACGGGAGCGAGGAGCAGCTCTTCCACCAGGCCCTGGAGCAGGTGGAGCTGGCCGACCGCATCGGCATCGACGTGGTGTGGGAGGTGGAGCACCACTTCCTGGAGGAGTACTCGCACTCGTCGGCCCCCGAGGTCTTCCTGGCCGCCGCCAGCCAGCGCACCAGCGACATCCGCCTGGGACACGGCATCGTGCAGACGCCCCCACCCTTCAACCATCCCGCCCGCGTCGCCGAGCGCATCGCCACCCTCGACCTGGTCTCCCACGGCCGGGTCGAGTTCGGCAGCGGCGAGTCCTCCTCCGAAGCCGAGCTGGGCGGCTTCAACATCGACCCGGCGGAGAAGCGGGCCATGTGGCAGGAGGGCCTGGAGGTGGCGGTGCGGTGCATGACCGAGACGCCCTTCCGCGGCCACCGCGGTCGCTACGTCGACATGCCCCCCCGCAACGTCGTTCCCAAGCCGGTGCAGGCGCCCCATCCCCCGCTGTGGGTGGCCTGCTCCCGACGGGAGACCATCCTCCTGGCCGCGGAGAAGGGCATCGGCGCCCTCACCTTCGCCTTCATCGACCCGGAGGAGGCCCGGCAGTGGGTGGGCGACTACCACGCCACCCTGGCGGCCCGGGCCACGCCGATCGGCCTGGCCGTCAACGCCAACGTCGCATGCGTCACCACGTTCATGTGCGCTCCCAGTGAGGACCAGGCCGTGGCCCGGGGCCTGGAGGGGGCCAACTTCTTCGGCTACTCGCTGGGCCACTACTACGTCTTCGGCGACCACCGCCCGGGCCGGACCGACGTGTGGGCCGAGTACCAGCAGCGCCGGGACCAGGTCGGCTACTCGCCCCAGGTGGCGGCGGCCGCCGAGGAGGGACGGCTGGGGGCCAAGCTGGCCCAGGACGGGACCAGCGGACTGCGGGGCGCGGTGGGGACGCCCGACCAGATACGGGAGTTCCTACGCCGCTACGAGGAGGCCGAGGTCGACCAGGTGGTCTTCGTGTCCCAGGCCGGGCGCAACCGCCACGAGGACATCATGGAGTCCCTCGAGCTCTTCGGGCGTGAGGTCCTGCCCGAGTTCCGTGAGCGGGAGGAGAGGCGCCAGTCCCGCAAGGCCGCCTACCTGGCCCCTGTCGTGGAGCGGGCCCTGGCCCGCCGGCCCCCGGAGCGGCCGCCGCTGGCGGATGACTACTCATTCCCGGCCATCCCCAAGGCCTGGGCCGAGCGCACGGGCGACGAGCGGGTGGCCGCCTGGCTCGATCGGGTGGCCGCCGACCGTGCCGCCGGGGTCAGGGACACCACGGCGGGGATCGTCGGCGGCGTCGGCTAGAGCCGGCGGGGCCGGCGCCGGGCGGGCCGGCGCCGTGGGGCGGCGGACGGGGCCGCGGTATCTTCGTGGCTTGCGGCCCCTCACCCACGCCGTAGTCGACTCCGGACCACGATGAGCAGCATGAGGTCGCCATGAGCGCGTCGAGCAGCGCAGCAGAGACCCCCGCGGGTGCGCCCCCCGCTGTCGTGGCCGGCGAGGGGGAGCCCGAGTACCTCAACCGGGAGCTGTCCCGGCTCGACTTCTACGGGCGCGTGCTGGAGCTGGCCCAGGACCGGGACGTGCCCCTGCTCGAGCGGGTGAAGTTCCTTGCCATCTTCAGCCAGTTCGTGGACGAGTTCTTCCAGGTGCAGGTGGCGGGGCTGAAGGACCAGGTCAAGGCGGGCATCGCCTCCACCGGCGCCGACGGGCGCAGCCCGGCCGAGCAGCTCCGGGCCATCCGTGACAAGGTCGAGGACCTCCTCGAGGCCCAGGCCAAGACCTTCCTCACCGACGTGAGCCCCCAGCTGGCCGAGGCCGGCATCAGGCTGTGCCACTGGGACTCGCTGGATGCCGACGACCGCGACTACCTGGTCCAGGTCTTCCAGCAGTGGATCTTCCCGGTGCTCACGCCCCTGTCGGTGGACCCCGCCCACCCCTTCCCCGACATCTCCAACCTCTCCCTGAACCTGGCCGTCATGGTGCGCAACGCCACCAGCGGGGAGCGCAGGTTCGCCCGGGTGAAGGTGCCGCCCATCCTGCCCCGGTTCGTGGTGATGGCCGACGGCGAGCGCTTCGTGCCCCTGGAGCAGGTCATCGCCGCCCACCTCCCCGCCCTCTTCCGGGGGATGGAGATCGAGCGCCAGTACGCCTTCAGGGTGACCCGCAACGCCGATCTGATCGTGGACGAGGACGAGGCCGACGACCTCATCGTGGCCGTGGAGATGGAGCTGCGCCGCCGGCGCTTCGGAAAGGCGGTGCGCCTCGAGGTGGACGCCCAGATGTCAGAGGAGGTGCGCACGCTGCTCCTGCGGGAGCTGGAGCTGGAGCCGGCCGACCTCTACGCCATCGACGGGCCCCTCGACCTGCGGGGCCTGTGGGCCGTCTACGAGCTCGACCGTCCCGACCTCAAGGACGAGGCCTGGACCCCGATGACCCAGCCCGGCCTGGCCACGGCCGATGACGAGCCCGTGGACCTCTTCGCCGTGCTCGCCGAACGCGACGTGCTTGTGCACCACCCCTACGACTCCTTCACCACCTCTGTCGAGGCCTTCATCAAGCAGGCCGCCACCGATCCCCGGGTGCTGGCCATCAAGCAGACCCTCTACAGGACCTCGGGTGACAGCCCCGTGGTCAGGTCCCTCATCGAGGCGGCCGAGTCGGGCACGGAGGTGGCCGTGCTGGTGGAGGTCAAGGCCCGCTTCGACGAGGAAGCGAACATCGGATGGGCCCGGGCCCTGGAGGAGGCCGGCGTCCACGTCGTGTACGGCGTGGTGGGGCTGAAGACCCACAGCAAGACGGCGCTGGTGGTCAGGGAGGAGGACGAGGGCATACGCCGCTACTGCCACATCGGCACGGGCAACTACAACCCCCGCACGGCCCGCCTCTACACCGACCTCGGCCTGCTCACGTCGGACCAGGACATCGGCGACGACCTGACCGAGCTGTTCAACTTCCTCACCGGGTACGCCCGCAACGTCGGCTACCGCAAGCTGCTGGTGGCGCCCACCTACCTGCGGGGCTCGATCATCGACCTCATCCAGCAGGAGGCCCGCGCCCCCTCCGGGCAGGGCCGCATCGCCATGAAGGTCAACCACCTGGTCGATCCGGCCGTGATCGACGCCCTCTACGAGGCGTCCCGGGCCGGTGTGGACATCGACCTGGTCGTGCGGGGCATCTGCTGCCTGCGCCCGGGCGTTCCCGGGATGTCCGACCACATCAGGGTGCGCTCCATCGTGGGTCGCTACCTCGAGCACTCGCGCATCTTCAAGTTCGGAGGGACGCGGCGCCGTCCGGCCCGGTTCTTCATCGGCTCGGCCGACATGTGGCAGCGCAACCTCGACCGCAGGATCGAGGTGCTGACGCCGGTGGAGCAGCCCGATCTCATGTCCCGCCTCGACGAGGTCCTGGCCGTCAACCTGGCCGACGACACCCAGGCCTGGGAGCTGGGCGCCGGCGGCACCTGGGAGAGGGTGCCCTCGGCGGAGGGGGTGAGCACCTTCCGCGCCCTCCAGGATGCCGCGGTGGAACGGGCTCGCCGTCGCCGCGACCCGGAGTCGCTCATAAGCCTGCCCCGATGACTGCGCCCGTCGAGCGGGAGGTCAAGCTCGACGCAGAACCCACCTTCGTGCTGCCCGATCTCGACGGGGTGCTCGAGGGCGTCAAGCCCGGTCCCGTCGACGTCGCCACCCTCGACGCCACCTACCACGACACGGCCGACCTGCGCCTGGCCCGCTCGGGCATCACCCTGCGCTACCGCGTCGAGGGCGAGGACAAGGGCCTGTGGACCCTCAAGCTCCCCGAAGGGAACGGGGTGGGCCCGGCCCTGAGCCGCACCGAGCTGGAGGTCCCGGGGGAGCCCGGCACCATTCCCGAGACGCTCTCGGACCTGGTCCAGGTCCACCTGCGGGGCGCCCCTCTGGTCCCGGTGGCCGAGCTCAGGACGGTGCGGCGCCGGCTCGCCCTCCTCGACGGGGAGGGCCGGGAGGTGGCCGAGGTCGACGACGACGAGGTCACGGCCCTCCAGGGCTCGCGGACAACCTCCGCCTTCCGGGAGATCGAGGTCGAGCTGCGCGACGGCGCGCCCAAGCGCCTGCTCCCAGCCGTCGTTCGGGTCCTGAAGGGCGCGGGCGCGGACGTGGCCAAGGGCCGGCCCCTGCCCAAGGCGGTGCGGGTGATGGGTGACGCGGCCCTGGCCCCCCCCGAGGTAGAGGCCCGTCCCCTCCCGGCCGACCCGGTGGTGGGCGACGTCGTCCGGGCCGCCATCGCCGCGGGGGTCGAGCGTCTCATGCGACACGACCCCGGCGTGCGCATCGGGGCCGACCCGGAGGCGGTCCACCAGGCGCGCGTCGCCACCCGCCGGCTCAGGTCGGACCTGCGCACGTTCCGCACCGTGCTCGACCAGTCCTGGGTCACCGCGACGCGCGACGAGCTGCGCTGGGTCGCCGGTGCCCTGGGCGGCGTGCGCGACGGCGATGTGCTCATGGACAGGCTCCGCCGGCGGGTGGTCCAGCTCCCGGTCCAGGACGGCCCCGCGGCCCAGGGCCTGCTGGCCAAGCTGGACGCCGAGCTGGGCCAGGCCCGCGACGCTCTCCTGGGCGTCCTGCGCAGCCGCAGGTACCTCACCCTGGTCGAGACGCTGGTGCAGGGGGCCAACGACCCCCCGTTCACCGAGGCGGCCGCCCTGCCGGCGGGCGCGGCGCTGCCCCGTCAGGTCCGCAAGCCGTGGAGACGCCTGGCCCGGGCCGTCGATGAGCTGCCCTCCCAGCCCGGTGACGTCGAGCTGCACCACGTCCGGGTGCTGGCCAAGCGCGCCCGCTACGCGGCCGAGGCGGTGGCCCCTGTGGCCGGCCGGGCCGCGACCCGTTTCGCCGAGGCCGTGGCCGGGCTGCAGGGCGTGCTCGGCGACCTCCACGACGCGGTGGTGGCGCAGGAGTGGCTGCGGACCGCCGCCGGCCGCCACCCGACCCGGGCTCTGGTGGCCGGGGAGATCCTGGCCCAGGAGCGGGCTGACGCCGCGTCCCTCCGGGACCGCTGGCGGGCGGTGTGGGAGAAGGCGGCCGGCAAGAAGCTGCGGTCCTGGATGCGGTGAAGGAGCCGAGGGTGCGGGCCTCGGGTGGGGTGGTCTGGCGCCTCGGGCGCGGTGGCCTCGAGGTCGTCCTCGTGCACCGTCCCGCCTACGACGACTGGTCGCTCCCCAAGGGCAAGCCCCTGCCCGGGGAGGACGACCTGGCCTGCGCCGTGCGGGAGGTGGAGGAGGAGACCGGGCTCAAGCCCGAGGTCGGGCCCGAGCTGCCCAGCACCGAGTACCGGGACCGGAACGGGCGCCCCAAGCTGGTGCGCTACTGGGCCATGCGGTCCAACGGGGGCAGGCTGGCGCCCACCGAGGAGATCGACCGGGCCGTGTGGAAGGACCTGGCCTCGGCCCGGGAGGCCCTCACCTACGACCGCGACCGGGTCGTGCTCGACGCCCTGGCCGGCGTGCTCCCGCAGCAGTAGCCACCGGTCCCACCGGCCGGCTTGCAAGACTGCAGGCGTGCCCCTCCTCCTGGTGCGCCACGCCCGGGCCGGCAGCCGGTCCAAGTGGAAGGGGGATGACCGCCTGCGCCCCCTGACCAAGAAGGGGGCCACTCAGGCCCAGGACCTGGTGGCCGTGCTGAAGCCCTTCGGTCCCGGCCGCATCCTGTCCAGCCCCTTCGTGCGCTGCATCCAGACCGTCGAGCCCCTGGCCGGCAAGCTGGCGCTCAAGGTGGAGGAGGTGGACGAGCTCGAGGAGGGCCGGGGCCAGGCCGCGGTGTCCCTTCTGGCCGAGCTGCTCGACCTGGAGGGCTGGGTGGTCGCCTGCACCCACGGCGATGTGGTGCTCGATGCCCTTCGCTCGCTGGCGGGCCCCGTCCCGGCCCAGCCCCCTTCGGCCAAGGGATCGGTCTGGGTTCTGGAGAGTGCCCGGGACGGGGCACCGGCCACCGCTCGCTACCTGCCCGCCCCGTCGTGACCGGCGGACCCGTACTGTCGGCGCCATGACGGACGTCACCGCGGGCGTCGACCTGGGCGGCACCAAGATCCAGGCCGTGGCCGTGCGCCAGGGCGAGGTCGTGGGAGATGCCCGCCGGCCCACGCCCCAGACGGGCGCGGCCGACGTGCTGTCGGCCCTGGCCGAGTCCGTGCGCGAGGTGCTGGCGGCGGCCCGGACCACGGTGGGGGCGCTGCGGGCCATCGGCGTGGGAACGCCGGGCCAGGTCGACGTCCAGGCCGGGACGGTACGGGCCGCGGCCAACATCCGCGGCTTCACCGACGTGGTGGAGCTGGGCCCTGAGCTGTCGCGTGCGGTCGGCGGACCTCCCGTCGTGCTCGACAACGACGTGCGCATGGCGACGCTCGGGGAGCACAAGCGGGGCGCGGGACGGCCCTACTCGGACCTGTTGTGCGTGTTCGTGGGCACGGGCGTGGGCGGGGGCATCGTGCTCGGAGGCGAGCTGCGCCGGGGCCGGGGCACGGCGGGCGAGATCGGCCACACCGTGGTGCGCCTCGGTGGGCGGCGCTGCCCGTGCGGGCGCCGGGGCTGTCTGGAGGCCTACGCGGGACGGGTGGGCATCGAGGCCCGGGCCCGCAAGCGCCACTCCGGGGGCCAGCACACGGTGCTGTTCCAGATCATGGAGCGGGAGAAGTCGGGGCGGGTCACCAGCGGGGTCATCGCCCAGGCCCTGAAGAAGGGTGACGCGCTCACCACCGCGCTGGTCGAGGAGGCCGTGCAGGCCCTGGGCGCGGGCATCGCCTCGGCCCAGAACCTGCTCGACGTGGAGGCCGTGATCGTGGGCGGGGGGTTGCCCGACAAGCTCGGGCCCCCGTTCGTCGAGCGGGTCGAGGAGGCCATGCGGCCCCACGTCTTCGCGGTGGGAAGGTCGCCCGACGTCCTGCCCTCGGCGCTGGGCGACCTGTCGGGCGCGGTCGGCGCGGCCGTCGCCGCAGGCGGCTGAGGCGGGGCGTCAGACGTTCTGGAGGCGCACGAGCTGGCGGGCCACGTTGACGGCGTGGTCGCCCAGTCGCTCGAAGTAACGAGCCACCAGGCCCATCTCGATGGCCACGGGGATGGAGACGTTCCCGGCCGCCAGCTCGGCCGTCAGGCTGACGTGAAGGTCGTCGATCTCGTCGTCACGAGCGCGGAGGCGGTCGGCGGCGGAGGAGTCGCGGGTGGCGTAGGCCGCGCTGGCGATGTCCCACATCTCCACCCCGACGCGGCCCATCTCGGCCACCAGGCTCAGTGCCCGGGGGGTGAGCCAGCGGGCCAGACCCTGGGCGGCCTGGGTGGCGATGTGCTCGGCCAGGTCCCCGCTGCGCTCGAGCTCGGGCAGGATGCGCAGCACCGACACCAGCAGGTGCTTGCGGTGGGCGGTCGCGGTGGCGCTCTGCATCAGCTCTTCGATCACCACGACCTCGAGGTCGCGGTGGAGGGCGTCGATCAGGTGGTCGCGAGCGGCCAGGGCGCGCGCCGCGTCGCGATCGCCGGTCAGGAAGGCCTCGGTGGCGCCGGCCAGGGCCTCGCGCACCAGGGCGAAGACCTGGAGCACCTGCTCGTCGACGTGGTCGACGGCTCCCTGCGCCCTGACCTCGGCTGCTCGGGTGGTGGCGTTCGTCGTGGTCCGACTCTAGACGCTGACCGGTACCGGCGTGCCCCGATCTGACGGCGTTCGGATCGTCAGGTGTGCTGGAAGAGGACGCGGAACTCCAGCGTCGGATCGGACTGCACGGTGACGAATCCTCCCACGCTGGGCGCGGTCATGCCGAACTGGCTGAACGGGAACCGCAGCGAGCCCGCGATGTCGATCTGGCCGGCGTCCCGCCTGACCTGGAGGGGAATGGTGACGGCCTTGGTGACCCCGTGGATGGTGAGCTGGCCGGTGGCGGGCACCGTCTCCGTGGCTCCCGACACGGCGGAGGGCGGGATGGCGATGGGACCCGAGGCCGCGAAGGAGGCGGTGGGGAACTGCGCCGTCTGCAGCCCGATGCCGGCCAAGCGGCGGTCGCGGCGGCCGTCGTCGCTCTGCAGCTTGGTCAGGTCGGCGGTGAGGCTGACGTCGCGAACGCTGAAGGTGGAGCCCGAGGCGGCGCCGTCCACGGCGAAGCCGCCCGTGATGGCGCTGGTGCGCCCCACGGCGTCGTCGGGGGCGGGCAGGAAGCCGAGCTGCTCGCGCACCCGGTATCCGGCCACCGACCCCGAAGCCACCACCCAGCGCCCCGCGAGGGTTCCCGACGCCGGGGCCTGGCTCGACGCCGAGTCCGACGGGGCCGTGCCCAGGGTCAGCCGGGGCTTGCTCTCGGGCGTGAAGAACAGCACGTAGACGGCGGCGAACCCCCCGGCCAGCACCACCGCGGCGGCCGCCACACCGGCCAGGACCCTGCCCCGCCGGGATGTGGGAAGCCAGCGCCGCCCGGTCGTCGGGTGCGAGTCCGTTCCCTTGGCCATTGGTGGTTCCCCCTGGTGTCGTAGCCGCTCGGCGCCGGTGCTCTCGGCGCTCGGACGAGGCTGGGTGGGCGAGCTGGACCCTCGCTGTGTACGTCCTGTCAGCCCGAGCAGAGTGGCGCCGGCCCCTCAGGTCTCGGTGTCGGGACCCGACCCGCGGGCCTGGGACACGGGCTGTGCCTCCGGGCGGGTGGGGAGGGCGGCGTCTCCGGGCCTGCCCACGGGCGCCTCCAGGAGGGGCAGCTCGATGCGGAAGAGGGCCCCGCCCTGGGGCCGGGTCGACACCGCGGCCCGGCCCCCGTGGGCCGTGGCTATGGCGGCCACGATGGACAGGCCCAGGCCTGCGCCGCCCCGGTCCCGGGCCCGGGACGGGTCGGCCCGGTAGAAGCGCTCGAAGACCCGGGCCGCCTCGTGGGCGGGCACCCCCGGCCCCTGGTCGGCCACCTCGAGCACGGCGTGGCCCCCGTCGGTGCCCACGGTCACCGCCGCAGGCGCGGCCGCAGGGGTGTGGGTGCGCACGTTGGCCAGAAGGTTGTCGACCACCTGGCGGAGCCGGTCGCGGTCACCCAGCACCTCGACCGAGCCGTCCACCCGCAGGCTGACGTGGCGCTCGGGGTCCACGGCCCGGGCTGCGTGGACGGCGTCGGCGGCCACCGCGCCCAGGTCGACGGGGGCCTGGGCCAGGGGCCGGCCCTGGTCGAGCCGGCTCAGCAGGAGCAGGTCCTCCACCAGCAGCCCCACCCGGGACGCCTCGTGCTCGATTCGCTCCATGACCCGGGGCAGGTCCTCGGGCCGGCGGTGGGCGCCCCGCCGGTAGAGCTCGGCGTACGCCCGGATGGCCGCCACCGGGGTGCGCAGCTCGTGGGAGGCGTCGGACACGAAGCGGCGCAGGGTCTCCTCCGACTCTCGTCTCGCGGCGAAGGCGGTCTCGAGACGGGCCAGCATCACGTTGAGGGCCCGGGCCAGCCGGCCCACCTCGGTGCGTTCGTTCCCGCTGGGCAGGCGCTCGGTCAGGGTGCCCTCGGCGATCGTCTCCGCCGTCTCCTCGATGTCCCGCAGCGGGCGCAACCCCAGGCGCACCAGCCACGCCCCGCTCGCCGCGGCGGCGGCGATCACGCCGAGCCCGACGAGCAGCTCCACCAGGAGCAGACGGTGCAACGTCGCCCGCGTGTCGCCCAGGGGAAGGGCGACGATCAGCGTTCCGCCACCCTCCAGCGGCGACACCCGCACCCGGTAGCCCGGGCCGGAGCCTCCGGCCGCGGCCGTGGAGAGGAAGGCGGCGGGCTCGGCCGCGCCCTTGCCCGGCGGGCCCGCCGGGCTGGGCAGGCGGGAGGGGAGGGCGGGCGCCACGGCCGCGCCCTCGTGGGGCGGTTGCTCCGCGGTGAGGACCACCGCTCCCGACGCGTCCCTGACCTCGACGAACACGCCGGCGGCGACGGCGCCGAGCTGCTGCAGCGCGCCCTCGATGAAGCGGCCGTTGGGCGACGACAGCACCTGCTCGACGCTGCGGTGGGTCGCCGTGAGCTGTGTGTCGACGCGTCCATAGAGGAAGGAGCGCAACGACGAGTAGGTGGCCACGCCGGCCACCGACAGCCCGGCCGCCACCAGGGCGAGCGAGGCGGCGAGGAGCCGGCCCCGCAGAGACACCGCCTACTCCGCCGGCGTACGCAGGCTGTAGCCGACGAGCCGGATGGTGTGGATGAGCGGGGGGCCCAGACGGTCGAGCTTCTTGCGCAGGTAGCTCACGTAGGTCTCCACGACGTTGTCGTCGCCGCTGAAGTCGTAGTCCCAGACGTTGTCCAGGATCTGCGCCTTGGACAGCACCCGTCTGGGGTTGAGGAGGAAGAAGCGGAGCAGGTTGAACTCAGTGGCGGTGAGGTGGATGGGCACGCCGCCCCGCCACACCTCGTAGGTGTCCTCGTCCATGACCAGGTCGGCGAAGCGCAGCACCGAGGTGTCGTTGGTGGCGGCCTTGCTGCGACGCAGGATGGCCCGCACCCGGGCTATGACCTCGGCCAGGCTGAAGGGCTTGGTGACGTAGTCGTCGGCGCCCACGCTCAGCCCGCTGATCTTGTCCTCGGTGGCGTCCCTGGCCGTGAGGAACAGCACCGGGGTCCCGAGGCCGTCCATGCGCAGCCTGCGGGTGACCTCGAGGCCGTCCACGTCGGGCAGCATCACGTCGAGCACTATCAGATCGGGGCGGAAGTTGGTGGCGGCCTTCAGCGCCTCGCGGCCTGTGGCCGCGAGCTTGACCTCGAAGCCCTCGTAGCGCAGGGCCGTGCCCACCGCGTCCGTGATCGACGGTTCGTCGTCGACCACCAGGATGCGACCGGTCGCGTTTGACGTCGTACTGGTGATGGCTCTGCCCTCCCGACCCGAGTATCACCGGGCAGGCTGTGGGTTGGCTGTGATCCAGGTGCGAGGTAGGTCAGGGCCGGTCGGGAGCCGCCCCGGCGATCAGGCCTGGAGGTGCTTGGCGAACCAGGACAGGGTCCGGCTCCAGGCGTCGGCCGCGGCCTCGGGGTTGTGGTGCCCGGGCCGGGCGTCGCAGTGGAAGCCGTGGCCGGCGTCGGGATAGCGCACGATGTCCCAATCGACGGAGGCCGAGCCCAGGGTGGCCCGCAGGCGCTCCACGTCCTCCACCGGGATGGACTCGTCCTGGTCGCCGAAGAGCCCGAGCCAGGGCGTGCGCAGCTGGGCGGCCCTGTCGATCAGGGTCGGGAACTGGGGGAAGCGCCCGGTCACGATCCCCCCGCCGTAGAAGGTCACGCCCGCGCCCAGGGCCCGCTCCAGGCAGACGAGGAACACCACCCGTCCCCCCATGCAGAAGCCCACGATGCCCGTGCGCCCGTCCTCGCGTCCCGCCTCCCGGAGATGGGCCAGGGTGGCGTCCACGTCGACCAGAAGGGCGCGGTCGTCGAGGTTGGCGAAGAGGGGCATGACCTTGGAGAAGTCGTCGTAGGGGGCGGTCCCTCCGCCCGCCCGGTGGAACAGATGGGGCGCGACGGCGTGGTAGCCCTCGCCGGCCAGGCGGCGGGTCACGTCCTCGATGTGCGCGTTCACACCGAAGGCCTCCTGGATCACGACGACGGCGGCGCCGGAGTCCTCGCCCGGCTCGGGCTGCGCCTCGTACAGGGCCATGGGACCGTCCTCGGTGGCCAGCTCGATCGTCCGCGTCCTCATTCGTCTCCTTCCCGCCGGGCCGTCGGGCCCGTGGCGCTGTCGGTGGGTCCGGGGCCATTCTCGCCTGCGGGGGCGGCGGGGGTCAGGTCCGGGGCCCGCCAAACAGTGTCTGTTCACACCTCTCTCAGGCAAAGCACAGGGCTGCTTGCCAGGATCGGGGCGTGTCGGATCAGGGGCGGCGGATACTGGTCGTGGACGACGACCCCTACATCGCCGACCTGGTGTCCGCGGCCCTGCGCTACGAGGGCTTCGAGGTCCAGGTCGTCGGGACCGGGCGGGACGCCCTGGCCGCGGCCGCGGGCACCCGCCACGACCTGCTCGTGCTCGACGTCATGCTCCCGGACATGGAGGGCCTGGAGGTCTGCCGCCGGCTGAGGATGGACGGGGCCCACGTCCCGGTGCTGTTCCTCACGGCCAGGGACGCCACCGAGGACAAGGTGACGGGCTTGACGGTGGGCGGCGACGACTACGTCACCAAGCCCTTCAGCCTGGAAGAGCTGGTGGCCCGGATCCGGGCCGTCCTGCGGCGCACGGGGGCGGGGGTCGGCGTCCCCGGCCGCCTCGAGTTCGCCGACCTGGTGATGGACGAGGACACCTACGAGGTCTGGCGCCACGGCACCCCCATCGAGCTCACCGCCACCGAGTTCAACCTGCTGCGCTTCCTGCTGACCAACGCCCGCCGGGTCCTCTCCAAGACCCAGATCCTGGACCACGTCTGGAGCTACGACTTCGGGGGGGACGGCAACATCGTCGAGACCTACGTGAGCTACCTGCGCAAGAAGATCGACCGCTTCGAGCCACCCCTCATCCACACCGTGCGGGGGGTGGGCTACACGCTGCGCCTGCCCCGCTGATCACCGCCACCGGTGGGGTCGGCAAACGGGGGCGAATGGCTCAGCTCGGGCGCCTCCGTGTCGATCAGTCGGTGCCATGGCAGCTCCCGACATCGAGGTCATCCAGGGCCTGCGCATCTTCGCCGTCGAGCGCGACGGCATGGAGGTGCGTGTGGACGTCTACGGCTCCGCCGACAAGCGTCTGCGGGAGCCTGACCTACCGCTTCGCGGACGAGGCCACCGCCGGCGACCGCACCCGCCTGCTCACGGGGTGGTGCGACCGGGGCAATCCCGTCACCTACGTCTGCCGGGACGGGTCGGCGTCGCTCATGGACGAGCACGCCGTTCTGAGCGAGGCCCTCGAGCTCTAGCGCTCAGGCCGGGGCCCCCGGGCCTGCCCGGCCCCCGTGCCCGCCAGCGGATAGGGTCGCCCAGAAGGCGACCGGCCCTTCCCGAGGGTAGGTAGCGCCGCTGCGGGGGTAATTCCGCTTGGTGGACACAGGCACGCTCGACGACGAGTTGCTGGCCGGGCGCTACCGCGTCGGGGGGCTGCTCGGGCGCGGCGGAATGGCCAACGTCTACGAGGGCCTGGACCTGCGCCTGCAACGCCCGGTGGCCGTCAAGCTCCTGCGCCCGGACATGGCGGCACAGCCCGGGGTGCGACGCCTGTTCGAGGAGGAGGCCCGCTCCGCGGCCCGGCTCTCCCACCCCAACGCGGTGGCCGTGTTCGACACCGGCGAGGACCGGGGCCGGCCCTTCATGGTGATGGAGCGCCTGCCCGGGGAGACCCTGGCCGACCGCATCCGGCGGGGGCCGGCCGACCAGACCTGGCTCTTGGGGGTGGCCCACGACGTCCTCGCCGCCCTGGCCGCGGCGCACGCCGCCGGCCTGGTGCACCGGGACGTGAAGCCGGGGAACATACTCATGGGCGCCGACGGGCGGGCCAAGGTCGCCGACTTCGGCATCGCCAAGAGCCTGGAGGCCTTCGCCTCCGGCCCTGCCGACGTCACCGCCGCCAATGCCCTGGTGGGCACGCCCGCCTATCTGGCCCCGGAGACCCTGGACGGAGAGCCCGCCACCCCCCGGTCGGACATCTGGGCCCTGGGCGCCGTGCTCTTCGAGTGCCTGGCCGCCACCAAGCCCTTCCCCGGGACCACGCCCGCGGCGGTGGCCGCCGCCATCCAGGGGGGCGTCCCCCTGTCCCTCCGCCACCTGCGCCCCGACGTGTCTGCCGGCTTGTGCCAGGCCGTGGAGCGGGCTGTCTCCCGCCGTCCGGCCGACCGCTTCCCCACGGCCGAGGCCATGGCCCGGGCCCTGGGCCCCCGGCCCGAGGCCAGCGCCACCTGGCGCCCGCCCACCGAGGTGGGGGCGGACGCCACCCTGGTGAGCACGGACAGGCACGACCTGCTGGCCGGCGCCGGCGGCGTCGAGGGCGCGGGCGGGGCCACGGTCCACGACCGGGCCGACACCCACATCGCCCCGCCCGGCGTGGTCGTGGCCGGGGCCGGCGGCCAGCGGGGTGGGCCCCGCCGCCGCCTCTGGAGGGTGTTCGCCGCCGCCCTGTCCGCCGCCGTCCTGGTGATGGCCGCGTCCCTGGTCCTCACCGCCGGCCGGGGCCGGGCCGGATCGGGCGGGCGGGCCACCCCGGCGCTGAGCCTCGAGCTGCGGAACGCGGCATCCAGGGTGCGGGCCTACGGGCCCGGGGCCGGCCCGCAGGGCCCGGAGACGGCGAGGAGGCTGGACGAGGTGGCCGCGGCCATCGAGGGTGGGGGAGGCGCGGTGGAGGCCCAGGCCCTGGTCGCCGACGTCGAGTCGTGGCAGGCCGGCCGGGAGCTGGCCGCGCCCGCGGTGGGGGACGCCATGCGGGTGCTGGTCCAGGTCCCGGGGGTGACCCTCGAGCCCCCGGCTCCGCCCACGACCCTGTCCGTAGGCGGCAACGGCCGGGGCAAGGGCCACGGGAAGGGCAACGACAGCGGCAGCCAGGGTGGCGGGGGAGACTGAGCCGGGGCGGGCGGGGTCGGCCGGCGACGGCGACGGCCTCGACCCCGTGGAGGCCCTGGGGCGCATCGCCTATCTGTTGGAGCGGGACCAGCAGCCCACCTACCGGGTGAGGGCCTTCCGCACGGCCGCGGCCACGCTGGCGTCCGTGGCCCCCGAGGAGGTGGGGGAGCTGGCCCGCACGGGCAGGCTGCGCAGCCTGCCCGGCATCGGCGAGACCACCGAGCGGGTGGTGCTCCAGGCCCTGGCGGGCGAGACCCCGGCCTACCTGCGCCACCTGGAGGGGGACACCGAGGCCCGCGATGGCGCCGGCGACAGCCTCCGGGCCCTACTGCGGGGGGACTGCCACACCCACTCGGACTGGTCCGACGGGGGCAGCAGCATCGAGGCCATGGCCGGCGCGGCCCGGGCCCTGGGCCACGAGTACGTGGCCCTCACCGACCACTCGCCCCGCCTCACCGTGGCCAGCGGGTTGTCGGCCGACCGCCTCCGCGCCCAGCTCGACGTGGTGGCCGAGCTCAACCAGCGCCTGGCCCCGTTCCGCGTCCTCACCGGCATCGAGGTCGACATCCTGGACGACGGCCGCCTCGACCAGGAGGACGACCTGTTGAGCAGGCTGGAGGTCGTCGTGGCCAGCGTGCACTCCGGCCTGCGCATGGAGGAGAGGGCCATGACGGCCCGCATGGTGACGGCGTTGTCCAATCCCCACGTCGACATCCTGGGCCACTGCACGGGCCGTATCGTCGTGGGTCGGGGCCGGCCCGAGTCGAGCTTCGATCCCGAAGCCGTGTTCGCCACCGCGGCCCGCCTGGACAAGGCCATCGAGGTCAACAGCCGGCCCGAGCGTCTCGACCCCCCACGGCGCCTGCTGCGCCAGGCCCTTGAGGCGGGATGCAAGCTCGCCGTGGACACCGACGCCCACGCTCCCGGACAGCTGGAGTGGCAGTGGCGGGGGTGCGCGCGGGTGGTCGAGTGCGGCGGCGACCCGGCCGTGGTAGTCAACACCCGGGGGCCCGACGAGCTAGTGGGCTGGACGGCAAGCCACGAGGGCTGATCGGGCGTACGCTCGGGGTCTCTCAAACAAGGGGGGCACATGAGGTTCGTGCAGCTGATCGAGTTCCGCACCAGCCGCCTGGACGAGTTCAACGCCCTGGTGGACGAGTGGATGCAGCAGAGCGAGGGGTTCCGCACCGCGGAGCGGGCCCTGGAGGGCCGCGACCGGGAGGGGAAGGACACCTACATCCAGATCGTCGAGTTCCCTTCCTACGAGAAGGCCATGGAGAACTCGAACCGCCCCGAGACGGCGGAGTTCGCCGAGCGCCTGGCCAAGCTGTGCGACGGGCCGCCCACCTTCCGCAACCTGGACGTGGTCCGCGAAGACGAGATGTAGCTCTAGCGGGGGCAGGCGGTGGTGGGGGGCGGGGTGCCCGCCAGGCGGTCGGAGATCCAACGGTCGATGTCGGCCGTGGCGGCGGCGATCACCCCGACGTGCGAGGCGCCCGCGTAGGTGCGGCGCAGCACGGTGAACCCCCCCACGCGGCACACGCGCTGGAGCAGCAGCAGGCTGGCGACGACGGGGATCTGCTCGTCCTGGTCGCCGTGGTACACGAAGATCGGCACCGTCGTCGCGATGTTGCCGGGCGTGTTCTCCTCGAGGAAGGTGGCGAAGGGCTCGACCGTCCCGGGGTCGGCCTTCAGGTAGTCGTCGGGGTTGGCGCCCCGGAGGCGGTCGACGGTCTCGAAGCAGGAGCGGCCGGCTTCGTCGGCCGCGGCCAGTCCCTTGGCCGTGAGCACCTGGCTGAGGTCCAGCTCCGGGTAGGCGGCGTGGAACCCGGCCGCGGCCATGATCACGTAGCCGAAGAAGGGGCTGGTGCGCAGGCCCACGGCCAGGAGCTTCAGCTCCACGGCGGGGGCGCCGGCCACGGCGCCGACCACGCCGGCGCCGGCGCCGTAGGTGGGGGCCAGCTCGGCCGCGAACAGGGCCGCCCCGCCGCCCTGCGAATGTCCCCACACCACCGCCTGGCCCGCAGGGTCGGCGGTCAGCTGCCGGGCCGCCCGAATGGAGTCGAGGACGGCGCGCCCCTCGCTCTGGCCCACCACCCACGGGTGGACCCCAGGGGTGCCCAGGCCCTCGTAGTCGGTGGCGGTGACGACGAAGCCCCTGGGGACGAGTCGGGCGGCCACCTCTGCGGCCTCGCCGGCCCCGTTGGACTTCGAGGGGGCGCAGCGGTCGTCGAGGCCGGTGGTGCCGTGGGCGTAGGCCAGAAGGGGCCGGCCGCCCCGGGGCGGGCTCCCCTTGGGTGCGAACACCAGCCCGGACACGGCGATGTCGCGGTCACGGGCCGAGCGGGAGTGGTACAGCACCTTGAAGCCCACCGAATCACCGGGGCCCCCGATGGGCGTGGCCCAGATCACCGTTCCCGGCTTGCCCGACGGCAGGGGCGACGGGGGCTGGTAGAAGGCGTCACCGGGGGGCCCGGCCCGTACGCC
>Ga0209577_10001379_pt1 | contig 24133 bp, 25 predicted proteins | sample GraSoiAngelo_109_FD_185874 | JGI IMG/M metagenome (GOLD analysis project Ga0209577, IMG submission 185874) | Grasslands soil microbial communities from the Angelo Coastal Reserve, California, USA - 14_0903_12_20cm (SPAdes) (version 2) | ecosystem: Environmental > Terrestrial > Soil > Grasslands...
GCGCACCGCGGCCTCGAACGCCGGCAGCTCGATCTCCTCCATCGTTCGGGGATCGACGTTGTTGGAGATCGTCCCGAAGCCGTTGTCGGAGGTGCCCTCCTGATCGTCGGCCGCATAGTGCTTCGCCGTTGCGACGACCGGGTTCTGCTGGATCCCCTCGACGATGGCCGCCGCGGCTCGACCGGTGAGGAGCGGGTCCTCGCCGTAGTACTCCCACCCGCGTCCGTTAAGCGGGTCGCGGAGGATGTCGATGCCGGGCCCGAGCAGCACGTTCACTCCCTTCGCGAACGCCTCCTCGCCGAGCAGCCTTCCGTAGCTGCGCAGGAGCGGCACGTCCCAGCTCGACGCCTGCGTCACCCCGTCGGGAAACGCGGTCGTCAGGACCTGGCTGTCCCCGATCCCGGCGGCCGCGTCGTTGAGGACGAGCGCGGGAATGCACAGCCGCGGGTTGGCGAAAACCACGCCCGCGGCACCGTAGTTCGGATAGCTCGGGTCGGGAGACGCGGTGTCGCCTGTGACGAGGTTGATCTTGTCCTGGAGCGACATCGCCCGCAGCAGGGCCTCCGCGCGCTGCCCGGGCCGTTGATGCGACCCCATCCATGCCGCGCAGCCCGCCGCGCGAGCCGGGCTCGGCGCCGAGGCCAGAGCGGCCGCGAGCAAGACCAGCACCGGCGCGAACCTGGATCGCACGCGCGCATCGTACGCAGCGCCCGGCGGCCTACGCGCCGGCGGCTCGCCACCACAGCAGGCGTTCCGGCGCGAGCGCGAGCACGGGGCCGCCGGGGGCTCGTTCGCGGTACTGGGAGTACCGGGCGCAGAGCGCGGCGATCGCGGCTGGTGCCTCCGCGGCTTCCGCCACACGCACGGGGCCGAGCGCCTGAACCCAGGCGAGCCGGGACCAGTCGTCCTCATAGTGGTCGACGGTCAGCGCCGCTTGCGGGCGAGCTCTCAGCCACCGCACTCGGGCGAGTTCTTCTCCCGGACGCCGCTTGGGCTTGTCATCGACCGCGGAGACGAGCATCCCGTCGCAGACCGCGAACACGACCGGCATGACGCGCGGCGAGCCGTCCCCGTCCAGCAGGCCGAGGCGCGCGACCGGCGAGGTGTCGAGCAGCCGGCGGGCCCAGCCAGGGAGCTCGGCTACGCTTGCGCTCCAGCCCATGAGATCCCGAACTGTAGGACTGGCGGCGGGAGCGCTCGTCATCGGGCTCGCGGGCTGCGGCCAGCAGGCCACCACCCACTCGCCGACGCTGGCCGACCTCCCGCTGGTTCCCGGCGCCAGCATCGTCAAGCAGGTCCGCGAATGCGACAAGGGGACGAACGCGTTCTGCGCGATCGAGCTGGTCGTCGTCGATCCTTCCTTCACGAGCTCGGCCGACCTCGTGAAGGAGGAGCGCAACCGACTCCGGCGGTCCGGGTGGACGGGCGTTGCCCCCGACGACGGTCAGCAACGGGCCGCGGAGTCCCCCGGTCAGAAGCTGCGGATCACGTACGCGACGGCGGCGGCTGACCTGTTGGGGATCGATCTCGGCTGGATCAAGCGCCCGCATCCGATCACGGTGAGACTGGCGCGGGCGATGTTCGAGCGGTCGCCGGCTATGTCCGTTCTGCTGGAGGCCGGGCCGGCGTGAGCGCCAGCCGTCTGTCCGGTCCGACCGCCAGCGAGCTTGACCCGCCGAGCAGCGCCCGGAGGTCGTCGCCGACCAGTTCCGAGCGCCACCCCTCCAGCGTTCGCACGGCCGGCGCCGGCTCTCCGCGCCGCGCGGCGCCGATGATCAGCTCGAGCTCGGCGCGCGAGGCGATCAACTCGTAAGCGAGCCCGGCCTCGAGCGCCCGTGCGCGCAGCAGCGCTTCGGCCAGGGCGATCAGCGGTGCGTCGGCGGGGTCGAAGCGCTCGCGCGCCGGCTCCCGCGGGATCGCCTCGGCCTTGCCGCCCGCGGCGATCGCCTCGAGGATCGCGTTGCCGCGCCGCCTGATTCCCGACGGATGTATTCCCCGGATCTGCTCGAGTGCGCGCAGGTTCGAAGGCTGGCGCTTGGCCGCCTCGACCAGCGCCGGGTCGGCCATCACCGAGCCCACGGGGCGGTTCTCGGCGGCGGCCGTGCGCTCCCGCCACGCCGCGAGCTCGCGGGCGACCGCTCGCGCTCTGGGATCGAGCTGGCCGATCCGGGGGAGTCGCTCCCACGCCGTGTTTGGGTCGCGCTCGTCGGTGGCCGCCTCGAGCCGGCGGCACTCCTCCTGTGCCCAGCTCAGCCGGCCGCTCTTCTCCAGTCGCCGCTGGAGCTCGTCGGCGAGCTCCATCAGGTGCGCGACGTCCTCGGCCGCATAGCTCAGCTGCTCCTCGGTGAGCGGGCGGGTGTCCCAGCGGGTATAGCTGGCGGTCTTGCCGACCCGGCGGCCGAGGACCTGGCCGAGCAGGTTTCCGTAGCCGGTCTGGGCTCCCGAGCCGGCGAAGCCCGCGGCGACCTGAGTGTCGAAGAGATTGGCGACCGGCGTTCCCCAGGAGCGCTTGAGGATCGCGACGTCCTGGCGTCCGGCGTGGAGCACCACTTCGATCGCGGGGTCGCCGAGCAGCCCGACTACCGGCGCGACGTCGACGGAGCCGAGCGCGTCGATCAGGGCTATCCGGTTGCCGGTGGGCGTGTCCGGCGCGTCCACCACGATCTGTATCAGGCACAGCAGCGCGCGGTAGCGGCCCTCCGACATGAACTCGGTGTCGATGCCGACGCGTCCGCGCTCGCGCGCCGCCGCCGCGGCCGCCGCCACGTCCTCCGAGGTGGCCAGCCGCCAGTCCTCCATGAAAAGGAGCGTACCCGCGGCGGTGGTCCGCCACGTGCTCCGTGCGGGCGGTGACCGTCCGACGCGGCAGAATTCCCGACCCCCCTGGTAGGATATGAATTCATGATCTTCTCCTCGAAGGCGGAATACGGCGTTCGGCTGATGGTGGAGCTCGGCCGCCAGACTCCGGAGCGGCCCACCAGCCTCAAGGCGATTGCAGACGCCGAGGGCCTCCCGCTGGCGTACCTCGAGCAGGTCGTCGCACGGCTGCGCAAGGCGGACCTGGTGATGAGCGCTCGGGGGGCCCACGGTGGCTACTGGCTCGCCCGTCCGGCCGAGGACATCACGATGGACGAAGTCGTTCAGGCGCTGGAGGGGGCAATCGCCCCGATGGAGTGCTTCGTCCACGATCACACCGAGCGCGTCCTGTGCTCGCATGAGCCCGACGCGGGCCGCGGGTGTGCCACCAAGCTGCTGTGGACGCGCGTACAGGGCGGGATCATCAAGTCGCTGCAGACGACGACGCTCGCCGACCTCGTCGGATTCTCCCGCCGCTCGGAGCGGGCGCCGGCCGAGCGGGTGCCGACGGGGATCGCGTGATGGCGGATCTCGAGATCCACAACCTCCACGTGCGGGCCGGGGAGAAGGAGATCCTGCGCGGCCTGGACCTGGAGGTCTCCAAGGGCGAGATCCACGCGCTGATGGGGCCGAATGGCTCGGGCAAGTCAACGCTCGCCAACACGATCATGGGCCACCCCAACCTCGACGTGACCGAAGGCCAGATCGTCTACGGAGGCGAGGACATCACCGAGGCCGCGCCGGACGAGCGCGCCCGAATGGGCCTGTTCATGGCCTTCCAGTACCCGGTCGCGGTGCCGGGCGTGACCGTCACCAAGTACCTGCGGACGGTGCTGAACGCCCACCGCGAGGTGCGGGACGAGGAGCCGATCCCGCTCAAGGAGTTCCGGCAGGACGTCGAGGCGGCGATGAAGCTGACCAACGTTCCGAAGGAGTTCTCCAGCCGGTATCTGAACGAGGGCTTCTCGGGCGGCGAGAAGAAGCGGATGGAGATCCTCCAGCTGGCGCTTCAGCGGCCCGAGATGGCGATCCTCGACGAGACCGACTCCGGGCTCGACATCGACGCGCTGCGAGTCGTCGCGGGCGGCGTCAACGCCGTCGCCGGCCCGGACATGGGCGTGCTGATCATTACCCACTACCAGCGGATCCTCCACCTCGTGCAGCCCAGTCACGTCCACGTGATCTACGAGGGACGGATCGTCAAGGAGGGTGGCGCGGACCTCGTCGGGGAGCTCGAGTCCAAGGGCTACGGCTGGATCGCGGAGGAGGTGGCGGCGGCTTGAGCGCGCTCGGCCAGACGCGCGAGCTCGAGGGCGTCGCCGAGCAGTTTCCCGTCCTTCGCCGGACGGTCAACGGCCACCCGCTCACGTACCTGGACTCCTCGGCGACCTCGCAGACTCCGCAGCCCGTGATCGACGCGATGACGCGCTACTACACGGAGTACCGCGCGTCGATCCACCGGGGTGTGTATCCGCTGGCCGTCGAGGCCACTGACGCGTACGAGGGTGCCCGGCGCGGGATCGCCGACTGGCTGGGGTCCACGATCGAGGAGACCATCTTCACCACCAACGCGACCGCGGCGATCAACCTCGTCGCGTACACCTGGGGGCGCCAGAACATCCATCGCGGCGACCTGGTGGTGCTGACCGAAATGGAGCACCACTCGAACATCGTCCCCTGGCAGATCCTCTGCCAGGACCGGGAGGCGGAGCTTGCCTACGTCCCCGTGCTCGACGACGGCCAGCTCGACCTCGACGCCCTCGACGTGCTGCTCGAGCGTGGGCCGAAGCTCCTCGGCATGGTCCACGTCTCGAACGTGGTGGGCACGATCAATCCGGTCGCGGAGATCGTGCGCCGGGCGCATGCGGCGGGCGCGGTGGTCATCGTGGACGGGACCCAGGCGGTGCCGCAGATGCCGGTCGAGCTGCGAGAGCTGGACGCTGACTTCTACGCCTGGACCGGCCACAAGGCGTACGGACCGACAGGTGTCGGCGTGCTGCATGGCCGCCGCGAGCTGCTCGAGGAGATGCCGCCGTTCATCGGCGGCGGTCACATGATCCGAACCGTCGCCGCAAACGAGTCGACCTGGACGGACCTACCGGGGAAGTTCGAGGCGGGGACCACGCAGATCGCGGAGGCGATCGGGTTAGGCGCCGCCGTCGACTGGATCAGGTCGATCGGGATCGACAAGATCCGTGCCCAGGAGGAGCCGCTCGTCGCCGAGACGCTCGAGCGGCTGGCCTCGGAGGTGCCCGGGCTCACGATTCACGGGCCCTCGGAGGCGACGGACCGCGGCGCGCTCGTGTCGTTCTCGCTCGAGGGCGCGCACCCGCACGACATCGGGGAGATCCTGGGCCGGGAGGGCGTGTGCGTACGCGCCGGCCATCACTGCGCCCAGCCGCTGATGCGCAAGCTGGGGGTGAGCGCCACCACCCGGGCCTCGTTCGCTGTGCACAACTCGGCGACGGATGTCGAGCGGCTGATCGCGGGGCTCGGAACCGTGCGCCGGGTGCTCCGGCTGGACTGAGCGGCCTCAGGCGTCCGGCTGGTGCGCCGGCTGCCATCGCTGCTCTATGCGCCTCCACTTCCAGATCGCTAGCGCGACGAGCCAGGTGAGCGCGAACAGCGCCACGATCGCGTAGCCCAGCGTGCCGAAGTCGAGGCCGTGGAGCCAGCTCCAGAAGCCTCCGCTCAAGCCGAGCTTGTCGGACAGCACCTGGGCCAGCTCGATCGACCCGATCAGCAGCGCGACGAACACCGACAGCGTCGTGACCGTGATGTTGTAGTAGAGCTTGCGCACGGGACTGGCGAACGCCCACGAGTAGGCCTTGCTCATGAACACGCCGTCGGCGGTGTCCATCAACGACATCCCGGCGGCGAACAGGATCGGCAGCGACACGATCGCCAGCGGCGCGATCCGGCCCGTGGCGGCGCCGGCCGTGAGGGCCAGCAGCCCCACCTCGCTGGCCGTGTCGAAGCCCAGCCCGAACAGGACGCCGATCGGATACATGTGCCGGCTCGAGCGCACCAGGCGAAGCGGCCGACCGAAGAAGCGGGACATCAGCCCGCGCTCCTGGAGCCGGGCCTCCAGCACCTGCTCGTCGAAATGGCCCGCTCGCAGCTGGCGCCCCACGGCCACGATCCCGTTCAGGACGACGAGGTTGAGCGCGCCGATCGCCAGGAGGAACAACCCGGACACGGCGGCGCCGATCGTCCCCCCGTAGAACTGCAGCGTCGGGAGCGCCGTATGAACCGCTCCCGCGGCGATCGCGAGCCCGAGCGAGAGCACGAACACGATCGTCGAGTGACCGAGAGAGAAGAAGAAGCCCACTCCCAGCGGGCGGCCTCCTTCCGACAGCAGCTTGCGAGTCGTGTTGTCGATCGCCGAGATGTGGTCGGCGTCGAACGCATGCCGCAGGCCGAAGCTGTACGCCAGCACCGCGAGGCCGCCCAGCACGGGGTAGCGGGGCGCGTACGCGATCACCAGCGCGACTCCCAATACGTGGAGCCCCGCGACCGCGCCCGTCAGTCCGGTCAGCCGCCGGCGCTCGCCGGGATCGAACGCTCCGGCGATGCGGCGCAGCCGCGTCATGCGGCTGCGCGCGCGGTGGCGGACCAATCCAGCTCGACGATCTGCCCGCCGGTCACGGTCACGCCGCGAAGCCGCGGGACGCCTTCGCTCCACAACGTGTACGTGCCGGCGGGCAGCTGGTCGAACACCGCGGTGTACGCCGGCTCGCCGGAGTCTCTTTCGAGTACTTCCTTGTGACTGCGGTGCTCATCGTCGTCGGCCGGGCTTATCTCGATCTCGAGGCCGTGCGCCTCCGGGCCGGCGTGGAGGATCAGCGCGCCGATCTCCTCGCCGATCTCGAGCACGACGAACTCGGGATGCTTTCGTGCCGAGTAGAGCTCGTGCATGACGTGCGCCTAGCTCGAGGGCGTGTCGTAGCCGTCCAGCGGCGGCGCGAGGTACGGGAACGTGCTCTGGTAGCGGTTGGGAGCCGGAGTGATCCCCTGGGTGAGCTTTCCCGCGGCGGCGTCGGGCTTGTACGACTTGTCGACGAGGGCATAGGTCACACCGGCGATCGCCCGCAGCTCGATACCCACGATGTCGTCGAACACCCGCCTCCCGTTGGGGAAGCCGGCCGCGTCGCCGCCCAGCAGCCCAAACGCGTTCGGGTTGGACTTCGTCGGCGGGATCGCGACGTTCAGCCGCAGCTGGTCGGACTGCACCTTGCCGGTGTAGTTCTGGAACCCCGGCACGATGCCCGGCGGGATCCCCGTCAGCAGGATCGCGACCAGGTCCGCGCGCGGCTTCTTCAGGTTGGCGAGGTTCGGGAACACCTTCGGGTAGAGCACCGGAAGCAGCCCGGCGAGCTCGGGGTGCTCGTAGTGGGAGACGAACGCATTGTCCCCCGCGGGATAGACGGTGTTCCAGTAGTCCTTCTGGCCGAGCGGGATCACGACCTCGTTGATCAACGGGTTGCCCAGGCGCGAGACCTGGACCCATGGTCCCGATTCGGACGGCTTGCCATGCCCCTTGTCGACCATCCGGATCTTCCGCCGGCTGGCCGCGCTCCAGACGCCGATCACCGAGGAGCTGGCCATCACGTTCTTCGGCCTCGAGCCGTTCTTGGTCAGGTGGGAGATCGGAATCTGGATGGCGATCGTGTGGATGTTGAGCGTCTTGGTCGCATCGACCGCCGCGGCGGCCGCGCTCGGGATCAGGTGCAGGTTCTGGAACGGGCGCAGGTCGCCGAGATCGAAGATCGATCCCAGGTCGACGTAGAACCCGTCGAGTCGTTGCCCGGCGAACACCTTGATCCCGCCGGGGAGGTTGTGCACGGCCGCCTGGCCCAGCCTCGCGTAGTTCGGCGTCGAGCGAGGGCCGATGTTGCACGGCGGGCACGAAAGCCCGCGTCCCAGCACTCGCGTCCGCAGCCTCGGCCTCCGGCCGTGGTGCCGGTGGTGGCCGTTCGTCGCGGTCCCGTACGCGGTCGTGTCGGGACCCTCGATCCGCGTGACCGAGAAGAACTGGCGCTTGTTCCAGTTCCTGCTTTGAAGCGACGTGATCGGGCCCGTGTTGTAGAGGAACGTGTTGGGGTTGCGAAGTCGCGTCTCGAACTTGAACACGTACGCGAGCTCCGGCGCCCCGTCCCCGTCGTTGTCGATGTAGAGGGAGTAGAGGACGTCGTCCCCGAACTCGAAGAAGTTCGGGCCGCCGGGCGGGTCCTGGAGCGGCACGAAGTTCGAGATCAGCGTGACCGTGTCCGGCCGATCCGGGCTGACGAACGCGTAGACGTCGGCGTTGTCGGCCGCCGGATCCTTGCTGATCTCCGGTGCTTCACGGTGCGAGGACATCGATGCCACCTCCGTTCGCTGCTGAGTCCTGGGGCGCGGCGTCGAGCAGCCGCTTGACGAGCGATCGATCCTTGTAGGTGGTCTCGCTCGTCCCAGACATGACGGTCACCTCGCCCCGGTCGGCGTCGCGCACGTACGCCATCACCGGCTCGGGCGGGTTGGCCGACGAAGGTTCGGTTACCTCCCCTTTCTTGCCGCTGGCCAGCGCGGCCGCCGTGGGCACGCCGATCGCGGCTGCGCCGGCGGCCGCCCCGGCGGAGGTCTTGAGGAAGGACAGGCGTGTGACCGAACTGTCCTCGCGCTTGCTGTCGCTCATTCGAGCTCCTCTCCGAGTCCACCCGCACCCCGCGGGTGATGATTCCAAGTACTACGGCCGACTACGCAGCCGATGCCTGGCTGGATCACTGGCTGTGATCCGGATCGGGAGCGATCCCGTAGGAGCCAGCGTCAACGCGGACGAATGGAGCACCAGATGATCGGACTCGAAAACCCACTTCACATAGCAATCGTGCTCGTGGTGGTGATGCTGGTGTTCGGCGCCAAGCGGCTGCCCGAGATGGGGCGCTCGCTCGGCTCGGGCCTGCGGGGGTTCAAGGACTCGATCGCCGGTGAAGCGCCGGAGAAGCCGGCCGAGCACGTGGACGAGCTCGCCCCGGCCGGGGAGTAGGGACTGGGGGCGGGGGCGGCTCGGCGGCGAGGGGACGGCTCGGCGTCGAGGGAACGCACTCAGCGTCACAGTGAGCCATCCTCCCCGGCCCGCTGTGACGTTCGTCCGCCTGGAGCGCACAGAACGTCACGAACGCGCCGGTGGCTGCGCGCGGCTGTGACGTTTGTCCGGTCGAGGTCAGACCTGCGGCGGAGTCAGACCTGCGGCGGAGTCAGACCTTGGCCACGATGAACGGCGTCGTTGTCGGGGCGCGAGCGCCGCGGCCCCGCTCGACCGTCACCAGCACGTGGTCGCCGCGGCGCACTGGGCGCGCCACGTCGACCGCCCCGTTCCGGACCACGAACGTACCCGCCGGAACCGGCGCGGCCGAGCCGCGCTGGACCCACAGCTCGTCGACGTGGTCGGCGGCCGGCGTCGGCAGCCGGCTCACCACCAGCTCGGCCCGGGAGCCGCGCAGGCGCAGCGAGGCCCGGGCGCCGAGCACCCGCGCCGGACCCGTGATCTGGGCATGGACGGTGCGCGTGCCGGGAGTCACGCCTGAGCTCAGAGACAGGATCGCGCCGGCGATCACGACCGCCGCGGCGCAGGCCGTCACCACGACGGACGGGCGCAGGGCGGAGACCGAGGGCCACCAGCGCCAGGCCCGGCGCCGCACCGGCGGCTGGTCGGCCGCCTCGCCGGCGGCCCGCAGGAGCTCGGCCTCGGCCTCGACCACCTGCATCACACGCTCTCTGAGCTCTGGCGGCGCCTCGACCTGGGGCACGGACGCGGGCAGAGCGTCGACGCCGGCCCGCAGCCACTCGAGCTCGGCCCGGCATTCACGGCAGCTCACGAGGTGCTCGCGGACCCGCGCGCACTCCTCCTTGGGCAGCGCCCCGAGCGCGTACGCGCCCAGCGACTCGGCGAAATCGCGATGCTCGAGCCCGCTGTTCACAGCACCGCCTCCCGGGGTTCGATGCTCGCGCGCATCTTCTCGAGCGCCAAGCGCATCCTTCCCTTGACGGTACCCAGGGGAGCGCCGAGCATCTCCGCTATCTGCTCGTGGGTGAAGCCGCCGAAGTAGGCGAGCTCTACCACGCGGCGCTGCTCGCTCGGCAGTGCGCCGAGCACCGCCCGCATCGAGCGCGCCTCGTCGCGGCGCGCCACCTCGACCTCGGTGCGCTCCGGGGCCTCCACGCGCTCGGCCGCCGTCTCATCGGCGGCCCGCAGGCGGTCGTGGACCGTGGACCGGCGCAGGCTGTCGATCGCGCGGTTGTGGACGACGCCGAGGAGCCACGTGCGCACGCTGCCGCGCGTGCGGTCATACCGCGCGCCGCTGCGCCAGATCGAGAGGAACGCCTCCTGGGCTACCTCCTCCGCCGCCGCTCGGACCCCGCAGATCCGGTATGCGAGGGAGAACACGGCCGTGCAATGCCGCTCGTAGATCACCTCGAATGCGCGCGCGTCGCCGCCGGCGACGAGTTGCATCAGATCTTCGTCGCCGAGCTGGCGCAGCCCGGTCCCACCGGCGCGCGCTCCTGATCGACGCTGCGTGGCCATCGCGCACCGAACACTACGTGGCAGGGTGACGAATGGATCAGCCTCGGGCCCGAGCGCGCAGCTGGCTACGCTTGAGTCAATGGACGAGCTCTACCGCGAGAACATCCTCGACCACTACAAGTACCCGCACAACTGGAGCCCTCCGGCCGCCGCGATCGCCGATCCGGCGCTCGAGTTCCACGATCTCAACCCGCTGTGCGGGGACGAGCTGACGGTGCAGCTGGCCGTCGACGGCGAGGGCCGGATCGAGGACATCCGATTCTCGGGCCACGGGTGCGCGATCTCACAGGCCGCCGCCTCGATGGCATCCGACGAGGTCAAGGGGATGAACGTGCGCGATCTGCTCGCGCTCGACCGCTCGTTCGTGCTCGACCTGCTGGGGATCGACATCTCGGCCACGCGGATGAAGTGCGCACTATTGCCGCTGAAAGTGCTCAAGAGCGCCTCCCTGGGACAAGCGGTCGACTGGGAGCCCGACACGCCGGAGAGCGACGCGGCGTAGTCCCGGCGCCGTAGCGAAGCGCGGGCCGGGGACCCCCGCCATCGGCTACAGCCCGTGGTGTGGCCATTCCGGATAGAGGTCCCCGGCCTTGAACGCCGCCGCGCCGATCGTGTGCGAGTCGCGGCGCATGAACATCGAGAGGGTCTGCTCGGCCTCGATCCGCAGGCGCTCCTCCAGCGTTCGCCCGATGCCCCGCATCACGCTCTCCTTGTCGCTGCGGATTGCCCCTTGCGGCAACGCGGCGATCTGCCTCGCGAGCTCCTGCGCCCGCGCCAGCGCCTGCCCCTGCGCAACGACCTCGTTCACGAGCCCGATCTCGCGAGCCTCCGCGGCGTCTATGCGGCGGCCGGTGATGATCAGCTCCATCGCTCTGGCGTAGCCGACGACGAGCGGTAGGCGGACGGTCATCCCGTCACCGCCGACGATGTTCCAGCGCCGCTCGAGCGCTCCGAACTCGGCGTTCTCGGCGGCGATGCGGATGTCGGCGAGCAGCGCCGTCTCCAGCCCGGCCGCGAACGCGTAGCCGTTGACCGCCGCGATCACGGGCTTGAAGATGTCTGCCCTACGGGTGTAGCCGCACGCGCCCGGCGAGTTGTGGAGCTGGACGCGGAACTCGTCGTAGTCGCCGAGCTCACCGAGTTCCGCGGCGTCCTGCAGGTCCCATCCGGCGCAGAACGTGGTCTCGCCGGCGCCCGTGATCACCAGGACGAAGGCGTCCTCGTCGTCGCGGAAGCGCTGCCAGGCGTCATGCAGTTCGGCATTCATCCGCCGGTTCACGGCGTTGTGCTGCTCCGGCCGGTTGTAGGTGAGCGTCACGACGTGATCGGCCTGCTCGTACAGAAGGGTCTCGTAGTCCATCCGCAGCTCCTCGGTGGGTTTCGCGCTGGGACATCATGGCCAGCCAGGCGCCAGCCTATTGGCCAATCTGCACCCGGTTGTTGGCCGGGATGTCAATTACGATTGCGCCGGTTTGAGCGAGCACCGGGGTGGACGAGCTCTTGCGACCGCGGAGTCGCGGACGCTGAGCGAACCGATCGACGTTCGGCTGGTCGGTCTGCGTAAGAGCTACGGCGACGTGGTCGCGGTCGATGGCATCGACTGCGAGATCGCCCGTGGTGAGTTCTTCACCCTGCTCGGGCCGTCGGGGTCGGGGAAGACGACGACGCTGCGCCTGATCGCGGGCTTCGAGGAGCCCGACCTCGGCCGGGTCGAGCTCGACGGCCGCGACACGACCGGCGTCCCTCCGTTCGACCGCGCGGTCAACACCGTCTTTCAGGACTACGCCCTGTTCCCACACATGAGCGTCAGCGAGAACATCGCGTACGGGCTCAAGATCCAGAAGGTCGGGAAGCGGGAGCGCGAACACCGGCGAGACGAGGCGCTCGAGATGGTGAGACTTCCGGGCTACGGGACGCGCAAGCCGGGCGAGCTCTCGGGAGGCCAGCGGCAGCGGGTGGCGCTCGCGCGGGCGATCGTGAACCGGCCTCGCGTGCTGCTGCTGGACGAGCCGCTCGGGGCGCTCGACCTGAAGCTGCGCGAGCAGATGCAGGTAGAGCTCAAGCGAATCCAGGACGCGGTCGGGATCACCTTCATCTACGTGACCCACGACCAGGACGAGGCGCTCACGATGAGCGATCGGATCGCCGTGTTCAACCAGGGACGCATCGAGCAGGTGGGCACCCCGGAAGAGGTCTACGAGCGTCCGGCTACTCCATTCGTCAGCGGCTTCGTCGGTACTTCGAACGTGCTCGACCGGGGTGGCCGCCGGTTCACGATCCGTCCAGAGAAGGTTCGGCTGCTGACCCGGGGCGAACCCCGCGACGGCCTGGTGACCGAGCGCGGCGTGATCCGGAACGTCGCCTACGCGGGACCGGTCACTCGCTACGAGGTCGAGCTGGAGGCCGGCGGGACGCTTCAGGCGGTGCGCCAGAACTACGAGACGTCCTCCCCGGAGGCACTCGAGCAGCGCGGGCAGGCAGTTGAGGTGGGGTGGCTCTCCGAACAGGCAGTGCCGGTCGGGGGCAACGTTCAAACCGAGGAGAAGTAATGAGACAGATGCTGTTCTGGAAGCACGGACCGAGTGCGCTTGTCACGGCCGCTGTGACCGCGCTCGCCGTGGTTCTGATCGCCGGGTGCGGGTCGAGCAGCACGTCGCGCAACACACAGATGCTTCAGTCGGTCGGGAAATCCGAAGGCCAGCTCAATCTCGTGGAGTGGCCCGGGTACGTAGAGCCGCAGTGGGTCAAGCCGTTCGAGCAACAGACCGGCTGTCAGGTCCACAACAAGGACGCCGGCACCTCGGACCAGATGGTGCTGCTGATGCGGACTGGCCAGTACGACGGCGTATCGGCGTCGGGCAACGCAACCGAGCGGCTCGTCGACGCCGGCGACGTGGCGCCGGTCAACGTCAAGCTCGTCCCCAACTACGCCACGATCTTCTCGGACATCAAGAACCAGCCCTACAACACGTTCGGGGGTGTGCACTACGGCATCCCGCACGGTCGGGGGGCGAACCTGCTCATGTGGCGGACAGACCACGTCAAGCCGGGACCGCAGTCCTGGTCGGTCATCCTCGATCCGGCCCAAGCGGCGAAGTACAAGGGTCACATCTCGGCCTACGACGACCCGATCTACATCGCCGACGCCGCGGTCTACCTCAAGGCACACCAGCCGTCGCTGCAGATCACCAACCCCTACGAGCTCAACAGCAAGCAGTTCAGCGCCGCCGTGAACCTGCTCAAGCAGCAGCGTCCCGACGTGGGCGAGTACTGGGGTGACGCGACCAAGCAGATCCAGTCGTACACCACGGGCGACGACTGGGTCGGGACGACGTGGCAGTACCAGTACTTCCAGCTCGCCGGCAAGAAGGTTCACGTGGCCATCAGCCCCGCCGGCCAGGGATTCGTGCCGACAGAGGGTGCGACCGGCTGGTCGGACACCTGGATGATCAGCTCCAAGGCCAAGCATCCCAACTGCATGTACAAGTGGATGAACTGGATCGTCTCGCCGATGGCCAACGCCGAGGTCGCGCAGTTCTTCGGCGAGGCCCCGGCCCAGAGCCTGGCGTGCCAGCCGGCCACGCTCGAGGCGGCGGCCAAAGCGATCGGGTATGCGCCGGATCCGCACTTCTGCGACGAGTACCACGCGGGGCTGCCGTCCTTCTGGTCGCGCGTGTACTACTGGCGGACGCCGGTCGCGAACTGCGGGGACTCGCGCGGAAACTCCTGTATGAACTACAACGACTGGGTCAGCGCCTGGACGCAGATCAAGGGATAGGCACTCGAGAGCTCCCGCGGAGCGGCCACGGCGATGGAAGCCGCTGAGGCGGCCGCCCGGCCGCGCGCGTCCGTCAGCCGGCGGGTGGCCGGGTTGTTCACCGGCCGTCCCCGGCTGACCGTCGGCAGCCTGCTGGCGGGCCCGCTTGGCTGGCTGGTGATCGGCTACCTGGGGTCTCTGGCGGTCCTGTTCGCAGCGTCGTTCTGGAACGTCAACTCGCTCACCGGCGAGGTGTCCCAGACCTTCACGCTGAACAACTTCAAGACGCTCGTCAACGAGCCGGTGTACCGGACGGTTGCCCTGCGCACGATCGCCGTCGCGTCCGCCGTCACGGTCACCGACGTGCTCCTGGCCTTCCCGATCGCCTTCTACATGGCCAAGGTGGCGCGCCGCTCGGGCAAGGCCGTTCTGGTCGTCGCGGTGCTGATGCCGCTGTGGTCGAGCTACCTGGTCAAGGTCTACTCCTGGCGCGTGATCCTGTCCTCGGGCGGGGTATTGGACTGGGCCCTGCATCCGCTCGGCCTGAAGGGGCCTGGGTACGGGAACGTCGCGGTGTGGCTGGTGATGAGCTACCTGTGGCTGCCGTACATGATCCTGCCGATCTTCGCCGGGCTGGAGCGGATTCCGGACTCGCTGCTGGCCGCCTCCGAGGATCTCGGCGCGGGACCGGTCAGAACGTTCCGCAGGGTCATCCTGCCGCTGGCGCTGCCGGCCGTAGTGGCCGGCTCGATCTTCACCTTCTCGCTCACGCTCGGCGACTACATCACCCCGGAGCTCGTCTCCAACAACGAGTTCATCGGCAATGTCGTGTATTCGAACATCACCAACAACCTGCCGTTGGCCTCGGCATTCGCCACCGTGCCGATCGTGATCATGATCGTCTACCTGCTTCTCGCGCGCCGGCTGGGAGCGTTCGAGCACCTATGAGGCTCTCGCGCCGAGCCAGGATCGTGCTGCGGGTGGCCGTCGGGATCACCCTGGCCTTCATCTACCTGCCGCTGGTCGTGATCGCGATCTACGCGTTCAACTCCTCGAACATCCTGGCCTGGCCGCCGCCTGGCCTAACCACGCACTGGTTCTCCCAGGCGTTTCACAACAGCGGGGCTGGAAGCGCGATCGTCACCTCGGTCGAGGTGGGGCTGGTGGCCACGGCGGTGGCGCTCGTCCTGGGCACGCTCGCGTCGCTGGCGGTCGCGCGGCATCGGTTCTTCGGGCGGGAGACCGTGTCGTTCCTCGTGATCCTCCCGATCGCGCTGCCGGGGATCGTGACCGGTGTCGCGCTGTCGGACACCTTCACGCAGGTGCTCGGGGTCCCGTTGAGCCTCCTGACGGTGATCATCGGCCACGCGACGTTCTGCATCGTGGTCGTCTACAACAACGCCGTGGCGCGACTGCGCCGCGCGTCCGGCTCGATCGAGGAGGCCTCGGCGGATCTCGGAGCAGATCCGTTGCAGACCTTCCGCTACGTGACGCTGCCGACCATGCGCTCGGCGCTCGTGGCTGGCGGGCTGCTCGCGTTCGCGCTGTCGTTCGACGAGATCGTCGTCACGCTGTTCACGATCGGAGCGGGACAGCAGACCCTTCCGATCTGGATCTTCAACAACCTGTTCCGCCCCAGCCAGCTGCCGATCGTCAACGTGGTGGCGATTCTGTTGGTGCTCGCGTCGACCGTCCCGGTCTACCTGGCGCACCGGCTCACCCGCGAGGAGGAGGGTGCGGCGGCGCTCCGCGGCGGAGGAGCCGTCGCCGAGGCGACCGCCGTGCCCTGAGCCCTCAACCTGGGCGCTATTCGCCCGCGTGAGCGGCGCCTAGAAGTTGACCCTGCCGGTGGCGATGTCGTAGACGCCGGAGATCACCTTGATCTTGCCGGACTTAACCGCCGGAGCGATGATCGGGCCCTTGCCGGCGAGCAGCGCCGCCTGAGCCCGCGCGTTGGCGACGGTCACCCGCGGGACGGTGCGCCGGCTGCGGGGAACCGCGTTGGCGGTGGGGAGGATCAGGTTCACGAACGAGCCGATCGCGCCGAACTTGTTGCGCGGGAACTTGGCCTTCCCGTTCGCGACGTCGATCGCCGCCTTGACCGCGCCGCAGTTGCTGTGCCCGAGCACGAGCACCACCTTTACTCCGAGCACCGCGACGGCGTACTCGGTGCTGCCGAGCGTCCCCGTGTCGACGGTGTTTCCAGCGATCCGCGAGACGAACAGGTTGCCCCTGTGGATGTCGAACACGAGCGTGGGCGAGATGCGGGAATCGGCACAGGTGATGATCGCCGCGAACGGTTTCTGGCTACTCGCGACCCGCTCGCCCACCGGCGAGTAGTCCCGCAGCTCGAGCTTGCCCTTGGCGTAGCGTCCGTTCCCCTTCTTTAGGAGCGCAATCGCCTCCTCGGGCGTCTTGGGATGGGGAAACTCGGGGCCGTTCGATGCAGCAAGGGCGGCCGACGAGCCGACCGCCAGACCGGTGGTACCTGCCGCGGCGCTCGCGATGAAGCCGCGCCGAGAAAAACTTGAGCCCTCGTTCATGCCGTTCCCCCTATCGCTCATCCGTGACGCAGGCATCCTACTTGCGCCCGGCGGCAACCTCAAATGCCGTCCACGGAGCCTCGATGCGGCCGACCTGGCTAAACTTCGATGGGAAATCCGATCATTGCGCTAGGTTTTGAAGCAAGTGCCCGAGATCATCGAAGTGTGCCCTGTATCCGACCTGCAGCCGGGTGAGCGTCGCCTGGTCGAATGGGAGGACCTGGAGATCGGCGTGTTCAACTGTGGCGGCAGCCTGTACGCGATCGAGGACCGCTGCTCGCACGACAACGGGCCGCTCGCCGAGGGCGAGTTCGACGAGGAGGACTGCACCGTCGAGTGCCCCAGGCACGGGTCGCTGTTCGACATCAAGAGCGGCCGGCCGAAGACTTTGCCCGCATACGTTCCGGTGGACACGTTTCCGGTGATCATCGAGGGCGAGACGATCAAGCTGGAGGTGGACTAGTGGCTCTGACTGAGAACGAGACGCTCCGCGAGATCAACGCCGACTACACCGAGCGGTACGGCTTCCACGACGCCGAGAACTACCTGTACAAGGCGCCGAAGGGCTTGACCCGCGAGCTGGTCGAGAAGATCTCGGAGTTCAAGTCCGAGCCGCAGTGGATGCGCGAGTTCCGGCTCAAGGCGCTCGAGCACTTCCTCGCCCGGCCGCAACCCACATGGGGCTCGCCGCTGCTGGCGGAGGTCGATTACGACGACATCCACTACTTCGTGCGGGCGTCCGAGCGCGCCGAGCGCTCGTGGGACGACGTGCCCGAGGACGTCAAGAAGACATTCGACCGGCTCGGGATCCCCGAGGCGGAGCGGAAGTTCCTGTCGGGGGTCGGAGCGCAGTACGAATCGGAGGTCGTGTACCACCAGGTTCGCGAGGACCTCGAGCAGCAGGGCGTGATCTTCATGGACATGGACTCGGGGCTGCGCGAGCACGAGGACCTCATCCGCGAGCACTTCGCGACCGTGATCCCGCCGAATGACAACAAGCTCGCCGCGCTCAACTCCGCGGTGTGGTCGGGCGGCTCGTTCGTGTACGTCCCGGAGGGGGTCCACGTCGAGATGCCGCTGCAGGCCTACTTCCGGATCAACACCGAGAACATGGGCCAGTTCGAGCGGACGCTGATCATTGCCGAGCCGGGGTCGTACGTGCATTACGTCGAGGGGTGCACCGCGCCGACCTACTCGAGCTCGAGCCTGCACTCGGCGGTGGTCGAGCTGATCGCCAAGCCGGGCGCGCGGATCCGGTACACGACTGTCCAGAACTGGTCGCAGAACGTCTTCAACCTGGTGACCAAGCGGGCGGTCGCCCACGAGGACGCGACCGTCGAGTGGGTCGATTGCAATCTCGGATCGAAGCTGACGATGAAGTACCCGTCCATCTACCTGATGGGCGAGCGCGCCCACGGCGAGGTCCTGTCGATCGCGTTCGCGGGCGCGGGGCAGCACCAGGACGCGGGCGCGAAGATCATCCACGCCGCGCCGAACACGACCTCGAACATCTTCGCCAAGTCGATCTCCAAGGACGGCGGGCGCGGCTCCTACCGCGGCCTGCTCGAAATCGCCAAGGGCGCGCACGGCGCGCGCTCGAAGGTGGTCTGCGACGCGCTGCTGCTCGACGAGCACTCGCGCTCGGACACTTACCCGACGATCCGGATCGGCGAGGACGACGTCGACGTCGGCCACGAGGCGACCGTCTCGAAGGTCGGGGATGACCAGCTGTTCTACCTGATGTCCCACGGGATCCCCGAGGACGAGGCGGCGAAGCTGATCGTCAACGGGTTCGTCGAGCCGATCACCAAGGAGCTGCCGATGGAGTACGCGGTCGAGATGAACCGCCTGATCGAGCTCCAGATGGAGGGCTCGATTGGATAGGCCGGAGGCGCCCAGGCCGACGAGCGCGGAGCTCCCGCAGTTCAAGGGGCGCCCGGGCTGGGAGTTCACCGACATCAGCGGCCTCGACCTCGCGGCGTACAAGCCGGTCGCCGAGCCCGAGCATGTGGAGCCGGCCGACGAGCTGTTCGAAATCGCCGAGGGCGAGCTCCCGCCGGGGGTCGTGGTCACGAGCATCGCCGAGGCGCCGCCGGAGCTGCTTGGCCGGGTCGTCACCGCCGACGACGTCTTCACGTTGCTCAACGACTCCGCCTCCTACCGCGCCGGGTCGTTCGTGTACGTCCCGCGCGGTATGGTGCTCGAGCGGCCGATCGCGCTGAGGACGGTTCAGGCCGGCGACGGCAGCCTGCTCAACCAGCGCACCTTGATCGTGCTCGAGGAAGGGGCGCAAGCCGAGATCTGGGAGCAGTACCTCTCGGCGGCCGCGGAGCTCGACGGGGTCTTCAACGTCGTCACGGAGCTATCGGTCGGCACCGGCGCGCATCTGCGCTACGTCTGTGGCCAGGCGCTCTCCGAAAAGAGCTGGATCTTCGGCGCCCAGCGGGCCGAGGTGGGCCGCGACGCCTCGCTGGACTGGGTCGCGCTGGGGTTCGGGTCAGCGCGCGGCCGGGTGCGGATGGAGACCCGGCTGGACGGCGAGGGCGCCGAGGCGCGGGTGACGGGGGCGTACGCCACGCACGGGCGCCAGCACATCGACTTCGACACCACCCAGGAGCACGCGGCGCCCAACACGACCTCCGACCTCGCGTTCCGCGGCGTCCTGGAGGGACGCTCGACCGCGGTGTGGAGGGGGAACATCATCGTCGATCCCGGAGCGCAGAAGACCGACGCCTTCCAGGAGTCGCGCAACCTCCTGATCTCCAAGCGCGCCCACGCCGACGCGATCCCCGGCCTCGAGATCCAGGCCAACGACGTGCGCTGCACACATGCGGCCGCGGTCGCGCAGGTCGACCCGGAGCAGCTCTTCTACCTGCGCTCGCACGGGCTCGACCCCGAGGTGGCCAAGCGACTCGTGATCGAGGGGTTCCTGGCCGCGCTCGTCGAGCGCTTCGAGCAGGGACCGGTGAGGGAGCAGCTCGCGACCACGCTTGAGCGCCGGCTCGCGCTGGTGCTCGGCGGCTAGTGCCGGGCTCTAGCCCGGCGTATACGTGACGGTGATCGAGGCGGTACCAACCACGCCGGCGCCGTCGGTCGCCTTCGCCGTGATCGTGTTCTGACCCGGCGTCAGACCGACCGTCGCCGTCCACGTGTGGTTGGTGATCGCGGCCGGGGCCCCGTTTACGGTGACGCTCGCGATGCTGACGGTGTCGCTGACCGTGCCGCTCACCGGGATCGGGCTGGTGGTCTCCTGTGCGCCGTCGGCCGGCGAGGTGATCGAAACCACAGGTTGGGGGAGCTGACCGATCACCCACGCCCTGACTACGTCTCCGTCGGCGACGAACAGCCGACCGCCTCCAGCGCTCGGAGTGGTGAAATGCTCAGGCCCCGACAGTGACGCCTGGAACCCAACCACTCCGTTCGCCGGGTTCAATCCGTACAGGGTGTTGCTGGCCAGCGACACCAGCCAAACCTTGCCGGCTGAGACGATCGGCGGCGAGCTCGCTCCCGGAGGTCCCGACCAGAGGAACGAGAAGCTGGGTTGTGCCTGGTCGTAGGAGAGCGCCACGACCGAGCCTCCGCCGCCGCCGGGAAAGCCGCAAGGCACGAAGATGCGCCCGCGGGCGTACGCCGCTCCGCCCCAGCTTCCCGGCGAGCAGATCGGAGCGTTGAATGCCGAGGGATCGGGCTTTCCCGCCGAGCCGGTGCCGCCCATCTGCCCAGTGGCGGTGCGAACGAGGTATCCGGTGCCGTTCTTGCCCGATTGGAACAGCAGGCCGCCCGGCAGCAGCGTCGCATTGTCGGATCCGAGATCCAGGTCCGCGCCGTTGTCGGAGGCCCAGGTGGACGGCGCGTAGTGGTCGAGCTCGTGCAATCCGGAGTCGAGCTTGATGATCGAGTCGCCGTGGTCGTAGGTCGTCGTAGAGAAGCCGTTGCCGGTGGTGGCGAAGATCGCCTGCGAGGAATCGACCACCGGACCCCCGCCGCCCCCCCAGATCGCGCCCCCGTCGTCGGAGTTCGGTCCCACCTGGTAGCTGGCCAGCGGACCCGTCCCGGTGTCCTTGACGCCGACGAGCCAGCCGTGATAGTGCGCGCAGTCGCCGTCATTCCCGCCGAACCCGATCACGATCTCGTGCCCGACCCGGGCGAGTCCGGCGCGTTGCAGCTGGTTGGCGGGGACAAATTCGGGATTGGTGCCCCCGCCGACGTCGACCGTCACCGCCTTGAACAAGGCGCCGCCGGTCGCGAGGTCGTACGCGACCAGCATGTGACGGATCTGACCTCCCGCGAGAACGTCCGCAACGGCGTAGATCGCGTTCGTGTACGGGTCGAGCACCGGCGTGCCGGTGATGCCCACCGGGTCGATGTTGCCGCACGGCAGCGAGCTTCCCGGTACGGGCGTGCCCGCGTTCTGGTGCCAAATGATCTGGCCCGTTCTGGCGCTGAGCGCGTAGATGCTGTTGTTCTCGGTGGCGACGAACACGCGAGGGCCGAGGACCAGTGGCTCTGCATAGATCGCGCCGTCGAGTGGCGTGCTGTGCCAGGCGGCCCGCGGCGTGACGGGATGTGAGCTGTCGGGATCGACGCCCGTCCGGTCGGGTAGGCGATGGTAGGTGGTCCAGGCAGGCGTCGGGAATCCCGCTGCGTCCGCGACGGCGATCCCGCATGGGAGCGGAAACCCGACCAGCAGCACGAGAGCGAACAAGGCACCTCGCAAGCGCGACCCCAACACCGCCGTCGAGCATATAGACCGCGTCTACGGATTGGACGGGATGTTCGGAAGCTGCGGCCCCGTAGGCGGGTTTCGGCTGTACGTCTCGCCCGGCGGTACCCGTGAAAGGCCCGTCCAGGTGGTTCCCTGAGCGCCCGGCACGTGGGCGTCGAGCTGGAGGCTCCGCCCCTGCGGATCCAGGTGGTTGAGCTTCGCCGCGTAACCGTACTGGCCGGTCTCGCAGTCGGCGCTACCCCCGGGGTTGATCGCCGCGGCGTACGAGGGACCGTGGACGTACTCCGCATCGCCCGGGTAGCCAGGATCGGGCGCGTCGCCTGGCTGGTAGCCGTTGGCTTTGTTGGCGGCTCCCTGCGCGCCGACGCTGTTGGCCTGGTGGTTGCCGAACATGATCAGCGCTCGCTGCGCCATCCCGAAGCTGGTCTGCTCGGAGACCAGGTCGGCGAGCTCGACCCAGAAGTAGTTCCAGTCGTTGCACACCGTCGCGAACGGGCCCAGGTAGCGGATCATCGGGTTGAGCGTCGTGACCGTGGCGGTGAGTCCGTTGAGCGCGATGTTGGTGCCGGGGTCGAGCGAGAGCGACTTCAATGAGCCCAGGACGCCCTCGAGCTTCTGGTTCATCTGCGGGGTGCGCGGTAGCACCTTGATCCCCGCGGCGAGCGCCGGGTTGATGTTGGGGAGGGCCTGTTTCAGCTGCACGGTGGCTGGCGCCAGGTAGTGGTTGAGGGTCGTCAGGTCGACCAGCAGCGGCTGCTGGACCTTGAGCGACGCGGTCGACACGTCGAGCGTCGGGGGCGACTCCCGGATCGTGTCGGCCAGGTCGGAGGGGCTTCGCGAGATCGCCTCGAACGTGGTGGCCTGATCCTTGAACAGCTCGGCGTTGGCCTGGGCTACGGGCGAGACGGTGCTCATGAACCCGTTGAGCGCGACGAAGAAGCGCGTCAGCTGGGTGTTCGGGTCGGCCAGGTAGTGGGCGACGGGCTGCAGATGCCCGAACAGCGCCGGGAGGCTCGCGATCGTGTCGTTGAGCGAGGATCCCCGGGCGGTCAGCGCGTCGCCGAACCCGATCAGGTCCTTCTGCACTGCGGGCCTGGTCTTCTGGTCGAACATCCTGTTGATGTCGTCGAACTGGACCGGCACCGTCGTCTGCGAGAGCGGCATCGTGCCGCCGTCCGTGAACATCTTCGTCGACTTACCGCGGGCGATGTTCAGGTACTTCAGGCCGAGCACCGAGCGAGGCCTGATCGTCGCGGTCGAGTCGACCGGGATCTGGCCGTTCGACTCCGAGAGCTGGAGCGTCAGCTGGGCGCCGACCTGCCCGTTGGAGAGCTCGACCGGATGCATCTCGGAGACCAGCCCGATCCGGAGCCCGCCCTCGTCGACGTCGTTGCCGGGGACGAGCTGGGCGCCGTTGGCGATGTCCACCTTGAGCTGTCGGGTCGGGACGAACGGCAGGCCGGTGTTGGCGTTGTAGGCCAGGAACAGGGCGATGATCAGCACGAGCACCGTGACCGCGCCGATCAGGACGGGGTTGGCGAACGCCGAGCGCGGGATCTCCGAGGGCGGCCCGATCATCGCCGGCTCGGTCTGCCGGCGCATCAGTGCGACGGGATCGAACGGAGGCGCCTCGTGGCCCCGCTCGTCGGCGCGAGCCCATGCCTCGCGGGCCCCATCCCAGTCGCCCGTCTGGGAGAGCAACAGCCCCAGCCTGAAGGCGCCGAACCCGTCCCCGCGCTCGTCGGCACGGCGGTAGGACTGCTCAGCCTTGGCGATCTCGCCGTGTGCCTCGTCGAACACCCCGCAGTACGCGGCGGCGGTCGGATGCCCGGCCTCATCGGCGCGGCGATAGGCCCCCTCCGCCCCCTCCAGATCGCCCCGCTTCGCTAGCCGGTCGCCCTCCTCGAACGCCGCGTGCGCGTCATCCTCCCTCAACGGCGCCTCCCGACTCGAGCGAGCCATAGAGCTTCCTGACGATACGTACCTCACGCACCATCCGAGCCGGTAAGCCGGTGAGATGCGTCACAGATACCGGGCCCCGGCGAACTGCGCATCGAAACCCCTTCAGCAGTGTCAACACCACGGGGCAACTTGCATTTCTTTCCGTAAGGGAACCGATCGATCCTTTGATCAGCACCACGGTCGTCGCGATAGCCGGGTCAGTTCGTCCAGAAGTGTGTGCCATGCTCAGCGCTGCTGCCGGAGACGGACGAAGGTTGATGCGCGGCTTGGCGTCGTTGACCCGCGACCCGCCGTTGAGCGCGCCGCTCGGCCCGAGACAGCTCCTAGGAAGCCCTGCCGTGTGCAGGTCCGCTTCCGCGCCACGGCTGATGATGAAGTCACCTTCGGTCCAGCACGTGATGCTCCATCACGTCGTGTTCTCGAACGTGGGCACGTGGCTTGGCGATCGCGTCAACCCGACGTGCAGCCGGATCACGATGTTCGACGGCATCCATCAGCGAGACCTTGGACGGCGAGGACGACTCGGCCTGGCACGGCCCACGACGCCCACCGAGGCCATAAGTCATGACGCGCACACCGGGACCGGTCCGACGCGGATTCGTGCGGCGGGGCTCCGGCGCACTAGCCGACGGCCTGTGGTCTGGCCACGGGCTGATTGCAAGGCGCTTAGCGGGTGCCGCCATTCGTGAGCTCTGACGATCGCCCGCGGTGGCGGGCGTACA
>Ga0209577_10001380_pt1 | contig 24128 bp, 29 predicted proteins | sample GraSoiAngelo_109_FD_185874 | JGI IMG/M metagenome (GOLD analysis project Ga0209577, IMG submission 185874) | Grasslands soil microbial communities from the Angelo Coastal Reserve, California, USA - 14_0903_12_20cm (SPAdes) (version 2) | ecosystem: Environmental > Terrestrial > Soil > Grasslands...
GCGGGATGATCGTCCCGAAGTACTGCTTCACGAGCTCCTCGTGCTCGCGCAGGCCCGAGTCCATGTCGAGGAAGAGCACGCCCTGCTTGGTGAGCTCCTCCTGGAGCTTGTGGTAGACGACCTCGGATTCGTACTGGGCCCCGACGCCGGCGAGGTACTTCTTCTCCGCCTCCGGAATCCCGAGCTTGTTCCATGTGTCGAGGATCTCGGCCGGCAGGTCCTCCCACTTCTCCGCCTGCTTCTCGGTCGGGCTGATGTAGTAGAAGATGTTCTCGAAGTCGATGTCGGCGACGTTGCCGCCCCAGGTCGGCAAGGGTCGCGCGAGGAAGTAGTCGAGGCTCTTGTGCCGGAACTTGCGCATCCAGTCCGGCTCGTTCTTGTGCGCAGAGATCGCCTCGACGATCTCGTGGTTCAGGCCGCGGCCGGACTTGAAGAAGTAGTCCTCGGCCTCGTCCGGGTTCGAGAAGCCGTACTTGTACTCGCTGCGGATGCCTCGTACGACTTCGGTCTCTGGCGTGACGGCCACTACGACTCACCTTCCCCGACGGCCACCGGCGTGAACGCCTCGTAGCCTTCGGCCTCGAGCTTGTGTGCGAGCTCCGGCCCGCCCTCCTCCACGATACGCCCACCCACGAAGACGTGCACGAAATCGGGCTCGATGTAGTTGAGGATCCTCTGGTAGTGCGTGATCACGAGCGCGCCCAGCGCAGGACCGACCACTTCCTTGACCCCGCGCGCAACGGTCTGGAGAGCATCGATGTCGAGACCGGAGTCGGTCTCGTCGAGAATTGCGATCCGCGGCTTCAGCATCGCCATCTGGAGGATCTCGATCCGCTTCTTCTCGCCACCCGAGAAGCCGTCGTTCAGGTACCTCGACGCGAGGTCGCGCGAGACCTTGAGCCGATCCATCTGCGCGAGGAGCTCCTTCCGGAACTCGGGGATCGGAATCGGATCGTCGATGCCGCCCGCGCGCGCCTTCCGGATCGCGTTGATCGCGGAGCGCAAGAAGCTTGTGACCGTCACTCCCGGGATCGCGTGCGGGTACTGGAAGGCGAGGAAGAGGCCCGCCTGCGCGCGCTCGTCCGCGCCCATCTCGACGAGGTTGCGGCCGTCGAAGACCACCTCGCCCTCGGTGATCTCGTAGGCCGGGTGGCCCATGAGCGCGTAGGCGAGCGTCGACTTGCCCGAGCCGTTCGGGCCCATGATCGCGTGTACCTCGTTCGGGTTCACGGCCAGGTCGACGCCCTTGACGATCTCGGTGCCGTCCTCGAGCGCGATGTGCAGGTTCTTGAGTTCGAGCAAAGCCATGTTTGTAACAAGGGAAAGCCTCGAAAGATGCGGGACCGGGCCGTCCCTCGTGACGTAGTCTAGCGGAGCCCTGCGAGCCTCCGGCCGACACCTCTGTGCCCTCCGTTCCGGTTCGCGAAGGCCGTCGCCGCGACCGGCGCGGCCAGGCCGGCGAGCGCCAACGCCGTCTTCCTCGAGGCCAGCGCCAGCCGCAGCCCCGTCCACGCCGTGGAGCGCCGAGAGCGGTCGTCGAAGCGCCCGTGCGCGCCCGGATCGCCGGGCAGCGTCTCGAAGAGGTTGTCGGGCGAGTCGACCGGCTTCGGCTCGCCGGTGTGCTGGCCCTTCCAGCCCATCCGAAGCAGCATCAGGTCGCCGGCGCGCGGCGACAGCTTCTGACCCCAGAGGAGCTTCTGCGCGCCCCAGCCGATCGGAAGCTCGCGGATCGGGTGCTCCATGCAGTGCAGGACGGCTTCCGCGAACGGCTCGGGCTGGTAGATGGGCGGGACCGGCTGGGGCTGGTAGCCGATCTTCTGCCGGTCGCGGTCGAACTGCGGCGTGTTGATCGCTCCCGGCAGGACGAGCGAGACGGCCACGCCGGCGCCCTCTTTCTCGAGCTCGACGCGCGCCGACTCGAGGAACGTCCGCCCGGCGGCCTTCGAGGAGCAGTACGCCGCCTGGAGCGGGATGCCGCGGTACGCGAGCGCCGAGCTCACATGCAGGAACGTGCCCCTGCTCTCCTTCAGGTGCGGGAGCGCGGCCCAGAAGCCGTAGACCATTCCGAGGAAGTTCACGTCGAGGACGCGGCGGAGCTCCTCCGGCTCGAGCCGTTCCGCTTCCGCGTAGACGGTGACGATCGCGTTCGCGCAGTACGTGTCGATGCGACCGAAGCGGTCGATCGCCTGCTCGACCACCTTCGCGACCTCGTCCTGGAGCGTCTGGTCGGCCGGGACGGCGAGCGCCTCCGAGCCCGATGCCTCGATCTCCGAGACGGCGTTGTCGAGCGCCTCGGCGTTCCGCGCGGTGACGACGACCTTCGCCCCGCGCTCCCCGGCGAGGCGCGCAATCGCACGCCCCAGGCCGCTCGAAGCGCCCGTGACGACGACGACCTGGTCATGCAGCGGTTTCTTCCGCATCGTCCCCTTGCGTCTCCCTCGGCGCGCCGAGCCAAACGCGCTATCCTCGGGTCGATGCCGAACATCGGAACCGGCGAGATCGTCCTCCTCCTCTTGCTGGCGCTCGTGCTCTTCGGCGCGAAGCGGCTCCCGGAGATCGGACGCTCGCTCGGGAAGGGCATGCGGGAGTTCAAGGACTCGGTCACGGGCAAGGACGACGAGCCGCGGCAGCTCGAGTCCACCGCCGTCGAGCCCCCCGTCGGAACGCAGGACACGACAGCGCCCGCCGCGCCCCGCGAGCACGATCCCGTCTAGAAAAGACGCGCAATGAATCTTCCGCGGCGCCTCGGCCACCGCGAAGAGGCGACCCTCGTCGAGCACCTCGACGAGCTCCGGAGCCGGATCATCATCTCGCTCCTCGCGCTCGTCGTCACGACGACGATCACCTTCGTCTTCCACCGCCATCTGGTGCTCTGGCTCGAGCGCCCGCTCCCGCCCGACCGGCGCCACCTGATCACCTTCGGCGTCGCCGAGCCGTTCCTCACCTCCTTCAAGATCAGCCTGATGGCGGGCATCGCGCTCGCCTTCCCCGTCCTGCTGTGGCAGCTCTGGAGCTTCCTCGCCCCGGCCTTCGAGGAGAGCTCGCAGCGGATCGTCGCGCTCCTCGTCGCCTTTGCGAGCGTGCTCCTCGCTGCGGGCGTCGCCTTCGGCTACTGGCTCGTGCTGCCGCAGGCGCTCCACTTCCTCACCCACTACGACGACCGGCTGTACCACATCCAGATCCGCGCGCGCGACTACTTCTCGTTCGCGCTCGCCGTGCTCGCCGCGGTCGGCATCGTCTTCGAGCTGCCGATCTTCGTCCTCGGCCTCGTCCGCATCGGCATCCTCTCGACGCACGCGCTGCGCCACAACCGGCGGCTCGGCTACTTCATCGTCGCGGTGATCGCGGTGCTCCTGCCGGGAGTCGACCCGGTCACGACCACCTTCGAGGGCATCCCGCTCGTGATCCTCTACGAGGGCTCGATCTGGCTCGCGGTGCTCGTGGAGCGCCGCTGGGGGGTTCGCGAAGCCGAGGCCGCGGCCGCCGAGCCTCTGTGAAGCCTTTCCGCCGCTGATGAAACAGACGCGGGTCGACCGGTCATTGCAGACGGAGGCGCAGGCACAGCCTGCGCCTCCTGATGCAGCCACCGCAAGCGGTGCCTTTCCGAAAGTGGAGCTACACGTCCACCTGGAAGGGACGGTGCGGCCGGCGACGCTGCTCCAGATCGCGCGCCGGAACGACTACGCGCTTCCGGCGAACACCGTCGAGGGGCTCGCGGCACTGTACGAGTTCCGCGACTTCGTGCACTTCATCGACGTCTGGATCCTGACGACGAACGCGCTCCAGAGGGAGGCCGACTTCCGACAGGTCGTCGTCGACTACGCCACCGAGGCCGCCTCCCACGGCGCCCTCTACGTCGAGGGCATCTTCTCGCCGGCCGAGCGGGTGCGGCGCGGGGTGTCGTGGGACGAGGTGTACTCGGGCTTCCGCGACGGCGCCCAGGAGGCGAAGGAGCTGCACGGCGTCGAGGTCGCGCTCACCCCCGACATCCCGCGTGGGTTCACGCTCGAGGAGGCCCGTCAGACCGTCCGCTACGCGGTCGAGTACGGCCTGGCCGGGGTCGGGCTCGGCGGGCTCGAGGCGCAGTTCCCGCCCGAGCCGTACGCCGACGTCTTCCGCGAGGCGCGCGCCGAGGGGCTCGCATCCGTCCCGCACGCGGGCGAGGTGGTGGGCCCGGCGTCGGTGTGGGGCGCGCTCGACGCGCTCGGGGCCGACCGGGTGCGCCACGGCATCCGCGCGGTCGAGGATCCGGCCCTCGTGCGCGAGCTCGCGGCCCGGGAGATCGTCCTCGACGTGTGCCCGATCTCGAACCTCCGCACCGGCGCGGTGGCATCGCTGGACGAGCATCCGCTCCCGCGGCTCGTCGAGGCGGGCGTCCTCTGCTCCATCTCGACCGACGACCCGGCCATGTTCGACACGGACCTGACCCGCGACTACGAGGCGGCGCAGCGGCTCGGCCTCGACCCGCGCGCGGCCTTCGACGCTGGCGTCGCCGGCGCCCTCGCCGACGAGGAGCTCAAGGCCGCGCTCCGAGCCGTGGGCGACGCCCACGAGTGGGCGGTACCCTAGGGCGCGCATGGCCCGTGGAGCCGCAAAGCAGCGACCTCGCCAGGCGAAGGCCCAGCCCCGCCCGCGCGCGGCGCGCAAGCCTCCCGTCGCCGAGCAGACGATGTTCTTCATGCGGCTTCGTCGCTCGACGAAGCCGATCTTCATCTTCCTCGCGCTCGTCTTCGCGCTGAGCTTCGTCTTCCTCGGCGTCGGCTCCGGCTCCTCCGGGATCGGCGACCTGTTGCGGGGGAACTTCCACATCTTCGGCGGCGGCTCCTCGTCCACGTCGGTGAGCGGCGCGCAGAACCGGATCAAGAAGAACCCGCGCGACGCGGCCGCCTACCGCGACCTCGCCCGCGCGTACGAGGCGAAGGGCGACACCACCAAGGCGATCGCCGCGCTCAACACGTACGCGACGCTTCGGCCGAAGGACACGACCGCCCTGACGGAGCTCGCCGGGACATACCTCTCGCAGGCCGATGCGGCGCGGCAGCAGGCGATCGCCGCGCAGGCGGCATTCTCGAACTCGTCGCTCTTCACGCCGTACCCGACGACCGGCAAGCTCGGGGCGGCGCTCGGGCAGAACCCGATCACGGACGCCTCGACGACGCCGGCCCGCACGGCCTTCACGAACGCGTACGGGAAGATGCAGACGGCCTACTCGGCCGCCGTCGGCGCCTACAAGCGCGTGGCTGCGAAGACGCCGAACGACCCGACCGTCCAGCTACAGCTCGCGTCGACGGCCGAGTCCGCCAACGACACCAAGACGGCGATCGCCGCCTACAAGCGCTTCCTGAGGCTCGCTCCGGACGATCCGAGCGCGGCGCAGGTGAAGCAGCACGTCAAGCTCCTCGAGTCGAGCTCGAAGCCGACTCGTTAGACTCGCGCCCTTGGAACCGCGACCGGGGGAGCGATGAACTTCGACATCAAGACCGAGGAGCTCGGCGACTCGAGCTACGTCATCTCGCTGGCGGGCGAGGTCGATCTCTACACGGCGCCCGAGTTCAAGCAGCAGCTGCTCGAGGTGATCAGCCAGGGCGCGCGCCACGTCGTCGTCGACTTCTCGGACACGACCTTCATCGACTCGACCACCCTGGGCGTGCTCGTCGGCGGCGTCAAGCGCCTGCGCACGAACGACGGCCAGCTCTCGCTCGTCTGCAGCGATCGCAACATCACGAAGATCTTCGAGATCACCGGCCTCGACCGGGTGTTCACGATCTACCCGTCGCGGAGCGAGGCCCTCGAGCAGATCCAGTCGTCGAGCCGCCCGCCTGCTTAGTGCCGGTGCGGCTCGCGCTTGCCGCCCTCCTCGCCTCGATCGCCCTTGGAGGGACCGCTTGCGGCACCGGCGGCGTCGCCAAAGGCGGAAGCGCGCAGAGCGGCAAGGCGCTCTTCACGGCCAAGTGCGCAAGCTGTCACACCCTCGGGGCGGCCGGTGCGAGCGGCAAGGTCGGGCCGAACCTGGACGAGGCCTTCGCGGCCATGCGCGGATCCGGGCGAAGCACGCACTTCGAGGAGAGCACCATCAAGCAGGTCGTGGCCGACCAGGTCAAGTACCCGGCTCAGCGCGACGAGGGCGTGAACATGCCGGCGAACCTCGTCAAGGGAAGCGAGGTCGACGACGTGGCCGCATACGTCGCTTCGGTCGCCGGGACGCAGTCCTCGCTCGCCGCGGCGGCGAGCGGCGGCACGACGCAGAGCACGAACGGGAAGACGATCTTCACGTCGAGCTGCGCGAGCTGTCACACGCTCGCGGCCGCGGGGACGCACGGCACCGTCGGCCCGAACCTCGACCAGCTCAAGCCCGCGTTCGCGCGGGTGAAGCGCCAGGTCATCAACGGCGGTGCGATCATGCCGGCCTTCAAGGGCAAGCTCACGGACGCCCAGATCACGGCGGTGGCGAAGTACGTCGCCGCCCACGCCGGCAAGAAGTAGCGCTAGCGAACCTCCTCGCGCTCCGCCTCGAGGTCGACCACGACGTGCGTGATCGGGACTGCGAAGCGCTCTCGCGCGTGCGTCACTACGCCGCGCTCGAGCCAATGCGAGCGGCCCTCCGGATGCGTCGAGATGATGATCTCGTCCGCTCCGAAGGTGCGCAGCGCGTCCTCGATCGCCTGGAGCGGCTCGCCGTCGCCGACCTCGCCGCGCGCCTGGATTCCCGCCTCCCGCAGCCGGGCCAGGCTCGCGTCCAGCCGCTTCTGCGCCGCCGCGCGCGCCTCGTCCTCGTCCGACGCCCAGTGCTTGAGCGGAGAGTTCAGCGCCGGCGTGACGACGAGCACCTCGCCGCGGTAGCCCTCGGTCTTCTCCCTGATGCAGTCGCGCAGCATCTCGCCGCCGACGGTCTCGTTCGCGATCACGAGGATCCGCCGCTCGCCGGCGGCGGACTGCCGCGTCGGCCGCGTCGGCACCGGCTGCTCGGCGCGCCGTGCGCGCACCCACCACCCGATCACGAGCGCGCTGAGGACGATGAAGACCGCGAGCCCGACCCACCGCCCGCCCAGCACCGCCGCCAGCACGATCGCCGCGAAGTACGCCAGCGTCGCGAGCACAAATCTGAACGCCTCCGCCTCGCTACGCAGCGGATTGATCACTAGAGGAGGTACACGGTCGAGTACACGACGATCCACATTACGTCCACGAAGTGCCAGTAGATCCCGGGGATCTCCACGCCGTGGTGCGCCTCGGGCGAGTAGTGGCCGCGGAAGGCCCGAATCGTGGCGGCGCCGAGGAGCATGAGCCCGACCGCGACGTGCGCCCCGTGCAGGCCGGTGAGGCAGTAGAAGACCGTCGCGAAGGCGCCGTCCTTGGGCGCGAAGCCGATCCGGGAGTACTCGAGGATCTGGGTCAGCAGGAACGTCAGGCCCATCAGGAACGTGAGCAGCAGGCCCGCCTGGAGGCCAGCGTGGTTGTCGCGCTTGATCGACTGGAGCGCCCAGTGCATCGTGAAGCTCGAGGTGACGAGGATCATCGTGTTCACCCCGGCGACGAAGACCGGCAGGTGGAAGGGCGGGGTCGGCCACGGCGTCCCGGCCGCGACGCGCACGAAGAAGTACGCCGTGAAGAACGCGCCGAAGAGCATCACCTCGGACGCGATGAAGAGGAAGATGCCGAGGATCGAGGCGTCGACGCGCGAGCTTCGGTGCGCGAGCGGCGGTCCGTGGGCTTCGACGTGGACGGCCACGGCTAGGGCGCCGCTCCGACGGCGGCCGGCTCGACGACCACGTGCTCGACCGGGATGCGCGTCGCCTTCCGCAGCCGGCCGACGACGTCGCGCTTGAGCCAGCCCGACCGCTCGCCCGGGAACGTCGAGACGATGATCTGGTCGATCCGCTCGTCCGAGATCGCCTGCATCGCGGCCGTGTACGGGTCCGGATGCGCGATCTGGCCGTGTGCCTCGATGCCGTCGCTCCGCAGCGTCGCGAGCGCGTTCCGCAGGCGCCGCTCCGCCTCCGGGTGCGACGCCAGCGCGAGGTCGCTCTGCGGCGAGACGATGAGGAAGCTCGCGGGTGAGCGACGGGCGCGCTCGCGGACGCGCTCGAGGAGCGCCTCGCCGATGACCGTCTCGTTCGCGACGACGAGGACGTTCGCCTCGCTCCCCTCCTCGCGCTCCATGTCCGCGACGACGTGCTCGACCGGGATCGACCCCGCGGCTCCGCGGATCCGCTCCACAACGTCGCGGCGCAGCCAGCCGGACTTCGACTCCGGATGGGTCGAGACGACGATCGCGTCCGGCTCGAGCTGGGCGATCGCGTCGCGGACGGCGCTCACCGGGTCGGCGTCGACGACGAGCCCGTGCGCCGGGATCCCGGCCTCGCGCAGCATCCCGAGCGTCTTGTCGAGGCGCCGACCGGCCGCGGCGCGGCGCGTGTCCTCGTAGACGACGTAGCCCTCGCGCGGGTGGTTGATCGGACAGAGCACGGTGACGCGGATCGGTCCACGGGCGGCCTCGCGCCGGACCGCCTCGAGCAGGCTCCGCCCCGCGACCGTCTCGTTCGCGACGGCGAGGATCTCCCGCGGCTCCCGCTCGCTCACGTCCGCCGCACCTCCTCGAGCTCACCGACCTCGGCGCGGTCGCCGTTCAGGACGGCGTGCCTCGCGCCCGGCACGCCGTACTCGTACGGGCTGCCCACGACCTGTGGAATCTCGTCGAAGTTGAAGATCGGCGGCGGCGAGGTCACCTGCCACTCGAGCGTGAGAGCGCGCCAGGGGTTGCCGCCGGCAGGCGGGCCGAACCGCCAGCTCCAGATCATGTTGTAGAGGAAGACGACCGTCGAGGCGCCGAGGCCGAAGGACGCGATCGAGATGAAGAGGTTCCAGTCCGCGAAGCGCGGCGCGTAGTCGGCCACGCGGCGCGGCATGCCCTGGACGCCGATCAGGTGCATCGGGAAGAACGTGAGGTTGAACCCGACGAAGGTCAGCCAGAAGTGGAGCTTGCCGAGCCGCTCGTTGTACATGCGGCCGGTCATCTTCGGGAACCAGTAGTAGATCCCGGCGAAGATCGTGAAGAGCGAGCCGCCGAAGAGCACGTAGTGGATGTGCGCGACGACGAAGGCCGTGTCCGACACGTGGATGTCGATCGGGACCGCGCCGAGGTAGATCCCGGAGAGGCCACCGATGACGAACATCGACACGAAGCCGACGGCGAAGAGCATCGGCGTCGAGAAGTTGATCCGGCCCTCCCACATCGTCGCCAGCCAACTGAAGACCTTGATCCCGGTCGGGACGGCGATCAGGAGCGTCGTCGCCATCATCGGAACGCGGAGCCAGGGGGCCATGCCCGAGACGAACATGTGGTGCGCCCAGACCGAGAAGCCGAGCACGAGGATCGCGAGCAGCGAGAGCGCCATCAGGCGATAGCCGAAGATCGGCTTCCGCGACATGACCGAGATGACCTCCGAGGCGATCCCGAAGCCGGGCAGCATCATGATGTAGACGGCCGGGTGCGAGTAGAACCAGAAGATGTGCTGGTAGGCGAGCGGGTAGCCGCCGTGGCCCGGGTCGAAGAAGTGCGTGTGCATGACCCGGTCGAACATGACGAAGAACTGCGAGCCGGCGATGAACGGCGTCGCGATCACGACCAGCAGTGACGTCGTGAAGTTGGCCCAAACGAGGAGCGGCATGCGCCAGAAGGTCATCCCAGGCGCGCGCATCGTGATGATGGTGACCAGGAAGTTGAGCGCCGTCATGATCGACGACGCGCCAGCCCACTGGACGCCCATGTTGAAGAACACCTGGCCGAGCGGCTGGTGCACGGCGAGGGGCGCGTAGCTCGTCCATCCGGTGGCGAAGGCGCCGCCCGGGACGAGGAAGCTCCCGAGCATCATGAAGCCGGCCATCGGGAGGAGCCAGTACGAGAGTGCGTTCAGGCGCGGAAAGGCCATGTCCGGCGCGCCCAGCATCAGCGGCACGACGAAGTTCGCGAGCCCGGCGAAGGCCGGGATCACGAAGAGGAAGATCATGAGCGAGGCGTGGACGGAGAACAGGCCGTTGTACGTCTGGTTGTCGAAGAACTGCATCCCCGGCTTCGCCAGCTCGGCGCGGACGAACATCGCGAGCATCCCGGCGGCGAGGAAGAAGAAGATCGTCGTCACCAGGTACTGGACGCCGATCACCTTGTGGTCGGTGTTCACGCGGAAGTAGTCGCGCCAGCTCCGCGCGCCGTGGCCCGAGTGGTCCTCGGGCGCGGTCGGCGCTCCGGTCGCGTACCGGACCCAGTAGTCGAAGGTGCCGATCCCGGCGAGGAAGCCGAGCGGCACCGTCGTGAGCTCGACCGTCGTGATGATCGAGCCCTTCCAGATCGGGTGCCAGCCCTCGAGCCAGCGGACGAGCACCGTGATCCCGGCGCCGATGCCGAAGAAGACGGCGATCATCCACGGCACGCGCAGCCAGCCGGGCGCGGTCAGGCGGCGCCAGCCGGTCGGCGCGGGCGGCGCGGCGTGCTCGTCGACGTGCTCGTGCGTGACGATCGTCATCGGCCGCTCCTCGAGGACGAGACGACGTACTGCACGAGGGCGTCGAGCTGAGACTTCGGGAGCTGCGAGAACGTCTGCGGCATGACGTTCTTGGGGAAGCCCGGCGCGACGTAGGCGTTCGGGTTCACGATCGACTCGCGCACGAACGCCTCAAGAGGCTTGCCGGCGCCCTTGGCCTCGGCGGGGAGCTTGTCGAGGTCGGGGCCGATCTTCGCCGTCGCTCCGGCGGCCTTGAGCGTGTGGCACGAGTTGCAGCCGTTGTTCACGAAGACGGTCTTCCCGGCCTGGCCCGCCGGGCCCGCGAGCGCCTTGCCCTGCTTGTTCACCCAGGCCTCGAAGGCGGCGGCCGGCATGACGATCGCGCTCGTCCGCATGACCGCATGGCCGAGGCCGCAGAGCTCGGTGCAGATCACCGGGTAGGTGCCGACGCGGTCAGGGGTGATGACGAGCTTCGTCGTCAGGCCCGGGACGGTGTCCTGCTTCTGGCCGAACTCGGGCACCCAGAAGGAGTGGATGACGTCGAGCGAGCGCAGCTTCAGCTCGACCTTGCGGCCGAGGGGCAGGCGCAGGTCGCCGGAGGTGAGGTTCGCGTGGCCCGGGTACGAGAAGCTCCAGGCGAACTGCTGCGCCGTCACGTCGACGTGCAGCGGGTTCGAGCCCGCGTCGCCGTTCTTCGCCAGCACGATCGCGCTGACGATCGCGATCGCGACGACGAGGGCGGTCGGGATCGCGGTCCAGGTGATCTCGAGCCCGGTGTGACCGTGGATCGGCGGCCCGTCCGACTCGTCGTCGGGCGGCGCGCGGAACTTCCAGATCGAGTAGGCGATCACCGCGGCGACGACGGCGAAGATCGCCACGCAGATCACGGTCACGAACCAGAAGACGAAGTCGATGCGACCCGCCTCGCGGCCCGCCGGCGTCGGAAGCCATCCCGGGACGAGAGCCAGCGCCGTGGCCGCCCCGCCTGCAACGAGGGCGAAGAGCACGAGCTGGACGACGGACCCCCGGCGCACCGGGCACGAGCCTACTTCAAGCGACGCCTCGGGCGCACCCGAAACCGGCGCATCTCCGTTCTGGCTGGAAAGGAGGTCGAATGGGACTCGGAGTTGGAATCTTCCTGACCGCGCTGGGCGCGATCCTCGCGTTCGCCGTCCATGCCACGTCGTCGGCCGTGAACGTCCACACCGTCGGCTGGATCCTGATGATCGTCGGGATCGCGGGCATCGTGCTCTCGCTGATCTTCTGGTCGACGTGGGCAGGCCCGGGGTACTTCACGCGGCGGCGCGGCGCGTACGTGGACGAAGGCCCGCCCCCCGATCCGTACTACCGCTAGCCGAACGGGCCGCTTCGGGCGGCCCGTTCACTTCGACCGAGTGCTCCGGTCACCGGAGGCGGGTTATGCCGCGACAGGCGCTCCAATGGTGACACGCGCCAGAAGCCCGTTCAGCTTGGCGAACTGCGGCACACTGGGCTGCGATCCGAAGACGACACGCAGTTGGAAATAGCGATCGTTGACCTTGACGCGTCGCACGAAGACCGACTGAGACGAGTCGACGCCCTCCCAACCAGCCTGCGCGTCAGCGGGACGAATCGTGAGCGGCGCGCCCACTGGAGCGAACTGCGCGTCGAACCATGGCCGGTACGGGCTCTCGAAGAGCATGATCAACACGTCCGTCGGGCCCATCAGCTGCCTCGTCGCCGTGCCTGCGTCGTCGTCGCTGTCCGGAATCGGCACCGTCGCGAGCTGCACGGTGCCGCTCCGGGTTGCGTCTTCTCCATCCGTGTTCGTGTAGATCCGTCCGTACCAACCGGCCGGCAGGACGGCCCTGATTCCGAAGCCTTGGACTTCCATCTGCCTCTCCTTTCACACCAGCGTGAGGGTCACGACTGCGACGGCCGTGAGGCCGGCGACCGTGGCCGCACCTTTGCGAACGGGCGTGTCCAGCTCGTCGATCACGCGCGTCATCCGGATCAGGTCGTCGGGCCGCCTGACGGCCGCCGCCGGAAGGAGCGCGGCCGCCCGCGCGGCTCCGAAGACGACGCCGATCACCAGTCCGGCCGGCAGGCTTCCGACGAGTAACGCCGCCAGCGCCGCCAGGTAGACGAGCGAGCTGTTGATCACCGTTACGAAGCCGAGCCCGAGCTGGACGCCGAAGCCCAGGCCGTAGACCCAGTTCCGGTACATGCGGAACCACCGCTCGCGCACCTGACGCCGGTGCGTCGGCACGCGGAGCCACGGAACCGGGCGAAGGTCGGCGAGGGCGCCGACGACGGCGAGCGCGGCCCACGCGATCGGTCGTCCGGGAAGAAGCTGAACGTGGACGATCGACCCCGCGCCGCCGGCGGCGGCGCCGAGAGCAGCTCCGCCGATCAGACAACCGATCACGTACGACACGATCGTGACGGTGAAGTTCGACTGGCGGCTCCGCTCACCGAGGGGAGTCATGCTCGCGAGGAGCGAAGCCCCTCAAGGCGACCACGCTCCGCGAAACGCCGCGGCAATCGCCGCGACGCAACCCGCGACGGTGAGTGCACCGATCGTGCTCACCTCTCGCTCTCCTTCACGTCGTCGCTCCAGCCCGCGCCGTACAGGCTCGGATGGCCGGGCGTGATCCCCGCCGCGAGCAGCTGACGCTCGTCGCGGTCTGCCGAGGCATCCGGAAGCCCCTCCTCGGCGAACTGATCCCGCAGGAGGTTGAGGACGCCTTCGACCTTGTCGGCCGCTCCGACGCCTCGAACCGTCGCAGTCGGCCCGTCGATCCAAACGAAGTACGGAGCGCCGGGCACGTCGTAGTCGGTCCAAGCCTGGGAGGACATGATCACGGGGTAGGTCGAAGGCGCGAGCTCGCGCAGCTTTGCGACGCGCTCCTCCGCAGCGTCCTTCGTCACGAGGATCAACCGTGTGCCGTCCGGAAGCTCCAATCCGTCCTGCGGGTCGGAGAACGCCTCCCAGAACCGGACGCAGGTCAGACAGCCGGTCGAGAGGAACCCGAGCAGCGTCCCGCGACCACCCTTCATCGCGAGCGTGAGCGGATGCAGCTCGAGGTTCACGCCCCTGATGTCCACGGCCGGCTCGAGCAACCGCTCGTCGACGTTCGCCGGCGGCGGAGGCGGCGGAGACGCATCGAGCTCCTCGTCCTCGTCGACCGGGCCGAGCTTCAGCGCCCGAAGGATGTCGGCGTGGGAGCGGAGCATGCCTGCAACCAGGAGGCCGATGAGGACGAGGAGGACGGTTTCGATCGAGACGAGAATCGTCATCGCTTAGCACGCGCTGCACGTGTCGCAGCAGCTCGGATGGTTCGGGCAGCCGGACCCCGACGAGCCCTGACAGCAGGTGCTCGAGGTCCGGATGGGGCTCGAGGAACACGCGCTGTAGACCTGGGAGGGGTTGACGCAGAGGACCGCACGGCACTGGATCGTCCCCGTGCCGCTGCAGTTGTCCCACTCCTTGCCATAGCAGCACGTCTTGCGGTTGTTACAGGAGTCGTTGACGCAGTGGCCGGCGCCGCAGCCGCCGCAGCAGTCGATGAAGTAGCGGTAGCCGGTCGAGCAGTAGAGCGTCGAGATGCAACACCGCCACCAGCCGCACGCCGTCGTTCCCGACGGGCAATGGTTGACGCCGGTGATGGTGCAGCAGAACGCCGAGTTGTGCGAGGTGATGCAAATGCCGCTCGAACAGCTCGAGCACGTGGTGCTGAACGCCCACGCCGAGCCCGGCCGCAGGAGGTACTTCAACGGCGCCAGGCTGAGCGCCGAGCCGACGACGGTCATGCGCACGAGCAGGTTGCGGCGTGACGTGCGGCGTTCGAGAGCCGCGCCGGCCGACTCGGTAAGCGTGTCGGCAAGTCGTTGCAATTGCTGGGTCATTCATGCCTCCTTCGATGGGTAAGCCGGGGCAAAGAGGCGTGGCCCCAACTGGACGATCAGGTAGGCGAGCCACGCTGCGATGGCCACAGCCACGGCGAAGATCACAGCGCTCGGCCCGAGCACGTGCACGAGGCCGGCTGTGCTTCGAGCTCCGAGCAGCGCACCCCCGGCCGCGCAGGCAGTCACCGCGAGGTTGAAGGATGCGTGGAGCCACGTCGGAGGAGTGTCCGTCGCTCCGGTGCAACCGCAGGACGCCATGTCGACGTCTCGGAGCAGCACGGAGGCGAGGAAGGCGAAGAAGCCGCCGTATAGTGCTCCGACCGCCGCAGCTCCGTAGCGGGGCTCTACGAGCATCGTCCCTGCCGCCGCCAGCTCGACGCCCCCGAGCGCACGGACGAACGCCGGGCGATGCGGCCAGCCCGCAGTTAGGAGAGCCTGAGCGGTCGGGATTGGGTTCCGCGCCTTCGCGACGCCGGACGCCACGAGGAGCAGCGTTGCGACGTAGAGCGGCCCGAGCAGCAGATCAGTCGCTGTAGACGCCGCCTCTCGGCCGGGTGACGCCGGTCCGGTCTCTCCCGGAGAGGATTCCAAACGCCGCAGAAGTAAGGAGAATCACGCGGATCCTCATCACTCCTCTAGACAATGGCGTACGAGGGAAGGGTAGGCCATTGTCTACGACGTGTCAAACGCGTACTGACCGACGATCTGGGCGGCCCTTTATGAGTGCCCGAGCGCGGTGAAGCGCATGGTCTCGAGGACGCGGTTGGCCCTTGCGACGACGCTACTCGGTGCCGGCTTCTGACCGAACTGCACCCACAGCATGAACCGGCGGCCGTGCGTCGAGAAGAGCCGCCGTGCAAACGCGTGGGAGTCCGAGACGCCCTCGAATGCAGGCAGGAAGTCGGAGTCCGAGATCCGGAGCGGCGCGGCGAGCGGAGGGTAGGTGAAGCCCGTCTTCGAACCGGTCGACTCGAGCAGGATGATCAAGACGTCGTCCGGGCCCATCTGTTGGGCTGCCTTAGTGGCAGTGTCGTCATCGTCCGGCGGCAGTGCGAGGTCCGCGAGCTGGACCGTGGCCGAGGTGGGTGCGCTCGCCGGCTGCGCGTTGTAGATGCGGCCGGTCCAGCCGGCCGGAAGATCGACGCTCACGCCGAGGCTCGGCGTCAGCGTGCCTTCAAGCCGAACGCCCGCGCTGCTCGGGCTCGAGCCGACGGCCAGGCCGATGCCGATACCGATCGCGATCGCGGCCGCGGCGGCGGCGAGGGCAAGTGCGGGACGGCGAGTGACGCGCGGAAGGCGAAGCCGCCAAGCGCGTTCTCGTGCGCGCGGGAGCTCAGCCAGGGCAAGCGCTTCCGCGCGCTCGGTCGCCTCCGGTCGAGGCGTAGGCACCGCGGGTCGCGATTCCCGTAGGAGCTTCTCGAGGTCAGCTGACATGTTCTTCCTCCAACTCGGTTCGCAAGGTCTTGAGCGCACGGCTTACTCGAGAGGCGACGGTGCCGACAGGGAGCTCCAGGAGCTCCGCGATCTCGGCGGCGCTGTAGTCGAGCCAGTAGTGGAGCGCAACCACAAGTCGCTGCTCGAGCGGCAGCGCCGCAACGGCCGCGATCACGGCGCCGGACTCCGGGCTCCCCTCAGCCACCGTGAGCGGGCTGCTGACGTCGAGCTCGCTCGTGTCGACAGGACTCGTCTTCGATTCGGTCCGCAAGGCGTTCAGGCTCGCATTGACCGCAATGCGTCTGACCCACGGCTCGATCGGTCTCGTCTCGTCGAAGGTCGCGAGAGAGCGGAAGACATTCTGCACGGCCGTCTGCGCAGCGTCCTCGGCGAGCGCCCTCTGCTGAGTGATCCTGAAGGCTGCGTTCCAGGCGATAGGCCAGCAGACGCGGAAAAGCTTCGACGCCGCCGTTTGGGAGCCAGTTCTTGCCTCTTCGATCAGCTCGGCCAGCACGCTCACGTACTCCGTATACACGCGGAGGGCGCCGAACCCATCCCGCTTGGCGCCTCGCGATACCCAAGCGCGGTCGCTTCAGCCAAGCGCCTCGATCGCGAGGGAGGCGAGCTCGCGGCCGACGAGCGGCGCGAACTTGAACCCGTGCCCGCTGCAGGGCGAGCCGACGACGATGCGGCCTTGCCGCTCGAGGACGAAGCTCTCGTCCGGCATGTTCGTGTAGAGGCAGGTCTCGGTGCGGTGCGGCTCCGGGCCGGCGCCTTCGACGTGCTGCGCGACCCAGTCGCGCGCGCACCGCACGGCCTCGCGGTCGACGACGCCTTCCTCGTCGGCGTCGGTCGGCGGCCCGGTGCGGTGGACGCCGACCTTCAGGCCGTCCGGGCTCGGGAGCGCGTAGACCGAGTCGCCGCGGCGCGGGAGGTCGTAGCCCTCGGGCACGCGCCAGTCGATGACCGTCGGGAGGCCGTCCGGCGCGGCAAGCGGGAAGTACGCGACGCTCTCCCTCGTCGGTGTGACCGGCGGACTGATCCCGAGCGGCTCGAGGAGCCGTGACACCCAGGCGCCGGCGGTGACGACGACCGCCTGCGCCTCGATCGTCGCTCCGTCGAGGTGCACGCAGCCGTCGGCCTCGATCCGGCTCACGCGGGCACGCTCGCGCACCGCAAGGCCGCGCAGGAAGGCCCGCTCGGCGCGGGCAGGGTTGAGGACGCCGCCGTCGCGCTGGAGGAGGGCGGCCGTTCCGCCGTCGATCCGGAGCGGCGAGGGCAGGTCGGCGCCGTCGAGGATCTCGAACTCGGCGCCGCACTCGGCCAGCGCGGCGGCGCGCTCGTCTGTTCCGGGCCCGAGGTCGAGCGAGCCGGTCGTCCGCAGGATCTCCTCGCCGCTCTCGACCTCGAGCTCCCGCCACAGCGGCAGCGCGCGCTGCGCCTGCGCGACCCAATGCGCGTCGGCGTAGACGAGGCGAAAGATCCTCGCCTCGCCGTGGCTCGACCCGCGCGCGTGGCCCAGCTCGAACTGCTCGCAGACGACCACGTCGCGGCCGGCGCGGGCGAGTGCGTACGCCGTCGCTGCGCCCATGACACCGGCGCCGACGACGACGATCTCGGCGCGTTCGGCCACGCCGAGGCGATGCTACTCGTGCATCGGCGCCGGAGTGCCCGGCAGGTGGAGCAGGCTCTCGACGTCGCGCACGCCCTGGACCCGGCGCGTCTTCTCGACGAGGTCGTCCAGCATGTCCTGGTCCGGCACCTCGCCGCGCAGCTGGACGACGCCGTCCTGGACGTTCACGTCTACCTGGCCCTTCGGCGCGTCGGCGTCCCGGAAGATCTCGCTCTCGACCTTGCGCGCGAGCGTCACGTCGTCGAAGTCCTTCGGCTCCTCCTTCAGGTGCTGCGCCTGCTGCGCCATGCCGTAGAAGCGCGCCCCGACGCCGCGGCCGGCACGCTCGGCCCGGTCACCGGTACGGCGGAAGAGCGCCGCGGTGCGGTCGGCGAGCTCCTTCCGCCGGCGCCGGCCCTGCTGCGGGTCGAAGAAGAGCGCCCCGAGGGTGCCGAGGACGCCGCCGAAGACGAACTTGCGCAAGCCTCGCTTTTCGCTCATGCAACCTCCTTCTCGTTTCGAGAGTCGTCGCCCGTCCGTCTCTCCCCCAAACGCGTCTCACGGAGCGAGGGTGGCAGACCGAAGAGTGGTTCATGCCCGACGGGGTCGGACGGAAGCTCCGCCTGCCGGAGCTCTTGCTGGGTCTCACCGCGGTCGCCGTCGCCGTGGCGGTGACCGGCGTCTCGGTCGCACACGCCGTTCGCGACGTCAAGCGAGCCCGGGACACGATCACCGTCACGGGGTCGGCGCGCGAGCCGATCACGTCAGACGTCGTCCACTGGAGCTTGGCGGTCGACACCGAGTCCGTGCGTCCCCAGGACGCCGTTCGCCAAGTGCAGTCGCGCGCGGCCGCAGTCCGCGCGTTCCTCCACCGCGGCGGCCTCCCGGGAGAAGCCGTCTCGGAGCCGCCGCTCGTGACCCATTCGATAATGGTCCGGGCCGCGAAGCGCCGGGTCCCGGGCTTCCGGGTCGTGCAACGGTTCCGGGTCAGCTCGACCGACATCGACCGGGTCGAGGCCGTGGCGGCGCGGACGAGCGACCTCCTCGCGCAAGGGATCCCGGTCTCGACCACGAGCCTCAGCTACCTCGCGACGAAGCTCGCCGACGCCAAGATCCGGGCGTTGAAGCGGGCCGTCGCCGACGCGCACCGGCGCGCCGAGGCGATCGTGGCCGGCATCGGCGGCAAGCTCGGCTCGGTGAAGAGCGCAGAGCTCGGCGTCTACCAGGTCGTGGCTCGGAACTCCACGAATGTGAGCGACTACGGCATCAACGACACGGCCTCGCGCGACAAGGAGGTCTACTCCGTCGTGAGCGTCACCTTCCGGGTGCGCTAGGCCGGCTCGGGCGGCTGCTGCATCCCGAGCAGCGTGCCGGTGAGCGGCCCGGCGCCTGAGGTGAGCTCCTCGAGGGCGCCGGCGAGCTCGCCGTCTCCGACGACGAGGGCGCCGTTCGCGCTGTCGACCGCGAGCAGAGCCGCCCGCCGCAGCAGTTCGCGGATGAAGGCCGGGCTCGCTCCCGCGCTTCGCTCGATCACATCGGGCAGGTTCGTCGCCCGGAGCTCCAGGCCCCGGCCGTAGAGCGTGATCAGCTGCCGCCGTCCGTCCGCGTCAGGCAGCGGGAGCTCGACCGCCATGTCGACGCGTCCCGGGCGAGAGGCGAGCGCAGGCTCGAGCCGGTCGGGCCGGTTGGTCGTGAGCAGGAAGACGACGTCGAGGTCCTGCTGCATGCCGTCCATCTCGTTCAAGAGTTCGAAGAGGAGCGCGCTCGACTCGTACTCGTCGCGCTCCACGGCGACCAGGTCGACGTCCTCCATCACGACCATCGACGGCGCGAGGGCCCGGGCCATCTCACATGCCGGGCCGATCGCGCCGAGGCCCGCGCCGGTGAGGATGAGGACCGTCCGGTCCGGCATGCGGTTCGCGAGGTACATCGCCGTCAACGTCTTGCCCGTGCCCGGCGCGCCGTGCAGCAACAGGCCTCGCTTCACGTGCCGGCCGGCCTGCCGCAGCCGGTCGGCCTCCTCGCCGAACTTCAGCGTGTGGCGCTCGATTCGCTCGAGGATCCCTTCCGGCAGGACGATTCCCTCTCGGGTCACCTTGGGAAGCTCACGGACCTCGAAGCTCGTCCCGCCGAAGTGCGTCCCGCCGACTTCGAGGACACGGCCGCGATAGACGTTGTGAACCGCCATCAACCGCACGACGTCGGCGAGGAACGCCTCGGCAGGCTCCCGGGAGGCCGCCATCGCCTCGACCAGGAGGCCCGGCTCCGGCCCGTGCTCCTCGGCGCTGCGGACGGACGCGATCAGCGGCCCTTCGTCGTCGCGGATCAGGAAGAGCCCCGCGGCGACGCAGACGATCGTCCGCTCGCCCACCTGCACGGTCACGTGCTCCTGCGGACCGGCCTGCGGATCGATGCCGTAGCTGACCCAGCCGCGAGGGCCGCGCTGCGGTCGCTGGGCGAGCTCCGCGAGACCCATGTGCCAGCCGCGCTGGGCCGAGAGGCCGACGTACTCGTGGGACCGGCCGCCCGCCGCGAGGTAGGCGTCGAGCGCGACCTGGAGGTTCGCGCGCTCCCACACCGGGATCTCCTTCGAGACGACCGGAAGCTCGGCCGGATCGCAGCCGAGGTGGTCGCGAATCCGCGCGCGGAGCGGAGACTCCTCGACCGGCGCGTGCGCAGCCGCCCACGCGGTGAGGTCGCGCAGCGCGCTCGCCAGCTCCTCGGGTTTCAGCGGCTCTGCCACCTCCCGACCGTAGCGCAGACGGCGTTTGGCGGGTTGACCGGCAGCCGCCGCCCCTGTTACAACGGAGTCCGACTGCGGCTCGACCGGCGAAGCCAGGATCGGCGGAGGAGGGCCGCAGCGAATACAGCCGAAGATTGACCGGTGCCGATGACCAGACCGAGCGTGCTCGTCTGTGATGACGAGCCGAACCTGCGGGAGCTGATCCGCGTCAGCCTGGGCCCGGGCTGGGCCGTCCACGAGGCGAGCGACGGCGAGGAAGCGCTGACCTTGGCCCGCTCGCTCGAGCCCGACCTCGTCGTCCTCGACCTGATGATGCCGAGGCTGAACGGCCTCGAGGTCCTATCGAAGCTGAAGGCCGACCCCGGGCTCGAGCGCACGCGCGTCCTCGTCGTCACCGCCCAGCCGGCCTCGGAAGCGGAGGCACGGGAACACGGCGCCGACGGCGTGATCGTCAAGCCGTTCGCGCCCGAGGAGCTCGCCGAGCTCGCGGCGACGCTCGTCACGCGGACGTGAGGAGGCTTCGCGCACCCTCCGGCCTCGCAGCCGCGATGAGCCTCGCCGCCGCGGCGGTCGCGGTCGCGCTCGTCACGCTGTTCGCGCTCCTGCTGGTGGCGATCCTGTCGTACCGCGACGCTTCGACCACGGCGCGGCACGCGCAGCAGGCGATCGCGAGCGCGAACCAGCTCGAGACGCTCGCGCTCGATCTCGAGACCGGTCTCCGTGGCTTCATCATCACGAACAACGAGAGCTCGCTCAAGCCCTGGAACGACGCCCACGCCGCCTACCCGGGACAGATGCGCGAGCTCCTGCGCCTCGCGTCCGACAATCCGCGGCAGGAGCAGCGCGCGCTGAAGATCAAGCGATCGATCGACGCATACCTGCGCGACTTCTCCGTCCCGCTCGTCGCGTTCATGCACAGAAACCCCGCCCTAGCGCGGCAGGTCGTCCGCGGGGGAACCGGCCTTCATCGTCTCGACGCGGTTCGAGTCCGGTTCGACCAGTTCATCACTGGAGAGCGCAAGCTCGCCGACGTGCGCAACTCGAGGGCGCGTCGCACCGGCCGGATCGCGATCGTGCTCGGCGGGGTGAGCCTCGCGCTCGCGGTGCTGCTGATCGTCCTGCTGACCGCCTACCTGGCCCGCCGTGTCGCGCGGCCGATCCGGCTGGCGGCCGACGCCGCGGGCCGCCTCGCCGACGGCGACCTCTCGAGCCGCGTCGACGAGCGCGGCGTCGCCGAGGTCGGCGCGCTCCAGCGCGCGTTCAACAGCATGGCCGCGTCGCTCGAGCGCGGTCGCCGGGCGCTCGAGGAGCAGAACCGGAAGCTGCGCGAGAGCGAGCGGGTGAAGAGCGAGCTCGTCAGCAGCGTCTCGCACGAGCTCCGGACGCCGCTCGCCAGCATCCTCGGCTTCTCCGACCTCATGCTCCAGCGCGATCTCGACCCGGCCGACCGGCGGCGGTACCTGGAGCTCGTCCGCACGGAGGCCGATCGGCTGGCAGCGCTCCTCAACGACTTGCTCGACCTCCAGCGGATCGAGGAGACCGGCGTCCAGCTGACGCGCGAGGAGCTCGACCTGTCGAAGCTCCTGGAGGCACAGGTCGTCCTCTACTCGGCGCAGAGCGACCGACACTCGCTCGCGCTCGAAAGCGACGAGGGCTGCCTCGTCCGCGCCGACCGCGACCGCCTCGCGCAGGTGATCGGCAACCTGGTCTCGAACGCGATCAAGTACTCGCCCGACGGCGGAGTCGTCCACATCGAGGCCAGATGCTCCGGTTCGCGGGTGCGCGTGACCGTCCGCGACGAGGGGATGGGCATCCCCACCGCCCAGCAGCGGCAGATCTTCACGAAGTTCTTCCGCGGCGACGCAGGCCGCAGGCTCGGGATCGGCGGCACCGGCCTCGGCCTTGCGCTCGCGCGCGACATCGTCGAGGCCCACGGCGGGCGGATCGGCTTCGAGAGCGGCGAAGGGCAGGGATCGACGTTCTGGTTCGACCTCCCGCTGGCGGCGGCGGGCGAACCCCGCGGCGTCGGCCTCAGCGACAGCCGGCGATCAGGTGGAGGCTCGTGACGGGCTGGAGCTCGGCGCCGTTCCCCGCCGCCTGGAGTTTGGGGGTCTCGGCGCTCCAGAACCCGACGCCGGTGACGTAGCCCACCGCGCCGAGGTCCTGCCAGCCGGGCTTGGGGTCGCCGCACGTGGCGATGAACCGGGCCCGCGCCGCGAGCACCGCCCGCCTGGCCCGAGAGCTGCCCGACAGACACTTCGGCGACGGCATTCCCGCCCGGACGTACGAGTTGTGGTCGTAGAGGGCGAGCTCGATCGACCCGTCCGGGAGGAGCCGGAACTGCGTGATCTGGGCCACGACCTTCCAGGCCTGGCGCTGGAACCCGGTCCGCCTCCGGACCGGCGTCGGGTGCGGCGCCGCAGTCTGGTTCAGCGCCGCGATGGTCGTCTGTCGGGGCTGGAGCCGAACGAGCTTGCGGTCGGGATCGCTGAGCGTCTTCAACCGCGGCGTGACGCCGAGGCACTGCGCCGGCAGGCTGCTCTCACGCGGGCGCGCCGTAGCCGAAGCAGCGGCGGCCGTGAGGACGGCCGCCAGGGCGACGCCAGCAAGCGCCGCGTGAGGTGCTGGGCGCTCCCCCGGAATCGGAGGAGGCTACAGGAGCGACAGCACCCCCTGCAATTGACCCGCCGCCGCGACCGACATGGCGGGCGCGGCTCACCTCGGCTCACCGGTAGAGACGAACCTCGCGAAGTCGTCATGGCCCGCGAAGCGGGCCGGACTTCGCGAGGCAGTGGGCCGTGAAGGATTCGAACCTTCGACCTTGGGATTAAGAGTCCCCTGCTCTACCAGCTGAGCTAACGGCCCGGGGCGGCGCGTAGTGTAGCCGCGCGTGAAGGTGCTCTCGGTCGTCGGGAACCGGCCTCAGTTCGTCAAGTCGGCGCCGCTCTCGGTGGCTCTGCGCGACCTCGGGATCGAGGAGGTCGTGCTCCACACGGGGCAGCACTACGACCGCGAGCTCTCGCAGGTCTTCTTCGACGAGCTCGGGCTCGGCGAGCCTCGCTACCGGCTCGAAGCGCACACCGCCGACCCGGTCGCGATGACCCCTGGGATCGTCGATGCCCTGCGGGCCGAGCGGCCGGACTGGGCGCTTGTCTACGGCGACACGAACTCGACCCTCGCGGGAGCGCGCGCCGCCGCCGAGACCGGGATCCCGCTCGCCCATGTCGAGGCCGGGCTCCGCAGCGGCGACCTCGAGATGCCCGAGGAGCGGAACCGGATCGAGGTCGACCGGCTCGCCCGGCTGCTCCTCTGCCCGGACGAGCGATCGCGCGCCACGCTCGCAGCCGAAGGCGTGGCGGGAGGGGCCGTGGTAGTGGGAGACGTCATGGCCGACGCGTGCTTCCGCTTCGCGCCGATCGCGCGCGAGCGCTCAGACGCGCTCGCGCGGCTCCGCGTCGAGCCGGGCCGCTACCTCCTCGTCACCGTCCATCGCGAGGCGAACGTGCACCCCGAGCGCCTGCGCCGGATCGTCGCAGGGCTGCGGCGTCTCCGCGAGCCGCTCGTCTTTCCCGCGCACCCGCGCACGCGCGCGGCGCTCGACGCGAGCCGCCTCGACATCCCGACGATCGACCCGCTCGGCTACCTCGACCTGGCCGCGCTCGCCTCGCAGGCGCGTGTGATCCTCACCGACTCCGGCGGCCTGCAGAAGGAGGCGTACTGGTACGGCGTGCCGTGCGTGACGCTCCGCCCCTCGACCGAGTGGGTCGACACGGTCGAGGCGGGCGCGAACACGCTCGTCGACGACGATCCGTACCGAATCGTCCGGGCCGTCCGCGAGGCGCGTATGCCACCGGAGCGGCCACCCCTGTACGGCGACGGTCACGCCTCCGAGCGGGTGGCGGAAGCCCTCCTCTCTATGCTTCCCGGCCGATGAGCGGCGGGATCGCAATCG
>Ga0209577_10001381_pt1 | contig 24110 bp, 27 predicted proteins | sample GraSoiAngelo_109_FD_185874 | JGI IMG/M metagenome (GOLD analysis project Ga0209577, IMG submission 185874) | Grasslands soil microbial communities from the Angelo Coastal Reserve, California, USA - 14_0903_12_20cm (SPAdes) (version 2) | ecosystem: Environmental > Terrestrial > Soil > Grasslands...
GGGTATCGCTTGCAGAACCGGTTCAGGTCGTCCCGAGCCTGAAAGCGATCCAGGCAGGCCACGATGACGTCGCACTCCCGCAAAGCCCATAGCGCCTCCCGCGACGGGAAGTTCTCGGCCAGCACCGTCACGCAGGCAGCCTCCGAAACGCTGCGCACGAGCTGCGCCGTGAGAAACCCACCTCCGCAGTTGCTGACGACGCCGACCCGCGAGGCACGAGGGCTTGTCAGTCCCAGGGTGGCGGCAGGCCAGCGGTCGATGGCCGAGCCGACGACGGCCGTATCCCCGAGACTGGCAACCAGCTGACCCCCTCGGTAGACCCGTCCGGCGGCGGCACGGTCGCCCATGACGACGAACGCATGGGGCCGGTCGGGCGCCTCGCTCGAGAGGAAGGGGAGGAGAGACTCGCACGTTTCCCGATCGGTCGGGCTGAGCTGCGGTGAGCCACCGCTGTGGTGGTGGACGAGGACGCATCCCAGCTTTTCGTTCTGGGCCCGGTTGAGCATGGCGACGTCGAAGTTCGGATGCCACGCCATGCCGTGGCTGGAGATGAGCCGGTAGCGCGGCCGGACAGGCCACCACTCACGTCCGAGGAGGACCACCCGCTCGCCGTCCTCGATCATTCCGCAGAGGAGATAGCCGGCGGACTCCTGGGCCTGGGTGACGTGCGTCTTCAACGCCGTGTAGAGGTCGCGGGGGATGCGGAGGTCAGCGGTGGTCATCGAGGCAGGAGATGCTCGAGGGCGGCCTGGTGAAGAAGTGGGCGTCCGGCTCCAGCCACAGGGTCTCGCTGTCGCGGAAGGGCTCGTTGCCGCCCGGCCTGCGGAGATAGAGTGAGTGGTCGGACCGGATACCCGCCGTGGCCTTGATCTGGGCCGCGTTCACCCGCCTGGTCGGGAAAGGGACCCTGCGGTCGTTGACGAAGACCTCCAGCGGCCGGGCTGTGGTCGCTACGGAATCGGCCATTCTACCTCCCTGTGCTACGATCTGGTCCTAACAGGACCGAAAATGGATTATAGGACAAAATAGGACCTAGCAGGAAGGGAAATGAGCTCAGCCGCAAACCACCTTCGCCGGCAGGCCGCGGGCCCGGCCGGGGCAGCTGCGGAGCGCTGCCCCTGGTGCGGCCAGCCGATCTCCCACGCCATCTCGGAGCGGATTCAGGCCCGGATCGAAGCCGAGGAACGGGATCGAGCGGCGCAGCTCGAACGCCGCCTGCGAGAGGAGCTGGCCAAAGAACGCGTCCAGATGCGCAAGGCGCTCGAGAAGGCCCACGCTCAGGCCCTGGACGCGGAGCGCGAAAAGAACTCGGCCGAGCTGATCAAGCTGGAGAAGAGGCTCGAGCACCTTCAGCGGCAGCTGAAGAGCAAGACCACCGAGGACTCCGGTGAGGGCGCCTCGATCGACCTGCTGGAGGAGCTCAAGCGCGAGTTCCCCCACGACGACGTCAAGCGGGTCCGCGGCAGGAAGGAAGGTGCCGACATCCTCCATCGGGTGGTCGAGGATGGGGAGGAATGCGGGCGTATCGTCTACGGCTCGAAGAGGCGGCGCGCCTGGCGAAACGACTATCTGACGAGCCTGCGAGCGGACCAGCTGGCGGCCAGAGCCGAGCACGCCATTCTCGCCACTCAGGTGCTTCCCGCGGGGGCCAGTCAGATCCACCTTCAAGATGGCGTGATCGTCCTGAACCCGGCAAGAACCGTGCTGGTCGCGGCTGTCCTGCGCAAGCACATCGTTCAGCTGCACGCCCTGAGGCGCAGCGGTGTCGCCCGCGCGGACAAGGTTGGAAGGGTCTACGCTTTCATCACCTCGGATCGTTTCAAGCAGCTGCTCGTGCAGATCGAAACCGACAGCCGACACATGTTGGATCTCGACGTGAAAGAAAAGACGCTGCACGACGCCACCTGGGAGCGCCGGGGCCACCTGATTCGCTCCGTGGAGCGGGTGCGGGGCGAGCTGAGGGTGGAGATCGACCGGCTGATCGGCAATGCCAAGACGGTTCGGGTGATGGACCAACGGTGAACGCCGCCGAACCTGCGGAGACTCCGAACAAGGTCCTCGCCCTCCAGGAGCGGCGCCTGGGCCGGACCGTGCTTCGTACCTACCGCCTCACGGTCGACGTCGACGATCTGGTTCCGAACGAGCGCCAGCCGCGGCTGGGGCCGAAGGATGACGAGGAACTGCAGCGCCAGATAGAGGCCAACGAAGGGATCTTCGAGCCGCTCCTGGTCGAACCTCATCCGAACCTGCCTGAGAAGTTTCGGATCATCGATGGCGATCGACGGTGGACCAATTCTCTCGCCCTCGTGAAGCAGGACAAGACTGAGTACCGCCGCATCCCGGTCGAGGTCACCGATCGGACGCTGTCCGACGACGAGCGGCTCCGGGTCTGGATCTACATTCACCGCCAGCGCAAGGAATGGGATGCCAAAGAGAAGGAAATGGTGGCGTACCGGCTCGTGGAGCTGGTCGGGCGAGCCAGCGCCGCCAACATCCTCGGCATCACGATTCGCGAGCTCGACAGGCTGGTCGAGGTCTTCGAGCTATCGGGCAAATTCGCCAATCTCCGCGAGCCGGCCGCTGCCATAACCTGGGCCCGGGAGCTGAACGGCGTCAGCAAGAAGCTGCTGACGCCCTCGGTGATCGAGGCCGTGGTGGAGAAGGTGAGTCAGAAGAGAATCACCAACTCCAAGGATCTACGAAAGCTCCGAACCATACTTCGGGACCCGGTCGCCAAGGCCCATTTCCTAAATGATGAGGGAGACATCGACTCGGCTCTGCTGCGCGTGGCTCCACAAGCGAGGAGCACGAACAGCCTGGTCAACGAGCTCGATGTCGCGATCGAGGCCATAAGGCGTACTCCCTGGACCGTGCTCGAGGAGTTGAAGGGGGACGCCCAGGTCATCCGGCGGATCGATGATGCCGAGGCGCTGCTCAAGACGCTCCGCAGGACGCTTACATGAACCGGGTGGTCGGAGCGCTTACTCGCTGGTCGGCAGGTGGAAGTACATGGACTGAATGCCGACCCGGCCCGGGCCGGTGAAGCGGTTCCAGATCAGGTTGCCGCTGCCCCCGAACATGCCCGTCCGGAGCCCGAACATCTGGACGTCCATGCGCACGTTCACGTCCCGGTAGATCCAGCCGCCGGGCTCCACGTCGATCTGCTCGTTGGGGGCAAGTGTCTTCTCGAAGACGTTGCCGTAGCCGTGCAGCCAGACGACGCCCTCCTGCTGCTGGGCGTCGAAGCGATCGACGAAGAACCCGGTCGAGGCGAAGAGCATATTGCTGACGCCCTTGACCCGGTTGAAGGTGTACTCCAGGTTGCCGGTCGCGGCCAGGAACTGGTGCTCCCGGACCAGGACACCGGTACCCGGCTTTAGGTGGAGGGGGAAGACGTGCCCCGCGCCGTCACGGGAGAAGGCGACCTCACCAGGACCCCGCGCCTCGGTCATGAAGATCGGCATGCCGGCGATCATTCGCTTGAAGGCGCCCTTCACGCTCTTGATGCCGATGTTCAGCTGCGGGTCCTTCCAGAGCACCACGTGATGCTCGAAGAAGATGTTCACCGTGCCGTCCAGCCAGGTGTGGAGCACGGGCACGAGCTCGCCGTCGATCCGGTAGCGCACCCCGGGCGCTTGCCCGTCCTCGAGCCTGGTGGGAAGCAGCTGCGGCGGTGTCTGCATGACGGGCTGCTCGGGACAACGCCAGGTGTCGGGATTCCCTGCGCCGGCGGGCGGGAAGCCGGCCTATTTGGCGGCGGTGCGGAGGCAGCGGGTGCAGACCATCGCGGTCTGCCGCCGGCCGTTGATCGTCACCTTCGCCTGGTGCAGATTGGGCATGAATCGCCGCTTCGTCCGCACCTTGGAGTGACTGACGTTGTGGCCGTACTGCGGCCCTTTCCCGCAAACATCACAGCGTTTTGCCATTTCAAGCCCTGGGATGACCTGCCGACCATGACGTATGATGGGGGCGAAGTCAGCGTCCCAATATAACACACGATGGAGAAAACCAAGGCGACCCCGCGTCGGATGGGCAAGCCGAAAACGCTGATCCAGGCAAAAGATCTCGGCCGGATCGAAGTCTCGCGCCGGGTGGTCGCAACCATCGCGGGCCATGCCGCCGCCGGCTGCTACGGGGTGGTCGGGATGGCCGCCCGAGGCCTGCGCGACGGGCTGGCCGAGCGCCTCCACCGAGACAACATGCATCGGGGGGTCGAGGTCGAGGTCCGGGAGGACGGCATCGCCATCGCGCTCTACGTCATCGTCGAGTTCGGGACCCGCGTCTCGGAGGTGGCCAACAACCTGACCAGCGCCGTGCGCTACGCGGTCGAGCGGACCCTGGGCCTGCCCGTGGTCGAGGTCAGCGTCAACGTCCAGGGCATCCACGTCAGCGGAAGCGGCTGACGCCGCCCAGCGGAGATCGGCCCGCGTGCCAATCACGGTCTGTGACGGGCACCTCCTCAAGGACTCGCTGGCCGGCGCCGTCGCCTGGCTGACCGTCAACCGTGAGGAGGTCGACGCCCTCAACGTCTTCCCGGTCCCCGACGGCGATACCGGGACCAACATGCTGCTCACGCTCCAGTCGGCGATGGAGGCCGTCAGCGGCCTGGACGAGGCCGACCTGAGCCTGGTTGCGAAAGGGGCCGCGCACGGCGCGCTGATGGGAGCCCGCGGCAACTCCGGAGTCATCCTCTCCCAGATCTTCCGCGGATTCTGCACCGGGATCGGCAGCCAGCCGGCGGTCGACGCAACAGGTCTGGCGGCGGCCCTGGCCGAGGGCGCGGCGGTGGCCTACCGGGCGGTGATCAAGCCCACCGAGGGCACCATGCTGACGGTCGTCCGCGAGGCGGCCCGTGGCGCCCAGTCGCGTGCCGCCCAGAGCGGCGACGTGGCCGAGACCGTGCGGGCCGCCGCCGAGGCCGCCCGGGCCGCCGTGGAGCGGACGCCCGAGCAGCTCGAGATCCTGCGCGATGCCGGCGTGGTCGACGCCGGCGGCTTCGGGCTGCAGGTGATCCTCGAGGGCTTCCTCAAACAGATGAGCGGCGAGGACCTGGCGCGGCTGTCCAGGCCGGCGACCCAGCACGCGCGACCCAGGGCGGTGGCCGCTCCGGAGCAGGGCTGGGGATACTGCACCGAGTTCATCATCAACGGAGACGACCTGCCCCTGGACGACGTCCGCAGGGAGATCGTACGTCAGGGCCAGTCGGCGATGGTCGTGGGCGATGAGACCGCGATCAAGGTCCACGTGCACACCCACGAGCCCGCTGCCATCATCAGCTACGCCAGCGGGATCGGCACTCTGAGCCGGCTCAAGGTCGACGACATGTCGGCTCAGCACCATCGCCTTGCGGGCGAGGCGGAGAAGCCGGCGCCACAGGCCAAGGCCCAGGCGGTCGTCGCCGTCGCCAGCGGCGAGGGCTTCCGCCGGATCCTGGAAGGGCTCGGTGTCGACGCCGTGGTCCAGGGCGGCCAGGGCATGAACCCCTCGATCCAGGACCTGCTCCGCGCCGTGGAGGCAGTCCCCTCCAACGAGGTCCTGCTGCTGCCCAACAACGCCAACGTGGTCCTGACCGCGGAGCAGGTCCCCTCGCTGACCAGCAAGCGGGTGCACGTGGTCCCCTCGCGTACGCTGCCCCAGGGGATCGCGGCACTGCTCGCATTCGATTTCAGCGCCGGCCTGGAGGCCAACGGCAGCGCCATGGGGAGCGCGCTGGGACAGGTGCGGACGATCGAGGTCACGCAGGCCATTCGTGACAGCGAGGTCCACGGGACGCGGGTCAAGGAGGGTGACGTCATCGGGCTCCTCGACGACGAGTTGGTCGCCGCCGAGAGCTCGGCGCCTCGGGTGATCGAAAAGGTGCTGGACCGGCTTGGCCGGGACGGGGCGCAGACCATCACCGTCTACGCCGGCGCCGAGGCCGGCGACGAGGAACCGAAGCAGGTGGTCAGGCTGGTCGAGGCGCGCTTCCCGCAGGCGACCGTCGAGCTGCAGGCCGGCGGCCAGGCGCTCTATCCCTACATCATCGCCGTCGAGTAGAGTACCGGCGTGGTCCGGATCGTCACGGATTCCACGGCGGACATCCCCAGGGACGTGCAGAGGGCGTTCGACATCACCGTCGTACCCCTGAACGTCCACATCGGCGACGAGGTCTTCCGCGACCGAGTCGACCTGAGCGGCGACGACTTCTTCCAGCGGCTGGCGCGAACGACCCAGTTGCCGCGCACCTCGCAGCCCTCGGTGGGCGCCTTTCAAGAGGCTTACTCCCGGCTGCTGGAGCAGGGCCATGAGGTGGTCGCGGTCCTCCTCTCCTCGAAGGTCTCAGGCACCTACAATGCCGGCCTGATGGCGGCCCAGGCCACGGCGTCCGATCGGATCGAGGTCATCGACTCGCAGATGGCGTCGATGGCGCTCGGCTTCCTGGCCCTCGAGGGCGCCGAGGCAGCCCGCGCCGGCAGGAGCCTGAAGGAGGTCGCGGACCACGTGCGCTCGCTGCTGCCCAAGGCGCGGGTCATCGCCACCATCGACACCCTTACCTACCTCCAGCGGGGCGGAAGGATCGGGAGGGCCCAGGCGCTGGTCGGGTCCCTGCTCAACATCAAGCCCTTGATCACCCTCAAGGACGGGGAGGTCCAGCCGCTGGGGCGGGCTCGCAGCCGGGCCCAGGCTCTCGATCGCCTGGTGGCGCTGCTGGAACGCGACGGTTCTCTATCCCGCCTGGCCGTCCTGCACGGAGGAGCTCGCGCCGAGGCCGAGCGCCTGCGCGAACGGGTGGCCCCGCACTACCCGGGGCTGGAAATCTCCTTCGCCGAGACCGGGCCCGTCCTGGGCACCCACACCGGGCCGGGCGTGATCGGCTTCACCTACCTGCTCGCCTAGTGGTCGCCAGCCTCAGCCTGGAGCAGCCGGTCACCTCACTCGAGGGGATCGGCAAGGAGTACCAGGGGCGACTCAAGCGTCTCGGAGTGGATACCGTCGCCGACCTGCTGCTGCTCTTCCCTCGCCGCCACAAGGACTTCAGCCACGTGACGCCAATCGCCTCCATCCACCCGGGGGAAGAGGTCACGGTCCGGGCGCGGATCACCAAGATCGTCGCCGTCGAGACCCCCTACAAACACGTCAAGCTGGCCGACGCCCTGCTCGACGACGGCTCGGCTAAGTTCCTGCGCGTGATCTGGTTCAAGCAGCCCTGGCTGGCCAAGCAGCTCCGGCCCGGGCAGGAGATCTTCGTCGCCGGCGAGGTGGAGTTGGATCGAGGCCGCCGGTCCGGTCCCTCTGACCTGGTCATGAAGAATCCGCAGCACGAGCTCGCGTCGAACCAGCCGGCTCACGCCGCGCGCCTGGTCCCCGTCTATCCCGAAACCGAGGGCCTGACCTCGCGCTGGTTGCGCCCCAAAGTCCAGTCCGTCCTGCCGCTGGCCTCCCAGCTGGAAGACTTCTTGCCGCTCGAGGTTCGTTCGCGACGCCGGCTGCTCGATCGCGGGGAAGCCGTGCGGGAGATCCACTTCCCGCAGTCCCCAGCCATGCTCGAGGCGGCCAGCCATCGCCTGGCATTCGAGGACATGTTCGTTCTGCAGCTGGCCGCGCAGCTGGCCAAGCGGGCGCGCCAGCAAGAGGTCGCCGAAGTGGTTGCTTTCGACCAGCCCGCGGCGCGGGCGTTCGTCGCCGCGCTGCCCTTCAGGCTGACCCAGGCGCAGCGCCGGTCCGCCTGGGAGATCCTCCAGGACATGGCCAGGCCGGTGCCCATGAACCGTCTGCTCGAAGGAGACGTTGGCTCCGGCAAGACCGTGGTGGCGGCGATGGCGATGCACCACGCCGCCCAGGCCGGCTTCCAGTCGGTGCTCTTGGCGCCGACCGAGATCCTGGCCCGGCAGCACGCGGACGTCGTGGAGTCGATCCTGCGCCCCTTCGGGATCCAAGTCGGCCTCCTCCTCGGGAGCACGCCGGCGGGCCAGCGTCCGCCTTTGCTGGCCGCGCTCAGGGACGGGTCACTGCCGACCGTGATCGGCACTCACGCCCTGATCGAAGAGGCCGTCGAGTTCAGCCGGTTAGCCCTGACCATCGTCGACGAGCAGCACCGGTTCGGCGTTCGGCAGAGGGCGGCGCTCAGGAGCAAGAGCCAGGGAGCTCCGCATTTCCTTTCCATGACGGCCACGCCCATCCCCAGGACGCTGGCGCGGACCGCGTTCGCGGACCTCGACTTCTCGAGGATCGACGAAATGCCACCCGGTCGAAAGCCTGTCGAGACCCGGCTGGTCCCGCCCGAGCGGCGCCAGGAGGCCTATGACTTGGTCCGGGATGAGATCAAGGGTGGGCGGCAGGTGTTCGTCATCTGCCCTCTGATCCAGGAATCGGACAAGCTCGGCGTCCGGTCCGCGACCAAGGAGCTCGAGAAGCTTCAGAAGGAGGTTTTTCCCGACCTCGCGCCCCGGATCGCCCTACTTCACGGCCGGCTCAAGACGGCGGAGAAGGAGGCCGTCATGCGCCGCTTCCAGGCCGGGGAGCTCGCCATCCTGGTCGCGACTTCAGTCGTCGAGGTCGGAATCGACATTCCCAACGCCAGCGTGATGATGGTCGAGGGCGCGGATCGGTTCGGGCTGGCCCAGTTGCACCAGTTTCGGGGCCGGGTCGGACGCGGGCCGCACCAGTCGAGGTGCCTGCTCCTGACCGACGTGGACGATCCGGTGACCCGGGAGCGGCTCAAGGCGCTCGAAGCGCACCACAGCGGTTTCGAGCTGGCCGAGCTGGACCTGCGGCTGCGCGGCGCAGGCGATCTCTATGGAACGCAGCAGCACGGGCACGAGTTCAAGATTCGAAACCTGCTCGACACGGCGCTGATCAAGGACGCCCAGGACGAGGTCGGCCGCCTGCTCGACCGCGACCCCGCTTTGCGGGGGGAGCCGGCGTTGCGCCACCGGCTCGCGGGGTTCCGCCGGGTGTTTGCCCTGGATTGACCGGCTTGCGGGCGGCTTCGGTGGCGCCTTTGGCTGGCGGCTCGGCGCGCCGCCGCAGCCCCGAGAGCAGGAAGCCTATCGCCATCCCGCAGCCGATAGGAAGCCCGAAGGCCAGGAGGATTCCCAGCGGCCAGGCTATGAGGTCGATGGCCGCCCGCTCAGGACGCCGCCGTCTGCCATGCCGCTGAAGGGCACGCGCGTCACCGGGGGTGCCGTCCGGGGACGTGCCCTGCGCACGCGACCGGGTTCGCAGACCCGCCCCACCACCGCGCTGGTCCGCGAGGCGATGTTCAACATCATCGGCGACAGCATACGCGGTGCGCGCGTCCTCGATCTCTTCGCCGGCAGCGGCAGCGTCGGCATCGAGGCCCTCTCACGCGGCGCGGAGCGGGTCATGTTCGTGGATCGCGAACGAACGTGTGTTAACATCGTGACCGAAAACTTGGCGGTGACCGGGTTCGCCCAGCGTGCCGGCGTCGCGAGTGCCGAGGCCACCGACTGGCTGAGGGCCCACTCCGCCGACCTCGCCGATTTCAACCTCATAGTCCTCGATCCTCCTTACCACGACCAGGTCCTGGACCGCGCGCTCCTCCTGCTGGATGAGGTTCCCCTCCGGCCGCAGGCCCTGCTCCTGGTCGAGCACCACCGCGCGGACCCGCTGCCGCCACTCCAGCACCTGGAGACCGTGCGGACCCGTGACTACGGCACCACCCGGCTCACCTTCCTGCGCTCGCCGTGACGGTGGCGATCTACCCCGGCAGCTTCGATCCGCTGACCCACGGCCACCTCGATGTCGTCAGGCGGGCCGCCGACATCTTCGAGCGGGTGGTGATCGCGGTACTCGAAAACCCGCAGAAGCGGCCCCTGTTCACGACCCGTGAGCGCGTGTCCATGATCCAGGAAAGCCTCTTAGGGCTGGATCGGGTGGAGGTGGCGACCTACGGCGGCCTGACCATCGACGCCGCCCGCGAGTTCGGCGCCAAGGTGATAGTCCGAGGGCTGCGCGCCGTCTCTGATTTCGAGAGCGAGTTTCAGATGGCGCTGATGAACCGGAGGCTCCATCCCGAGGTCACCACGGTCTTCATTCCCACCAGCCTGCGTTACCTCTTCCTCAGCTCCAGCCTGATCAAGGAGCTCTCGGCGTTCGGCGGCGACATCTCAGAGTTCGTTCCAGCACACGTCGTCGAGCCGCTCAAGCAGCGGCTGGGCCAACCGGGAGGACGCACATGAACATCCACGAAGCGATCGACGGGCTCGAGTACCTGATCGGCCACAGCCGGCAGGTTCCACTGACGCGCACGGTGATGATCGACCAGGAGGAGGCGCTGCAGCTGATCGACAACCTGCGGCTGGCGCTTCCGGATGAGATCAAGCAGGCTCGCTGGACCATGCAGGAGCAACAGCGGCTCCTCAGCGAGGCCCAGGCCGAGGCGGGCCGGATCATCAGCCGGGCCGGGGAGCGGGCGCAGACGATGATCGGGCAGCAGGAGCTGCACCGGCGGGCCGAGAAGCAGGCCGAGACGATGCTCAAGGAGGCGGCCGCCAGGGCCGACGAGGTCCGCCGCGCCGCCGATGCCTACGCCTTCGAGGCCATGCAGAACCTCGAGGCTCAGCTGCTCAAGACCATGGCCACGGTCAAGAAGGGCGTCGAAGCCCTGCGCCAGTCCGAGCGCACGCCCGAGCCGGCCGGGCGACGCTAGGCCTTCCACCCCGCCTCTGGTCTCGGCTGAGGGGCTTCAGCCCCGCGGCCCGCCAGTTCCTGCTGTTCTCGCTGCTGACCTACACCGCCGGCAACATCTTCAGCCTCGTCTTCAACCTCTACATGAACGCGCTCGGCTTCCACAACGACGTCATCGGGCTCTTCAATTCGCTGCCGGCTGTCGGGGTCCTCTGTGTCGGCCTCCCCTTCGCCGCGCTGGCCGACCGGATCGGGTATCGACTGTTCGTTCTGGGCGGGAGCGTGGCCGCCACCGTGGCGTCGCTCGTGCTCGCGCTCGCCGCGGTCCGGCTCTGGGCCGTGCTGGCGGCCGGCGCCTTCGCGCTCGCCCTGACGGTCCTCGGGATCCTCGGGGTCCCGATGCTGACCCAGCTCAGCACGCCCGCCGAGCGGGTGGCGCTCTTCTCGGTCAGCCAGTCGCTCTCCTGGGTGGGGACGCTCACCGGCGATCTGCTCGGCGGCGTGGCGCCCGAAACGGCCTCCAGGCTGACGCATGCCCCTGCATCCTCCGCCGCCTCACTTCGCGCCGCGTTCGTGGCCATGACCATACTGCTCCTCGCCACCCTGCCCACAGCCGTCAGGCTGTCAGGCGCGCGCGGGCTCGTCCCGATCGAGGTCTTCCCCGTCCGGCAGCTGCTGCGGGTCGACGCCGCCCGGTTCGCGCGCATCCTCCTGCCGCAGCTCCTGATCGGCATCGGGGCCGGCATGCTCCTCAATTTCGTCCAGCTGTTCCTGGCCCAGCGATTCCATCTGGGCCCGGGACCGATCGGGGCGCTCCTGGCCTTGATCGCCGCGCTCGCCGCCGTGACCTCGCTCCTGTCGCCCGTCCTGAGCCGCCGGCTGGGAATGACCCGGGCGATCGGACTCGCCCAGCTGGCCGGTTTCCCGCTCGTCCTGGGATTGGCGTTCACGTTCAGCCTCCCCCTGGCGCTGGGAATCCTGGTCGTACGCCAGCTCGCCCTCAACCTGCAGGGTCCGCTCTTCCAGATCTTCGGCATGGAATACGTGGACGCGCGGGAGCGGGCCCGGCTGGCGATCAGTCAGAACGTGGTCTTCAGTCTTGGATTCGGAGGCCTGGGCCCCCTGGTCAGTGGGCTGCTCCAGGTTCGCGGCGGCTATCAGCTCGCGTTCAGCGTCAGCGCGCTCTTCTACCTGCTCGGTGGCACCACCTTCCTCGTCCTCTTCGCCCGGACGCGGTCCGCCGCGGAGGCTTGAATCCGCCGCTCCGTATAATGGTGCCCCTATGGCCCTCCCCAAGACCCGGTATGCCCATGCCCGCCAGGGTGAGCGACGGGCTCACCTGGCTCTCAAGCGCCCGCGCCTGGTCGACTGCTCGCAGTGCCACCGTCCCAAGCTGCCCCACACGATCTGCAAGAACTGCGGGTACTACGACGGACGCGAGGTCATCAAGACCGACTAGGCCACCCCGACGCTCGCCTTCCTGTTTCCGGGTCAGGGCGCTCAGTACGTGGGGATGGCCCGCGACCTGATCGAGCAGGACAGGGCGGGCCTCGATGCCATGATGGAGGCTGAGACCATCCTCGGTCTGCCCTTGCGAGGCCTGATGGCGCAGGGGCCTGAGGACGCCCTGCGCCGAACCGAGAACGCCCAGCCCGCGATCGTCCTCCACTCGCTGCTCCTCCTGCGGCGCCTGGCGGAGGCGGGGGTGAAGCCCGACGCGGTGGCCGGCCACAGCCTGGGCGAGTTCGCCGGCCTCCACGCTGCCCAGGCCCTGGACTGGGTGGGCACGCTCCAGGCGGTTGGAGCCCGCGGCCGCGCCATGGCGCTGGCCGCTCCCAGCGGCACCGGGATGGCGGCGGTGCTCGGGCTTCCCGACCAACGGGTGGAGGCGGTGCTGGCCCAGGCCGCCGGGTCAGAGACCGTGGTGGCCGCCAACTACAACGCTCCCGGCCAGGTGGTCGTCTCGGGGAGCGACGAGGGCCTCGAGCGGGTGATCCCGGCGCTGCAGTCGGCCGGCGCCCGGCGCGTGGTCCGCCTCGAGGTCAGCGGCGCCTTCCACTCTCCGTTCATGGCCGGAGCCGCCGCGGCCTTCAGGCCGGCCTGGGAGGCGATCCCCCTCCGCCGCCCAGCCTGCATCCAGGTCTTCAACGCGGACGCCGCGGCCCACCAGGAGCCGGCCGAGATCCGGGAGCTGATGATCCGCCAGCTGACCGGCCCGGTGCGCTGGAGCGGCTGCGTCGACCGGCTCTGGGAGCTGGGGGTGCGGACCTTCCTCGAGGTCGGCCCCGGCCGGACGCTCTCGGCCCTGGTCAAGAAGATCCAGCCTGCGGCGTCCACTCACAACGTCGAAGACCGGCCCAGCCTCGACGCCTTTCTGCAGGCGGTCCATGCCTGAGCCGCTCCTGGGGCAGGCCGCGCTGGTGACGGGTGCCAGCCGGGGCATCGGCCGCGCGGTCGCCCTGGCCCTGGCCGAGGCCGGCGCCAACGTCGCGATCGGCTACCGGAGCCGGGCCGACGAAGCGGAGGGCGTCCTGCGTGAGGTGAACCGGCGCGGCCGGGAAGGCATCGTCATCGCCGGCGACGTGGCCGACCCTGCCGTGCCCGCGGCTCTGGTCGAGGCCGCCGTCAAGCGGTGGGGACGCCTCGACGTCCTGGTCAACAATGCGGGGATCACTCGCGACAACCTGGTCATGCGCATGAGTGAGGCCGACTGGGACGCGGTGATCTCGACCAACCTGAAGGCGCCCTTCCTGGCCTGCAAGGCGGCTCTGCGTCCGATGCTCAAGCAGCGCTACGGGCGGATCGTGAACGTCTCCTCGCTGGCCGGAGTGGCGGGCAACGCCGGGCAGGCGAACTACAGTGCGGCCAAGGCCGGCTTGATCGGGCTGACCCGGGCCCTGGCCCGCGAGGTCGGGTCGCGGAACATCACGGTCAATGCGGTGGCGCCCGGGTTCGTCGAGACCGAGATCCTCTCCGGGCTCCCGGCCGAGCTGCTGGAGCGGGCCCGGCAGGCAGCCGCCATCCCGCGGCTCGGCACGCCCGACGACGTAGCCGCCGCGGTGCTGTTCCTCGCCTCACCTTCCGCCTCGTATGTCACCGGACAGGTGCTCGGGATCGACGGCGGCCTGCCCATGTGAGGCGTGGGGCGGCAGACGTTACAATCGTCAGGCGCCATCAAATACAAGGGGATCGACATGGTTGGGAGCAGCTACGACAAGTTTCGGGGCATCATCGCCGAACAGCTCGGCGTCGAGCTCGACCAGGTCACACCCGACGCGTCGTTCGTGGACGACTTGAACGCCGATTCGCTCGACCTGGTCGAGCTGATCATGGCGTTCGAGGAAGAATACAGTTTGGAGATTTCTGACGAGGACGCCGAAAAGATTCAGACCGTCGGGCAAGCCTGGGACTTCGTCCAGGAAAAGCTCGGCATCACAACCTAAGCCCCGCCCTGACGAGGGAGAGGACCCGCTCACCAAGCTGCAGCGGACTCTCAGGGTCCGCTTCCACGATCAGGCGCTGCTTCGCCAGGCACTGACCCACCGCTCCTACAACAACGAGCACCCGGAGAGCGGCCTGCAGGACAACGAACGCCTGGAATACCTGGGTGACGCCGTGCTCGAGCTGATCGCGGCCGAGCACCTCTTTCACACCTATCAGACCTCTGACGAGGGCGAGCTGACCCGGCTTCGGGCCTCGGTGGTCAACACCAAGAGCCTGGCCCGGCTTGCCTCCAGGCTCAGCCTCGGCGATTACCTGCTGCTGGGCAAGGGCGCGCACAAGACGGGGGCCCGATCCCTGCAGTCGATCCTGGCCAACACCTTCGAAGCGGTGATCGGGGCCATCTTCCTGGACCAGGGCTACCGCTCCGCCTACCGTCTCTTCAGCCGCAGCCTGATCGACGTCCAGGCCTGGCCGGACGACAACTACAAGGGCCGGCTGCAGGAGGTCACCCAGGAACGGTTCCTGACCACGCCCCAGTACGACATCGTGGCCGCCTCGGGCCCCGGTCACCGCCGGGAGTACGTCGCCGAGGTGACCTTCGGAGGTACGGCCCAGGGGACCGGTCGCGGGCGCACCAAGCGGGCCGCGGAGCAGATGGCGGCCCGGGAAGCGCTGGACGCGCTGGGGGCTCTCGAGCCCGCGCCCACTACGGCTGACGACGAGGTCCTCGACGCCGTCGCCAGCCGCGCGCCTCACTAGCCGGCGGGGGCGGCCCGCCCCCGCCGTGCTTGTGCTTTAATTCACGCGTGACCCGCGCCGCGGTCCACGCTTACGTCTTCAAGGGCGCGACGGTCCAGCATGAGCTGGGCACCTGGACGACCAAGCCTCGCTGATGTATCTGAAATCCATCCGGGTCCAGGGCTTCAAGACCTTCGCGCGCCGTACCGAGCTGCCCTTCTCCCGCGGGATCACGGCGATCGTCGGTCCCAACGGCAGCGGCAAGTCCAACCTGGTCGACGCCATCCGCTGGGCTCTCGGCGAGCGCAACGCGCGAGGCCTGCGGGGGCACCGGATGGAGGACGTGATCTACGCCGGCGGCCCGGGTAAGTCGGCGGTGGGAATGGCGGAGGTCACCCTCCTGATCGACAACGCCGACCAGCGCCTCAACGTCGAGTTCAACGAGATCGAGGTCGCGCGCCGCCTCTACCGCTCCGGGGAGAGCGAGTACCTGGTCAACGGCGCCCGCGCCCGGCTCAAGGACATCGACGCCCTGCTCACCTCCACCGGCCTGCGTCAGGACGGCTATGCCGTGACCGCCCAGAACGATATCGACTTCGTGATCCAGGCCGCTCCTGTGGTCCGCCGCGAGCTGATCGAGGAAGCCGCGGGGGTGCGCCGGCTGCGGCTGGAGAGGCAGGAGGCGGTGACCCGGCTGGGCGAGGCTGAGCGGGACATGCGAAGGGCTCGGGACGTGCTCCAGGAGCTGACCCCTCGCGCCGAAGAGCTGCGCGCGCAGGCCTCAGCGGCCCGCGACTATCAGTCGATCGCCGAGCAGCTGAGGGTCCTTCAGGGAAGCCTGGCCAGGGATTCCTGGCGCAAGGCGATGCTGCAGCTGCGGCGCGCCCGCGGCCGGGAGCAGGCGGCCCGCACCCGGCAGTCGCAGGCGAATGCGACCCTGTCCGATTTCGAGCCCCGCTACGCCGCCAACCGGGACGCCCTCCTGCGCGCCCGTGAGGCCCGCTGGACGCATCAGCAGCTGATGGGCGAGTGCCGGCTTCGCCTGGCGGAGGCGCAGCACCAGGTTCGCATCGTCGAGGAGCGCGGCCAGGCGGTGGCCCAGGCGCTCCAGGCTGCCCGCCGGGAGATCGAGAGGCTTTCGGAATCCGAGCGTGCCTGCATCCGGGTGGTCGAAGAGCTGGAGCATGAGGTCGAGCGGACGGCCGGGGAGCTGGAAAGCGCGCTGGCGCTGGTGGAAGCCGCCTCCGCTGAAGAGTCCCGCCGGCGCGACCTCCATCACGGGCTGGAAGAGCAGCGGGCGGCTCTGCTGCAGGCGCGGCAGGACCGCCATCGCGACCGGCTCGCGGCCCAGGCGGAGATCCGCCAGGTGGAGGGGCGCCTGCAGTTCCTGGAGGAGCAGCGGCAGCAGGCCGCGGACGCGATCCAGGAATGGGCCCTTCGATCGCTGGCGCTCGAGGCGGAGCTTGGTGAGCGCGCGCGCTCGGCGCAGCTCGCGTCCGAGGAGGCCGGCCGCTGCGCCGCCGCCCTCGACGACCTCGAACGTCAGGCGGTGGCGCTGAGCGAAGCGCACGCCCAGGCCGAGCGGGCAGCGGTAGAGGCCGCGGCTGTCTGCCGGGCCCGGGAGGCAGAGGCCGCCGCCCTGCGCGTCATGCGCGATCGGAGCGACCGGCCGAGCCCGCTGGCGCAGGCGGCTCTTGCGCTGCGCCCGCTCGTGGAAATGGTCTCGGTCGAAGAGCGGCATCGCGCCGCCGTCGAGGCCGCGCTGGAAGGCGCGCTCTCGGCCTGGGTGGCCCTGGACGCGCCTGGCGCCGAGCGCGCCATCGACCTGCTGCGGGGCAATCCAGCCGCACTCCGCGAGACGATCCTGCTCGATCCCGCCCTGGTACGAGGCTCGATGGTCCCCCTCGCCCTGCGCAGCCTGCGTTCCGTCATCAAGGCGGATGCCGCCCTCGATCCGCTGCTCAGCCATCTGCTGGAAAGGATGGCGCTCGTGGATACGCTGGCCGAGGCCCAGGAGGTGGTGGCCGCGCATCCGGACCTGCGGGCGGTCACTCTCGATGGCGAGCTGGTCACCGGCTGGTCTTACCGCGGCGGCCGCAGCGAACGCGCGCCCCTTCAGCTTCACGCGCAGATCCGCGAGGTGGAGGAGGCGCTGGCCGCTGCCCTCGAGGCTCGCGGCGCCGCGGAGAGAGGGCTGGAGGGGCGCAAGGCCGCCCTGCGCGGGCTCGTCGACGACCGCGCCGCCGCTGCCGCCGCGCTGGAGCGCTGCCGGGCTCGCGACGGTGAGCTCGTGGGCCGTCTCCACGCGGCCCGCAGCGCCTTCGAGCGGGAGGGCGAGGCTGGCCGGCGAATGGAGGAGCCGCTGAAACGGGTGCTACGGCTGCGCGGCGAGGCCGGGAGCGAGCTTGATGAACTGAGCCGGCGGGAGCAGGAGATGGCGCGCCTGGAGGAGCGGATCCAGGATGACCTGCGCCGGACCGAGGCAGACCTGGCTCAGGCGGCAGGCGAGCTCACCGGAGCGCTGCAGCGGCGGCAGGAGATGGAGCTGCAGACCGCGCTCGCCCGGCAGCGCCACGAGGACCTGGTCCGCCAGCTGGCTCGGGCGCGCGACGCCTGGCGCTCTCACGGCGACGACCTCGCCCAGCGCACGGCGGCCGCAGGGGCGCTTGCGGCTGAGCCCGCCCGCCTCCGGGACGAAGGCGCCCACTGGCTCGACCGCCTGCGGGCGATCGAGGCCGAGCTGGAATCGCTGGAGGCGGCCCCGCTTCCCGATGCGGGAGCTCTGTCCGCGATGGAGGCGCAGGTCCGCGAGGACGAGCAGCGCAATGTCGCCCTGCAGGTGGAGGTCGCTCACACGGACGACGCCGTCGAGGCGGCGGTGACCGAGGTCGAGACGGCGCAGACCGAGGTCGATCGCTGCGCGCTCGCCCTGCGTGACGACCCGGGCAGTCTGGACGAGGAGGAGGTGCCCGAGCTCGATTGGCAGAAGACGGAGCGAGAGGTCGCCCGGCTTCAGCGGCAGCTCAACGCCATGGGCGCCGTCAACCTACTCGCTCCCGAGGAGTACGACCAGGTGAGCGATCGCTGCCAGACACTCACCTCCCAGCTTCAGGACCTGGAGGACGCGTCGACTCAGCTGCTCGAGCTGCGCCGGCGGCTGGAGCAGGAGATCGACGATCGTTTCCGCACCGTCTTCCAGGCGGTGGCCATCAATTTCCAGGAGTTCTTCGGCGAGCTCTTCCCGGGCGGCCGCGCCACTCTCCGCCTCGAGGACGAGGTGGAGGATCCGCTCGACGCCGGCGTGGAGATCCTGGCGCAGACGCCGGGCAAGCGCCTGCAGCAGCTGACGCTCCTCTCCGGAGGGGAGCGGGCGCTGACCGCGCTGGCCTTCCTCTTCGCCCTTCAGGCCGTGAACCCCAGTCCCTTCTACGTGCTCGACGAGGTCGACGCCGCGCTCGATGACGCGAACGTGGTTCGCTTCAACCGTGTTCTGGCCCGGCTGGCGCGGGAGCAGCAGTTCCTGATCGTGACCCACAACCACTCGACCATGGCCCAGGCCGAGGTCCTCTACGGGGTCACCCTGGCCGAGCACGGGGTCTCGCGGATCGTCTCCGTCCGCCTGAACCAGGACGAGGCGATGCCGCGGCTGCGTGAACGCACCGCCTGAGGACCAGCCCGCCTCAGCGCGACCCGGCTTCTGGCGGCGCTTCAGCCAGAACCTGGAGGCCGGCCGCCGCGCCTACGTCGCCGACCTCAAGGAGGTCTTCGGCCGGCCGGCCATCGACCCCACCTTCTGGGACGACCTGGAAGCCACCCTCCTCGCCGCCGATACCGGCGTCGCCGTCGCCACGCGCGCGGTCGAGCGCCTGCGCCAGGAGGCGGCGGGCGCGCACCTGAGAACGCCGGCCGACGCGCTGGCTCACCTCAAGGGCATCCTCGGGGCCGAGATGGCGCCCCGGCCGCGGAGCCTCAATCTCGACGGCCGTCCTGCCGTGGTCCTGGTCGTCGGCGTCAACGGCTCGGGCAAGACGACCACCATCGGGAAGCTGGCTTTCTGGCTCCGCCGCCAGGGCCGCCGGCCGCTGCTGGCCGCCGCCGACACTTACCGGGCCGCCGCCATCGACCAGCTGCGCGCCCTGGCCCAGCGGGCGCAGGTCGAGGTGGTCGCGCACCAGCCTGGCGCCGACCCGGGCGCCGTCGCCTTCGACGCGGTGCAGGCGGCGCTGGCTCGCGGCGCGGACGTGGTCCTGGTCGACACCGCCGGCCGGCTGCACACGCGGGCCGACCTGATGGAGGAGCTGCGCAAGGTCCGCCGGGTGCTGCAGCGCCTCGACCCCAACGCGCCGCAGGAGGTCCTCGCCGTGCTCGACGCCCACGTCGGCCAGAACTCGGCCCGCCAGGTCAAGGTCTTTGCCGAGGCCATCGGCCTCACCGGGCTGGCGGTCGCGAAGCTGGACGGCACGGCGCGAGCCGGGGTGGTGCTCGGCATCGAGGAGGAGCTCGGAGTGCCGACTAAACTGGTGGGGATCGGGGAGGGCCTCGAGGACCTCGACGCCTTCGACCCGTCCGAGTACCTGGACGCGCTCTTGCGCATGGAGGCCACATGAAGCGGACTGAGGCCGAAGAGACGTTCGTCAAGCTGGTGACGGCGAGCGGCATGCCCGAAGCCGACCTCTGGAAGGCCGTCCTGGAGGCGGCCGGGATCACGGTACACCTGCGCAACGAGGCGATGGGATCGCTGCTAGGTGTCACCAGCGACACGCTCGGCGCGGTCGACCTCTGGGTGCCCAGGGACGACGCCGCCCGCGCGCTCGAGGTCTTACAGGACGAGCGGATCGAGTCGGGCGAGGACGAGGAGGAAGCCTGACCGCAGGCGCGCCGGTGAGCCTCACGGGGAGGCCGGTCGTCGAGGTCGAGGGACTCGTCAAGCGCTACCGCAAAGCGAGCGTGAATGCCGTCGACGGCATCTCGTTTTCGGTCGAGTCCGGCGCGTTCTTCGCCCTGCTCGGTCCCAACGGCGCGGGCAAGACCACCACCATCTCCGTCCTCACCACCACCCTGGCGCCCACGAGGGGACACCTGCGCATAGGCGGCTTCGACGTCACCGCCTCGCCGGCTGCCGTGCGCCGCCAGGTCGGGATCATATTTCAAAATCCGAGCCTCGACGGGAACCTCACCGGGGAGGAGAACGTCCGCCTTCACGCCATCCTCTATGGCCTGTACCCCTATCGGCCGAGGTTCACGCTCATGCCCGCGGCCTATCGAGGGCAAATCGCCGACCTCGCGGCGATGCTCAACATCGAGGAGGAGATCTTCCGGCCCATCCGAACCCTGTCGGGTGGCACTCGGCGCAAGCTGGAGATCGTTCGCAGCCTGACGCACCATCCCCGAGTGCTCTTTCTCGACGAGCCGACTCGCGGCCTGGACGCCGCCAGCCGTCGCGACCTCTGGCGTCATCTGCGAAGCGTCCAGGATACTGGTACCACCGTCTTTCTGACCACGCACTATCTCGAGGAGGCGGAGGCCGCCGACGCCGTCTGCATCATCAACAAGGGCCGAGTGGTGGCGCAGGGCAGTCCGTCGCAGCTTAAGGCCCAGCTCACCACTGAGGCATTGGTAGCGGACGCGCTCGATCGGCCACGATTACGTGAGGAGCTGACCGCACGCGGAATCCCCTTCACTCAGACACCCGCCTTTCGCATTCCGCTGAACGGGAGGACGGCTCAGGAGGTGATCAGAGCCATCGAGACGCCCCTCAACCTGCTGCGCATCGAGGCGCCGACGCTCGAGGAGGCCTATCTGGCCATCGTGGAGCGCGAATGAACCCCTCGGTCCTGTTGCAGGAGGGGAATGCCGCGGCGGCGATCGCGCAGCGCGACCTGATGAAGCTCCTGCGCGACCGCCCTCGCCTGATCACGACGCTCCTCTTTCCCCTGCTCTTCATCGGGGTCCTCGGCGGAAGCCTGCAGACGAACCTGGGCCACAGCGCGGGCGTCAATTTCCTCACCCTCACGTTCACGGGCGTGCTCGCCCAGACTCTCTTCCAGTCGGCGTCCCAGGGCCTGATCTCGCTGATCAACGACCGCGAGAACGATTTCAGCCAGGAGATGTTCGTCGCACCCATCTCCCGCTACACGATCGTGGTGGGTAAGATCCTGGGCGAATCGCTGGTCGCCCTCCCCCAGGGCCTGACCATCCTGGTCTTCGGCGCGATCTTCCTACGTCCCGATGCGGTTCAGCTGCTGATGCTCATGGTGGCCTCCGTGCTGGTGAGCCTGTTCGGCGGCGCATTCGGAGTTCTGGTGCTGGCCAACTTCGCCAGCCAGCAGACGGCCAACCAGGTCTTCAGCTTCGTCATGATTCCCCAGTACTTCCTGGCCGGCGTCTTCTATCCGATCAAGACGATGCCACCGGGCCTCAACCTGCTGTCCATCGTCTCGCCGATGCGCTACGCGGTGGACCTTGCCCGTGGGCTCTACTACGCCGGGCGGCCCGAGTACGCTCGGATCGTCCTCGAGCCGCCGCTCGTCGACCTGGCCGTGCTCATCACCCTGTTCACGCTCTTCCTGGTGGTCGGTACCGCTCTCTTCGTCCGAGGTGAACGCTTCCGCTGAGGCTGCAGGCCGGCGAGCCGGAGCCTTCAGGCTATACTGTCAAGGCCAAATGCTTGACAGGACACGCCGGCGCCAGCGCAGGCTCCGCCTGCTCGACCTCTACGCCTCGCTCCTGACGGAGCACCAGCGCCGGGTACTGCATCTGGCCTGGGAGGAGGACTGGTCCTACGGCGAGATCGCGACCCGCGAGAAAGTGAGCCGGACCGCGGTCTACGACATCGTCCGCCGTACCGGCCAGAGCCTCGAGAGCTACGAGCGCAAGCTGCGGCTCGACCGGGAGCGAGCCCTGCGCCTGCGCTCGATGGAGCGCCTGCGCCGGCGGCTGGGCCTGCTGGAGCGGGAGTGCGGCGCCCTGGCGCGCGTGATCGCCAGGACGGCCTGAGGAGCCGGGCGATATGTTCGATTCCCTCAGCGAGCGGCTGGACGCCGTCTTTCGCAAGCTCACCGGCCGGGGCAAGCTCTCCGAGGCCGACGTCGAAACCGGCCTGCGCGAGGTCCGCCTGGCGCTACTCGAGGCGGACGTGAACTACAAGGTCGCCCGCGACTTCATCGCCCGCATCCGGGAGCGAGCCGTCGGCGCCGAGGTCATGGAGAGCCTGACGCCCGGCCAGCAGCTGGTGAAGATAGTCCACGACGAGCTCGTCGTCCTGCTCGGTACGGAGCGTGCGCCCCTGACCTACGCCCCGGCACCTCCCACGGTGGTGGTGCTGGCCGGCCTGCAGGGGTCGGGCAAGACCACCACGGCTGCCAAGCTGGCCCTTCACGTACGCCGCGAAGGGCATCGTCCCCTGCTGGTCTCGACTGACGTGCGGCGCCCGGCCGCCATGGAGCAGATCGAGGTCCTGGCCCGCAGCCTGTCACTGCCGTCCTTCGCTCCCCGGGGGACGCTCCCGGTCGAGATCGCGCGGCGGTCGCCCGAAGAAGCCCGCCGGGTCAACGCCGACGTCATCCTGCTGGACACCGCCGGGCGGCTCCAGGTCGAGACCGAGCTGCTCCAGGAGCTGAGATCGATCGTCGACGCCGTCCCGGCGCGACACTTGATCCTGGTGCTCGACGCGATGACCGGTCAGCAGGCGGTCGCCGTCACCACGGCCTTCCAGGAGACCGTGCCCCTGACCGGCGCCGTCCTGAGCAAGACCGACGGCGATGCCCGCGGCGGCGCCGCGCTCTCGCTGCGCGCGGTGACCCAGATTCCGATCCAGTTCGTGGGCACGGGCGAGAAGCTCACCGACCTGGAGGTCTTCTATCCGGACCGGATCGCCTCTCGCATCCTGGGCATGGGCGACGTGATGTCCCTGATCGAGAAGGCCCAGGAGCACGTCGACGTCGAGCAGGCGCAGGACATGGAGAAGCGGCTGCGCCAGGGCCGGCTGACCCTGACCGACTTCATGGACCAGCTCCGGCAGATCAAGAAGATGGGTCCGCTGGAGGGCCTGATCGGGATGCTGCCCGGCGCGGGCCGGATCAAGGACCTCGCCGGCGCCATGCCGAGCGACGGCCAGCTCCGGCAGATGGAGGCGATCATCCTCTCCATGACACCGCTCGAGCGTGAGCGTCCGGAGCTGATCGACGGAAGTCGCCGGCGGCGGATCGCGCGGGGCGCGGGCACGGACCTGGCCTCGGTGAACCGCCTGCTCAAGGGCTTCAACCAGATGCAGCAGATGATGAAACAGATGGGCAAGGGCAGAGGAAAGGGAACGCGCGGACTGCCCATCGATCCCGCGCAGCTCTTAAGGTGACAAAAGGAGGTTCATTGCACGGATGTCGGTAAAGATTCGACTGCGAAGGATCGGCGCCAAGAAGCACCCCTACTACCGCCTGGTGGTGGCGGACACGCGGTCGCCCCGGGATGGCAAGTTCATCGAGATCCTCGGGACGTATGACCCGATGAAGGAGCCGGCGAAGCTGACCATCGACGAGGAGAAGGTTAGGTCGTGGCTGAAGAAGGGTGCGCGGCCCTCCGATACGGCTCGCGCCTTCCTGATCAAGCAGGGACTGCTGCCCAGGGAATCGGCGCGCAAGCGTCCCACCAAACCGCCCAAGGCTGCAACCGAGCCGGCGCCTGCGGCGACCGGTGAGGGCGCCTAGTGTACGACTACACCGAGCTTGTCAGCTACATCGTCAGGTCGATCGTGTCCAAGCCGGATGACGTCACGGTGATGCTGGTCGAAGGCGATCGCACCAACCGGGTCGAGGTCAGGCTGGCCGCCGAGGACGTGGGCAAGGTGATCGGTCGCGGCGGCCGCAACATCGATGCCATTCGCTCGGTGGTCCGCGCCGCCGCTCTCAAGAACCACGACCGGGTGATGGTCGAGATCGTGTGACCTCAGAGCCGCCTTCCCTGCGGGTTGGACGCGTCCTGCGAGTGCACGGCGTGGCGGGCGCGGTCCGGGTGGAGTCGCTGACCGATTTCGCAGACCGGTTTCGCAGAGGAGCGCGGCTGGAGGCCAACGGCCGGCGGCTGACGGTGGCGTCGGTGCAGCCGGCGGACCGCGGAATGATCGTGCGTTTCGAGGAGGTCGCGGACCGGAGCGCGGCGCGGAGCCTGATGGGCGCCTACCTGACTGTCCCGCTCACACAGGCGCGCGCTCTGCCGCCCGGCCGCTTCTATCATTTCCAGCTGGTCGGCCTGCCGGTGATCCAGGAGGCCAGCGGACGCCGGATCGGATCCGTAGCCGAGGTCCT
>Ga0209577_10001382_pt1 | contig 24074 bp, 16 predicted proteins | sample GraSoiAngelo_109_FD_185874 | JGI IMG/M metagenome (GOLD analysis project Ga0209577, IMG submission 185874) | Grasslands soil microbial communities from the Angelo Coastal Reserve, California, USA - 14_0903_12_20cm (SPAdes) (version 2) | ecosystem: Environmental > Terrestrial > Soil > Grasslands...
GGTTCGAGAACGTCAGAGACTACGTGCACCTCCCGCCGCCGGAGTTCGCCCTCAGCCTGATGACGCGCAGCAAGCGCGTGACTTACGAGAGCCTGCGCAGGCGCGACCCCGCGTTCATCGCGGAGTATGAAAGCTATCTGGGGGAAAAGGGTAAAAGGACAAAAGGGTAAAAGGTGGGCGAACGGCCTTCCCTATTCCTCTTCTCCCTTTCCCCCTTTCCCCTTTTCTCCTCCTTTCTCCCATCTCGGCGGCAGCAGCCGCCTGCGCCCATCGTTTGAGAGCGCGATGCCCTGCTCGCCGAGCGCGACGCGATCCCAGAGCTTGCAAGTCACCTGCTTGTGCATCTGGTCGAGCGCCTCGCAGTAGTTCGTGTAGGTGCAGCGGCGCACCTCGTCGCCACGTCCGAGCTTCACTTTCAGAAACCAGTCGGGGTCGGCGAGCGACTGCCGCGCCGCGCCGACGATGTCCGCGTCGCCGCGCCGCAAAATTTCTTCGGCCAGCTCGAACGTCCCGACGCCGCCCGTGGCGACGACGGGAGTTTTAAGCCCCGCGGCGTTGACGGCACGTTTGATCTCGCGCGCGAGCGGGAGGTTTCGACCGAAAGGCCCTCGCCCGTCGGAGAGGACGGTCGGCATGCACTCGTAGCCGCTGCGGCCCGTGTAAGGATAGACGGCCTGCCCCACCTTCGGCTGCTTCGCGTCCTCGAACTTCCCGCCCTTCGAGACCGAGAGGAAGTCTAGCCCCGTGCGCGCGAACTCGACGCCGTAATAGACGGCGTCCTCGATGCGGCTTCCGCCCCCGATAACCTCGTCGCCGAGGAAGCGCACGCCGACCGTGTAGTCGCCGCCTACGCAAGCGCGCACCGCTGCATAAACTTCGAGCGGCAGGCGCACGCGTCCCTCCCTTGAGCCGCCGTAGCCGTCCCGCCGGTCGTTGTGGCGGCTCAGGAAAGAGGCCATCGTGTAGGCGTGCGCGTAGTGAAGCTCGACGCCGTCGAAGCCCGCCTCGCGCGCGCGACGAGCGGCGTCCGCGAAGAGTGCGGGCAGCACTTTCGGCAGGTTGCGGACGTGCGGCAGGTGCACGTCCGTCACGCGCTCGCGGTAGCCGAAGCGCAGAGACTCAAGCTCGCGCTCGTTGAGCACGCGCTCAATCACGTCGTCCGGCGCGCCCTTTAAAAAGGCGCGCACCTCGCGCTCTTCGCGCGCGAGCCAGCACTCGCCCTCGCTCAGCTCCGAGAGCGCGCGGCGGTGTCGGTCTGTGACGGCGAGGAAGCGCTCGAAGTATTTCGACTTGTCGGGCCGGCGCTTGACGGAGAGGAAGTCTATGATCTGTATGAGCAGTCGCGTGTGGCCTCCGCTCTCGCGACGGACTGTCTCGACCAGTTCTTTCAAACCCGGAATGAAGCGGTCGTGGCCGATGCGCAGGAGCGGTCCCGAAGGGATGTCGCGGATGCCCGTGGCCTCGACCACAATCGCGCCCGGTCGCCCCGCCGCGAAGCGCCCGTACCACTCAAGGTTCTCGCGCGTCACAAAGCCGTCCGCGGTCGCGCGCCACGGAACCATCGCCGGAATCCAGGTGCGACTCTCAAGCGTCAGAGCGCCGACGCGGACGGGCCGGAACAACAGCGCGCGCGCGGCCTCGTCCGCGGTCGGCCAGCGCGCCTCCGGGATCGAATGTCTGACGGTGGGTTCGGGATGCCACATGAGGTTGCGAGTGTAGCAATTTTTGGTTCGTGATTTATAGCCGAACTCCGCGCGTGACGCTGACGTAAGGGGCTGGCAGGAGCGCCGCGCACGTTTCGCGGCCAGCTCGCGAGAGGTTAGCTTTACAGGGGTTCTGACCGATGAGCAAGTGGGACGAAATATTTGGACGTATATTCAAGGGCGCGTTCGGGCGCGGCAACGGCGCAATAGGCGGCCTGCGCGCCGCGCCGAAGACGGCCCGCGCGCGCGCCGACTTTCTGGCCGGACAGGTCGCGCGCTCGACCTTCCGCATCTTCAAAAATAACTTACTCGCGCTCCCCTGGATCGAGCACGGCGAAGAACTCGACGCGTCCGTTGACGGCGCGCGCGCAGACCTCATGCGCTCGTGGAACGTCTACCGCGACGGCCTCAAGTCGAAGCGCACAGCCGCGCGCGCCGAGGCCGACTGGCTCCAGGCCCTTCTCGCCTTCCGCCGCCAGGCGGCAGACCTCAACCGCCGCATCGCCGCCTACAACCTCAAGGCCGCCTCCGCCTCCTTCCGCAAATCCCCCCTCGACGCCGAGCGCGAGGTCGGCAGGCTCATGCGGGAAGACTAACCCCGCCGCGCGCCGCGGCCCGCGGTAGTAGCCATTCGAGTTGCCGGTGGCTATACTGAAACCACATCCGAACACGGAGGAGGCGGCTCTTGACGGACGAGCTTCTTGAGTGGCGGCGCGAGTTCCCCGTACTCGAAAAGACCACGTACCTGATCTCGCACAGCCTCGGCGCGATGCCGCGCCGGACGTTCGAGCGCCTTGAGGAATACGCCGACGCTTGGGCGACGCGCGGCGTGCGCGCGTGGGCCGAGGGGTGGTGGGACATGCCGCTCACGGTCGGCGACGAAGTGGCGCGCATCATCGGGGCCGGAGCGGGCACGGTCGCCATGCACCAGAACGTCTCGGTCTGCCAGTCCGTCATCCTCTCCTGCTTCGACACGACGCCCGAAACCAAACGCAACAAGATCGTCTATTCGGAGCTTGAGTTCCCCTCCGTCATGTACGCCTACGAAGCGCACGCGCGCGACGGGCGGTTCCGCGTCGAAAAGGTCAAATCGGACGACGGCATTACCGCGCCGCTCGAACCGCTGCTCGCGGCGATTGACGAGGAGACGCTGCTCGTCCCCGTCTCGCACGTCCTGTTTAAGAGCGCGTTCCTGCAAGACGCGCGCGCCATCACCGAGCGCGCGCACGAGGTCGGGGCGCTCGTGGTGCTCGACACCTATCAATCGGCGGGGACTGTGCCGTTCAGCGTGAAAGACTTGGACGTTGACTTCGCGACGGGCGGCTCGGTGAAGTGGCTCTGCGGCGGCCCCGGCGCGGGCTACCTCTACGTCGCTCCGCGCTTGCAGCAGAAGTTAGAGCCGAAGGTCACGGGCTGGATGGCGCACGCCGCGCCCTTCGCCTTCGAGGACGCGCCCGTCCGCTATGCCGACGGAATAGCGCGCTTCCTCCACGGCTCGCCCGCGATCCCGGCGCTCTACGCCGCGCAGTCAGGCTACCGTGTCATCAACCAGATCGGCGTCGAACGGATTCGCGCCAAGAGCGTGAGGCAGACGCAGAAGCTCATCGAGTTGGCCGAGGAGGCGGGCTTCCGCGTCACAAGCCCGCGCGACCCGGCCCGTCGCGGCGGCACGATCACGGTCTCGGTCGAACACGCGCCCGCCGTCACGCGCGAACTCATACGCCGCGAGACAATCGTTGACTACCGCCCCGGCGCGGGCATACGCATCTCGCCCCACTTCTACACCACGGACGAGGAACTCGAACACGTCGTCGGCGAGATGCGCCGGATCATAGACACGCGCGCCTACTCCGCGCACGAAGCGGCGGGAGCTGCGTTCTAAGCTTTAGCATCAAGTAAGCCAGGAAAGGCAACGTGTAATGAGGGCAACTGTACCCTCACTGTAGGTGTGCGTGTCAACAGGCTGAGAATTCAGTTTAGATCGGATCACCTTCGGGCGTTGTTACGTGAGGATGAAGATGTTTCGGGAGCACCATCGAGAACGTATTTGGCCTATCATCTGCCTGACGGTCTTTTTGCAGTTGTTCACTGCCGCGGTTGCTAAAGCCGAAGACGGTTATCGCCTCTGGTTGCGCTACGACCCGCTGCCCGGCGAGATGATAGGCGCTTACCGCCCGCGCGTCACTTCGGTCGTCGTGCAAGGCAGGTCGGCGACCCTCGACGCCATCCGCGCGGAACTCGCCGACGGCTGCACCGGACTGCTCGGCGGCCCCGTTCCCGTAGCGGGCGGGGTTGACCGCGCCGGCGCTGTCGTCGTGGGCACGCCGCAGAGTTCGCCGCTCATCGCCGGACTCCGTTGGGGCCGGCGACTGGCCGCACTCGGGCCGGAAGGCTTCCTCATACGCTCCGTCAGGCTCGGCCAACGCCCCGTCACCGTGATCGCCTCGGACGGCGAGACGGGCGCGCTCTACGGCGCTTTCCACTTCCTGCGCCTGTTGCAGACGCTTCAGCCGATTGACAGGCTGGACGTGAGTCAGAAGCCGCGCCTCCAACTGCGCGTGCTCAACCACTGGGATAATCTTGACGGCCAGATAGAGCGCGGCTACGCCGGGCGTTCGCTGTGGGACTGGAAGGCTCTGCCTGAGACGGTTGACCCGCGCCTGCGCGACTACGCGCGGGCGAACGCGTCCGTCGGGATTAACGGCTCGGTGCTCAACAACGTCAACGCCAGCGCCCAAAGCTTGAGCGCCGATTACCTGCGCAAGACCGCGGCCATCGCTGACGCCTTCCGCCCTTACGGCGTGCGCGTCTATCTCTCCGCACGCTTCTCCGCGCCCGTCGAGTTGGGCGGTTTAAAGACAGCCGACCCGCTCGACCCGGAAGTGAAAGCGTGGTGGCAGCGGAAGGCGGACGAAATCTATAAGCTCATCCCCGACTTCGGCGGCTTCCTGGTCAAGGCCAACAGCGAGGGCCAGCCTGGGCCGCGCACATACAACCGCAGCCACGCCGACGGCGCGAACATGCTGGCCGCCGCGCTCGCCCAGCACAAAGGCGTGGTGATCTGGCGCGCTTTCGTCTATGACCCGAAGCCCGGCGAAGACCGGGCCGCCGCCGCCTACGACGAGCTACAACCCTTCGACGGCCAGTTCGCGCCCAACGTCCTGCTGCAAGTCAAGAACGGCCCGGTTGACTTTCAGCCGCGCGAGCCGTTCCACCCGCTCTTCGGCGCGATGCCGAAGACGCAAGTGATGCTTGAGGTGCAGATCACTCAAGAGTACCTCGGCCAGTCCAACCACCTCGTCTTCCTCGCGCCGATGTGGCGCGAGGTGCTCGACTCCGACACACACGCCAGAGGCCCCGGCTCGACCGTCGCGAAGGTAATTGACGGCAGCCTCTTCGGCGGGCGTCTGACCGGCATGGCCGGCGTCGCCAACACCGGCTCGGATCGTAACTGGACGGGCCATCACTTCGCGCAAGGAAACTGGTACGCCTTCGGGCGGCTGGCATGGAACCCCGACCTCCCTTCGCGGCAGATCGCCGACGAGTGGATACGGATGACCTTCACGCACGATCCCAGGGCGGTAGAGTCCGTCGCGCGCATCATGCTCGAATCCCGCGAGGCGGCGGTTGACTACATGACGCCCCTGGGCCTGCACCACCTGATGTGGGCCGGACACCACTACGGGCCGCAGCCCTGGTGGGATAAGGAGCCGAGTCCCGTCTGGAATCCGGTTTACTACCATCGCGCCGACGCGCGCGGGCTGGGCTTCGACCGCACGAAGACGGGCAGCAACGCCGTCAGCCAGTACCAGCCGCCGGTGCGTGACCGCTTCGCCGATTTAGACACGTGTCCCGAAAAATTCCTGCTCTGGTTCCATCACGTGCCGTGGGACTGGCGCGTGCGTTCGGGGCGGACGCTGTGGGACGAGTTGGCTCTCGACTACCAGCGCGGGGTGGATTGGGTGCGCGGGGCGCGCAAAAGCTGGGACGATCTCGGCGGCGTGATTGACGCGGAGCGTCACGCCGCGGTGGCTAAGAAGCTGTCCGTTCAGGAGCGCGACGCCGCCTGGTGGCGCGACTCATGCCTGCTCTATTTTCAGACCTTCTCGCAGCGCCCTCTGCCGCCGGGCGTGGAGCAGACGCGGAGAACTCTGCGAGAGTACATGGCTAAAAGCTTACTGGACATTGACGCGACGAATCATTAACGATTAAGTCGTAACAATAAATCAACGAGGTGTTGATTCAATGCCTCAACCCTTCGTATGAAGATCACGGACATCAGAGCCACGACCGTCACCGTCCCGCTGGAAGCGCCGCTCAGGCACGCGAACGGCTGCCACTGGGGGCGCTTCGTCCGCACCGTCGTGGAGGTCGAAACCGACGAGGGGCTTGTGGGCTTGGGCGAGATGGGAGGCGGCGGGGAGTCTGCCGAAAGCCAGTTCCGCGCGATGAAGGCTTACCTGGTCGGCCACGACCCCGCACGCCTTGAGGAGATGCGCTTCCTCATCGCCAACCCGACGGCCTCACTCTACAACAACCGCACGCAAGTCCTCGCCGTCCTCGAATTCGCCTGCCTCGACCTGCTCGGCCAGAAGTGGGGCGCGTCAGTCTCCGAAATCCTGGGCGGGCGGCTGCGAGACCGCGTTCCCTTCGCCTCCTACCTCTTCTTCCGTTACCCGAACCCGAAGGACAGCGCGGGCGAAGTCCGAACCGCCGAGCAGCTCGTCGCGCACGCGCGCGCGCTGAAAGAGCGCTACGGCTTCACCTCACACAAGCTGAAGGGCGGCGTCTTCCCTCCGGAGTACGAGCTTGAGTGTTATCGCCGGCTCGCGTCCGCGCTCGACGGCGACCGCTTCCGCTTCGACCCGAACGGCGTCTGGTCAACCGAACAGGCCGTCTGGTTCGGCCAGCAGATTGAGGACATACGCAACGACTATCTGGAAGACCCTGTCTATGGCTTAGCAGGGATGCGCCGCGCGCGCGAGAAGGTGCGGATGCCGCTGGCTACAAATACGGTCGTCGTCAACTTCGAGCAGCTTGCCGCAAACGTCCTCGACACAGCCGTTGACGTGATCCTGCTCGACACGATCTTCTGGGGCGGCATCCGCCCCTGCGTCAAGGCGGCGGGCGTCTGCGAGACTTTCCAACTCGGCGTCGCCGTCCACTCGTCGGGCGAACTCGGCATCCAGCTCGCCACGATGCTGCACCTCGGTGCTTGTATCCCCAACCTCTCGTTCGCGGCGGACGCGCACTACCACCACCTCACCGACGACATCATCGAGGGCGGCAAGTTCGTGTACGAGGGCGGCTCAATCGCCGTGCCCACGGGGCCTGGCCTCGGCGTGCGGCTCGACCGCGATAAACTCGGCACGTACAGCGAGCTTTACAAGCGGCTCGGCGCGTACCCTTACGACCGAGACCCGCTCAGGCCGGGCTGGACGCCGACCATCCCGAACGACCGTTGGGCCGACCCTGCGGACGCGCGGCATCCGACCGACATGCCCTTTTGACTTGTCGGAGGGAACGAGAAATGACGACCAGCGGGACAGACGACCGCGACACGCAGACGCAAGCCGCCCGCCGTGCGTCTGAAAATTCCTCTTGAACAAAATCCGCCGATGGCAGAGAATGGGCGTCAGCTCCAACCCGTTTTCCCTTGAAGGATGTCGCCGTGAAGGCCCGAAGTTTCGGGTGTCAGCTCTGACGGCATTGACGTGTGCACGGGACTTTTGCCCGGCCATGCAACAAACCCTGGAGGCTTCCCGGCGTGGGCGGACGCATTCGCGGGAAATGAAACGAGCGCTGTTGAGTCCGCGACGCCCGACGCAAGCGCGCCGGAGTTCGAGTGGCAGGCTTTACGACTATGAACATCATCAGACGACTTCTCATGCCGGCGGTCGTGCTTCTGCCGCTCTCTTTCTCCGGCGCGGCGCGGGCCGACGTGCGCGTGCCTTCGGTCATCGGCGACAACATGGTCTTGCAGCAGGGGCGTAAGGTGCGCCTCTGGGGGACAGCCGGGCCGGGTGAGCATGTGACGGTCTCTTTTAACGGGAGCAACGCGCGCGCGACCGCCGACGCGCGGGGCCGCTGGCAAGTCTTCGTCGGGCCGCTCAAGGCGGGCGGCCCCTTCGGGCTGACCGTGGCCGGCAGGAACACGCTCACCTTCAGGAACGTTCTGGTCGGGGAGGTCTGGGTCTGTTCGGGGCAGTCGAACATGGAGTGGCCGCTCGTCAACGCGCAGGACGGGGCGCGCGATGTCGCGCAGGCCGACTACCCGTTGATACACCTCTTCACCGTCAAGAAGAGCACTTCGCCCGCGCCGCTCGAAGAGGTTGAAGGGCGCTGGGTCGTTACGAAGCCGGAGACGGCGGCGCAGTTCTCCGCGGTCGGCTACTTCTTCGGCAGGGAGTTGTACCGTCGGCTCAAAGTTCCCGTCGGGCTGATACACACCTCCTGGGGAGGGACGCCCGCCGAGGCTTGGACGAGTCGCGCGGCCCTCGCCGCAGACCCCGCGCTCAAGCCGATTCTGGACAGGTACGAAAAGGAGTTGCAAGACCTCCCGCGGCTTCAACGCGAGTACGAGCGCGCGCGCGCCGAGTGGGAGCGCCAGAACATCCCGCAAGATGCGGGCAACAAGGGCGAGGCCCTGGGCTACGCCGACCCCGCCCGCGAACTCGCCGGCTGGAAGAAGATGAACCTGCCGCAGTTTTGGGAGTCCGCCGGGCTTGACGTTGATGGGAGCATCTGGTTCCGCAGGGAGGTTGACGTTCCGGCGGCATGGGCGGGCCGTGACCTGACGCTGAGCCTCGGCGCGATAGACGACTTCGACACGACCTACTTTAACGGCACCCGCGTCGGCTCGACCGGCGCGGAGACGCCGAGCGCATGGATGACCCCGCGCCGCTACCGTGTGCCCGGCTCGCTCGTCCGCGCGGGGCGCAACGTCGTCGCCGTGCGCGTCTTCGACCGCGGAGGAGGCGGCGGCTTCGGCGGCGGCGAGATGTCGCTCACGCCCGCGGGCGGGCCGAAGGGCGAAGCAGTCCCGCTCGAAGGCGCTTGGGATTACAAGGAGGAGTTCACGACCCCCTCCCGGCAGATAGACTTCTCGCGCCAGCCGCAGCCAGTCGGCCCCGCCAACCAGAACAACCCGACCGTCCTCTACAACGCGATGCTCGCGCCGCTCTTGTCCTACACGATTCGCGGCGTCATCTGGTATCAGGGCGAGTCCAACGCCGGGCGCGCTTATCAATACCGCACGCTCTTCCCCGCGATGATCCGCGACTGGCGCGCCGCGTGGGGCGTGGGCGACTTCCCCTTCTACTTCGTCCAGCTCGCCAACTGGAAGGCAAGGCCGAAGGACTCCACCGACAGCGAGTGGGCCGAGTTGCGCGAAGCCCAGGCCATGACGCTCAGGAGCGTTCAGAACACGGGCATGGCCGTCACCATAGACATCGGCAACCCCGACAACATACACCCGCGCGACAAGCTCGACGTTGGACTGCGCCTCGCGCGCTGGGCGCTCGCCGAGACTTACCATCAGAAGGTCGAAGAGTCGGGGCCGCTCTACGATTCATACAAGGTCGAGGGCGACAAAATCCGCGTGCGCTTCCGTTACGCCGACGGTCTCAAGACGCGCGACGGCGCACCGCCCGCGGGCTTCTTCGTCGCGGGCGACGACCGCAAGTTCGTGCCGGCGGAGGCGCGCATAGACGGGGACACGGTCGTCGTCTGGAGCCGAGAAGTGCCGCGCCCCACAGCCGCGCGCTACGCCTGGGCGGACAACCCGCCCGCCAATCTCTACAACGCCGAGGGGCTGCCGGCCTCGCCCTTCCGCACGGACGATTGGCCGGGGCTGACCGCCGGACGAAACTGAAGGCCCGCGCCGCGCCGGAGAAAGTTCGCCGCACGACAGACCACTCCGAGGACTATGACGATGAGACACATCACACTGGCCTGCCTTCTCGCCGCAATCGGGGTGGCCGCGCTTTCTCAACTCCCCGCAGGGGCGCGCGTCGGGGCGCAGGAAACTCAGCCGCCCCCTTACCGCGACCCGCGCCTGAGCGTCGAGCAGAGGGTCGCGGACTTGCTCAGCCGCATGACGCTCGAAGAGAAGGTCGCGCAGACCGAGTCCGTCTGGGTCACGAACCAGAGCAAACAACTTATCAACGAGCGCGGCGAGTTCGCGCCGGATGAGAAGATGCAGGAGCTTCTCAAGAACGGCATCGGGCAGTTCGGCGGGCCGAGTCAGGCCGCGTCCGATGCGGAGCGTGCCGCCGCCCCGCTTCACGGCAAAGGCCCGCGCGAGATGGCCCTCTTCACCAACGCGATACAGAAGTACGTCATCGAGCACAACCGCCTCGGCGTCCCCGCTACGTTCCACGAGGAGTCTCTGCACGGGCTGATGGCTCCGGGCGCGACCAGCTTCCCGCAGGCCATCGCGCTGGCGAGCACCTGGGACACGGAACTCGTCCACGACGTATTTACGGCAGCCGCCGCCGAAGCGCGCACGCGGGGCGCAGACCAGGTGCTCGCGCCAGACCTCGATCTGGCGCGCGAGCCGCGCTGGGGCCGCATCGAGGAGACCTACGGCGAAGACCCTTACCTCGTCTCGCGCATGGGCGTCGCCGCCGTCACGGGTTTTCAAGGCACAGGCCCCGGCGTTGACAACCGCCACGTGATCGCCACCGTCAAGCACTTCGCCGCCCACGGCCAGCCCGAAGGCGGCACGAACGTCGCGCCCGCCAACTACTCGGAGCGCATACTGCGCGAAGACTTCTTCTACCCCTTCGAGGTCGCCGTCAAAGAAGCGCACGCGATGAGCGTGATGCCTTCCTACAACGAGATTGACGGCCTGCCGTCGCACGCCAACCGCTGGCTCATCCAGAAGGTCTTGCGCGAGGAGTGGGGCTTCGACGGCTTCACCTCCTCGGACTACTTCGGCGTCGCCGAGTTGATTCGCCGCCACCACGTCGCCGCCGACAACGCGGACGCCGCGCGCCGCGCCATCAACACGGGCGTGGACATGGAGCTGCCCTACATCGAGTGCTACAGCACGCTCGCCCAGCAGGTGAGGGACGGGCGCGTCTCGGAGGCGACGCTCGACCGTGCCGTGGCGCGCATACTCCGCGCCAAGTTCCTGCTCGGACTCTTCGACAACCCTTACGTTGACCCCGAAGAGGCCGCGCGCGTTAACGAGAGCGCCGAGCACCGCGCGCTCGCTCTCCGCGCTGCGCGCGAGGCGACCATCCTCCTGAAGAACGAGGGCGGCGTTGTCCCGCTCGACCGCAACCGGCTCCGTTCCATCGCCGTCATCGGCCCGAACGCCGCGCGCGTTGATCTGGGCGAGTACAGCGGCACGCCCACGCGCACCGTGAGCATCCTCGAAGGCATCAAGAACAAGGTCGGCGACCGCGTGCGTGTCAACTATGCCGAGGGCGTGAAGATCACGCGGGGCGATCCGAAGACCGGCATCCCGACCTGGGGGAACGACGACGTGCGCCTGGCAGACCCGGCGGAGAACATGAGGGGCATCGCCGAAGCCGTACAGGTCGCGCGCGCCTCGGACGTGGTGGTGCTCGCCGTGGGCGGGAACGTCGAAACGTCGCGCGAGGCGTGGGCCGAGAATCACATGGGCGACACGGACACGCTCGACCTCATCGGACAGCAGAACGACCTCGTGAAAGCCGTCCTGGAAACCGGCAAGCCAACGGTCGTCTTCCTCATCAACGGTCGCCCGCTCTCCGCCGGGTACGTCTTCGAGCACGTGCCCGCGGTCTTCGAGGGCTGGTATCTGGGGCAGGAGACGGGCACGGCGGTGGCCGACGTGCTCTTCGGCGACTATAACCCTTCGGGGAAGATGCCCGTCACCGTCGCGCGCAACGTCGGCCAGCTCCCCGTCTATTACTACCAAAAGCCGACGGCCAAGCGCGGCTACCTCTTCGCGAGCCATGAGCCGCTCTTCGTCTTCGGCCACGGACTGAGCTACACGACTTACAAATACTCGAACCTGCGCGTCACTCCCGACCGGACGGGCCCTGCCGGGCAGGCGACCGTGACCGTGGACGTGACCAACGCGGGGCGCATGGCCGGCGACGAAGTCGCGCAGCTCTACATACGCGATGAGGTCTCGTCGGTGACGCGCCCCGTCAAGGAGTTGAAAGACTTCCGTCGCATACACCTCGAACCGGGACAGACCGCGACAGTCCAGTTCATCATCACGCCCGACAAGCTCTCCTTCCTCGACGAGTACATGAACCGCGTGGTCGAGCCGGGCACGTTCACCATCATGGTCGGCCCCAACTCAAGCACGGACAAGCTCCTGACGGCGAAGCTTGAGGTCGTCGCTAGATAAGGATGGACGCGACGCGGCGAAAGTTAAGTATGCGCCGGTCACAAGCGCCGCCAGCTTCCCACGATTGCTTACCGCAAGACCAGATGCCCGAAGCGACACGCGCCGGGCGATGAACCGCTCAGCACGAGGGCCTGCCGGCCCGCACGTTCCGCGTATCGGGATGCGAGCTTTGCCACCGCCTCTCCCGCGTCGCGGCGGCCCAGCACGGCCACCGTGCCGCCGCTCCCGCCGCCCGTGATCTTCGCGCCGTAGAGCATTTGCGCCGGGCCAGCCTCCCGGACGAGCCGCACCAGTTCGTCCGTTCCCTCCGAGCCTAGACCGCACGCGGAGTAGCTGGCGTGCGACTGGTACATCAATTCGCCCAGGTGTTCGGCCTGCGCCGCGTCGCGCCGGGCTTCGAGCCGCGACGCGAAATCGTTGACGCGCGCGTGCTCGTAAATCGGGTGTTGCGTCGCCGCGAGCACAGGGTAACTGCGTCCCGGCTCGACGGTCGTGACCGGGTCGGTGATCCCTCGGTAACGCGCGAGGAACTCCGCGCCCGGCAAACGCGCCGGCAGGTGCCGCGCATACGACCGCTCGAACTCCGCGGGCGTGATATTCGCCAGGTGGCCGCGCCACTTCGGGTCGTCAATCTCGACCGCACCAGCGCGCTCTGTCGCGCGACAGGGGAGACCGGCCAAGTCCGCGATGATGCGATAGCCCATGAAGGCCGCCGTGCGGACTGTGCCGTAGTCCGCGCCGCCGACCGAGTGGCGTATGCCTGAATCAATCCCCCAGACCGCCAGCTCAGGCGGCAACCGCAACGACTCGCGCAGCTCGCCCGGCTGGCACAAGAGCGCGAGCAAACGATCCGCCTCGCCGCAGGCCGCCGTTATCTGATCCATCATGCCGCACGGCGCTCCGGCCACCAGATTCTCGACCCGCTGGCAGAGCAGCGCCGTCTCGCGCGGCGACAGATTGATTCCGTATCCGGCGGCGACCGCCCGCATGACGGCCACTTCGAGCGCAGCCGAGGAGCTGACGCCCTTCCCCTCCGGCACTTCGGAGCGGATGAGCAGGCGCGCGCCCCTATCGAAGACGTACCCGCGCTCGCGCATCAACACGAGGAACGCGCCGGCGACGTAAGCGGCCCAGTGGCGCGCGGCGTCCGCGGCGAAACGCTCGCGCGCGTCGGCGTAAGACACCGGCTCGCCCGCGCGCACGAAGTCCGCGAGCGACATCTCGTAGCGTCGCGGTGCGGCGCGTTCGTCGGACGCGAGGCTGACGACGGTGAGGGCATCGCCCTCTTCGAGCTGCAAAGCCACATGCGCAGCCGCGGCGATGGGCAACTCAAGGACGAGCGCGCCGGAATAGTCGGCGATGCCGCCCATCAGGTCGAGCCGCCCCGGCGCGCGCGTGACGAACAGTTCGCGCCCCGGACGGAAGAACGCCCCTTCAACACCCGGCAAGTGTTCGGGCAGGCGGTCGAGTAGCCCGACGAAGGACTCTGTGTCCGCCAGGCCGTGCGTCGTGCCGGAGACGATCCTGTGCATCGGTCGCGCGTCCCTCAATCTTCCCGCGCCGACAGCCCGCGGCGCACGAGCGCGGCGCGCAGGTGCGGCTCGACCTGCGCGCGCACCGTGGCGTTGGCGTAACCCGCCCACGCCACGTCCGGCTCGACCGCGAGGCGCGCGCGCAAAGGCCCGCCGCGGGCGTCCGTCACGACGACGCCGGCCTCGCGCGCGATCAGTTCCGTGCAGAGGTCGTAAGGGTGGCAGCAGATGCCGAGCGCGAGGCCGCGCGCGCTGAGCGACCCCTCCATCAGCGGGCGCAGGTCGGCGACGAAGCGGTCGTGCCCGCACATCAGCTCGTAGAGCTGCCCGCCGGTCGAGGCGTACTGATCTTCAAAACAGTGCGCCTTGCCCGGCTGCACAGGCCCCAGCGCGCCGAGCACGATCTCCTCATCTATGGCCGCGAGTTCCGCGCGCGCGCCGGGGAAGAAGCGCGCGACCTCGGCGTAGCCGTGCGCGATTGAGGGCGCTTGCGAGGGGCGTAAGCGTAGCGGCGCGCGCTCGCCCGTCAGACGGTTGAAGCGTTCCGCGTGCGCGCCGCCGCCGCGCACGGCCCACGCCACGTCCGAGAGGTGCTGTTTGACGAGCGGCAGCTCGGTCTGCACGGCCAGCTCGATGTCGGCGAGGCACGTCTCCGCGCCGCGGTTGCGCGCCACGCCGGTCAGCACCCAGCCGCCACGCTTCTGGTACATCAGCCCGCGCGTCCCGTCTATCGGATCAACGATGACGCGCCAAACGCACTCGTCCTCCGGCGTGCCGCGCGGCAGCACGACCTTCCCCCCGGACAGTCCCTCGGCCACGAGCACGAGCGGCGCGCGCGACGCGACCTCATGCTCGAAGAACTCGATCAGCAACTCTTCGCTGACGCGATCCACCGCGTAGATCGTGTCGCCCTCCTCCTCGCGCGCGACCGCGGCCAGCGCCTCGATAGACGAACGCTCGCAGGCCGCGACCACCTCCCGCCGGATCAACTCGTGCAGCCGGCGCAGGGGCGCGAACAGTGATTGAGGGTCGTTGGGCGCGAATGATGCCATGTGCTTCACACGTTCGACGAAGTCGGTTGCGCGGCCAGTGCCCGACACGCGCTTGAAATCTGATGCGCCCTAAACATCCTGCCGCGTCTTGTAATGCACGGTCGGTTGCGCGCGCAGCTCGGCGGCCTTCTCTTCGGGCGCGGTGTCGCTCAAGAAATTGCCGCCGCCGATCTCCGGCCCTGCGAGGTACTTTAGCAGGTGCGGCTTCCTGAGCGGCGGGTGGAACTCGATGTGGAAGTGGAACGAGCGGTAGTCTCCGCCGTCGGTCGGGGACTGGTGGAGCGGCATGACGTAGGGAAACGACATGCCCCAAAGGTTGTCGAAGCGTATGATTACATCGCGCAAGACCGCCGCCAGATCGCGCGCCTCCGCGTCGTCTAACGCGGCGACGTTCGGGTGGGTCGCCTTCGGCGCGACGAAGACCTCGTAGGCGTAGCGTGCGAAGTACGGCAGGAAGGCGATGGCGGTCTCGTTCTCGCAGACGACGCGCCGCCCGTCCCGCTGCTCCGCGGCGATGATGTCTTGGAATAGCACGCGGCCCGTCTCGCTCATGTAGCGGCGGGTGGCGGCGGCCTCGGTCTCGATGGTCTTGAAGACGAAGTTGGTCGCGTAAATCTGGCCGTGCGGGTGCGGGTTCGACACTCCCACGACCTCGCCCTTGTTCTCGAAGGCGAGCACGTTGTTGACCTCCGGGCGGATGCCGAGATCGAGGTACTGCGCCTGCCACGCCGCCAGGAGGTTCTCGACCTCAAGCGGCGTGAGTTCGGCGAGCGACAGGTCGTGGCGCGGCGTGTAGCAGACGACGCGCGCCGTGCCGCGCGCCGGACGACTGCGGTAAGGCGCGGGCGCGGGCGACGGATTCTCCGGCGCGTCCACGCCGACGCACGGGTGGTCGTTGTCGAAGACGAAGACGCCTTCGTAAGGCGGGTTGCGCGCGCCGCTCACGCGCAGGTTGCCCGGACAGAGGTAGCAATCGGGGACGTAAGAAGGCGTCCGCGGCTCGGCTGGTGCGACCGTCTCGCCGGCCCAAGGTCGGTTCTGCCTGTGCGCGGCGACGACGACCCACTCCTCGCGCAGCGGGTGCCAACGCTCCTCCCAAATTCCGCTACTCCCCTGCTTGCCGTCTGGCATGTTGACGTTAAAGCTGCCGGCGTGCGCGCTCGATGAGTATGCGACGCCGTCCGTGTGACGTTAATCCCCTGCGCCGCCCGCGCTGCCGGCGGCCATCCGTGGCGGCGTCGTGCCGCCCCCCGCCGACTCGCGCGCCACGGCGAGCGGCTGTCGCCGTTTGAGCAGTTGGTCGGCGACGACGCCTATCAAAATCACCGCGCCCATGACGGCGAAGTTGAGCGAGCTGGGTATGCCGAGCAGGTTGACCAGGTTCTGCAAGACCTGCAAGAGCGCCGTGCCGATCAGGATGCCGACGACCGAGCCTTCGCCGCCGCGCAAGGAGCAGCCGCCGAGCACCGCCGCCGCGATGCCGTAAAGCTCGAAGAAGTTTCCGTGCGACGAAGGCGAGACCGAGTTGGTGTAGAAGGCCAGGAGGATGCCCGCGACCCCGGCGGTCAGCCCGGAGACGACGTAGGCGCTGGCGACGACGGCGCGCGCGTTGACGCCGGAGTAGCGCGCGGCCTCCTCGTTGCGGCCCACGGCGAAGAGGTAGCGCCCGTAGATCGAGCGGTGCAGCACGACCCACATCACGGCGGCGACGACGACGAGCAGGATGAAGGGCGCGGGGACGCCGAACAGACTCCCCGTGGCGAGCGCCGTCAGCCACTCGAAGCCCTGGCCCGTGCCGAACCCCTTCGTCTCGTCGTTGGCGATGAAGCGCGCGAGGCCGCGGTAGAACAGAAGCCCGCAGAGCGTGACGATGAAGGGCTGAATGCGCACGCGCGTGACGAGCAACCCGTGGACGAGGCCGAGGCCGACCGACACGCACATCACGGCGGCGACCGCCAGCGCCGGAGGCCAGTGCCAGGTGGTGAGCGTGATCGAGAGCAGCACGCCGAGGAGCGCGAAGACGGAGCCGACCGAAAGATCAATGCCGCCCGTGATGATGACGACGCCGAGGCCGATGCTGAAGATGCCGTACATGCCGATGAGGCGGGCCATGTTCTGGAGATTGGCCCCGCCGACGAAGCGCGGGTTGATGGCCGCCACGACCGCGCACAGCACGACCAGCAGAATGAAAGTGCCGAGTTCTTTTCTCATCGCAGCACCACCAGCTCAGTTTTAAGAATACCTCTCTTCATCATTCACGCCCCGACGATAACACCGGCGGTCACGCGGAAGCGCGCAACGGACGCCGCGCGCACTTTACAACAGAGCGGCGCAACGTCGCTCACAGCCGAACCGTGACGACGTTCCGCCCGTCCCCGTTGCGCGTCACCTCGGCGGGCACGGTGCGCGTGCGGCCCGACGCGCCTACGACCGTGATGCTGTATGAGCCGAGGAAGGCTCTCGTCTGATAGTCGCCCGCGCGCCCGGTCTGCCCAGACGCATGCGTCCACCACGTCCGCCGGACGAGTTCGAGCAGCCGCTCGTAGGCGGGCTTCGGCGTCATGTCGCGGCGCAGAAGGCCGGCGGGCGCGCCGAGCCACGCGCCCTCATCGCTCAAGTCCCACCAGGTGATGGCCCGCACCGCCGGATGGCTGAAGAGCAGCGTGTAGAGGTCTGCGACATACTCGGCCTGCCGCGCCTCGCCCGCGGGCGTCGTCGGCCAGTCGGTCGCGGGCGGCCCGTGGTAGTTGATTGAAGTGCGCGGCTCGGCGCTGACGACCGTCACTTCGGTGAAGTGGACGGGCCGCCCGAAGCGCGCGAACGTCTCGCAGGTCTCCCACACGCGCGCGAGCGGCCACGCGCCCTGGTGCATGTGCGACTGTATGCCGACCACGTCGGGCAGGCTGCCCCGTGCCAGCAACTCGGAGAGGAGCGCGACGTTTCGCGGCCCCGTCTCGTAGTCGTTATAGACGAAGGTCTCGTCGTCGCGGCCCGCGCCCGCCGCGCGCGCCCAGGAGAGCGCGGCACGCACGACCGCCGCCGCGCCGTCGCGTCTGACCCAACGCCCGACGCCGTTGTCGAAGCTGGCGGCGGCGTTCGCCTCGTTGATCACGTCCCAGACGTTGATTAAGCCCCTGTAGCGCGTGATCAAATCATTGACGCGCCGCCGAAGAAGAGGGACGACCACATCGGGGTCGTTCGGTGCCCAGCGCGGATAGACCTCCTGCCAGACGAGAGGGTGGCCCTTCGGCGTGACGCCGCGCGCCGCGCACCAGCGGGCCATCGCTTCGAGCCGCGCGTAATCGGGCCGCCCTTCGGCGCGCTCGAACGCGCCCCAGTAGAATGGCAGCGTCGCGTAGTTGAAGAGCGCGGCGAAGCGCTGTTGGTACGCGCGCTGCGCCGGCGACGTGTCGCGCGGGTCGAGGCGGAAGATGTTCGTGCCGAAGAGGAATGCGTGGCGCGTCTGCTCGACGTTGACACGTGCGTTCGCCACTGGTCGCCCCCGCCGGTCGAGCACGCGCACGACGAGCATGCCCATGCGGTAGCGTGCGATGCGCTCGTTCGCGCCGGCGAGTGTCTGCCGACCCGCCTCGTCGCGCTCCGGTTCGTTGCTTTGCGCGACCGCCGTCGCCGCGCGCGCCGCCAGCAGTACGAGGCAGAGCGGGAGGACGCGACAGAAGCTGCCGAGCGTTTTCACGGTCGCGCGGAGAAGCGGTAGATGGTGGTCGAGCGGAAGCGCCGCCCCGGACGCAGAACGGTCGAAGGGAACGCGGGGTGGTTGGGCGAGTCGGGGTAGTGCTGCGTCTCAAGGCAGAAGGCCGTGCGGCGCGGGTAGGCGTGCCCGTTCTTCCCGCCGCCTTCGACCGCGAGGAAGTTGCCGGTGTAGAACTGCATGCCCGGCTCGGTCGTCCAGACCTCCATCACGCGCCCCGTCGTCGGCTCATAGACTTCGGCTGCGCGCCTGAGCTGACCGGCGCGACCGTCGAGCACGAAGTTGTGGTCGTAGCCGCTGCCGAACTTCAACTGCTCGTCGTCGGCGTTGATGCGCGCGCCGATGGCCGTCTGCCGCGTGAAGTCGAAGGGCGTGCCGCGCACCGCGCGCAGTTCGCCGGTCGGGATCGAGGTGGCGTCGGTAGGCGTGAAGCGCGAGGCGTTGATCGTCAGGAGGTGGTTCAGTATGTCGCCGCTCCCTTCGCCCGCGAGGTTGAAGTAGGAGTGTTGCGTCAGGTTGAGAACGGTCGCCTTGTCCGTGGTCGCGTCGTAGTCTATGCGCAGCTCGTCGTCGTTCGTGAGCGTGTAGATGACCGCGACCGTGAGGCTGCCGGGGTAGCCCTCCTCGCCGTCGCGACTGCGGTATGTGAGTTCGAGCGCGGGGCCGGCCCTCGTCGTCAGCGGTCGCGCGCGCCAGACGACCTTGTCGAAGCCGCGGACGCCGCCGTGCAGGTGGTTGCCGTTGTTGTTGGTGGCGAGGTGGTACTCGACGCCGTCGAGCGTGAAGCGCCCCCGCGCGATGCGGTTGCCGTAGCGGCCTATGAGCGCGCCGATGTAGAAGGTCTGGTTGAGGTAGCCTTCGAGGTTGTCGAAGCCTAGAACTACGTCGCCGAGTCGGCCCTTGCGATCCGGCACTTTCAGCGAGACGACCGCCCCGCCGTAGTTGATGATGCGCGCCTGCGCGCCGCGGCGGTTCGTCAGCGTGTAAACGCTCACGCGCTGCCCGTCGGGCATCTGCCCGAAGTCGGACTGGCGCACCGTCCCCGCGCCGCCGCGGCGCTGTGCCCGCGCCACGCCCGCCCCGATAGCGAGCACGCAGAGTGCCGCCACCAACGCCCTGCTAACTATCATGCCCCGCAATCCTCCGTCCAGAAGCCTTACGCCGGCAGCCGACTTCAGGCCGCCGCCGTCTCCGTCCGCCCGACGGCCAAACGCATGACGGCCTCCTCGCTGCACTGCTCGCGTTCGAGGACGCCCGTCAGACGACCCTCGTGCATGACGGCCACGCGGTCGCTGACGCCCAAGACCTCTTCCATGTCGCTCGAAATCATGATGATGACGACGCCCGCGCGCGCCAGGCCCCGCATCAACTCGTAAATCTCGTGCTTCGCGCCCACGTCAATGCCGCGCGTCGGCTCGTCGAAGATCAAGACCTTCGGTTCGCGCGCCAGCCACTTCGCCAGCACGACCTTCTGCTGGTTGCCGCCTGACAGCGTGCCCGCCGCGACCTCGACCGAGGGAGCCTTCACGTTCAACCTGCCGCAGACCTCTTTCGCGGCCCGCCCTTCGGCGTCCGCGTTCACCAACCCGGCAGAGGCGTAGCGCGCGAGCGACGGCAGCGACACGTTCTTGCGTATCGCCTCTTCGAGTATCAAGCCGGCGCGGCGGCGATCCTCCGGCGCGAGATAGACGCCCTGGCGTATCGCGTCCTGCGGCGAGCGAATCTTGAGCGCGCGACCGTCGAGCGCCAACTCGCCCGCGACGGGCGGCTCGACGCCGAAGATCGCCTGCGCCAGCTCGGAGCGCCCCGCGCCGACAAGCCCCGCGAAGCCGAGTATCTCGCCGCGCCGCGCCGCGAACGAGACGGCGTGCTGCGGATAGCGACGCGTGCGGAGGGCGCGCACCTCGAAGGCCGACTCGCGCGCGCCGCCTTCGGGCCGGACGTAGAAGTTCGCGATGTCGCGGCCCACCATCATCCGCACCATGCGCTCGTGGCTGACCTCTGCGCGTGAAAGCTCGCCCGCGTTGCGCCCGTCGCGCAAGGCCACGACGCGATCCGCCAGCGCCTCGACCTCGCCCAGGCGGTGCGAGATGTAGATGATGCTCACGCCCTGCGCGCGCAACTCCCTGACCACCTCGATCAGCCGCTCGGTCTCGGTGAGCGTGAGGCTCGAAGTCGGCTCGTCCATGATAAGTATGCGCGCCTCCTGCGAGAGCGACTTGGCGATCTCGACCATCTGCTGCTGCGCGATGGAGAGCCGGCTGAGCGGCGTGTCGGGCGGCACGTCAAGTCCGAGCCGTTCGAGATAGACGCGCGCGTCCCGGTACATCCTGCCGCCGTCTATGAGCCGGAGAAGGCCGAAGCGCCGCGGCTCGCGCCCCAGGAAGATGTTCGAGGCCACGTCGAGATTGTCGAGGACGTTCAGTTCCTGGTGGATGAAGCCGATCCGCAGGCGGATGGCGTCGGCGACGGAATTGATGACGACCTCGCGCCCCTCGATGAAGACCGCGCCCTCGTCGGGCTGATAGACGCCGCCGATGATCTTCATCAGCGTTGACTTGCCCGCGCCGTTCTCGCCGATCAGGGCGACGACCTCGCCGGGGTGGACGGCCAGCCCCACGTCGTCTAAGGCCACGACGCCGGGGAAGCGTTTGACGATCCCCTTCATCTCCAGGACGGGAGTCGGCATAAGCTACTGCGACCGTCTTTGACGCCTAGCTCCGCCCGCGGAGTTGATTGAGCTGCTGGCTGAAGGCGTCCACGCTGTCGCTCCTGATGACTTTCGTGGGCACGAAAATCTGTTTGCCCGACGGGATCAACGAGCGGTCGCCGCCGAGTATCTGCGCCATCGCCTTGATGGACTGGTAGCCGAACTCGTAGGGCTGCTGGACGATTGTGCCGACGATGGAGCCGTCCTTAACGCCTTTGAGCGTGTCGTCCTCCTCGTCGAAGGCGATGATCTTCACCTGGCCGGTCTTCCCCGCGTCGCGGACGGCACTGAGGATGGCCGGGCCGTTGTAGGCCCACAGTCCGACCATCGCGGCCACTTCCGGGTACTTGACGAGCGTGTCCGCCGCGTTCGCCTTGGCGCGCACGCGGTCGGCGTCGTCCGTGCGCAGGTCTATGATCTGCACGTTCGATCCGGCGAGCACCTCCTTGATGCCCTCGAACCGCTCCTTGGCGTTCTGCGCGTCGGCCTTGCCGACGAAGACCATGATCTTGCCGCCGCCCGGCAAAGCCTGCTTGATGAGTTCTCCGGCCTGTCGCCCGGCGGCGCGGTTGTCTGTGCCGATGTAGCAGGCGCGGTCGCTCTGCGGCGCGTCGCTGTCCTGCGTCAGCACGAGTATCTGTTTGGCCGCGTCGTTGAGCATCTGTGTCTGGTTCGCCGGGTCAACGGGGCTGATCGCCATGCCGTCAACGCCGCGGGCCAGCAGGTCGTCCACGAGCCGCTTCTGCTCGGCGGCTGTGCCTTCGCCGGGGATGCGGAAGTCCACCTCGACGTTCGGCAACTCCTGCGCGGCCTTCTCCGTGCCGCGCCGGGCGATGGTCCAGAAGTCGGACGCGTTGTTGGTGACGAAGGCCAGGCGGAGGCGCTTCCCCGCCGCGCCCTGCGGCGACGGCTGCCGGTTGCAGCCGGCGAAGAGCGCGGCGGCGATGCACACGATGAGACAGAGAGCGTTGGTTCGTTTCATTGTCGGTGCAAACCTCTGCGGACGTGATAGGGCTTTCGAGGGCTACTATACAAAAGTCCCGGCCCCGTGGAAAATAGTTTTGTCGTGTCGCGCGAAAATTTATGCCGCGCCGGGCCGGCATCCAAACTGTCGGGCGCAGGACTCTCATAAGGAGCATTCGGGATGAAGACGACGATCAGCAGGACTCTCTTTGCCGCGGCGGTCTTACTCGCCGCCGCCCTGGCCGGTAACGCTTCGACCGCCGACCGCGTCAAGACCTCGAACGGCGTCGTCGAAGGCAAAGGGAGACAAGACTCAGGCGTCCGCATCTTTCAAGGCATCCCCTTCGCGCAGCCGCCCACGGGCGACCAGCGTTGGAAGCCGCCGCAGCCCGTCAAGAGCTGGGCGGGCGTGCGCCAAGCCGTCAAGTTCGGCCCGCGCTGCATGCAGCACCCCGTCTTCGGCGACATGGGCTTCCGCTCCGACGGGATGAGCGAAGACTGCCTCTACCTCAACGTCTGGACGCCCGCCGCGTCGGGCAGAGAGCGGTTGCCGGTGCTCGTCTATTTTTACGGCGGCGGGTTCGTGGCCGGGGACGGCTCCGAGCCGCGCTACGACGGCGAGAGCATGGCCCGCCGCCGCGTCGTGGCCGTCACCGTTAACTACCGCCTCGGCGTCTTCGGCTTCCTCGCCCACCCGGAACTGACGAAGGAGTCGCCGCACCACGCATCGGGCAACTACGGGCTGCTCGATCAGGCCGCGGCGCTGCGCTGGGTGCAGCAGAACATCGCGGCCTTCGGCGGAGACCCCCGGCGCGTGACCATCGCCGGCGAGTCGGCAGGCTCGGCCTCGGTCAGCGCGCAGATGGCGTCGCCTGTGTCGAAGGACTTGATCGCCGGGGCTATCGGCGAGAGCGGGTCGGTACTCTCGACGATGCGCGCCGTCCCGCTCGCACAGGCCGAAGCCGAGGGCGTCAAGTTCGCGGCCTCCGTCGGCGCTGACTCGCTGGCCGCGCTCCGCGCGTTGACGACCGAACAGCTCCAACAGGCGACGAAACAGCCCCTGGGGCGTTTCCCCATCACCGTTGACGGCTACTTCTTCCCCGAAGACCCCGCCTTGATTTACGCCGCGGGCCGTCAGGCGCACGTCCCGCTGCTGGTCGGTTGGAACTCCGAGGAGATGACCTGGCTCGCCCTGCTCAGGGGCAAAGAGCCGACGCCGGAGAATTACGAGAAGGCCGTGCGAGAGCAACTCGGCGCTCGCGCCGACGAGGCACTGAAGTTGTACCCCGCCTCCACGCGCGAGGAGGTCATCGCTTCGGCCACCGACCTGGCCGGCGACCGCTTCATCGGCTACAGCACTTGGAAGTGGTTCGACCTGCACGCCAAGACCGGGGGCAGCCCGGTCTTCCGCTACTTCTACGCGCACCCGCGCCCGCCGATGAGGCCCGAACTGGGGAACGCCGCGCCGGGGCTTGCCGGGGGAGTGGTGAGGGGGCCGGGTGCGGGGGCAGTCGCGATGCCGCCCGCGCGCGGCGCGGTGCACTCCGCAGAGATCGAGTACGCGTTGGGCAACCTCGCGACCAATAACGTTTACGCCTGGACGCCGGACGACTACAAGGTGTCGGAAGTCATGCAGGGATACTTCGCGAACTTCGTGAAGAAGGGCGACCCGAACGCCCCCGGCCTGCCGGCGTGGCCCGCGAGCACAGCCGGCGGCACCGTTCAAATAATGCGGCTGGATGTCGAATCGCGCGCCGAGGCGGAACGTCACCGGGAGCGCTACCTGTTCCTTGACCAGTTCTGAACTCCGAATGAAAAACGGAGTAGGTGTTCAATGAACGACCCCGCAGCAAGCTGCCAGGAATGTATCCGCAGAGATTCAAGCGCCCATTCAGAGTTAACGTGAGTTCATCGTAAGCGAACCCGGACTCATCTCATAAATACCCTGTGCCGGTTCGGAAGCCGCACGGCACCGGCTCGACACGCTCGCCGAAGCTGTTTATGAGGTGAGTTCTAATAGCCATCCGCCTTCCTCCCGCTGACCAAGTAGT
>Ga0209577_10001383_pt1 | contig 24072 bp, 15 predicted proteins | sample GraSoiAngelo_109_FD_185874 | JGI IMG/M metagenome (GOLD analysis project Ga0209577, IMG submission 185874) | Grasslands soil microbial communities from the Angelo Coastal Reserve, California, USA - 14_0903_12_20cm (SPAdes) (version 2) | ecosystem: Environmental > Terrestrial > Soil > Grasslands...
ATCTTCGATGATTTGGGACTGTGTTGGATAGTCAAGGGCGGAGAGTGGCTCATCAAGCATCAGCACGCGGGGATCGGTGACAAGCGCACGTGCCAACGCTACGCGCTGGCGCTCGCCGCCGGAAATTTCATTTGGCTTGTGATTGCGAAGAGCTGAGATGCGAAACGATTCCAGGATATTCTCCGTGAGTTGCTGCGCAGGGGTCCGCTCACATCCATCCAAACCATACTCTATATTCTTCGCCACGCTCAGGTGAGGAAACAGCGCAAGGTTCTGGAACAAGAAACCAATCTTGCGCTCACGTACGGGAACATCCACCCGGGTGTCCGAATCGAAGAGGATTTGGTCACCAATTTTGATCTGACCTGAGTCCGGGCGGAGCAGGCCAGCGACGCAACGAAGGAGCGTGGTCTTACCGGACCCTGATGCGCCAAATAGGATCGTGACGCCTGCGGGGATAGAGAACTTCACGTCGAGAGCGAAGTTCGCCGAAAGGCGCTTTTGGAGATCGACGGAAAGCTTCATTGTTCCTCGGCGCCGTCTTACCGCTGCAGCGGCCACACCGCCAAGGACTTTCGGTTGAGCCCATATACCACGGAAAGCACCGCAAAAGAGAACAGCAGCAGCAACCATGCTGTTCTGTTGGCGGCGGCATAGTCGAGGCTTTGGACCTGATCATATATCGCGATCGAGACGGTCCGTGTAACACCGGGAATGTTGCCACCAACCATCAGCACGACGCCAAATTCCCCCATCGTATGGGCGAAACTGAGGACCGTAGCGGTTATCACACCGTTCCTGGAAAGAGGCAGGATAATACGAATGAATGTCCGCAACCTGGAAGCGCCAAGGACCGACGAGGCTTCGATTAGTTGATGCTCAACTTGGGAAAATGCTACGGTCATCGGCTGGACGGCGAAGGGCAAACTGTACAGAAAAGACGCGATCACCAAGCCCTCAAAGGTAAATGCGAGTCCATGACCGGACCATGCTGCCCAAGCTCGCCCGATAGGACTTTGCGAGCCGATCCCCACTAGGACATAGAAGCCGAGAACGGTTGGCGGCAACACAATCGGCAGCGCTACAACCGATTCGACAAGGAATTTCCAGCGCCACCTTGAGAAAGTCACCCAATACGCAATCGGCGTACCGATTAGCAGAAGAAATCCACACACCACCGAGGAGAGCTTCAAACTAAGGAGAATTGCCGACCAGTCCATTAGCGAGATGCTTCTTATGTTAGAAAGCCGATGGTAATGCGCGCATTCTCTGACTCCTGAACGTCACGGTGTCACTTTCCGTTGCTCCGGCTGCGATTCTGGCACGGTCAAACCGTTGCCGCGCATGAATCCGGCGATTTCTGGCCGCTTGAGGAAACTCAGGAATCGCCGAGCGATGTCCTTCTGTTTTGAGGATTTCAGGATCACAACAGCTTGATCAATCGCTGGATAGAAGGATGTGGGAATTTCATAGTACCTTCCCTCACTTTTCAAAGAAGGTGCTAACGCAAGAGAAAGTGCGAGAATCCCAACATCCGCATTGCCCGACTCAACAAACTGTGCAGCCTGTGAGATGTTTTCCCCCATCACTAATCTGTCGCGCACCTTGTCATACACTTTCTCGTGTCGCAGTGCAGCAACGGCCGCCCGCCCGTAGGGGGCATGTTCCGGATTCGCGATAGAGATCTTACGTACCCTGGGCTCGGTTAATGTTCGAAGCCCTTGATTTATATCGATGCGCGATCCCTTCCGCACCCACAACGCTATTCGCCCATTAGCGTACTGGGAAAGCGTTCCCGGTTCTACTAATCCCGCTGCTTCTAGTTTTGCGGGGTAGTCAACGTCAGCCGAGAAAAAGATGTCAAAGGGCGCACCGTTCTGAATTTGCGAAAAGAAATTCCCAGAAGAGCCGAAGGTGAGCTCAACAGTGTGGCCCGTTTCCTTTTGAAATCTAGCTGAAACTTCGTGAAAAACGAACTGCAGGTCTGCCGCAGCCGCGACCCGCAATTGCTGCGCAGCTGCGATTCCAGACAGCTGGGAACCGAGCAAGAGACAACAGATCAGGCGAACGGCTTTCATCTATCCTCCGCACTCGCAAGCGGCGGTCTAGACCTGAGCGATGGATTCATAATTCCCATGCTCTAGAACCGACCTATGGTAGAAGGAGCATTACTTCTGTGATTTGATCAGCGCAGCAATGGTCTCGCCTATCTTCAGTCGCACTTCCGGACAGCATCCGCGGTCACAATCGCGTTGATGCGCTGACCTGCGATCAAGACGCTAACTTGAGCCATTAAGCAATCGATCTTGATACTGATCACTTACCAATAAGTTGATTCCGCCCGCTTATGCGTCGGAACGTCGATCTTCGCTGACTGACATCGCCGCCCGCCGGCTGTTTTAACGGTTTGCAGCTTTTTCTTGTAAATCCACTGCTTTATGAATCGGATAGCTGATTCCCAAAGTTTGAGCTGCCTCGCGAGGCGTAATTAGTTTTTCGCGCACCATTGCTTCTCAAAAACCGTATTAATTCACCTATCTACAATACGTATTGAGACAGGTTGATATTATATATGCATCCATATAAAAGTTCAGATTAACGTGGGGGCTGCAACGCAGAACGCCAGCTTTAACAACGATACCCTCACTTACATCGCATCGGATCGACTTGACTTCTCTACTCTTAACGTATTAAAACGTAAGCCTTCGGGTACGTTCCACTGCCTCTTACTTGAGCGGAAAAGGAGTTCGAAATGAGATCGTATTTCTTCAAAGCTCTTCTTGTCTCGAGGCACACAGACAGAGGGCACGTCATCAACCGACCTTCGCAACTTCACGGCTTGCGATTTGTTACCGGCGTCATCTTGTCCTTTCTATTATTTTTGCTTGCGCCATTGGCCTCGGCTCAAGACTCCGCCGCTATCTCAGGCACGGTTACAGATCCATCGAGTGCGGGTGTGGCTAGAGCAAACGTCACGGCCACGAATGTGGATACGGGAATGGTGCGCGCTGTGGTCACCGACAATACAGGCCGGTACCGATTGTTTTCCCTGCCTATAGGCCTTTACGAGGTTCATGTCAAGCAGCCAGGATTCCCCGAAGAAGTACGTACGGGAATCCATCTGGTCGTGGGGCAAGAAGCTGAGGTTGACCTCGCCTTGCGTCTCGGACGGGCCAGCGAGCAGATCACGGTAAATGAGGACGCGCCGCCGGTGAGCGTCACAAACGCGGACATTTCCGGCTTGGTTGGCGAGCAGCAGGTGAAAGATCTCCCGCTGAACGGCCGCAGCTTCGACCTATTGATGACTTTGAACCCCGGCGTGGTCAACTTCACTTGGGAGAAAACGGGCGGCTTAGTAGGCATCTCCAATTCCACTACCGCGAACATGTTTTCGGTTTCTGGCAACCGACCACAGCAGAACCTGTTCCTGCTTAACGGCATCGAGTACACGGGCGCGGCGGAAAACAACGTAACACCCGGCGGCGCGAGCGGCCAGTTGCTGGGCATCGACGCGGTGCGGGAATTCAATATCCTGCGTGACTCCTACAGCGCGGAATACGGCAAGAAGCCGGGCGGCCAAGTCTCCATCGTCACGCAATCCGGCACCAATCAGTGGCATGGTTCGGTGTACGAGTTTCTGCGGAATAACGCGTTTGACGCGCGCAACTTCTTCGATGCCGGTTCTTCTGCGCCGCCCTTCAAAAGAGACCAGTTCGGCATTTCGGCCGGCGGCCCAATCCAAAAGGACAAAACCTTCTTCTTCTCCAATTATGAGGGGTTCCGGCAGGCCCTCCACCAAACCTCCGTCGCCTTGGTCCCCGATGCGCAATCGCGCGTGGATGCCGTGCCCATCATGCAGCAACTGGGACTGATGAATCTTTGGCCGGCAGCGCCTGCGAACGCACTCGACACCAAGATTTCCGGTAACGATGGCATACAGCAGATTTCCAGCAGCCCTCCGCAAACCATTGAAGAGGATTTCGGAACCACGCGGCTGGATCACGTCTTTTCCGAGCGCGATTCCGTCGACACTGTCTACACGGTTGACGACAGCTATAGCAACACAGCGACCGTTTTCGATCCTTTCAGCACCGACCTCATCGCTCTTCGTGAACAAGTCTTCAGCTTGCAGGAAGAGCACGTGTTTTCGCCGAGCATCGTGAACACGGCCCGCGTCGGATTCTCTCGTGCAGCATACTTTTTCACCGGCGAACCTACGCCTGGGACGCCGGCTGCCGGCGTTTCCGGTTTTTTGTCAGGACTCCCCATCGGAGCCGTGGTGGTCGGAGGCAGTCAGGCTTCCAATCCACAGACGCAGATAGGACTCGCGGGAAGCAACAATGGCAGCAATCTACATATCGCTCGGAATCTCTCAACTTATACCGATCAGCTTTCAGTAATCCATGGGCGGCACCAATGGACAGCGGGTATTTGGCTGCAGCGCTTCCAATCCAATGAGAACATCGCGCTCAGCCAATACGGCCAGATGACCTTCGCAGGTCTCGGGGCACTCGTTAACGGCGAGGCCAGTTTCCTGTATAGTCCCACGCCCACGCCACTGGGATGGCGGTCTCTCTTCGGCGCGTTTTTCGCCGAGGACGTGATTCGCCTGAGCCCACGATTGACGCTCTCGCTCGGCTTCCGCGGCGAATCCAGCACCGGCTGGAACGAAGTGCACGGTCGTGCGGCAAATTACCGGCTCCTTAATGGCGTCGCGCAGTGCCAGTCGACGACCGGACCGTGCCTCCCGGCTGTGAGCTCATCGTTTTTCAGCGTCAATCGCGCCAAGTTCCTGCCTGAACCGCGGCTTGGCATCGCCTGGAGTCCCTTTGGAAGAAAGACCGTGATTCGTGCTGGCATTGGCATGTACAACGATATACAGGACGCGCTCGGCTATCGCGCCGATCAGAACGCGCCGTTCAATCCTACGTACACGGTTGCTGCGTGTACTACCGTGGGCTGTATCGCTAATCTCAAGCTCCCGATCTCACCGAAGGCCTCGACGTTCGCCGGCTCCTTCGTGCCAGGCGGCGTGCAACCCGACATGTATACGCCCACTGTGGAGACCTGGTCGCTGCGCATTGAACAGGAACTCTCGCCGAACACGTCGCTGACCGTGGGCTATGTTGGCAATCACGCCTATCACGAACTGGTAGGCGTGGACGATAACGCGCTTCTGCCTGTGGTCTGTCCGGCGGCTCCGTGCCCAGCAACGTTCCCGAATACTACGGCGTATGGCGCTCTCGCGGGATTGCCGGTACCTGCGGGTACGTTTTTCATTGCGCCGAAAGCGGGCGGAGGATCCCCAGCGAAGCCCAATCCTGCCCTCGCTAATACGTGGACCTGGATGTCCGAGGGCAACAGCTCCTACAACGCGCTGCAGGTCGATATCAATCGCCGCTTCAGTGGAGGTTTGTCGTTGCGCGGAGTCTATACGTTCTCGAGAGTTGTCGACGACGGAGATTCCTACAACGGAACCGCCGCCGGAAACGCCCCGGGGCTGGTATCGAATCCCTACAACATCCGTGCGGACTGGGGATTGGGAACTTTCGATGTGCGTAACGCTGGAGTCATCACCGCAACGTATGATCTTCCGATAGGACACGCAAGACGTTGGCTCGGCAGCACGAATGCCTTCGGTGGGGCGCTAGCTAGCGGGTGGGCCGTCAACAGTGTTGTGACGTTACAGGACGGTTTCCCGTTTACGCCACAACTCAGTTACAACCCTTCAAATGATGGGGATACGCGCAACCCTGTTCGGCCGTTCGTCAATCCGAGTTTCACTGGCCCGGTAATCCTTGGGACTCCGACCGAGTGGTTCAACGCTGCGGCATTCACTGCGGTCCCCAACAACAGTGGCTTCTTCGGAAATCTTGGTCGGGACGCCTTAATCGGCCCTGGGCTCGGCACCTGGGATTTTTCGGTCATGAAGGACACGCGTATACGCGAGCGTACGACCGTGCAGTTCCGCGCGGAAATCTTCAACTTGCTGAACCGCGCCAACTTCAATACGCCGAGCCTTATCGTTGCCGTTCTTGCGCCCGGCTCCACGACGCCCACATCTTCGGGCGTAGGAGGATTGATCACCGGCACATCAACTTCGTCGCGCCAAGTGCAGTTCGGGCTCAAGCTGCTCTGGTAGGGAACGCTCTCGCAATGTTAGCTGATTTACAACATGGGGGGACTTTTATGACTTTTATGGGTCCCCCTCGTACATTTCGAACCATTTCACGACATTTCTACGCCACAGCGACTAAACTCACTGAACCAGAAAGGGTTGCAGAGCCTTCCGCCTTCTGTTCAAGCATGCAGCTAAGAAACGTTTCCTAAACCGCTTGTCCGGAGTTCGACTCTCTCCACTCACCAACCTGTGATCGCTTTTCTGCAGTTTCAATCACGCAGTTGTGATCTAGCCGCACCCTTCCAGCGATTCGGCAACCCATACATTTTGACGCCATTTAAATTCATTTGACCCTGGAGCGAACGGCAACGCCATCGAAGCACAAGACTTTGGGGGGAATACAATTCGATTCTCACCCCCCTCCGCTGTGCCCAGTGCAGTTTACGACCTTCGCTTAAATTCCCGACCCAGGCACGGCGCTCCGGCCCGCCCATTGGCATCCGATGTGATACCCTTTTCGGAGCAAAGATCATGGGGCTAGTGTCTCCCAACAACGAGAAAAACCGAGCGCGTGGGGAGGCCGATTCTTCCCGCCGGAAGTTCCTGCAGACCGCAGGCGTTGCCGCCGCCGCGTTTTTAGTTCGAGATTCGTCTAGGGCCCAAGGCGCCACGAGTCGCGATTTCTTGCCTCAAGTCAATCCGCATTTCATGATCACGCCCGATCAGGCGTGGGACTGGGCTTCTTTTAAGAGCCAAGGAGGCCCCACTTACGCGGGCAGCGCGGGCTGGAAGCGCTACACGGATTTTCTGATCTCAAAAATGCCAGAATTCGGAGCCGTCGATTTGGACTACGTCGAAATACCCTACGACCATTATATCGTGGACGATTGGCCAGATCGAAGGACGCACATTTACGACTCGGGCATGGCACTTGAGAAGCTCATCTCCGACGGTACGCCCGTGCCGGTGGTGGCGTCGTATGGCATGACTTCTGGCTTCACGCCAGCCGAAGGCATTACCGCGCCGATGGTCTATTACGATCCCACTCATCCCCCGGATAATGCGCAAATCGCTGGCAAAATACTCGTGTGTCAAACAGTGCAATATCCCGATCCTCCTTACACGAGTTCGTTCTTGGATAACTTCACGCTCACAGACTACGAATGGCGTTCGCCCGGTAAATGGGCGCCGCTCTTTACGCCGCCGCACACAAGCGCAACGACTTCCTATCATTCGCGCTGGGTCTGGAGTCAGCTCAATGCTTTTGCCGCGATTGGCATCAAGGGACATGCTGCCGGCATGGTCGTCGTTTACGACCTCTCGCCCGGCGCAGCATTCGGGCTTGCTCAACGGAGCGTTTATACGCCCGACGGGAAAGCGGGACTCGGAGCGGTCTACGTCAACTGCCCGACCCTCACTCTCGACCGCCTAAACGGAGCGAAGGTGCTGGTGGATGCGAAGGCGGGCAAGGCGGCTACTTTGACGCTGAGCGCGCACTTCGAGCGGAACACGGGCAAGGCCATCATCGCCTATTTGCCGGGCAAGAATTACGGCACGCCGCGCGACGAGCAAGTCTTGCTCGCCACGCACACAGATGCGATGTCGTTGATCGAGGAGAACGGCGGCCTGGGCCTGTTGGGCATCATGTCCTATTTCAATCACATTCCGAAGACAGCAAGACCCCGAACGCTGATCTTCTACTTTGATTGCCGGCACTTCATGCCAGGTGCCGAGGCGGCCTGGCCGCAATTCGACTACTACACGATTCACCCCGAGCGCCTGAAGACCATCGTCGCCACGCTCGGGATGGAGCACATGGGAGGCCGACAGACGGTCGAAGCGGGGCCGGGGGGAAACAATTACGTCTATTCGAGCGAGCTTCCAGAAAACGGCGGCGTCATCACCAGCTTGATGGACGTCTATAACAACAATATCTGGCTCGTGGAAGCAATCGCGAAAGCTGCCACCGACCATCATTGGCCCAGAGTTGACGTGAAGGCCGGTAATGTGGAACCAGGCCTCAACGGCGGGTTTCAGGGGTCGGTAAAGAGCCCAATGAATAAGGGCCGGGCGTACAAGATCCCGGGAATTGGGCTCGCCGGCGACTGGCCCGGTGGCTGGACGCAAACCTACGCGCAACTCGACACAGAAGCAGGACCGCACGGCTTTGACAAGGATTATTTCGTGCAGCAGATAGCCGGATTGTCTCAGCTGACGGGCGAATTAATGCTGGTCAAGCCCATCGTCATCGACCTTGGATGGGGCGAGCTGAAATCAGCGTTGATCAACCTTACGGGCTCTGCCTTTGTCCGCCGCCAGGACGCTAGGACGCGACGGCGCACCCTCGTGGACCAATACTTCGCCGCGTTCAGGAAAGTCGAAGTGGCCGCACACAGTGATGCCAAGGTTGCGCTCAAAGAACTGGTAGCCAATGTTTCCGCTTGGGTCGTGCCCGACAAGCAGGCAGACTTGCGAACATTGGTGGATGCCCGAATTTTCAAATTGTCGTAAGCGGCCGCTACATGCCCCGCGCCGCTCGGAACCGCTGGGAACCAGCTTCGTTAAATTCGGAGCATCACTTCGACGATGCAGTATATTGGCACGAGCGGCGGGCAAGCAGCCGAAGCTGCCCAAGCAGCATCGATGAGGCTCTATTAGACTAACTCCTAGGTGCCCGTACGTCTCTCCGGCGCCCGATGAGCAGCCAGACTGATATATTTGAAACACGGTTAGTCCATATCTCAGTCTGCGACTGCGCGGCAAATTCAGCACCCATGATTCAACTCTCGTCAGCGGGAAAACATTTCGGTTCTAAAACTCTCTTCCAAGGCCTCAACTGGGTCGTGGGGCCCGGCGAGCGTGTCGGGCTCGTGGGCGGGAATGGAACAGGCAAATCGACTTTGCTGAAGGTACTGGCGGGAATAGAAGTCCTCGACGAAGGATCTCTTTCCGCCGCCAAGGGCACCACCACCGGTTACCTTCCCCAAGACGGCTTATCGCTCTCCGGCCGCACCGTCCTAGAGGAATGCCTCTCGGTTTTTGGGCGTCTGCTCGACATTGAAAAGGAAATGGAAGCACTCACTCACAAGATGGCGGAGATTGACGCGGATAGCGATGAATATCAGAAAGTTGCTGACCGCTACCATCGGATCGAGACTGAATTCCAACGAAGCGATGGCTATTCGCTGGAAGCACAAGTGGGCGCGGTGCTCAACGGCCTGGGCTTTTCGCGCGAAGACTCGGCCCGCCCGATAGAGGATTTCTCCGGCGGTTGGCAAATGCGCGTAGGGTTAGCCAAGCTTCTTTTGACCAAGCCCAATCTGTTGCTGCTCGATGAGCCGACCAATCACCTGGATCTCGAAGCCCGCAATTGGCTAGAGCAATACCTGAACGATTATCCTTTCGCTTTCGTTCTGGTCTCTCACGACCGGTATTTTCTAGACGTCACAGTGAGCAAGATCCTGGAAATCTGGAACCGCCGCACATATTTCTACACCGGCAATTACGACCGCTACCTCCAACAAAAGGCGCAACGCCGCGCCCAGCTCGAAGCAAGTTACCGAAACCAGCAAGAGCACATCCATCACCTGGAAACCTTTATCAATCGTTTCCGTTACCAGGCTACGAAGGCCAGACAGGTGCAGAGCCGAATCAAAGAGCTGGAGAAGATAGAAAGAATCGAACTTCCCGGGGAGGAGAAAGACATTCATTTCTCGTTCCCACAGCCTCCTTTGAGCGGGCGCATGGTGGCGGAGTTGCAGGGCGTCGCCAAGAGTTATAGTGAGAAGAGAGTATTCGACGGAGTGAGCTTTGTACTCAGCCGGGGGGACCGTGTAGCGTTAGTGGGCGTTAACGGTGCTGGGAAGTCCACGCTCATCAAGCTGCTGTCCGGGTTGGAACTGGTGACGAAGGGCGACTTCCGCCTGGGGCACAATGTTGAACGCGATTACTTCGCGCAAGACCAGTACAAGGCGCTCGATCCGGACGCTCGCTTGATTGATGATCTCACGAGCTTTGCCCCCACAGCCGTAAGCAACCAGACGCGGCTGCGCACCTTGCTTGGCTCTTTCCTCTTTTCGGATGATGATGTATTCAAGCGCATCGGCGTGCTTTCGGGTGGTGAACGCAATCGCTACGCGCTCGCGCGAATGCTTCTGCGCCCAGCGAATTTCCTGTTGCTTGACGAGCCCACCAATCACCTCGACCTGCAGGCCAAGGATGTGCTACTCGAAGCGCTGCGGAAGTTCACCGGAACAGTCGTATTCGTCTCGCACGACCGCTACTTCATCAACAAACTGGCTACCCGCATCTTTGAGATCGAAAGCGGTAGGCTTCAGGATTATCCGGGTAATTACGAAGACTACCTGTGGCAAAGGGAACGGCTTGCAGCGGAGGCGGCAGGTTCATCCGGTAAGGTAGAAGCTCGTGAACTGCGGGCTTCTAATGAGCAGAAAACGCGCCCCAAGAGGCCGAATCCAATTTCCGTGCGCAAAATGGAAAAGCACCGCAACGAGTTAGAACAGGAGATATCCCGTTGCGAGACGGAAATCACCAGCTTGGAACTGGAGCTGGGGAACTTCAAGAGTGCGGAGGAATCCATTCGAGTTGCCGCGCTGATCGACGAACGCCGCACTCGCCTGAAGGAGATGACAGAGAGCTGGGAGCAGCTTGTGGTCACCCTTGAAAGGGAGTGCCCTTCGGACGAATCAGAGTTACCGTCGCCTGAGATGGATTAGCTCGCCGACTCAAGAACTGCTTGTGCTGCGCGGAGCCTGTTCGAGATTAATCCGCGCGCCCGGCTAAAAACACCGCCGCGTGATAAACTCACAGCGCTATGAGTGAGAACCATCCAACCCGCCGCGAAGTCCTACTGGGAATGGCGGGTGCGTTTCTCCTCGAGCGTACCCTCGAGACTCAGGCCATCGCTCCCTCCGTTTGTTTTATGAGCACAGTCGAGATGGCCCGGATGATCCGCACCAAGAAGCTGTCGGCGCGTGAAGCATTGGCGGCGCATTTGAAACAGATCGAGCGTGTAAACCCGGAGGTCAATGCCATCGTGACTCTGGTGGCGGAAATGGCCGCCGACGCTGCCGCGAAGGCCGATGAGATGCAGGCGCACAAAGAAACTCTGGGCCCGCTGCATGGTCTGCCTGTCGCGCATAAGGACCTGCTCGAAACACGCGGCATCCGCACTACATTTGGATCGCTGCTCTATAAAGACTACATCCCCACCGAAGACGATATTGTTGTCGAGCGGATGCGGCGCGCGGGCGCGATCACCATTGGCAAGACCAACACGCCAGAATTCGGCGCGGGATCGCAGACATTCAACAAGGTCTTCGGCACGACGCACAATCCCTACGACCTGACGAAGACATGCGGCGGATCTTCGGGCGGCGCCGCCGTCACGTTGGCCTGCGGGCTCGCGCCCGTTGTCAGCGGTTCCGATACCGGGGGTTCGCTGCGCAATCCCGCTGCATTCTGCAACGTGGTTGGCTTCCGGCCGTCGATCGGCCGCGTACCGAACCCAAAAGCGGCATTCGCGTGGTCGACGCTGAGTACCTCGGGATGCCTGGGGCGTTCGGTGGCCGACCTCGCCTTCGTCCTGAGCACGATCGCGGGGCCAGATTCCCGCGCTCCGCTCTCCATCAACGAACCGGGAGAACTTTTCGTGCGCCCGCTCGGCCGCAGCTTCAAAGGTGTGCGGGTGGCCTGGTTCAAGGACCTGGGCGGGGTGCCCTTCGACAGGCGGGTGCGCACCGTGGTGGATGGGCACCGGAAGACATTTGAATCGCTGGGGTGCATCGTCGAGCAGGCGGAGCCGGACTTCGGCCCCGCGGAAACGGCATTTCGCGTGCTGCGCTCCTGGAATTCGGCGAATACCTACGCCGCACGGCTCAAGGAGCACCCCGACGCTTTCAAGGATACGCTCAAGGGTGAGATCGAGGAAGGGTTGCGACTGACAGGTGTGGATCTAGCGCACGCTGAGACCGCCCACGGCCAGCTCTGGCGGCGCTTTCAGGTATTCCTAGAAAAGTACGCATACTTCGTTCTGCCCACCACGCAGTTGCCGGCATTCGACGTCAACACGCCATACCCAACAGAGATCGCTGGCGTGAAGTTCGATAACTACATCGACTGGATGAAGTCCTGCTGGTATATCTCAGCGACGGGCAATCCGGCGGCCTCGGTGCCGGGCGGTTTTACGCCTGAGGGACTTCCGGTCGGCGTGCAGATCGTTGGTCGCGACAAAGAAGACTTCAGCGTCCTACAAATGGCGCATGCGTTCGAACAGGCCACTGGCTTCGGTAAGAAGCGCCCGGGCATTGTGTAGATAACGCGCACGCGCTCGTCGCAGCCGCGGCCATCGTGTGACACATTTCTCCCGTCGGACAGCCTAAGTTTCGACTCGTTAGCTTGGGCCGAATTGGATCAGGCTTACATCGATCACCAAGTGTTCGCCAGTTCCTTTGTATTGAACCCATCTGCAATTAGGTCCGCTACCTGACAAATGGAGACACCACATCCACTACGAGAGCTACGCTTGTCGCTTGAAACCATGAAGCGGATCAGGTTATGCTGCGGCCCCAAGGGAAGGCCGGATCCGAAATTCCGAAACAAGATTGCGAGTTCGAGGAGGATAGCAATGGAACACCTCATCGCAGAGCTGCTTCAGAAGTTTGAACAGGGAAAGATGACCCGGCGTCAGCTGATTCAGAGCCTAGCGCTAGCCGCAACGGCGGCGTCTGCTGCGAGCGCGGCGCCGGCAGCCGCGGCAGATAGCCACACAGTCAAAACCGCGTATCTCAACCATGTAGGCTATCAGGTGGCCGATTACGCCAAGAGCCGCGACTGGTATGCAGATCTGTTCGGGATGAAGGTCGTGTTAGACGACGGGAAAAAAGCCAATCTCGCAGTTGGCGAATCGCTGGTCATTTTTCATACCCGGCAGTCCGCCAACACGCCAATCATCGACCACATTTGCTTCACAATTGCCGACTGGGACAAAGATAAGAGTGTTAGGGGTGCGGTGGGGGCCGAGCTAAAGCGTCGCGGCCTGGAGGTGCAGTCGACCGCGAACAGTCTCGACATCAAGGATCCAGACGGCTTTCGCATACAGTTAGGCGGAAAGGACCAGTGAGAGCCCAATCTGCGTCGGCATGAATCCGCCGCAGACATGGCCCGGGGAGAACGTCCCTCGCGGTTGCTGAGACCGCCGATGGTCCTTCGGCTTACGGGGCCCGAAGCTGGTATCGCGGCTTGCTAGCCCTCGAGCCTCATGGAGGTAGATCCCTAACCACGTGCTCCGCACACCCACACAGCTAGCGCGGTTTGGGCTGGTCTATAGCGGCCGGTGGCGTGAATTGGGAGGCCGCTGAGCCCGGCCCGAGACCTTCACATAATCAGAAGTCGTCTTCTTCGTCTATTTTCAGTCGAGTGATTTTCAGCTTGATGCGGAAGTCGTGCGAGCGGGCCTCGGCGAGAATGGCGCGGCGTATCGCTAGCGGTAGCGTCGAAGGACCGATTACGCCCGCTAAATGGCGCGGGAAGTTCCTGATGAAGAGTGCGGCGAGTTGAGCGCTCGCGTAGGCGATCGGCGTCGATATTGAGCCGTGCTGACGAAGCCGGTAAAGACTGGGGAAACTTGCATCCCAACGTAAGAGGAGTGGCTCGTCGCGTTTTTTGCCGCGGACTACAACCGCAGCGGCAAAGCGGGCATTTTCGAGAGTGCCCTCGCGGATGAGTTTAGCGACGTGCCGCGGCGTCGGAGTATGGGGAAAGCGCTTGCGGATAATGCCCTGAGAGCGGTTAAGGCGGCCCTGCCGATACCAGCGGCGCAACCGCTCGAAATCGTTCCCGCCGATTTTTGCATCTATATCGCAAACCTTCATCACGTAAGGCAGCATACAGACTTCGTCTTGCGCGGCGAGATAAACTGGCGTTTCGCCGATCGGAGGAGGGAAACGAAAAAGTTCTCGCTCATCGAAACGGCGAGCAAGGGCGAAGCGACCGTTGCGATAAATGACCGGACGCGAAATAGCCGCGTCGTATGCCACCTCGGCGGACCAAGTCGAAATCGGGTCCTTGCTTTCGGTGCTTTCGAACAGGCGGATGTGAATCGATTCGACCGAATCGAGCAGTTCGGCGGCGCGTGCGGCGAGAAGGTTTGTAAGACCGGGCGCTACGCCGGTACAGATTAACGCGAGGCGGTTCTTGGCGACGAAGCGCTCGTGAAATTGGAATTGCTCGGGTTTGAACGGATTGGCAGCCAGGTGCGAATTAAGATCGAGGTAATGCGACCGCAGGCGTAGCGCCGCGCGCATGACGATTCGGTTGAAGATGGCAGGGGACGCGTTGACGATGAGGTGGGCGCTTTGCGCGGCACGGACGATGGACCAGAGATTCCGTGCGTTGGCGTCACGAATTTCGATTTCGGATTTCTTGCCGAGGAATCGGCGCGCGCGTTCGATGTCGCGATCACCGCACCAGACTGTATGTCCCTGACGAGCGAGTAGGCGTGCGAGGAAGGAGCCGGTGACACCGGCTCCTAGAACGAAAATCCGCATCGGACCGCAACTCTACCACAACCCCCAGCTATAACCGTCTGACGTTGACGCCGCATGGCGGGAAGATGTGGAGCAACATCCATCCCGATATATTTCGTGCTCAGCATAGAGGGTGCTCCTTTTTGTAGGTATTGAGCGGCGAACGCTCAAAACCTACTCCAGAGGGCGCCCTTTTATATTGCGTCCCCTCTCGGATTGTGGGCGCTTCAAAATCGCAGTTGCCGAGAATGCCGTTATCAGTCCCTCGACCACTCAGAAAGAGTATCGAACGGAAAAGACCGCACGGTGATTGTAGGTGTGAAAGCGTGTGGCCGCGATTTGCATGCCAGCGGCGGTGGAGAACTTCAGAGCCCGCCAAAGACGTATGCGGCCGAACCCCAGTCCCGGCGTCAAGAGCACCTGCGTCTGCCCCGCGTTCTTGCCAGCGAGAAAGAATGTGGAATTGACTTCGACCTCCGGCCAAAGCATCCAGGGCGCGCGGTACTGGAAGGCCGTGTTGGAAAGCAGTTGTCTCCCTAGCACGGTTGTGGCACCGGTAGGCAGGTTCCCTCCAAGTGTGGTTTGTACATCGAATTTTCGCCAGCCTTTGCCGAGCGCAATTCCCGGCGAAATGATGGCATCGCGCATCGAGTTTGAGCCTCCGGGCACGGTGGCGCTCAAGATCAGCGTCACCAGGTAATCGCCCTCTCCCAGTCCCGCCGCGACCAATCCGACTTTCAGCATCACCGGAATGTCTGCGTACCCGTCGGGGGTTCTGCCGCCTTGGTGCGCTATATAGGGCGGAGGTCCGACCATGAGTTGTGTGCGCGGAGCCAGAATGAATTCGATTCCTTTTCCGGCTCCGAAATTGTAATCCGTGTCGCCAGCCGTTCCAGGTTGACGCCACACGTCATAACGAAATTCCTGTTTGAGGCGCCCCGACGTTGTCGCTAACGGAGAAAGCCAGTCCGGCTCGTCGGCTTGGATGCGTTCTCCCATCCTGAACCATTTCCAGAACAAATCGGAAGCGCCGCCGGGGTTATTTGACGTCGAGGCAGATTCTGAGACCTGGGCGGTGGATGCCGCCTCCGCGGAATCATCCGAGGGGCTATTTTCTCCCGCCTGAGAACATGAATCGATGTCCGCAACTTTCAAATCATTCGCCAGAACCACAGGCGTTCCCGAACCGGCGGCATATAACCATCCCGCAAGAAGGACAATCGGCAGAGATTTCACGAGCTTATCCTCGGTCTAAAAACAAAATCGGCCACCGCCCGATATCGCTGTGGCGAGTGGCCGTTTGCGATCTTTTCAGAAGTATTCTTCTACTTCATTCGCCTCCACGCGCCCGAAAATGGCTGCCTACAGCGACAGCTACACCCGAACGCCGGCTGTAACTGAGTTTCGAATTGGTCAGCCCGAACCACGATATTGCCTCTACCACCCTAGAAACGAGTGCCTAGCGTACTCGTGGATTGCCCGTCCGTCAATGCGTCGGAGTTGGATTATCGCGTGGGCCGATGATTCCAAGAAGGCGAGCACTATCTCGGTTTTATCGAGCCGAAGTCGCTCGGGCCGTGCCCAACTCCTCCAAAGTGGCCGCTAAGTGTAATCAGGCGCGAGCAATAGCCGCGTTAGCTTCCGGCTTTCAGCTTTATTTCCCCCGTTTCGCCCTTTACTTCAACCCTGGTGCCAAAGGGCTTTGACGCATCGGCCAGGCGCTGGAGGATATAGCCCGCTCTCGAACCAGTCGCCGGCGCGGGCAAGCCGCGTGTATCAAGGAACTGGTTATTGGTGTACTCGTTGTGAATATCGGGCTGGCCCTCGCCGACAACATTCAAGGCGATCGGCCGAAGCGAAATCGACTTGACGTTCTTCCCCTGAAACTCGACGTATGCGACCACGCTTTCCCAGCTCATCGGTTCGTCAATGTAAGTCAACGTCGGCGGCGTGTTGTAAATGAAATTGCCTAGATCGTAGAAGATGGGCCGGCCGTGATAAATCTCCACACCGTGCAATAGAGGCGCGCCATGCATCACGATGATGTCCGCGCCTGCATCGATCTCCTCATGCGTCCACTTCTTCAGCCAATCATTCGGCGCCAGCCGCTCTTCCATCCCTTCGGTAAAAATCGTCGCGAACGAGTGATTTCCGAACACGTGGTTATGTTGGTACACGATCACGAGGTCTGCGTGCTGGCGGGCATCACGAATGCTTTGAAGGATGCGTTGAGAATCCTCCAGATTCGGCGTGTTGGCGGGCGCACCGGGCAAATCGTCCGTCGCCTCATTTTCTTTATCGCCGGCTTCTACGCGAAGCTCATTCACTCCGGGGCGGTCGGCCGTCGCGCTGCCACCGGGTGTAATCAAGCCTGACGCGCTCGCAATCAGAGCAACGGTGCCCTTCGGCGTGTGTAGATAACCTGGCGCTACAGCCGCGCCCAAGTTGTTTCCCGTTCCAGCATGGACCATCTTCCGCTTGTCCGCTTCCCGGAGCGTGTTCCGAATGCCCGTTACCCTCAAATCGAATGCATGGTTGCCGGACAGGGCCAACAAGTTAAAGCCGCAAGTCTTCAGCGCATCGAGCGCTTCAGGCGGCGTGAGAAAGCCCCTGCCCTCCTGGATGGTCTCGCCTTTTTCGGCGACCGCGGATTCCAGGTTGGTGAAAATGACGTCGCCCTTCAGCAGCGCCTGAATCACCGGGACCTCTGCTGGCGCGGTCACACGGATATCCGACCGGATCATCGACTGCCCCGTCAAGGTGATCGTTATCGCATTCGACTGCGCCCACACGGCAGAGCCCACTGCGCACACGATTGCGAACAGAAGCGCGGGGCACGCTGTTCTCGCGAACTGGCCAGTCTTCAACATTGTTGCCATTTGGGGTGTGATCTCCTTCATCGGTGACACAAACGGAAATTACACTATCGTTGGGTCTTGGTAATTACAAGTGGCATCGCGTCGACCAGCCAAGCCTGAGTCTCCCTCTCGGAATGTCGCTTGAACCGAAATCACAGTCTCCGATAAGGCCGTTTGTTTCGTTTTCCGGTAAAGCACTAACGTTTGTTTATCAGGAGCTATGCAGTGTATACCGGTAAACATCGTAGCGCGGCACCTTATGACTGGCGCGCAAATCCCGATAAGTCTCATCGCGCCTTAAGGATGCAGAATGACGTTCTGCTGCATTCTCAGGCTTTCGACGCTTTCGACCTGGGATAAGGCGGAAGGTCCTTCACTGGCCTATAATATGCCATCCTTCATCGGCAAGTGATGACATTCCAATGAGCCTACGCGCAATTTCGTCCGATCAACCACTAGCTTCAATCTCAGATTTGTGAGGACATATGAAAACACTCATAGGTCTGCTCGCATTGTTATCTTTTGTTTCGACGTCATTCGCGGCGCATTCCTTCCATGTAGAGGATCTGCAAAAGCTCTCACGCATTAGCGGACCGAAGGTGTCACCCGATGGGAAATGGGTTGCGTTCACGGTGGCACGCAGCGATGTTGAAAAGAACAAATCCGCGACGAATGTCTGGATGGTCGCTATGGACGGCGGTGAACCGCGGCAGTTGACCTTTGCGGATCAGGATTCAACGGCAATCTCCACTGGTCGCCGGACGGGCGCTCCCTGTATTTTCTCAGTTCCCGGATCGACAATAAGCAGCAGATTTTTCGGCTGCCCATTGCCGGAGGTGAGGCCAAGCAAATCACGAACGTTCCTACCGGCGTCGCGGGTTACGTGTTATCTCCCGACGGCAAAACAATCGCCATTACGGCAAACGTGTTTCCTTCTTGTAGCGATATGGCGTGCAACGAGAAAATGACTAAAGAGCGCGGCGAGAATCCGGTGAAGCTCCGTGTGATCACGGACATGCCGTTCCGGAGATGGGACACTTGGGTCGATGGCAAACGGAACCACATTTTCGTTATGCCGGCTGATGGCGGCGCGGCAACCGACATCACACCGGGCGATGTCGATTCGCCTATCTGGACGGAAGAGGGCAGCGAGGAAGTGGCCTTTTCTCCCGACAGCCGCGAGATTTGCTTTTCCCGCTATGTCGAAAACGAGGCGCTAACCGGGAACAGCGACTTATTCGTGATGCCAGCAGATGGCGGCACGCCCAAGCCGACACCGATCGCACGCCGCTGTATTCGCCGGATGGGCGCTATATCGCCTACAGTGCGACGCTGCGGCCGATGCAGGAGTCGGATCTGGTGCGGCTCTTCCTGTATGACCGTAAGACGAGAGAGCACAAGAACATTTTCGAGGCCGCCGATCGATCCGTCGATTCATACGAATGGGCGCCGGATAGTAGGAGTCTTTACGTCACCTTCGAAGATAAGGGGCAGGAGCCTCTCGCGCGCCTCGATATAGCCACTATGAAACTGACCCCTTTGGTCATGTCGGGTACTTCCGCCGACGTTGATGTATCACGAGATGGCGCGTTCCTCGTCTTTTCCAAGATGGACCTCTCCCATGCGGCAAATTTGTTCCGGCTCAATCTTTCGTCGGCCGCCGGCACGGCGATACAACTGACGCAGATGAATTTGGACGTTCTAAAGGAGATCGAATTCGGAGAAGTATCCAGCTTCGAGTTCCGTGGCTGGAACAGTGAGACCGTGCAAGCGTGGCAGATAAAACCTCCGCAGTTCGATGCGAACAAGAAATATCCGTTACTGCTTCTGATGCATGGAGGACCGGAAAACGCCTTTGACAATCTCTTCCATTATCGCTGGAACGCACAGTTATTTGCGGCGGCCGGATATGTGGTGATTGAACCCAGTTTTCATGGCTCATCGGGATTCGGCCTGAAGTTCATGGATTCCATTAAGGGGCAGTGGGGCGGCGCACCGTACGAAGACGACATGATAGCGGTCGATACAGCACTTGAGTGGCCCTATATCGATGCTACGCGCATTGCGGCTGCAGGTGGGAGTTATGGCGGTTATATGGCTAATTGGATCGAGGGACACACGGACCGCTTTCGTGCCATCGTCTCCCATGATGGTCTGTTTGATCTCACAACCATGCTCTATTCGACAGATTTTGTTGGGGGGGGACAATGCAGGAGTTCAAAGGCACGGCATGGGAAAATCCGCAAGCTTTGATCGACCAGGCGCCAGTCACATACGCCAGGAACTTCAAAACCCCAATGTTAATTATTCACGGTGGCAACGACTATCGCGTCGATCAGAGTCAGGGTTTTGCGATGTTTCAAGTGCTTCAGGCGAAGCATGTCCCGTCAAAACTGCTGTACTTCGAAAACGAAAACCACTGGGTGCTTAAGCCCGCGGACAACATCGCGTGGTATCACACTGTTCTGGATTGGCTTGATCAGTGGATGAAGACCGACCGCACGGAGTATCAAAGACAGCTCCAGGCGGAGGAAGCGATCACTGCAAAGCATGAGTAATTTACCGCACCCCCAAGCTGAGTAACCGCGCACCCGGAAGGCAACAATTGTGACCGGGTAGTCAGATTCTGAATGACACCAAGGACGGTTCAGCGAGCGAGGAACGTTCAACTCTCTTAACTCCTGATAAGTCGCGATTTCGGAAAGGACGCACCCCCAAATCGCAGTTATCGGAAATCCCGTTCTCAGGAGTTGACTCCGATGGATCTTGTCCTCGACGGTAGCCGCTTTCGAGAAAAGATGTTTGATCGGCATAGGGGCGGCGGTCACCCGCCGACCCCTGCCACACCACCGTGCGTACGGGTCCGTACACGGCGGTTCGAGACGGTTACGCTGCACTCATCGACCAAAGTCGGAAGTCCGAGGGATTTGAAGTACGCATTAGAAAGCCCCACAGTGAGAGCCTTGGTTCGGGCGAGAGGCCAAGGGCCACGCCCGCTGCTGGCCGTGTTGCGGGCCAGACGCGGGGAAACCCCGAGCTTTAAAAGAGCCGCCCGGCGACGGCGCGGTGTTTTCCACTGCCGCCACAGGGCCGCTCGTAGTCGCAATCGGACCCAGCGGGTGAGGTAAAGCAGTACCGTAGGTGTTTCGCAGAAACCGAAGTAGCTGCGCCAACCCCGCATGTACGGAGCTAGTTCCTCTATCGTCGTTTCTATGCTGACACCCTTGGCCCGACGCGTGATTTCACGGACTCGCCGCTTAAACCGATCCAGAGCCTTGGGCGCAATGACGCGCTTGACCTCTGGACCAGCCGTGAAGCTGAATCCAAGAAACTTTCGTTCCTGCGGTTGTGCCACCGCACTCTTCGCCTCATTCACCTTGAGCTTGAGCTTTTGCGTGATGAAGCGCGTAATGCTCTTCATCACCCGTTGACCCGCCCGCTCGCTGCGCACGTAGATATTACAGTCATCCGCGTAGCGAACGTAGCGATGGCCCCGGCGCTCCAACTCCTGGTCGAGTTCGTCGAGCACGAGGTTACTGAGCAGTGGCGAAAGTGGGCCCCCTTGCGGAGTCCCTTCCACGCTTGGACTGACTAACCCGTTCTCCATCACTCCGGCATTCAAGAACGCCCGAATGAGTTTTAACAGCCGCTTGTCCTCAACACGTTTCGCGATCCGCCCCATCAGTTTGTCGTGATTGACTCGATCGAAAAATTTTTCCAAGTCGAGATCGATCACCCAGCCGTAACCTTCCGCAAGGTACAGCTGTGCTTGGGTTACTGCTTGATGCGCGGATCGCCCCGGTCGAAAACCGTAGCTGTGATCGGAGAACGTGGGGTCCCACCGCCGCTGCAGAACCTGCATCACCGCTTGCTGCAGAAATCGATCCAGCGTAGTGGGGATACCAAGCTTGCGCATCCCTCCTCCGTCCGGCTTCTCGATTTCCACGCGCCTTACCGGCTGCGGTTTATAGGTCCCGTTCAGCAGTTGTTCCCGGATGGTGAGCCAGTGCTCCTTCAGGTAGCCACTGAGTTGGCCGACGGTCATCCCGTCGATCCCGGCGCTACCTTTGTTGCCCTTCACCCGCCGTAATGCCTCCAACAGATTTCCTCGCTCACATACTTCCTCCATAAGTCGGATGGCGTTAGCTGGGCTTTCGGGTTCATGCATCGCCTGACGCGATTCGGTCTCTTCCCTTCCGGCTTGCCGGGCTTCACCCGTCTGCCCCGATGAGAAGTCCAATTTCTTTTGGATGTTCTGCCGCTTGTCGCGCTTGAGATCCATGTCCTACTCGCCTCTCCTCTCGTTCGGGTCTTCAATCACCGTTCCCGGCTCGACCTATCTGTTGGCTCCACCTTTCGGTATTGGAGTGCCTCACTAGTTTTGCCGACGACGTGATCTACTACACCCTCTGCTGACTTCTGCCCTGCGGTCAGATTGCCTCTCGGCTCTCTCAGTCGCCGAAGCGACACAGGACAGATCTCCCGGGGTAATTCCAGCTGCTTTCTGTGCACAGTCGCCGAATCTACGCTTCGCGTCCTTGATGGATTATGGACTTCGCAGTAAGTCGCCCGCTCGTCCGACGCTCACGCCTTATATTCGGTTCTTGTCCATCGACTCGCACATTTGCTTGACGCTTCCTTCAGACCTCCCTTGCGGTGATAGCCCTTGCGTCATCGCTAACCCTTCACCTCCATCAGGTTGGGTAGAGGATTTGCACCTCCTAGCTGCTGAACATGCCCGGCACACGACTAAACCGCTACGCGGTAGTTGGTGGTGCGACAGTCGTGTCGGCTTAACCGGTCACCCTCGGTGCTGTTTCCGTTGAACACCTCATTTCCACCCGCAGGCCTCTTTGCGAAAGCATGGAGCAGCTGCTCTCAGCAGCAAATTCCACTTCGCAAAGGAGCTGTCGATGACCTCTCTACGTCGGCGGATGATCGAAGACATGCAAATCCGCAATTTAGCTGTGAACACCCAACAGTCTTACATCCAACAGGTCTCACGATTCGCACAGTACTTCCAGAAGTCACCTGAACTATTGGGGCCTGAGCAGATCCGGGCCTACCAGGTCTACTTGACGAATGAAAAGAAACTTTCGACAGGTTCGATCATCGTCGCCATCTCAGCGCTTCGCTTCCTCTACCGAGTCACCCTCAAGAAAAACTGGTCCTTTGACGATCTCATCCCGGCTCCCAAGGTGCCTAAAAAACTGCCCATCATCCTCAGCCCCGAGGAAGTCGTTGAGTTTCTTGACTGCGTCAGGAGCAGGAAACATCGCGCCATCTTAACTACCTGCTATGCCGCAGGCCTGCGCATCTCCGAAGCCGTCGCGCTCACACCTCCCGCGATTGACAGCAAGCGCATGGTCATCCGTGTCGAGCAGGGCAAAGGAAAATCAGATCGCTATGTGATGCTCTCGCCCAAAGTGCTCGAGATCCTGCGAGCCTGGTGGCGAGTCGAAAAGCCCAAGGATTGGCTCTTCCCAGGAGACTTCCCGGGCCAGCACATCACCAGATCTGCGGTTGAGCAGGAGTGCCAGAAGGCCCGCCGTATTTGCAAGATCCCTAAACCGATCACGCCGCATTCGCTTCGGCACGCTTTTGCCGTGCACTTGCTCGAACAAGGCACCGACGTTCGTAAGATTCAGCTGCTGCTCGGCCATCGCTCCCTGGCTACAACGGCCGCCTATCTCCGCATTGCGACCAACAAAGTCTGCTCGACATCGAGTCCGCTGGATTTGCTGCCTCGTCCTGTCTCGATGGAGGTTAAGCCCAAACCACCCCAACACTTCTAACCGCCGGGCGCGATGGATCGCCCGAAGCTGGAAGTGGCGGACATCTTCCGCCGCTACGGCGAAGCCTACCGTCAACGGCATGATGGGTCGCTCTCGACGGCCCAGCGACGCGTCATGACTGCGATCGAGGTGTGTCGCACCGCCGCTCTCGGCGGTCATCTGGAGCGCTGCGATTGCTGCAGCTACGAGCGGCCTTGCTACAGCAGCTGCCGGGATCGCCACTGCCCGAAGTGCCAATCCCTCGCGCGTGCCGAGTGGGTCGAGAAGCGAATGGCCGAAGTCCTCCCCACGCACTATTTCCATGTGGTCTTCTCCGTCCCCGAACAGATCGCTTCCATCGCTTACCAGAACAAAAAGGTCGTCTACGACATTCTGTTTCGAGCCGTGGCCGAGACCTTGTCCACCATCGCTGCCGATCCCCAACATCTGGGAGCTGAAATCGGCTTCTTTGCCGTACTCCACACCTGGGGACAGACCTTGGTCCACCATCCCCATCTCCACTGTGTCGTTCCGGGCGGCGGAATCTCCCTCGATGGCACCCGGTGGATTTCCTGCCGCCCGCACTTCTTCCTGCCCGTGCGGGTACTCTCCCGCCCCGTGGCGTCAAAAATCGGTTGGATGGTCATAAATTTGCGAAATTGCCCCATAAAACAACAGTTTTCGTGAGAACTGCCTGCCGCTCGAGTCCTCATTGTTTCAGCTGTCTCCGTGCTCTCCCAATCTGCTTGCCTCGCTCGCTTTGACGTTGCCGC
>Ga0209577_10001384_pt1 | contig 24070 bp, 19 predicted proteins | sample GraSoiAngelo_109_FD_185874 | JGI IMG/M metagenome (GOLD analysis project Ga0209577, IMG submission 185874) | Grasslands soil microbial communities from the Angelo Coastal Reserve, California, USA - 14_0903_12_20cm (SPAdes) (version 2) | ecosystem: Environmental > Terrestrial > Soil > Grasslands...
GGATCTGGCGCTCGCGCGCCGTAAGCGGGTCCTCGGGCTCATTGCTCTGATGCAGGTACGCGTCGACCAGCGACGCGGCCACGCTGGGGCTGACATAGGTCGCGCCGCGCCTGACCTCCTGGATCGCGCGGACGAGGTCGTCGGCCACCTGCGTCTTCAGCACGTAGCCCTTGGCGCCTGCCTCCAGCGCCTGCAGGACGTAGGGCCGATCGGTGTACATCGTCAGGAGAATGGCCCTGGTGTCGGGCGACACGCGATGGATCTCGCGTATTGCATCGAGGCCGTTCAACAAAGGCATCGCCAGGTCGAGCACCCCGATGCTGGGCTGGAGGCTCTTCGCGAGCTTGCAAGCCTCGTGTCCGTCGGAGGCCTCGCCGACCACCTCGTGCCCGGACTTCTCCAGCAGCGCGCGCAGGCCCTGGCGCACGATCTGGTGGTCATCGGCAAGCAATACCCGGGAGCGCATTTCACCTCCTCAGAGGGATTTCGGCCTGCAGGCTCGTGCCGCCGCCGGGCTGCGAGGCGATGTGCACTGAACCGCCGAGCGCGCCGAGGCGCTCGCGAATGCCGACCAATCCGAGCCCTGTGCCGCCCTCGAGTCTGTTCGCGGCGACACCGACGCCATCATCGCGCACGGTACACGAGACGCGCTCGGTGGTGTGGCGGACCTCGATGTTCGCCGTGCTCGCGCGGGCGTGCTTGATCACGTTGTTGAGCGCTTCCTGCGCGATCCGATAGAGTGTGATCTCCACGGCCGGCGCCAGGCGAGCGTCGAGCTTGCCGCTCACCGCGATGGCCACCCCGGCACGCCGGCCCACGTTCTCGGCAAGAAACTGCAGCGCAGGCACGAGCCCGAGCCGATCGAGCACTACCGGCCGCAGCTCGTGGGAGAAGTTGCGCAGCTCCGTTTCGATCTTGTCCAGGAGCCACTTCACCTCGTTGAGACGCTCGCGGTGACGTAGCGGCAGTTCGTCGGCGATGTCGGCGAGCGCGATGTGCACCGAGGCGAGCAGTTGTCCGGCCTCGTCGTGCAGCGCGTGGGCGATCTTCTTTGCCTCGTTTTCCATCGTCTCGTTCAAGTCCCGCCACACGCGCGCGCCGCGGATCGCCTCCTGCTGCTCTCGGATGACGCGCTCTCGCTGCTGCACGAAACCGACGGCTACGGTGATGGCGATCCGGTTTGCCGCCGGCTCGTAAGCGTCCAGGATCCGGTTGAGCAGGTTGAAGTCCGATTGATACCTGGCGAAGAACGAGCGCGCGAGCAAGTCGCGCAACAGCAGCACAACGCCCACCACCTCGTCGGTCTGGACCCCGCGCGGGATGATGCGCTCGGAGAGGTTGCGCGCATAGCCTTGCAACGCCTCGAACGTTCCCGTCTCCAGCGCATCCACGTAGTTGTCGTACACAGAGGTCACCTCGGCGAAGATCTCCTCGTAGGTCATCATGTTCAGCAGTCTCGCCATGATGATCCGGCGGGCCCACTCTTTGCGCAGCTCGGTGCGGTGCTGGCGCAGGTGGGCGACCAGCCCGTGCAGCAGCACAGCGCTCGGGTCGGCGCCCGTCTCGAGCGAATGCGGCGCTTTCGCGTGAACGTCTTTCATGGCCGCCTCCTCAGGGAACAGCGTGGACGCAACATTTTAAATCTGAACCCATAAGCAGGCGGACCCGGAAAAATGCCACGCCTGCGGCGCACCGCGTCACGAAAGCCCTGGTCCGCATCATCTCCATATTCCGACTGTCGGCTAGACTACCGTGGGAAAGACTCTCCTGCCTGCGCTACGGGTGTTTTCCTTACGTGAATTAGGTGAAATACCTGACTGCTGTGGCGGTAGGCCTGTGCGGGGTTGCCGACGGGGTGCTGCCGCTCCTCGATCGAGCCGAAGTTGATCGAGCGATTCGTCAAGTGCGGCGACCCGCATCACGGCTTCGCGTGCATCTATTGCGCCTGCGGGCACGACTGCCTGCTCGCCTACTCCTGCAGGGCGCGCTACCTCCGGCTGAGCTGTCACCAAGAGCGTGCCGGCGAGTGGCAGGGCAGGGAACCAGCAGGAGGACGCCGCATTGATCCCGTCGATTCGAGATTCGCGCTATGCCTCAGGAAATCGTGAGACTCACCGCCGCGCTGGAAGGCGGGGCCGCCGGATCGTTCACTGCGAACGCGTCCAGGGTCAGGGTGTACAAGCCCCTCGGAAATAAGGCGCTCACACGGAAGTCGAACGTGAGTCGCAGCTTCTGCTCCGGTAGCAGGAGGACCGGTATCGAGAGATTGATCTTATCGGCGGACGGGATTTGCAGGACGATGCGCAGCCGTACTTCTTCGACTCCGGGTTTGAGCGTCTTAGCGCTTATTGTTCTTGATGGAAACTGCGGTATCCACAACGTCCCCGAGCGCAGCGATATCCGGATTCGCGGTTGCGCGAGAAGCCGATGACGCGGTCACCGTGAGGTCGGGATTTTCGATGCCCGTGTCCGACGTGGCGAGCGCCGGCGAAGGGCCGCCGAGCGTCAACGCCGTGGTGGCCGCGAGCATGACGACGAACTGCTTCACTGTAGCTCTCCCTTGCAGTTGGTGAGGGATTGCCCGGTGCCGCGGCGGGCGGAGGGTTTCCCGTTACCGCTCCACCAGACAGCCGATCGCGCCGTGGCCGATCGTGCAAATGCGCTGCCAGCGAATTCCGTGCCACGCCTGCGTGGCGGCACGAATTCAGCGCCGAAGTTGCGGCGCAGTGGGCAAATAGCGCGCAAAACGTCGCCAGATCGCGACGCCCTTGAGAAGCGGATTTGTTAATCGGCTGATTCCGTGGACAGTTCGTGCGTCGCCGGCCGGCAACTCTTCCTTGCGGACTATCCATCTGCAGACTCGTTGGCTACGTACCGCCGCGACAGCAGTGCCGGAGCCCGTCGGCAGCGAGCACGTGCACGAGGCAGGCTCGCCGGCTACAAGTGCCCGAAGCGCAGCGGGCCGATGCGGGTGATCGCGCTGAGCTGCCACCCGCTTCCCGACATCGCGCAGCGGCGGCGCGAGGCCCGCGGCTCGCCCGCTGCCGATCCTCGCGCCCTGGCGGCTGTCGTTGCGCCGGGCCTCCAGGCCCGCCGCCCGAGGCAACGGCGTTGCAAATCGCGCGACGCTGCGCGCACAATCCCCTGCGCATGGTCCAGGGCTCCTGACCAGACTGCGCTGTGCACCGGCAGCTGGCCGAACACGGCGAACGAGCTGAACTGATTTATCTATCTGTAGGGCGCCACGCTCGCGCACCGCGATGCGACGCGCCGGGCGAGGGATCTGCAGCCTGATGGTGACTTGATGTCCGACGCGGGCGCCTTATGTGGGTGGCGGCGAAGCGGCGCAGCTTGAGCGCGCGCACATCGGCGTGGACATGGACGATCGCGCACCGGCGTGCCGTCAAGCGCGCGAAGGCGGGCGAGCCCGCGCTCATCGATACCATCACGCAGGAGCGATGAGGCTCGCTGCGCTGCTGCTGGTTGCCGTGCTGTGCGGCAGCGCATGCGCGCAGCCAGTGGTTAACGTGTACTCGTCGATGGCGGAGAAGGATCTGCGCCGCCTGGCTGCCGAGTTCGAGCGCCGCCATGGCATCAAGGTCAATCTCTGGCGCTCGGGGAAGAGTCGTATCCTGCAGCGCGTGCTGTCCGAAGCGCGCGCCGGCAGGCACGAAGTCGACGTGATCCACGATCCGGCGCCGGAAATGGAGGCGCTGCACCGGGAGAAGCTGCTGCGGCCGATGAAGTCGCCGCGCTTTGCCGAGCTGATTCCGCAAGCCGTGGCCGCGCATCGCGAATGGGCGGGGCCGCGCCTGTACATCTTCGTGCAGGCCTACAACACGCGGCTAGTCGACAAAGCCGAACTGCCAAAAACGTACGTCGACCTGCTGCATCCGCGCTGGAAGGGCCGCATCGCGATCGAGGGCAAGGAGCAGGAATGGTTCTACACGCTGGTGCAGGCGATGGGTGAAGCGCAGGGGCTCAAGTTCTTCCGCGCACTCGCGGCCCAAGGACTGCAGGTGCGAATGGGCAACGCATTGCTCACCAACCTCGTTGTCGCCGGGGAGGCGCCCTTCGCTCTTAATCTGTACAGCTATTTGCCTGAGCAGCAGCGCCGCGCGGGTGCACCGGTCAACTGGATCGCGCTCGCGCCGACGATCGCCGCCACCGACGCCGTAGGAGTGGCGGCACGCGCGCCGCATCCGCAAGCCGCTGCGCTCTTCTACGACTTCATGCTCGGCGATGGCCAGTCGCTGATGGCGGAGATGGGCCACGTCATCTCCCACCGGCGCATCGCGCCGCAGCTCGAGCGCTACCAGCTGAAGTTCATCGATCCCGCCGCCGTGATCCAGGATTACGATGGCTGGACGAAGATCTTCGAAGACACGATTTACAATCGGCAATGACCAGCGCGCAGGAAAACGAGTTTCTGACCCGTACTGGCGCTGGTACGCCGATGGGCGAGCTTTTCCGGCGCTACTGGCTGCCCGTGCTGCTCGCCGCCGGGCTGCCCGAGCCCGATTGCGCGCCGGTGCGCGTAAAGCTGCTCGGCGAGCGCCTCATCGCCTTGCGCGATACCGGGAAACGGCTGGGACTGCTCGATGAGTTCTGCGCGCATTGCGGCGCGTCGCTCTGGTTCGGGCGCAATGAGGAAGGGGGGCTACGCTGCGCCTACCACGGTTGGAAATACGACATTACCGGCCAGTGCGTAGAGATCCCCTCGGAGCCGGATAACCCGCGTCTTTGCCAGCGCATGAAGCTGAAGAGCTATCGGCTTATCGAGCGCGGCAGCGTGCTCTGGGCGTACACGGGGAACCGCTCACCAAGGCTGCAACTGCAAGAAGTGGTCAGAGGATGATCCGGGACCGACGCGCAGTCCCCTCGGCTGTGCACAATGCACCGACGGGAAAGGGGCTCGTCGGATTACCATAGCGGCCTCGCGCGTTGAGCTGCGCACCCAGCTTGGGGTAGGAAACCATGGCAACGCTGTTACTCGATCACGCACTCATCGAGGAGATCAGGCGCATTGAGCGCGCCACCGGACGTGATGTGCTTTCCGGGTTCGTGCGTGAGCTGGAAGGTAATCTGGCGGGCTTCGGCGCGGCATTCTCCGATTACATCGCTCGCGGCGATGCCACCGGCGCCGTGCGCGCCGCTCATACGCTGAAGGGCACATGCCACCAGCTCGGCGCCCAGGCGCTCGGCGATGTGTTCGGCGATATCGAGCGCAGCGCCAAGGCCGGAGACTATGCCGAAGCGAAGCGCAAGTTCGATGGCAGCGCCGGTCTGATCGCGCAGTCTCTGGAGGCGCTAAAGCGCGCGTAGGCGCGCCGCCCGGCGTCCCAGCAGCCGGTTTGGGCGGCGATTCAGGCGGCCCAAAGTGGACAGGCCGAGGCGGTTGCGGTCGCAGATTGCGCTATCGCGCACTGCCCGATCTGGTCGCCCGCCTCGGCGCGCCCGAGCCTTTGATCTGCGTGCGGTGCATGACGCGGCGCGCCTTGGGGTCGAATGCGTCGCGGCGATGCATGGTCGTGCGGTTGTCCCAGAGCACCAAATCACCCAGCGCCCATCGGTGCCGGTAGAGTGCGGTCTCCACGTAGCGCCAGAGCTCGTCCAGCAGGTGCTCCGATTCAGCCGGCTCGAGTCCCATGACGTAAGCGTTGCGCCGGCGGCCGAGATAGAGCGCGGGCTCGCCCGACACGGGATGCACGATGACCACCGGATGCGCTGTACCTGCGGAGGTGCGAGGGTCGTTCGAAGACTTCAGTCCCTTGCGCAGGAAGCCACCCGAATCGTACGTCCCGTCGTGCTTGATCTCCAGGGTCCGGATCCGCTCGACCAGTGTCTTGGGCATCTTGGCGAGCGCCGCTTTCATGCTGCTGAACCAGGTGTCGCCGCCTTGGGCCGGAATTTCCAGCGAATACAGCATTGACGCGTCCGGCGGCTGCGCCACATAGCTCATGTCAGTGTGCCAAGCGGCTTCGCCATCGCCGAGCGCCCCGATCGGCTCGCCCTGCTTGTCTAGCACGTTCGAGACGATATAGACCTCGGGATAGCCCGGGGGAGACTTGCGCCCCGCGCCCTGGTTCGGGGGCGAGTCGAGCGCGCCGAAATGTCTGGAGAACGACAACAGATCGTCGTCCGTCAATTGCTGGTTCCGGAACAGCAGCACATCGTGCCGGTACCAGGCCTTCTTGATGTCGTCGATCTCCATGCGGGTGGCGTGGGCGAGATCGATACCCTGGACTTCGGCGCCAAAGACTCCAAGGCGACGGACTTTGAGGTCGTGTACAACTTCTGACATGCGCCTCTCCTGCCTGCCGGTATGACATTGGAATTCGCGATAATATACAGGTATATACTGACTTCAATTGCAAAGCAACGTAAACTTGATAAATGCCGCTTAGCCTGGAAGCGGCGTCTTGACTCAAGGGGTCGGCAGTGGCTGACATGTTCCTGGTTTTATGCATACTGATGAGCGCGTATTTCATACGCGGGATTACCGGCTTCGGCTCCGCCCTGATCGCGGTGCCGCTGCTGGCGCTCTCTCAGCCGCTTCGGTTTGCGGTTCCGCTCGTCCTCGCGCTCGACTTCACGGCCTCGCTGATTCTGGGCGGCACCAACGCGAAGAAGGCGGATTGGGCTGAGGTCAAGCTATTGCTGCCCTTCGGAATGCTAGGCGCCTGTGCCGGCGCCTACGGCCTGCTGACGCTCCCCACCACCCCGGTGTTGCTGACGCTGGGCGCCTTCACGATGTTCTTCGGGTTTCGCAACATCTACGGCCTGCACTCCGCGGGGCGGTTGTCGCGTGCGTGGGCCATCCCCGCGGGACTGGCTGGCGGGGGCGCCGGCGCGCTGTTCGGCGCTGGCTCACCCCCCTACATCATGTACCTGACGCGCCGCCTGCTGGACAAAGGAGCAGTGCGCGCCACTTTTTCGTGGTTGATCGCCATCGACGGCGGATTCCGGCTCGGATTGTTCCTGTTCGCCGGCCTGCTGTTCGATCCGAAGCTTCAGATCGGGTACGCGCTGGGCCTCGTTCCCATGGCCATCGGTCTATACGGCGGCAACAAGGTGCATCTGGATATGACTAGCGCAGGCATGTTGAAGGTGGTGGGCGCGCTGCTCGTGCTCAGCGGCGCGATGTTGTTCTTGAAAGTGGCGATTTGAGGCGTCTTGCATGCAGGCTGGGAGCCGCTGCAATCGTTCAAAAATCGGCTCCAAGGGAGATAGACATGATGCGAAGAGCAGTTACGCGTACCGCGACGATCCTGGCCGCGGTGCTCGCCATGGCCTCGCCGGGCGTCGCTGCAGAGCGAGCGTACGCCTTCTACGTCCTGAATCAGCGCAGCATCGCGTTGACCGCGCAGTACTGGAACCCGATCCTCACTCATGTGGGCAGGGAAAGCGGCGTGCCGCTGGAGTTGAAACTGGCCAGGACGGCCAAAGAAGGCAACGCAATGGCCGAAATGGGCAAGTACGACTTTCTCTACACCAACCACTTCTTCACCCCGGAACGCGATCGCCTCGGCTACAAGGTCATCGCGCGCCCCGCCGGCCCCGGAATCAGGTCGCAAATCGTGGTGCCGGAGGATTCGCCGATTCAAACGCTGCGGGACCTGAACGGCAAGGAAGTCGCCTTCGTCACGCCGGACGGATTTACCGGTTACTGGCTGCCGATGGACGCGCTCCTGAGAGCCAAGGTGAACATTAAAGTCGTGTTCACCGGCAACCAGGAAGCCTCGTCCGCCCAGTTGAAGGTCAACAAGGTCGCGGCCGCTGGAGTCAACAGTTCGGTCATGGCGCGCTACGGTCGCCGCGAATCGTTCGAGTACCGCGTGCTCTGGACCTCGGATATCTACCAGGATCTGTGCATCATGGCCAATCCCAAGGTGCCCGCGGACAAGGTGGCGGCGGTCAAGGCCGCCTTGATCAACATGGTCAATGACCCGGCAGGCCGCAAGATACTCGAGGCGGGTGCCGATCTGCTGAAGAGCAACACCGAACTGGGTTTCGTCGCGGCCGGAAACCGCGACTACGACAACTACCGCAAGTTCTACAGGACCACGCAAGTCAAATACAAATAGTCCGCCGCGGAAAACACAGGGCAAGCGACCATGAAAAACATGAGCGTGTCTCGATTCTGGAAGAATTTGGGATTGATTTCGCGCCTCATGCTTGCCGTGGGGGTCGCGATCGTGGCCGGAGGCGGCTTGCAGACCGTCCTGCTCGTGGCGGAGGGTGCGGCCGAGCATTCCGCCCGGCTTCTGCGGGAGCAGCGGGAAACGCTCGCCTTCCTCGCGCCGCTGGTTGCCGATCAGGCGCTCGTCGGCGACTACGCGGCGATCAGCCAGCTGCTTAGAAACCAGGTCGAGAGAGGCGAGGTCGACAGGTTCGCGTGGACCGACAAGGACGGCAAGACGCTGATCGCGCAAGACGTGCCCGATCGGCTCGACGCACCGGCCTGGTTCGCGCGCCTTGCCGTCATTGAGCACGAGGAACAAACGGTCGACGTCACGGCGGGCGGCGTGGGATACGGAAAGCTCAGTGCCTGGATGACATCGGTTAGGGCCCACAACCGGCTTTGGCTGCAGTTCGTCAAGCAGTTGCAGATCGTGGGCGTGACGCTGTTCCTGATGCTGCAATTCATCTGGCTGATATTCCGCGGCAATCTCGGAACTCTGCGCATGCTTGCCGAAGGCGCGAACCGTTTCAGTCAAGGCGACCATGCGGTGCGCATCGATCCCGAAGGCGCACCCGAAGTGGGCCTGGCCGCCGAAGCGTTCAACAACATGGCGAACAACATCGAAGGCCTGATTGTCTCGCTCGGGAAAAGCGAATCGAAGAACAAGCTCCTGGCGACCATCGTCGAGCAGTCGAGCGAAGCGATCTGGACCAAGGATCTGGCCGGCATCACTACCAGCTGGAATTCCGGAGCCGCCGCCATGTTCGGTTACTCCCCGGCCGAGGCCCTGGGGCACGCGCTAAACGTGGACGCGTCGACGCCCGAGGAGGAGGAAGCGCGCATGCAGCGGCTGGTGGCGGGAGCGAAATTCTCCTATGAAGCCAGAGCCATGACCCGGTCGGGCACGGCAATTGATATTCAGGTCGCCGTCGCGCCTTTGCTCGACGATGCCAACCAATGCATCGGCAGTATCGCCGTAGCGCGCGATGTCACGCAGCAAAAGCGCAGCGAGGAAGCGCTTCGCCTGGCGCGCGAAGCGGCGGAAGCGGCAAGCCAGGCGAAGAGTTCGTTTCTCGCCAGGATGAGCCACGAGATCCGCACGCCGATGAACGGCGTTCTGGGCATGACGGAGCTGTTGCTGGAAACGGGGCTCACGAGCACTCAGCGCAAGTACGCCGACACCGTGCAGCGCTCGGGCCAGAACCTGCTCGGCATCATCAACGATCTTCTCGACTTCTCCAAGATCGAGGCTGGAAAGCTCGAACTCGAAAACGTCGACATGGATCTGCGCCGGACGATCGAAGACATTGTGGATCTCCTTGCCGAGCGCGCGCATGCCAAGGGACTGGAGCTTGCCTGCAGCATTCCCGAGAATCTGGTGACCCACGTCAGGGGAGACCCTCTGCGTCTGAGCCAGATACTGACCAATCTGGTGGGCAACGCGATCAAGTTCACCGAGCGAGGCTCAGTCGTGATCCGCCTGGCGAGCGTCGGGGAGAGCGCGCAGGATGTCACGATGCGCTTCGAGGTGAGCGACACCGGTGTCGGCATCAGCCCGGACGCGCAATCCCGGATATTCGAGGAGTTTGCCCAGGCCGACGGCTCAACGACCCGTAAGCACGGCGGCTCAGGCCTCGGCCTCGCGATCTGCAAGCAGCTCGTGGAAATGATGGGAGGGAGCATTCACGTCGAATCCGCGCTCGGCACCGGTTCCACGTTCTGGTTTGCCGCCGGCTTCGAAAAGCAGGAAACGCCGTCGCATGGACACTCGCGTTCGGCGCCGATAGGGTTGCTTACCGGCGTGCGGGCGCTCATCGTCGAATCGAGCGCCATCCAACGCGGCGTCCTCCACGCGCAGATGAGCAACTGGGAAATGACCATTCAGGGTGCCGAAACGCCGAAGCAGGCGATCGATCTGCTTGCTCAGGCGGCGGGACTGGGCGCGCCGTACGATATCGCGGTCATCGACCTGGGGCTGCCCACGGATGCGCTCGAGCTCGTGCGCGCGATCAGGGCCCGCGCTGACATCCCCAAGGTGCGGCTAATCATGCTGGCCCGCCGCCAGCTGGATATGAACAACGCAGACGACGCGGGCTTCGACGCCTGCCTCGTCAAGCCGGTGCGTCAGACGGTGCTGTACGAATGTCTGGTCAACATCATGGGCGGCCGGCCGCAAGAGACTAGCGCGGAGCCGGCCGCGCGCGAGCCGGCGAGCACTCCGGGCGCGATTCGCGGCAGTATTTTGCTGGTGGAGGACAATCTCATCAACCAGCAAGTTGCGCTTGGCATACTGCAGATCCAGGGCTACAGCGTAACGGTCGTCGACAATGGCAGGCAAGCGCTGGATGCCCACGCGCAAGGCGCCTTCGATGTGATTCTGATGGACTGCCACATGCCCGAGATGGACGGATTCGCGGCCACGAGCGCAATCCGCGCACGAGAGCGTTCGTCGATCGGCAGGCGCGTGCCTATCATTGCATTGACTGCCAATGCGATGGCGCGGGACCGTGAAGAATGTCTGAACGCCGGCATGGACGACCATTTGAGCAAGCCTTTCAGCATGCAGACGATGCAGGACATGCTCGATCGCTGGATGCCCCAGGCGGCGTCGACGCAGTCCGAGGCCGCCGAGCTCGCAGCGCGGGCGACCGCCAAAGCTGCCGAAGTTCCTGATCGGCAGGCGCTCGATCAGTTGGGCAAGGTGCTGACGCATGGCAAGCGCTAACTGCTCGCCCGCGTGATCAATCCTTCTCTGGTCGAGTCGCCGAAGCTCATACAAAAACTGAAGCAGCCAGCCGATGATGCGGCGCAGATCGCACGCTCCGCGCATTCGCTCAAAGCGTTCAGCGCCGACGTCGGCGCGAGGCTGCCGAGCCGGTATTGCGAGGACATCGAGACGTCGGCGCGCTGCGCTGACACCGAAGAAGCCCGCAAGATCTCGCGAAAATCGAGACGGAACCTGGCCGTATTCAAACCGCGCTGACTGCGGAATTCGAACTGCTGGCCGTCAGCAGGCGTAGAAGGAGGCCGCGATGAGCAAGGCGATCCTTCTCGCGCCTGCGCTTGCTCGCCATCGCTCCGGTGTGGGCGCAGGACCGGCCCGCTAAGCCGGTGCGCTTCGTCGTACCGTACCCGCCGGGCGGAGGGACGGATGTCATCGCGCGCATCGTGCAGAACCTCCCGTCGGAGGCGCTCGGACAGCCGATCGTCATCGAGAACTGCGGCGCGCTAGTTTACGACTGCAATCTTGAGCTTTGTCCAACGATTGCGGTGCTCGCGAGGTTGAGCGCCGCTCGCATGACGGTCGCTAGGAGCGATCCGCTACTTAGCCCTCGGTCAGCTCGCGCACCGCGGCGATCAGGTCTTCGAACTTGAACGGCTTGTTGAACGTCTTCACCGCGCCGACCTGGCGCGCGACCTCGAACACGTCGAGATTCATCAGCGGGTCGCGGCCGCTCATGGCGATGATCTTCGCTTCGGGAAATTCCCTTCGCAGGTCGTGGATCGTCTCGATGCCTTCCATTTCCGGCATGAAGATGTCGGTGACGATCACGTCGGCCGGCCGGGCGCGCTGCAGCGCCAGCCCCTGAACGCCGTTGGGAGCGCCTTCGACTTCGATGCCGTAGCTCTGAAACCACTGCAGCGCAAGGTTCCTGAAGTCTTCGTTATCCTCGATGACAAGAACGCGCATCATGTCCTCAGTCGAGCGTGAAGCTGTCCCACGCGACGCTGTCCCAGGCAATGCTGTCCCAGGCGATGCTGTCCCAGGCGACACTGTCCCAGGCGATACTGTCCCAGGCAATGCTGTCCCAGGCGACGCTGTCCCAGTCGAAGTTATCCCAGGCGATGCTATTCCAGTCCAGGGTCTCCCAGGTGAGCAGTCGCCAGTGAATGCCGCAGCGCCTCGGCTCCTTCCAGTTGAGCGGCGAACCATACAGGACCGGGTACAGCGCGCGGGCGAGGCCGTCAGCGGGCCGCAGCGCGTGATTGGCGCAGGCCAAGGGCTCCACAGATTGGGTTGCGCTCAGCACGAACCCGCCCGGCACTGGCGCGGTACTGGGCGCCGCCGCAGGCGCCGCGTTCACGGCGGCGTACGCGTTGAGTAGTCCGCTGCCACCCGCACTTGGAGCGGGGAGAATTTGACCGCTGTCCTGCCCGTACCGCTGCGTGGTTCCGACAAGGATCGCCTTGACCTGATCCGGGGTGAGCCTCGGCTGGCGCTCCAGGAGGAGCGCGGCGGCGCCCGACACGACGGCGGTCGCCATCGACGTTCCGGTGAGGCGGAAGTACGTCGATCCGTTCTGCGCCACCACGATGCGCTCGGGGAACAGCGTATCCAGGGAGCTCCCCGGCACGCGCAGGGAGACAAGGCGCCGCCCTGGTGCGACCAGATCGGGCTTGGCATTCGAGTCGGCGCTGCCCCAGGCGGAGAACCAGGCGAGCAGGTCGTCGCTTCGGCTGAGGGTTCCGCGATCGTCCGTCGCGCCAACGGTGATGACGTACGGGTCGATGCCTGGCGTTTCGACGGTGCCGCCTTGCGGTCCGCCGTTCCCCGACGCGGCCACGACGACGAGACCGCGGCGCCAGGCGATTTCCACGGCCGCCGACATCGGGTCGAGGCGGTAGGGAAGGAGGGCACGCGCGCCAAAGGAGAGATTGATGACGCGGATGTTGTAGTCGTGGCGGTGCGCGAGAACCCACTCGATCCCACGCACCACGGAGGAGATCCGACCGCTCCCGGTGTTGCCGAGCACCCGGACATCGACAACGTTGGCTTGCGGAGCGATGCCGATAATCTCGCCGCCGGAACGGCTGCCGTTCCCGGCGATGATCCCCGCGATATGCGTCCCGTGCCCCCCGGGGTCGCTCGTGAGGCGCTCATCAGCGAAGTTGACCGAGGCGAGGATGCGGTTCGCAGGTTGGACGAGGTCCGCATCCGCCGCGACGCCGGAATCGAGGACCGCGACCGTCACGCCTGTCCCGTGTATCCCCTGCTGCCAGACCTGGTCGGCGTTCACCACGCGCGAGTAAGCCTCTGAGGGCTGACCCGGAGGGGCGGCCACCGGCCGATCGGCGCTGCGCCGCGGGACAACCGTCGCGTCGTGATGGATGAACGCCACGCTGGGCGTGAGGCTGATCGCGTCGATGCCGGCGGCGTTCGCGAAGCCCGCGGCCCCGTCGATGAGCGACAGCTCAGCGACCGGAACGCCGAAAGCACGCAGGAGACCGAGGGCCTCCATAGCGCGACCAACGTTCGGCGCGCCGACGAACGGGGGGAGCGGGTGCTCCATCTCCACGATCACCGGCAGCAGCGCCAGCGGATTGGCCTGCATCAGGTCGAGCAGCGCGGGGTCGATCTTGTTCACGTCGGCCACAGGCAGCGGAGGCACGATCACCGGAGGCGGCGGGGGCACGATTACCGGAGGCGGCGGGGGCACGATCACCGGAGGCGGCGGGAGCACAAGCGATTGCGCGTGCGCCGGAGGCGCCGCTGGCACAGGTGCAAGCGCGAGCACGACGAGCGCGCAGCTGATGCCGAGCAGCCGGCGGCGACTCATGCGCGCTCCGCCGCAGGGCGAGGGGCGCGCCGCTCCTCGCGCAGCGGCAGAATGAAGCAGAACGTGCTGCCTTGGCCGCGGCCGGGTGACTCCGCCCACATGCGGCCGCCGTGCGCCGCAACGATGCCGTTGCTGAAATACAGGCCGGGCCCTCCTCCCGTTGCGTTTCGTGCCGATTCCGCCCGATACCCCCGGTGGCCCACGCCATCGAGCTGATGGACCATTCGGACTATGGCGTGTGTCCTAAATCAAAATCCACTATTAGCCGCACATGGTGCCTTCGACGCGCGAAGCGGGTCAAGGGCTGGCTAATGGATGACCAGGGGTCGCTCGAGCGATCCGCTACTTAGCCCTCGGTCAGCTCGCGCACCGCGGCGATCAGGTCTTCGAACTTGAACGGCTTGTTGAACGTCTTCACCGCGCCGACCTGGCGCGCGACCTCGAACACGTCGAGATTCATCAGCGGGTCGCGGCCGCTCATGGCGATGATCTTCGCTTCGGGAAATTCCCTTCGCAGGTCGTGGATCGTCTCGATGCCTTCCATTTCCGGCATGAAGATGTCGGTGACGATCACGTCGGCCGGCCGGGCGCGCTGCAGCGCCAGCCCCTGAACGCCGTTGGGAGCGCCTTCGACTTCGATGCCGTAGCTCTGAAACCACTGCAGCGCAAGGTTCCTGAAGTCTTCGTTATCCTCGATGACAAGAACGCGCATCATGTCCTCAGTCGAGCGTGAAGCTGTCCCACGCGACGCTGTCCCAGGCAATGCTGTCCCAGGCGATGCTGTCCCAGGCGACACTGTCCCAGGCGATACTGTCCCAGGCAATGCTGTCCCAGGCGACGCTGTCCCAGTCGAAGTTATCCCAGGCGATGCTATTCCAGTCCAGGGTCTCCCAGGTGAGCAGTCGCCAGTGAATGCCGCAGCGCCTCGGCTCCTTCCAGTTGAGCGGCGAACCATACAGGACCGGGTACAGCGCGCGGGCGAGGCCGTCAGCGGGCCGCAGCGCGTGATTGGCGCAGGCCAAGGGCTCCACAGATTGGGTTGCGCTCAGCACGAACCCGCCCGGCACTGGCGCGGTACTGGGCGCCGCCGCAGGCGCCGCGTTCACGGCGGCGTACGCGTTGAGTAGTCCGCTGCCACCCGCACTTGGAGCGGGGAGAATTTGACCGCTGTCCTGCCCGTACCGCTGCGTGGTTCCGACAAGGATCGCCTTGACCTGATCCGGGGTGAGCCTCGGCTGGCGCTCCAGGAGGAGCGCGGCGGCGCCCGACACGACGGCGGTCGCCATCGACGTTCCGGTGAGGCGGAAGTACGTCGATCCGTTCTGCGCCACCACGATGCGCTCGGGGAACAGCGTATCCAGGGAGCTCCCCGGCACGCGCAGGGAGACAAGGCGCCGCCCTGGTGCGACCAGATCGGGCTTGGCATTCGAGTCGGCGCTGCCCCAGGCGGAGAACCAGGCGAGCAGGTCGTCGCTTCGGCTGAGGGTTCCGCGATCGTCCGTCGCGCCAACGGTGATGACGTACGGGTCGATGCCTGGCGTTTCGACGGTGCCGCCTTGCGGTCCGCCGTTCCCCGACGCGGCCACGACGACGAGACCGCGGCGCCAGGCGATTTCCACGGCCGCCGACATCGGGTCGAGGCGGTAGGGAAGGAGGGCACGCGCGCCAAAGGAGAGATTGATGACGCGGATGTTGTAGTCGTGGCGGTGCGCGAGAACCCACTCGATCCCACGCACCACGGAGGAGATCCGACCGCTCCCGGTGTTGCCGAGCACCCGGACATCGACAACGTTGGCTTGCGGAGCGATGCCGATAATCTCGCCGCCGGAACGGCTGCCGTTCCCGGCGATGATCCCCGCGATATGCGTCCCGTGCCCCCCGGGGTCGCTCGTGAGGCGCTCATCAGCGAAGTTGACCGAGGCGAGGATGCGGTTCGCAGGTTGGACGAGGTCCGCATCCGCCGCGACGCCGGAATCGAGGACCGCGACCGTCACGCCTGTCCCGTGTATCCCCTGCTGCCAGACCTGGTCGGCGTTCACCACGCGCGAGTAAGCCTCTGAGGGCTGACCCGGAGGGGCGGCCACCGGCCGATCGGCGCTGCGCCGCGGGACAACCGTCGCGTCGTGATGGATGAACGCCACGCTGGGCGTGAGGCTGATCGCGTCGATGCCGGCGGCGTTCGCGAAGCCCGCGGCCCCGTCGATGAGCGACAGCTCAGCGACCGGAACGCCGAAAGCACGCAGGAGACCGAGGGCCTCCATAGCGCGACCAACGTTCGGCGCGCCGACGAACGGGGGGAGCGGGTGCTCCATCTCCACGATCACCGGCAGCAGCGCCAGCGGATTGGCCTGCATCAGGTCGAGCAGCGCGGGGTCGATCTTGTTCACGTCGGCCACAGGCAGCGGAGGCACGATCACCGGAGGCGGCGGGGGCACGATTACCGGAGGCGGCGGGGGCACGATCACCGGAGGCGGCGGGAGCACAAGCGATTGCGCGTGCGCCGGAGGCGCCGCTGGCACAGGTGCAAGCGCGAGCACGACGAGCGCGCAGCTGATGCCGAGCAGCCGGCGGCGACTCATGCGCGCTCCGCCGCAGGGCGAGGGGCGCGCCGCTCCTCGCGCAGCGGCAGAATGAAGCAGAACGTGCTGCCTTGGCCGCGGCCGGGTGACTCCGCCCACATGCGGCCGCCGTGCGCCGCAACGATGCCGTTGCTGAAATACAGGCCGAGCCCTCCTCCCGTTGCGTTTCGTGCCGATTCCGCCCGATACCCCCGGCGGAACAGTTGCGCCAACTCGGTGTCAGCGAGGCCGATTCCCTCGTCGCGCACTCGGCCCGTCGCGCACCGCTCGCCGGCGGCCACGGAAACCGTCACGGTCGAGCCCTCAGGCGAATACTTCAGTGCGTTGGACAGAAGATTCATGAGCACCTGCCGGATCCGTCGCTCGTCCCACTCGCCTACAACGCTCTGGTCGGCTAAGACCTTGACATGGTGGCGGGCGGTCGAGCGCATGCTTTCCGTCACTTCGCGGGCAACGGTGGCGAGATCCGTCCGCCACCGCGAGATGGAGAGGAGGCCTGCCTCGAGGCAGGAGACGTCAAACAGTGTCGTGAGCAGTTCTGCGAGACGGTCCGTGTGCGTGACGATCAACGCGGCATCTGCCCCGAGGGCCTTGCGATCGTAGTCGCCGGAGGACAGTCGCCGGTGGAGAAGCTCCGCGTGGCCCCTGATCACCGCAAGGGGAGTCTTCATATCGTGCCAGGCCATATTGAAGATGTCTTCCCGCAGTCGCTCAAGATGGCGCTGCCCCGTGATGTCACGGAACGCGATGACGCCGCCTTGCGCGGCGCCTCTGGGAGAACGGAGCACCGATGCGCCCAAGCTCAGGACGCGCAGCTGGCCCGAGCGAAGCTCGACCTCCCGTTCAGCAACGCTCGTGCCCGACCTGAGGGCATCGATGAGGGGGATGAGCGCTGCGGCGATTTCGCGCGCGGTGACTGGCCACTGTTCGAGCCGTTGCTGCTCGAGTGGCTGGCCGACGACAAGGCTCGCACTGTCCAGGCGGAGGAGCTCCCGGGCCGCCCGGTTCAATCGCACGATGGCGCCCCGTGCGTCAACGATGATGAGCGCGTCGTTCATGGTCGCGAGGACGGCCTCAAGCTGCAGAGCGCGTCGTTCGTGCTCCAGGGCCATCTGCTCCGTCGCGCGAACACGTTCGATGACGGTAGCCGCCTGCGCGGCGATGGCGCCCAGACTGTGGAGATCCGCATCTTCGTAGGCTTCGGGCCGATAGCTCTGTGCAGAGAGCACCCCGAGCACCCGATCGCCGGATAGGATCGGGACCACGACGCCAGACTGGGGTGTGACCAGTTCCCCCGCTTCGGTCCCGTAGAGGAGGTGGACCGACGGTCCCTCGGCAGACCATCGACGGACGAGCCGAGGCGCTCCCGTTCGAATGACCTCGCTCGTGAAACCCTTGCCCAGCGGGAACGTCCCACCGGGGTACTCGGCGTCGCGGTCCATCTGATGGACGACCTGCACGGTTTCACTCACCTCGTCGTAGAGGGCGAAGAGAAACACAGTCGCATCCATCACGCGCGCAGTCTCGTCATAGAGAGCGCGGAATAGCTCCGTGAGGTCGCGGGCACCGGCGCCGAGCGTTGCGAGCCGACTCGCAAGCTCGAGTCGCACGCGATCCTTCTCGCTTGTAGTTAGCGAGGCGAGCATATTCCCCCCGACGCGGCACTGAAACGATGTGTCTTCAAGCGCAGGATACCGAAGGCGAAGAGGCGGGCAGGGCGTACGTTGCGGCAGACCATCGACTCACTCTCGTGCGGCAGAGGAAAGGTATGGGAATTTCCATCCGCGCATCGCCGGCGTCGTATGGCGGTGCAACGCTGCAGTGGTGCCTGATTTGAAGAGCAGAGGACAAGGGCATTTTTCCCGCCTTATCCTAGCTTTACTTCAATTTATCCCACGCCATCGACCTGATGGACCATTTGGACTATGGCGTGCGTCATAAATCAAAATCCGCTATTAGCCGCAAATGATGCCTTCGACGCGCGAAGCGGGTCAAGGGTTGGCTAATGGGTGACCAGGACTCGCTCGAGCGGTTCGCCGAGGTGACCGTCACCAACTCGCGCGCGAAAATTCAGCGGCCTCGAGCGTGCCCAAAGCAAGTGTTACCGCCGGGCCACCTGCAACCGAAAAAGCCCGGTCTCGAAAGAGGACCCGGCCTCTGGTTTGAGATGAGATTCACGCTTAGTCATTGATTTTGCTTGAAATATACGTGTCGGGCTGGCCAATGAGGCATGGTTACGCTTGCAAGTTCGCCGCGCTGCGCCACAGTTGCGGCGTAGCCGGCTACTGCCAGGCGCGGTTATCCACCGTGTTCTCGTACGTGGCGCCCGGCGCAACCAGCCCCCATCCCAGCGTCCACTGATAGGTGTGCTCGAAGCGCTCGCGGGTGTACGGCTCGGGTGCGGCATTCAATATCCGCGACAGCTTGAGATCCTTCAGCTCGAGCAGACCTCCGGCCTCTTCGATCAGATAGTGCGCGTAGCGCTCGGGGCTCTTCTGGATCGCGTCGGCGGCCGAGGCCTCGGCGCGGAACATTTTTGCCAGCGTCGCGCCGTCCAACTCGTCGCCGGCGGCCTCGCTGCGGGTCGAGTGCGACTCCATGAGAACGCGAAGGCCGCGCATTTCGGCGATGCTGATCCACGGCTCCATCAGGCTGACGGCGGCCACCTCGCCACGGCTCACGGCCTCCAGCCGCTCCTTCATCGTCCCGGCAAAAGTGGTCCGGATCTGCTCCCGTTTGAGAAAGCCCTCGAGCAGCTTCAGCGTCGTGAAATGCGAGCCGTTGAACGGGCTCACGCCGATTGGCTTGTCCTTGAGCTGCTCAGGCTCGTAGATGCGCGACCTGGGATCGGTGACGAGCGCGAAAGTCGACATCGCCGAGCCCAGCGCCACGATTTTGGCGGCGCGGTGCCCGGAGGTCACGGTGGACTCAACCGCACGCTTCATGACTCCCCACTCGCACATCCGGAACTGGTCGCAAGCGCCCTGATCGTAAAGCGCCTCCATGGTGCGATCGAACACGTTGGCGCGCAGGGCCCGGTGGTCGGAGTCGCGCTGACCCGAACCCGGGGTGCGCACGATCTCCACGTCCAGGCCCTCGTCCCTGAAGAACCCTTCGTCGCCGGCAACCAGCAAGGGCAGGTCGTGGATGGCGTTCATCATCGATGCCTTCACTTTCTTCAACGATGCGGTCATGGCGCGCCTCCAGCTCTAGACAGCCATTTTCTGCCATTTTCTCCTAAAGCGCATGTACTGCACCCGAGGTAACCGACGGGGAGAACAAGCACGGCGAGAAGGGCGATCGTCGCGAAGCGCGAGGACCGGGCAGAACCTGACCCAGGAGACCCTGGCGAGTGACGGTGGCAGCGCCACGCTCACCTGGGCTTCCCCTGAAATTCCGGACACCTTCGATGATATCGGAGGTGTCAGATGGGAAGAGGAAAGCATGCGGTGGAGTTCAAGCGTGAGGCGATGAAGCGGGCTGCGCAGGCGGGGATGTCGAAGGCGCAGGTGGCAAGGGATCTGGGGATCCAACTCGGCGTGCTGCGTGATTGGATTCGGAAGTTTGAGCCGGGCAAGTGGGAGGCGGCGCCGGAGAAGTCGTTAAAAACCGAGCAGGAGACATCCTAAAAGAGGCGGTGGCCTGCTTTGCCAAGGAACCCGTCGATCGCCTCATCTCTGCGATATTGAGGGCGCGTATCTCATTTTCTCCGGTGAGCATTTCGCCATGATCTGGCCGGATAAGTGCCGGCCGGCACGCTCCTCGACGGAAAGTTGCGGGCGCGGGCGGACCTACCCGGTATAGCCCGCTTCGCGCTGATGGCGCACGGCAAGCACCAAAACGCGATCCCGCGCGTCGTCATACCGGTAAAGAGCGATATATCCGGATTTGCCTCGCGAGATCACGAGCTCGCGCAGATCCGCTTCCGCGGGGTGGCCCACCAAGGGATGCCGTTCGAGGATAGCGACCGCCTCAAAAACCAGATCGATCGTCTGCGACGCCGCGTGGGGATCGCTTTCGGCGAGAAAGTCGCAAAGTTTTTCCGGATCGGCGAGCGCCCGCTGCGCGTAGCTGACGGACGCCATCGCCCGACGCTACCATCGTACCGGTTTCGGGCGCTTCGCTTTCCTCCCGGCGACGCGGGCGCGCAGATAACGGTGCACGTCTTCGGCCCGGTAGGCTCTACCGGTGTGCCCGGCCTCCTTCTCGGCGGCGAGCGCTTCGGCGACGAAGGCCTTGCGCCTTTCGGCGAGCGCGGCATGCACTTCAAGCGCCTCGACCATCCATGCGTGCGGCGTCTTGCCCGCCGACCTTGCGAGCGGCGCGATGCGCTGCTTCAGTCGCTCTGGAAGCTTGAGCGTGGTGGATGCAGCTATGGAAGCGTCCTTCAGGTAACACGAAGGTAACACCCGCGCCCGATCCTGGTCGAGCACGTGCGCGCTGGGCTGGACGCGCTTGCGGTTCTGTCGAAATTCCTCAACCGGCTCTACGGGATCGACCGCGGCGAGATCATCTTCGAGGGCAAGCCGCAGCACGCGCTCGAGGACGAAAACGTCATGAAGGCGCTTCGCGGTTGCGCGCATGCCGCATCAATGTCTGCGCGTACGCAGGCGCCGTCGGCTCGTGCATGAAATACACGTAGATCTCGCGCCACGCCGTCGCCGCGAGTCTGCTTGCCCACTGCTCGAGATCGGCGTCCGAGTAGGTTTCGAGTCGAAGCCGGACGTAGCCCCATGGAGCCGTTTGCACCAGGGGCGGCGGCGCGTTGTCTTGGCGCTCGGAGAGGCACAGCGCCGCGCGGGCCGCCTTGAGCGTGTCGTAGACATCGTCGGCAAACCAGCTCTCGTTGCGAAACTCGAACGCGGCTCCATGTCCCTCGGGCAGCAGGCGGAGAAATTCGCTCAGCCGCGGCAGGTCCTTCTTCATGAACGGCGGCAGCTGGAAAAGCACCGGGCCGCGCTTGGCGCCGAGGGCCGCGAGGTTCCGGTAGAGAAAACCGACCGAATCGGCCGCCGCTTCCGGCTTGAGCCGCGCCATGTGGGTGATGCGGCGCGACGCCTTGATCGCGAAGCGGAAACCCTCCGGCGTCGACGACGCCCAGCTCTCGAGTACGTTCGCCTTGGGCATTCGATAGAAGGTGTTATTGATCTCAACGCTCGGCAGGCGCTCGGCGTACCACGCGAGCATGGCCTCCGGCCTGATGTTCGGAGGATAGAAGCTTCCCTTCCATTCCTGGTAGGCATAGCCGCTCGCGCCCGCTAAGAGCCTGGAAGCTCTCCCCTGTCCTGCCCGATCCTGCATTTGATCCTAGAATTTCCGTATGAAGCAAAGCAAGCTCGCCGAATATTCCGCCAAGCGCAAATTTGAAGCTACTCCCGAACCTGCTCCGGCGGCGAGCGAGGCGCGCAGCGGACCGCTGCTGTTCGTGATCCAGCAGCATTCGGCCCGGCGCCTTCATTACGACTTCCGGCTCGAGTGCGACGGCGTGCTGAAGTCCTGGGCCGTGCCAAAGGGCCCGTCGCTCGATCCTAGCGAAAAGCGCCTCGCCGTGCAGACGGAAGATCATCCGTACGAGTACGCCTCGTTCGAGGGCGTCATTCCGCCCGGGCAGTACGGCGCCGGGGAGGTGATCGTCTGGGACTGCGGCGTGTATTCCCCTGACGAAGGCGGCGAGTACTGGTTCCACGACCGCAAGGAGGCGGAGCGGCAGGCGCGCGAAGGCCTCGAGCAGGGCAAGCTCAGCTTCCTGCTGCGCGGAGAGAAGGCGAAAGGCTCCTTTGCGCTCGTGCGCAGCTCGGACAAGAAGAACTGGTTCCTGATCAAGCACAAGGATCGATACGCGGCGCGCGCCGATGTCACCGCGCAGAACCGCTCCGTCCTCTCTGGCATGGCGCTCGAGGATCTCAAGGTTCTGCCGGTGCAGCGCATGCCGGCTTCGCGTCTGGTCCCCGCCGGCAGGACTGAGGCGATGCCGGCGGCGCTCTCACCCATGCACGCGGAATCGGGCGACGCGCCGTTCAATCATGCCGACTGGATGTGGGAACCCAAGCTCGACGGCTACCGGGTGCTCGCCTTCATCGGTGCGCAGGGCGTGAAGCTGCGCTCGCGCCGCGGCCTCGAGCTTGCCGCCGACTTTCCGCGGCTGGCGGCGGAGCTCGCCAAGCAAGGCGCAGCCATGATCCTCGACGGCGAGATCGTGGCATTCGATGCGAGCGGCAAGCCATCGTTCGCGGCGCTGCAGAATCACGCACAGACGGAGCGGGTGGTCCTTTACTGCTTCGATCTGGTGCATTTCGCGGGCGTCGATCTGCGCAAGGCGCCTTACAGGGATCGGCGCCGCTACCTCGCCCAATGCCTTCTGCCTTCTCCGCTCGTGCAGCTCGTTCACGCATCGGAAGACGGGATGGAGTTATACGCGGCTGCGCTTGCAAGCGCCCTGGAGGGAGTCGTCGGCAAGCGCAAGGACAGCCGCTACGAAGCCGGCCGGCGCTCGGCGTCATGGCTGAAGGTGAAGCCGACCCACAGCGCCGAATTCGTCATCGGCGGCTACACCAAGGGGAAGGGCTCGCGCCAGCCGCTCGGCGCGCTGCTGGTCGGCTACTGGGACGCGGGCAAGCTGCGCTACGCCTCGCACGTCGGATCTGGCTTCGACGCGGGGAGCCTCGCGCAGGTGAAGGCGCGATTGGAGCCTCTGGAAACGAGCACCTGTCCGTTCGCCGAAAAGCCGGAGCTCCACGACCCGACGACCTGGGTGGAGCCTGCCGCCGTCGCCGAAGTGAAATTCCAGAACTGGACCGAAGACGGCTATCTGCGCGCGCCTGTGTTTCTGCGTTTGCGCGGCGACGTTGATCCGAAGAGCGTACGGCGCGCGCTGCCCCAACGACAGTCGAATGCCGTCAGCGACATTGACGACGTGTCGCGCCAGCTGGAAAACAAGAAGTCGACCCTCACCATCGCGGTCGGCCCGCATCAGATTCGCCTCACGCACCTCGACCGCGTGTATTGGCCCGCCGACCCGGCGCTCAAGCAGCCGGCGCTCACGAAGCGGGACCTCTTGCGATATTTCGCGCAGGTGTCGCCCTTCATCCTGCCGCATCTGGCGGATCGTCCGCTCACCATGATCCGCATGCCCGACGGCATCGGCGGGCAGCGTTTTTTTCAGAAGCACTGGGAACACGAACGCCCCAAGTTCGCCGAGACCATCACGGTTTTCTCGGAACACAAGGACGAGAGTCACGACTACCTGCTCTGCAACAATCTGCCGACGCTGTTATGGCTCGCGCAGTCCGGGACTCTGGAATTTCACGTCTGGCATTCGCGCGCGAAGCCGGGCCCGGACACGGCGCGCCAGAGCACCGACTACGCGAGCTCGGCCGCCGCGCTGGAAGCTTCGGTGCTCAACTATCCCGATTACGTCGTCTTCGACATCGATCCGTACATCTATTCGGGCAGGGAAGCCCCGGGCGCCGAGCCGGAGCTCAACACGGTCGCCTTCGAGAAGGGCAAGGAAGTGGCGTTCTGGCTGCGCGAGCTGCTGCAGAGCCTGTCGATGCAGAGCATTGTCAAGACCTCAGGCAAGACCGGCCTGCATGTCTTCGTGCCGATCCGCCGCACGCTCGATTTCGACGCGGCGCGCCAGGTCTCCGAGATCGTCGGGCGGCACCTGATGCGCCGGCACCCGAAGGACATCACCCTGGAGTGGAGCGTGCCGAAGAGAACGGGAAAGATCTTCATGGACTACAACATGA
>Ga0209577_10001385_pt1 | contig 24069 bp, 26 predicted proteins | sample GraSoiAngelo_109_FD_185874 | JGI IMG/M metagenome (GOLD analysis project Ga0209577, IMG submission 185874) | Grasslands soil microbial communities from the Angelo Coastal Reserve, California, USA - 14_0903_12_20cm (SPAdes) (version 2) | ecosystem: Environmental > Terrestrial > Soil > Grasslands...
CAGAACGGCTGGGGCAAGACGATCGCCTCGGCGTACTCGGTGCGACCCAAGCCGGGCGCGCCGGTGTCGACCCCGCTCCGCTGGGAGGAGCTCGACGGCCGGCTCGACTACCGCCGGCTGGGCATGGCCGCCGCGCGCGAGCGGCTGGAGCGCGAGGGCGACCTCTTCGCGCCGGTGCTCGAGACGCGCCAGGCGCTCGGGCCGGCGCTACGCGAGCTCAGGCGCCGCGGCTGAGGCGGCGGCGAGCGGCAACCTTGCGAGCGCGAGCCTGCGCGCGGCCTAAGCTGGCCGCGTGCGATCCGCACGCGACTTCATCGCCCGGACAGTCCGCGCAGTCAAGATCGTCATCGGCAACGGCCGGATCCCACGACCGCTTCGGTGGGGCGGCGCACTCGGCGTAGCGCCTCTCCCAGGGCCGTTCGACGAAGTCGTTTTGCTGGTCATCGCGGCAGTCCTCTGGCTTTTCTACCGCGACCGTCTCACGGAAGCGTGGCAACGAGCGGCTCCGCCTATCCCTCCTCCTAGGCGCCAGACGTCTCGTACGTGACGAGGCTGACGCTGTCGAGCTTGAGCTCGTCGTGGATCGGGCCGGCCGCCGGGACGTCTCCGCTGCGGACGATCGGCACGAGGGTCACGTCGAGTTCGGAGGTGCCCCCGTCGCGGATCCGCTTCAGGGAGTCGGTGATCTCCAGGCTCTTCGTCGTCGGCTCGAGCGGGTGCGGGGGACGGAGGTCGAACGCGTGGCTCCCGCGCCGCTTCGGGTCGCAGTGTCCCTCCTCGCCGTAGCAGCCGCCGTGGCCGAAGATGAAGAACGAGCCGGCGTATCCGGCGCCTTCCTCTCGCCCCGTCTCCTCGGTCGCGTCGTGGTTGTTCAGATAGACGCGCACCTCGTAGGAGTGGCCGGAATGGTCGACCCGGTGGAACTGGAGGTCGGCGTGGTCGAAGTCGACGCCGGCCTCGGGATGGTTCGGCACGACCAGGCCGGCGAGCGTCAGCGGCTCCGCCATCAAGGCACCGTCACGTGCGAGGTCGAGGACGCGTAGTCGTAGCCGAGCTGGCTCACGTCCAGGGTCTGGCGGACGGTCATCGGGAAGGGCGGCAGCGCGTGGTCGAGATACGCGCGCGGGAAGACCGGGCTGTGCGTGAGCTGCCAGCGCGCCCAGAGGCGGTCGATGTTCGCGTGGTGGGCCCAGAAGATCGGGTCGTAGGCGGCCCAGTCGATCCGTCCCATCTCGCCCCCGACCCAGACGTGGAAGTCGCCGTGGATGTCCTCGAGCCGCGCCGAGAAGCGGTTGAACTGCTGGATCTTCAGCACGTTCTGCACCGCGTTCGCCGTCGGCAGGTTGGCCGGATGGTCCGGCTCGCGGTGCGTCTCGTGCGGGCCGCCGAGCGAGGGGTCGATGGCCGCCTTGAGGAGCGGGTTCGGCTGCCCGTCCGCCTCGTCGGCGGCGAACGCTGCCGGGATGCCGCGCTGGTGCGCTCGCGGCGAGGCCCAGTTCCACCAGGTGAGCATCGCGTCGGGCACCTGGTCGCGCAGCGCGAGCTCGAAGAAGTAGAGGTACGCGCGGTGCCAGGGCAGGAAGAGCGAGATCACGGTCGGTGGCGGGTTGTGGACGCAGTAGCCGCCCGGCACGCCGTGGATCCCGGCGTAGAACTGGTAGCCGCGGTTGTCGCTGATCCCCTGCACTGCGGCGAAGGCCTCGCGGAGCGAGGCGAGCTGCCCAGGCGTGAGGAAGTAGACGTTCTTCCGGTGGCGGATCGGCGGCTTGGGAGCTGTGGCGGCGGCAGCGCTCACTCGGTCCGCCGAGCCTAGAGCGCGTCGGCCGGAGTTTCAAGACGGCGCCGGCGCGCCCGCAGCTCCGCGATCCACGCCGCCGCGCGAAGGCCCATCCAGACCGGGACGAGCAGGACGTAGAAGACGACGAGCGCCGCGACGAGGATCGCCCACCAGCTCGCCCAGCGCCAGAGCGGCACCGGCTCCTTCGGCGCCGGCGCGGGCCGGGTCACGACGCCTTGGCCTCGGCTCGCCGCTGCTGGACGATCCGGATCACCCGCTGCGCGGTCTCCTCGATCGAGATCTCCGAGACCTCGATCACCGGGCAGCCGAGCCGCCGGTGCACGGCGCCCGCCTGCTCGAGCTCCTCGTAGATCTCGACGAGCTCGGCGTAGGCGCGCGGCGACGCGCCGAGGTTGCGCACGCGGGCCTGCCGGATCTCGGCGAGCCGGCTCGCGTCGATCGTCAGGCCGACGATCTTCGCCGAGTCGATGCGGAAGAGCTCCTCCGGCGGGTCGATCCCCTTCACGATCGGGACGTTGGCGGTCTTGTGCCCGAGATAGCCGAGGTACATCGAGAGCGGCGTCTTCGAGGTGCGCGATACGCCGACGAGCACGATGTCGGCCACCTCGAGCCCCCGCCCCACGCCGTCGTCGAACTTGACCGCGAACTCGATCGCCTCCATCCGCTTGAAGTAGGTCGAGCTGAGCGGCGCGCGCGAGCCCGGGGTCATGGCCGCCGCCTGGCCGGAGACGCGGCGCACCGCGTCGATCGGATGGCCGAGCAGGTCGCAGTAGTGCACCTTCGCGCTGCGGCAGAGCGCGCGCATCGTCGTCCGGAGCTCCTCCTGGACGAGCGTGTAGACGGCGACCGCGCGGCGGCCGCGCATGCGGTTGACGGCCAGGCGCAGGTCGTCGACGCTCTCGACCCGCGGATGGCGGACCTCCTCGAACTCGAGGTCCGGGAACTGCGCCTCGAGCGCGGTGACGAGCCGCGCAGCGGTCTCGCCGGTTGAGTCGGAGATGACGTGCAGCTCGACCGGCGGCAAGGTGCTCATCGCCGGGACCCTAGCGCCGCCGGCTCTTGACATCGGACGGCGAGCACGGGACCGTGGAGGCTGCCATGGCTGCGACCGAGGCCCAGTCGCTCAGCTCGGAGGACCTCGCCCGTTTCCGGGTGATCCTCGACGAGCCGGCGGCGAAGCTCGGCGCGAGCTTCGACGTCTACGCCGACGCGCTGGCCGAGATCGTGCTCGAGAGCTCGCCCCAGTTCGCGATCGGCATCTTCGGCGACTGGGGGTCCGGCAAGACGACATTGATGCAAGCGATCGAGAGCCGTGTGAAGCGCAGGGACTCCGCGGTCGCCGTCTGGTTCAACGCCTGGCGCTACGAGAAGGAGGCGCACCTCATCGTCCCTCTCCTCGACACGTTGCGCGCGGCGCTCGTCGCGTGGGCCGAGGAGGACAAGCGCCGGGCGACACCGGCTGCCGAACGAGCGCGCGAGGCGGCCAAGGTGGTAGGTCGAGCGGCGCGAGCGCTCTTCGCCGGCCTGTCCGTGACCGTCGGGCTCCCTCCCGTCGACCTCGGCTTCGACGGGGGCAAAGCGCTGGAGGCATTCAAGGACAGGCAGGAGGACGAGGCGACGTCGTTCTACTTCGCGAGCTTCACTGCGCTTCGCGACGCGCTGAAGCAGTTCTTCGAGAGCGGCGCCGAAAGGATCGTCGTCTTCGTCGACGACCTCGACCGCTGTCTACCCAACAGCGCCCTCGAGGTGCTCGAGTCGATGAAGCTGTTCTTCGACCTGGAGGGCTTCGTGTTCGTCGTCGGGCTCGACCAGGGCGTGATCGAGCGTTCGATCGAAGCCAAGTACCAGCCGGCGGCGCCCGTCTTCGTCGTCGACCGCGACGGCCGTGAGGAGACGACCGCGACCGGGCCGGATAGGGGCCCGCAAGCGCCCCAACCTCCCCGTGCCGTGACCCCCACCGGCACATCGGCACCGATCAGCGGAGCCGAGTACGTCAAGAAGATCTTCCAGGTCCCGTTCACGCTTCCCCGCATCAGCACGAGCGACCTCGCGCAGTTCTTCGACGAGCTCCTCGACAACGCAGGACTCGAGGACAAGCAGAAGGATCACCTCAAGACGCAGCTCGGGCCCCACCTGGGTTACCTCTCGGGCGAGAGCGCCGTCAACCCGCGCGAGCTCAAGCGGATGGTGAACGCCTACACGGTGCAGTCGAAGATGCTGAACGCGAAGCTCGACGACTTCGAGCCGGAGGTGCTCGCGGTTCTGCTGACGATCGGGTTTCGCACCGAGTGGCGCCGCGTGTACGACACGCTCGTCGAGAGTCCCACAGGCTTCGTCGGAGAGCTTGGGAGCCAGCTGCCGAGCGAAGGCACCGTGAACCCCACGTTTGCGCCCGATACCCGGGTGCTGGGCGAGGCGATCCCGCTCTCGTTCATGCAGTACGTGTACGAGGTTGGGAGACCGCTCCTCCGCGGCGAGCTCGAGCCGTACATCTCGAGCGTGGAGTCCGGCCACACGGGCGATCCGAACATCACCGAGGCGCTGAAGATCGTCCGCCGGTTCCGGACCGCAATCGCCGTGGCTACCGACGATCCCGAAGCCGCGTCGGTCGAGTCCCGGGTCCGCGGGGACATCGAGACGCTGCTGAGCGTTGCGACGCGGTTCACTTCCGCAGGTCCTGCCGGTGAGGAGATCCCGCGGCTCACCGACGAGCTGGGCGGATTGGTTGGCAGCGTCGGCGTCGGCGATCCGGCGTCGCGAGAGAGCGCCTTGAGCCGCATGCGCACGGTCGTCGATCGCCTCTACGACGTGCTTCGCGAGCTCAGACGCCAGACGACGATCGGCGCGGCGAGCTAGAAGGGCCTCACCGAGGGATCTGCGCGAGGTCGCCGAGGCTGTCGCGGAGAAGGTCGCGGACGTCGTGCAGCAGGCGCAGGCGGTTCCGCCGCAGCTCCGCGTCCTCGGCCATCACGAGCACCTCGTCGAAGAAGCGGGCGAGCGGGTCGGCGAGCTCCTCCGCGGCCGCGACCGCCTCGTCGAAGCTCGCGGCCTCGCCGAGGCCGGCGAACGCGCGGTCCTGCGCCTCGGCGACGCCCTTCTCGGCGTCCTCGACGAGGAGCTCGGGCCGGACCTCCGGTAGGTCGTCCTCGCCCGCCTTGCGGACGATGTTGCTCGCGCGCGTGTAGACGGTGTGCAGGCGGTCGAGCCGCGAATCTTCGAGCGTCGCGAGCACGCGGGCCAGCTCGGCGACCGCGCCGAGGTCGGGGACGTGCGACGCGCGGGCCGCGCGCACGAACTCGACCGCTACGTCCAACAGCCCCTCGAGGCGCTCCTCGACGAAGTCGCGCGCGTCGCCCTCGAGGAGCTCGCGCGGGATCGTCAGCCCGCCCTCGACGGCGAGGCGGCAGAGGCCGATCGCGTCGCGCCGGAGCCCGAGCGGGTCGCGCGAGCCGGTGGGCCGGCGGCCGAGCCCGAAGGCGACGTTCAGGTTGTCGATCTTGTCCGCCGCGGACAGGATCCGTCCGCCCTCGCTCGCCGGGAGCGGCGCGCCCGCGGCGTCGGGGAGGTACTGCTCCTCGATCGCCGCGCACACGGCCTCGGGATAGCCTGCGAGCCGCGCGTACTCGGCGCCGATGTACCCCTCGAGCTCGGGGAACTCCCGCACGAGCTCGGCCGCCTGGTCGGCCTTCGCGAGGCGCGCCGCCTCGCGCGACGCCTCGCCGCCGCCGAGGCGCTCGACGAGCCCGACCAGCCGCTCGGTCTTGTCGGCGAAGGACCCGGCCCCTGCGAAGAAGGTGATCGCCGCGAGCTCGGACGCGAGGCCGTCGATCCCTTGCTTCACGTCGCGCTCGAACGTGAAGCTCGCGTCCTCGAGGCGGCTCTCGAGCACGTTCTCGTGCCCAGCGCGGACGATGTCCGGCTCGCCGCCGTTCGCGACGACGGCGAACCGGTTGCCGCCGAGCGGGAAGTAGCGCTGGTCTTTCTGCATCGGCGCTTGGACGACGCGCTCGGGCAGCGAGAGGTAGCCCTCGTCGAAGCGGCCCTCGAGCACGAACGGCCACTCGACGAGGTGGATCACCTCCCGGAGAACCCCGGCGGGGTCGCTCCACTCGCCGAGCGCGTCGAGCCCCTCGCGGATCATGCGCTCGCGCTCGGCCGCGTCGGGCTCGACCCCGGCGGCGCGGAGCGTCTCCTCGTAGGCCTGCGCGCTCGCGACCTCGACCTCGCCGGCGAGGAAGCGCCGCCCGAACGACGTGCCGTCGCCCCACAGCGTCTCCTCGTCGAGCTTCTCGCAGGCCCAGCGGATCGGTCGCGCGAAGCGGTGGCCGCTCTCGTCCCAGCGCATCGACTTCGAGAAGGCGAGCCCGTGGACGACGCGCCGCATCCGGTCGAGGAGCAGCTCGCCCCGCAGCTCCTCGCCCGGAACGCGCGCCCACAGGAAGCCGTCGCGCACCTCGAGCTCGTCCTCGGCCAGGCCGTGCTTGCGCGCGAAGCCGGCCGCCGCTTGCTCGCGCCGCGCCTCGGGCGGGCCCTTCACGGACGTGTCCGGTGTCCGCTCCGGCAGGTCGTCGACGCGGACGGCGAGCCGGCGCGGCCCGACGTAGAGCTTCGTCGGCTCGACGCCGAGGTGCGTCCGGACGAGCTCGGGGAGCTGCGCCTCGGCCTCGTAGCACGCGCCCGCGGGGAGCTCCTCGCAGCCGATCTCAAGCAGCAGCGTCGGCATGTTCCTGTGCCTCCTCGGCTTGTTCAGCCTGCGAGGCGAGGTAGAGCCGCGCCACCTCCCGCGCGAGGTCGCGCACGCGGCCGATGTAGGCGGCGCGCGCGGTGACCGAGATCGCGCCCCGGGCCTCGAGCAGGTTGAAGACGTGCGAGGCCTTCAGCACCTGGTCGTAGGCCGGCAGCGGGAGCCCCCGCTCGAGCAGATGCCTGCACTCCGCCTCGTGCTCGTCGAAGCGCCGCATGAGCGTCTCGACCGGAGCCTCCTCGAAGTTGTACGCCGACCACTCGCGCTCGGCTTCGCGGTAGACCTCGCCCCACGTCACCCCGGGCGCCCACTCGAGGTCGAAGGCACTCCGCTTGCCCTGGAGGAAGAGCGCCAGCCGCTCGAGGCCGTACGTCATCTCCGCCGTCACGAGGTCGACGTCGAGGCCGCCGAGCTGCTGGAAGTACGTCCACTGCGTGACCTCCATGCCGTCCATCCAGACCTCCCAGCCGAGGCCCCAGGCGCCGATCGTCGGGTTCTCCCAGTCGTCCTCGACGAGGCGGACGTCGTGGCGCTCGAGCTCGATCCCGAGGTGGCGGAGCGAGCCGAGGTAGAGGTCGAGCACGTCCGGCGGCGAGGGCTTGAGGACGACCTGGTACTGGAAGTAGTGCTGGAAGCGAAACGGGTTCTCCCCATAGCGTCCGTCGATCGGCCGGATCACCGGCTCGACGTATGCGGCGCGCCACGGCTTGGGGCCGAGGCAGCGCAGGAAGGTGGCCGGATTCATCGTCCCCGCGCCGAGCTCCGTGTGGTACGGCTGCATGAGGACGCAGCCCTGGTCGGCCCAGTAGGCCTCGAGCGCGCGGATCATGTCCTGGTAGTTCAGGCCGCCCATCCGGCGGCCAATCCTACTGTCGCTCCATCAGGCGCTCGGACGGCGCGCCGAAGCCGAAGCGGCGGTACAGCTCGTGCGCGTCACGCGTGTGCAGGAGCCACTTCCGGTCGGGCCACGGACTCGCCTCCACCATCCCGCGGACGAGCTCGACGCCGAGCCCGCGGCCGCGGAACTCGGGGAGCACGTAGACGTCGGCGAGGTAGACGGCGGCGACGCCGTCGGTGAAGGCACGGGCGAAGCCGATCTGGCGCCCGTCGGCGTAGAGGCCGACGACGCGGCTCGCCTCGCGAACCGTCCGCTCGACGGTCTCGCGCGGCCGGCCCTCCGCCCAGTACGCGTGGTTCGAGAGGAAGTCGTGGACCGCGTCCACGTCGATGCGGACCGGATCGTCGTCGAGCTCGATGCCGTCACCTAGTTCCCGCCGCACGGCGGGAGCTTAGAACCAGACCATCCACTTCCACTTGTCGGTGCAGGGGCAGTCGCGGTTCTTCGCGCCGCAGGCGCGGCACTGCCACTGCGTCCACCAGATCCACTTCAGGTGGTTGATCTCGACCACGATGAGGATCGTGATCGCGACGAGGAGTTGGGTCTCCGTCACACGTGTGACCATCGCACTCTCGGCCGCGCGGCTCAAGGGCCAACCGGCCCATTTGCGGCTCGGCGGGGGACTACGCGCTGAGCGTGCGCAGGCGGAAGCCGCCGTGGAACTCGTACCAGGCGGTGATCACGGAGAGCGCCTCGCGGGCGCTCCGCTCGCTGAGCGGCACGGCGCCCGCCTCGGCGAGCGGGCGGCGCAGGAGGCCGTCTATGGCGGTGATCCCGGCTGGCGAGAGCGTCAGCGCGTCGGCTGCGCACGTCCGGCAGACGGCCCCGCCCGAGCGCGGCGAGTAGCCCACGACAGGCCCTTCCGAGCCGCACTCGGTGCAGCTTCCGAGGTGCGGCAGGTAGCCGGAGAGCCAGAGCAGCTTGAGCTGGAAGGCGAGCGCGAGCGGGTCGAGCGAGGGCCGCGCCGGTGCGCGGGTCGGACTGTCGTCCAGGAGGTCGAGGAAGCGGGCGAGCGCCGAGAAGGCGCGCTCGTTCGCCTCCTGCTCGCTGTAGAGCCGGAGCATCGCCTCGAGACCGACGAGCCCGACGCCGAGGCGGTACGGGTCCTCGCGCGCGGCACGGTGTGAGCGGACGAGGTCGACCGCCGTGACCGTCTGGAGCTCGCCCCTGCCCTGGTGGAGGATCGTCTGGACGTGCGACAGCGGCTCGAGCCGCGCGCCGAAGCGCGACTTCGTCCGCCGGATCCCCTTCGCCACCGCTCCCACGCGGCCGCGGTCGAGCGTGTAGAGATGGAGCACACGGTCGGCCTCGCCGAGGCGGAACGAGCGCAGCACGATCGCCTCGGTCTTGTACGAGCGGCCGGCCATGCCGCTTCCAGTCTAGTTCCGGGGGAGACGGGAACGGATTCCGACGTTTCTGCGTTGAAACCGGGAATGCCGCGCATCCGCATGTACACGACGCGCTGGTGCGGCTACTGCGTCCGCGCGAAGATGCTCCTCGACGACAAGGGGCTCCCGTACGAGGAGATCAACCTCGACGACGACCCCGCGTTCCGGGCGCACCTCCACGAGCTGACCGGGGGCTGGACGGTGCCGCAGATCCTCGTCGACGACCGGCCGATCGGCGGGTACACCGAGCTCTGGCGGCTCGACCGCGACGGCGCGCTCGACGAGCTCGCCGCGGCGTAGCTTGCTGCGCGGCCCTATCGCTGGCAGCTCGGGCAGTACCACGTTCCACGGCCGCCGGCGCGGGTCTTCTCGATCGGCGTCCCGCAACGGGGGCAGGGCTCGCCGGCCCGGCCGTAGACCTTGAACTCGTGCTGCATCCCGCCCGACTCGCCGTCCGGCGTCGCGTAGTTGCGGATGGTCGCGCCCTGCCGCGCGAGGCCAGCCTCGAGCGCGCGCCGCACGGCGCGGTGGAGACGCTTGACGTCCTCCGCGTCGAGGTCACGCGCCGGTCGCAGCGGATGGATGCGCGCCCGCCAGAGCGCCTCGTCGACGTAGATGTTCCCCATTCCCGCAATCGTTCGCTGGTCGAGGAGCGCTGCCTTGATCGGCGCGCGCCGCCCGGCGAGCCGCTCGCCGAGCGCCCGCGCCGTGAAACGGCGACCGAAGGGCTCCTCCCCCAGGCGGGCGCTGAAGAACGGCTCGACGTCGTATGGCTCTAGGAGCTGCCACGTTCCAAATCGGCGCACGTCGCGGTAGGCGACGTCCGATCCGTCGTCTAGAGTGACAACAGCGCGGACGTACGGATCGTCCGGGAGTCCGTTCCCGCCCGCGAGACGAAACCCACCCGTCATCCGGAGGTGAACCAGGAGCCCCCTTCCGCTCTCGAACCAAAAAACCAGATACTTGCCGCGCCGCTCGAGCGCAGCCACGCGCTCACCGACGAGCTCGGCCGCGACGACGACCGGATCCTCGGGCCGCGTCAGCCGCGAGTCGCGGATCTCGACCCGCTCCAGGCGTCTGCCGACGACGGCGGGTGCGAGCCGCGCGCGAACGGTCTCGACCTCGGGGAGCTCGGGCACGGGTCGAAGCGTAACCCCGGGTCAGTCGGCGCAACGGTCAGCCGTGGACGACCTCGATGAGCAGCGGCCGCGCACGCGGAGGCCCAGCCTCGATCCGGTAGGCCGTCGTGACCTCCGCCGCCGCGGTGGCCGCCGTCCCCTCGTCGCGGGCGTGGACCTCCGCGAGAGGCGCCCCCTCCTCGACGAGGTCGCCGCGCTTCCGCAGGCATCGGATGCCGACGGCGTGGTCGATCGTGTCGTCCTTCGTCGCGCGGCCTGCGCCGAGCCGAAGGGCCGCGAGGCCAATCGCGCCGGCGCCGAGCTCCGCGACGTACCCGTCGCGCGGAGCCGGGATCGGGCGGACCACGGGCGCTGCGGGGAGGGCCTCCTCGTCGGGGTCTCCGCCCTGGGCGCGGATCCAGCTCTCGTACGCCTGGAGAGCGCTGCCGTCGGCGACGGCCCGCTCCGCACGGCGCCGTCCCTCCGCGTCGTCGACGCCGAGGTCGGAGAGCGCGAGCAAGCGGCCCGCGGCGTCGAGGACGAGGTCTGCGAAGTCCGGCGGTCCCTGACCGCGGAGGGTCTCGAGCGCCTCGCGGATCTCGAGCGCGTTGCCGACCGCGCGCCCGAGGGGCTGGTTCATGTCCGTGAGGAGGCAGACGACCTCCCGCCCGGCGCGGTCTCCGAGCTCGATCATCGTCTCCGCGAGCGCCTGCGCGTCCTCGACCGACTTCATGAACGCGCCGTCGCCGACCTTGACGTCGAGCACGATCGCATCGGCCCCGGCGGCGATCTTCTTCGACATGATGCTCGCGGCGATCAGCGACAGGTTGTCGACGGTGGCCGTGACGTCGCGGAGCGCGTACAGCCGCTTGTCGGCCGGGACGAGATCGGCGGACTGGCCCACGATCGCGAGGCCGATCTCCCGCACCTGCGCGACGAACTCGTCGAGGCCGAGCTCGACCCGGAAGCCCGGGATCGACTCGAGCTTGTCGAGCGTGCCGCCCGTGTGCCCGAGGCCGCGCCCGCTCATCTTCCCGAACGGCACGCCGCACGCGGCGACGATCGGGCCCACGGCGATCGAGGTCTTGTCGCCGACGCCGCCGGTCGAATGCTTGTCGACGACCTTGCGGCCGAGCGCGCTGCCGAGGTCGATGGTCGCGCCGCTTCGGATCATCGCGTCGGTGAGCGCGAAGGTCTCGGCGCTCGAGAGCCCGCGGAAGTAGATCGCCATGCAGAAGGCGGCCATCTGGTAGTCCGGCACGTCGCCTCGCGCGTAGCCGAGCACCAGCTCTGCGAGCTCGCCGGCCTCGAGCTCCCCTCCATCGCGCTTGCGCTGGATCAGCTCCGCGGGATGGATCACGCGGTGTGCGCCACGAAGACGACCGGATGACACGTGACGGCGAACTCGCCGTCGAGCTCCGGCACCTCGGCGCGAGAGTCGAGGAGCGTCCGCGAAGCTTCGACGTACCCGACGACTTCGTCACGATTCGGGAACCGGATCATCCCGGCGGCGTCTCGCACCTCCACGCGGTCGAAGTGGCGACGCAGAAGCTCTTCGCCGTTCGCGCCGCTGAACGGATGGGCCGCACGATCGGTCGGCAGCCCGAGGAGCGCTCGCAGCTCGCGGAGGTGATCCGGCACGTTCGTGACGGCGACCAGGCGGCCCCCGGCCCTGAGCATCCGCGCCAGCTCGGCCACCGCACGGTCGGGGTTGGGCACGTGGTACAGCATCCATGCCGCCACGGCGCAGTCGAACTCGCCCGCCGCGAAGGGAAGGTCGAGGACGTCGCCGACCCGTGCGTCGACGCCGCGGCCGCGCGCGAGCTCGACCATCCGCGGCGAGATGTCCATCGCGACGACCTCCGCGCCGAGTTCGTCCTGGATCCGCGCCGCGAGCTCGCCTGGGCCGCAGCCCACCTCGAGCACTCGGCGCGGCGCGGCCTCGGCGACCGCCTCGAACGCCATCTGCGGCGCGTTCGGACCGATCGCGAAGCGATACGCCGCCCGCCGCCCTTCCAGACCCCGCTCGCTCGCGTACTCCGCTTCGACGACGCGCGGGTCGTTCAGCGTCACGGCTCGACGATCGGCTGCCCCGGAATGCCGCGCGAGGGCGCCTTGCCTCCGAGCCAGGCGTTCACCGTGGCGCCCACGTCGGCGAACTCACCCTCGTGGATGCGCCCACCGGCGTTCCGGCCCTGGACGTAGGCGAGCAGGAGCGCGTGCTCGCGCGAGTGGTCGGTCGACGGCGTCGTGGGGTCGCAGCCGTGGTCGGAGGTGAGGATGAGCAGATCGCCCGGCCGAAGCGCGTCGAGGAGATCCGGGAGCCGCCGGTCGAAATCCTGCAGGCAGCGGTGGAAATTCACCGGGTCGTTTCGGTGCCCCCAGAGCATGTCCGTCTCGACGAGGTTCGTGAAGACGAGGCCGCCGTCCAGCTCGCGCAGCAGCCGCTCGGTCTGCGTGATCCCTTCGACGTTCGACTTGGTGGGGTGCGACTCGTCGATGTCGACTCCGGCGAAGATGTCGAAGATCTTTCCGACGCCGTGCACCGGCAGGCCCGAGTCCCGCACGAGGCTGAGGTAGTTGGGCCGCTTCGGCTCGAGCGAGAAGTCGTGCCGATTGGGCGTCCGTTCGTAGTTGCCCGGCTCACCGGTGAACGGCCGCGCGATCACTCTGCCGACGGCGTGCTTGCCGGTCAGGATCTCGCGCGCGGTCCGGCACGCGTCGTACAGCTCCTCGAGCGGGATCGTGTCCTCGTGAGCGGCGACCTGGAAGACCGAGTCCGCCGACGTGTAGACGATCCACTTTCCGGTCCGCTGGTGCTCCTCGCCGAGCTCCTGGATGATCTCCGTCCCCGACGCCGGCCGGTTGCCGAGGACGCCGCGGCCCGTGCGGTGCATGAATGGGTCGATGACGTCGTGCGGGAAGCCGTGCGAGTAGACCGGCATCGGCTGCGGCGTCACGACACCCATCAGCTCCCAGTGGCCGGTGGTCGTGTCCTTGCCCTTCGAGCGCTCGGTCAGCCGACCGGCGACGGCGGGCGCGCCGGGCTGCGGCGGGCAGCCTTCGAGCGGTTCGACGTTCCCGAGCCCGAGCGCCTCCAGGCTCGGAAGGTCGAGCCCGCCGACCGCCCGAGCGACGTTGCCGAGCGTGTCGGAGCCTTCGTCGCCGTAGTCTTCCGCGTCGGGCAGGGCTCCCGCTCCCACGGCGTCCAGCACGATGACGCACGCGCGGGGCATGCGGCTATTCTAAGCCGGTGGATAAGGCTCTCGGTCTGCTCGGCGTGCTCGTCTTCATACCCTGCGTGATCGCCCTCGCGGCCGGGATCACATGGGCAGTTGTTCGCCTCACGCCAAAGCCGAAGCCGCCGAGCAGCCCCACGTCCGAGCCCTCTTCGTAGAGCGGGCGGCGCGCTACGCCGGCGTCAGCGGGAGCACGTCCTCGAGCGGCATGTATTCGAGATCGTGGGCCTCTCCGACGGCCTCGTAGGTGACGTGCCCGTCGAGGACGTTGACTCCCCGAGCCAGGGCATGGTCGCGCGCGACCGCCTCGGCGAGGCCGTGCTCGGCGATCGCCTCCACGTAGGGCAGCGTCGCGTTCGTCAGGGCCTTGGTCGACGTGACCGGAACCGCCCCGGGCATATTCGCGACGCAGTAGTGCGTAACTCCTTCCGCCTGGTACACCGGCTCGCTGTGCGTCGTCGGCCGCGAGGTCTCGGCGCATCCGCCCTGGTCGATCGCCACGTCGCAGAAGACGGCACCGTCCTTCATCGCGCGGAGCATCTCGCGGGTGATCAGCTTCGGAGCCAGTGCGCCGGGGATGAGCACGGCCCCGATGAGCACGTCCGCGTCGGTCACGGACTCTTCGATCTGGAGCGTGGACGACATGACGAGGCTGACACGGCCGGAGAGGACCTCGTCCAGGTGGCGCATCCGGTCGATCGATCGTTCGAGGATCGTCACGTTCGCGCCCAGGCCGAGCGCGATCACGGCCGCGTTGTAGCCGACGATCCCGCCGCCGACGATGACGACCCGGCCCGGAGCGACCCCGGGAACGCCTGCGAGCAGGAGCCCTCGGCCGCCGAGCGGCTTCTCCAGGAAGTAGGCGCCCGCCTGCGCGGCGAGGCGCCCGGCGATCTCGCTCATCGGGGCGAGGAGGGGCAGTGCTCGCTGGTCGGTCTCGACGGTCTCGTAGGCGACCGCGGCGATGCCGCTCTCGACGAGCGCGCGGGTCAGCGGCTCGTCGGCGGCGATGTGGAGGTAGGTGAAGAGGACGAGGCCTTCGCGGAGGCGGCGGTACTCCGATTCGACCGGCTCCTTCACCTTGAGCAGCAGCTCGGCTTCGCCCCAGACGTCGTCGACCGAGCAGATGCGGGAGCCGACGGCCTCGTACGCGCCGTCGGGGAACGAGCTGCCGTCGCCGGCGGCGGTCTCGACGAGCACGTCGTGGCCGCGCTGGACGAGCTCGCGCGCGCCCGCCGGCGTCAGCGCGACGCGGTACTCGTCGGTCTTGATCTCCTTGGCGACGCCGATCTTCATGCGGGGCCGGGCAACGATACCCCCGCTGACTCAGCCTGCGTGCGCGCCTTTCGGCTCACCTGGCGACGCTTTCGGCGCAATGCGTCACAGACACGTCACAATTTCGCCGGTACGCTCGAAAGCGGGTGGTGGGTCGGGGTGCCCCAGCGGCTGCGGCCCATCGGAAGCCGAGCGGCCACCCTCAGCCGCGCCGCTCGCGCTCGTCGAGGTACAGGAGCAGCCCGGCGATCGTCTTCCCGTCCTCGAGGCCGCGCACCAGCGCGCGGAGCTCCCCGACCGGGACGGCGACCGGCTCGATCTGCTCGTCGGCCTCCTGCCGAGCCTCGCCGGGCTCGACGCCCTCCGCCAGGAACAGGTGCATCCGCTCGCGGCAGAAGCCGGGCGTCGTGTAGAACGCCGCCAGCTCACGCCACTCGCCGCCGCTCTGGCCCGTCTCCTCCTCGAGCTCGCGCCGCGCGGTCGCCAGCGGCTCCTCGCCCTCCTCGAGCGTCCCCGCCGGCAACTCCAGCAGCTCCTTCCGCGCCGGCTCCCGCAGCTGGCGCACGAGCGTGACCCGCTCCTCGCGATCGACGGCGACGACCGCGACCGCCCCGGGATGCTCGACGATCTCCCGCTCGTGCTCGCCCCAGCGCTCGAGGGTCACGTCGACGAGCGTCCCGTCGTAGACCGTGCGCGACTCGTCGGGCCTCACGCGGCGAGCCTCTCCACGAGCCGTCGCTCCTCCGGCCCGAGCCACGGCGGGCTTCCTGCGGCGGCGTTCTCCCGCGCGTGCTCGGGACGTCGCGTCGCCGGGATCACGAGGTCGACGCGCTCGTCGGAGAGCGCCCACTTCAGGAGCGCCTGCGGCCACGTCTCGACGCCGAAAGCTCGCAACGGCTCGAGCTCCGGCGGAGACGGGTTCGCACGCAGGAGGCGGCCCGACGACGAACCGAGCGGCTGCATCAGGATCACCGCGATCCCGAGCTCAGCTGTAAGCGGCAGGAGCTCGCCCTCGCACGCACGGTTCGCGGGGTTGTACGGCAGCTGCACCGTCTCGAAGCGACCTGTCCGAAGCGCCCTCGCCAGCTCGCCGAACGCGCTCTCCGCGTAGTGCGTCACGCCGAGCCGGCCGATCCTGCCCGCGGCCCGCTCCTCCTGTAGCCACGCCAGCTGCTCCTCCCACGCCACGAGGTTGTGGATCTGCTCCACCTCCACGCGGCCGAACCACCGGAGCTGGGCGGCGAGCTGTGGCCGTCCCTCCTCGACCGAGCCGGCCCAGATCTTCGTCGCCACGTCCACCTCGTTGCGGCAGCCCTCCAGAGCCTCGGCGAGAGACGCCTCGGCGCCTCCGTACATCGGCGACGAGTCGACGACGCGACACCCGGCCGAGACGGCCGCGTCCACGACCCGCCGCGCGAGCTCCGCGTCGCGGTCGAAGGTCCTCCACGTGCCGAGCCCGACGACCGGCCCGAGCCGACGCTCCTCCACCGCTACCCGCGGTCGAACCAGCGCCGCAGGCGCGAGGCGCTCCCCTCCCGGAACGCCTCGTCGAGCTCGTCGGCCGTGAACGCGCCGCTCGTCGAGCCCGTCGTCGCGTAGCGGTAGAGGACGAGCCGGAACATGTGGCCCGCCGTCGTCGTGACGGCGAAGGCCGTGGCGGCGATCGCGACTCCGCTCGCCAGGAAGGCGACGCCGACCGGCGTGAGGCCGAAATGGAGGCCGATCGCGACGAGCACGGAGACCGGCACAACCAGGAGCATGAACGCTCCCCCGATCGTGACGATCCCGGCGATCCCTTCACCCCAGCGCTGTCGCACCAGCTTCGCGGAGCGCTTGACCGCCGTGACGGCGCCCGGATCCTCGAGCGCGATCACCGGCACGACGAAGAACGTCGCGGCCGCCCAGGCGAGGCCGAGCACGAAGCCGGCGAGCCTCGTCGCGACCCAGCCTCCGCGGACCTCGCGAAGCGCCTGCAAGGCGAGGCCGACGAGGCTTGCGAGGAGCGACCACGCGAGGATCGCCGGGAGCCGGCGGTTCGCGCAGCGGAAGCCGTCCCTGACGGAGGGCTCCTGCCCGTCGAGTGCGCGCTGCCCGAGCGCGACGAACGCGACGCCCAGGGTACGTGCCCACGACGCTCGCCGGGAAGACGAACACGGCGAAGACGGCGAGGTACGCCCACCAGGCGCGCCCGTGCGCGGCGAGGAACACGCCCAGGCCGGCCGCCAGCCCGAGCACCGCCGCGAGCGTCGGGAAGACGAGGAGGCGCGCGTCGGCCCGGACGAGCTGCCAGGACTTCGTCGTCAGCTCCCAACCGCGGCCGAACATGGCCGCCGGAGCTTAGCGTTCCGGCGCCTCGACCTCCCGCGCCGCGTCCACGAGCGCCAGCGTCACCTCGACCATGTCCTCGAGGTCCGAGACGGCGATCGACTCGTCCGGCGTGTGGATGCTCGCCATCCCGTTCGCGAGGTTCACGCACGGGAGGCCGCGCTCGTTGAAGACGTTCGCGTCCGCGGCGCCGCCGCTCAGCGCGTAGCTCGGCGCGAACCCGCTCCGCTCGAGCGCGGTCGAGGCAAGCCGGACGGCCAGGTCGTCGCGCCTGAACCGGTAGCCGCGGTAGCTCTTCTGCACGGTCGTCTCGGCGTCGCACTCCGCGACCCCGGCCGCGAACGTGATCGCGTCGAGCATCTCCTGGACGAGCTCGGCGAGCTTGCGCTCGTCGTGCGAGCGCGCCTCGGCGAGGAACGTGCACCACTCGGGGACGATGTTCCCGGCCGTGCCGCCTTCGATCAGGCCGACGTTGGCGGTCGTCTCGTCGTCGATCCGGCCCAGGCGCAGGTCGGCGATCGCCCGCGCGGCGGCCGCGATCGCGGAGCGTCCTTCCTCCGGGTACATGCCCGAATGGGCCGCGCGGCCATGGAAGCGCACCTCCATCGACTGCGAGTACGGCGCGCCGAGGATGACCTCGCCGATCGGCGCCGCCTGGTCGTAGACGTATCCGACCCGAGCCGCGAGCCGCGTGTGGTCGAAGGCGGCGGCGCCGAGCAGGCCGACCTCCTCCTTCGGCGTGAAGACGAGCTCGACCCCCGCGTGCGGTCGCCGCTCCTCGAGCACCCGCCGCGTCGCGTCCAGCATCGCGGCGACCGCGGCCTTGTTGTCGGCGCCGAGGATCGTCTGCTCCTGATTCGTGACCATTCCGTCCACGAGGACCGGCTCGATCGGTCCCTCGGGCGGAACCGTGTCGAGATGCGCGCAGAGGAAGATCGGGACGCCGCCGCCGCCGTTCGTCGGCTCGAGCCGGCAGAGGAGGTTCCCCGCCGTGGAGCCGACCTTCGGGCCGGCGTCGTCCTCGTCCACCTCGAGGCCGAGCTCGCGCAGGTAGAGCGAGACGCGGTCGGCGACCTCGCGCTCCTCGCCCGGGGGGCTCGGGAGCGCGGCGAGATCGGTAAAGAGCTCGACGACGTCCGGAATGTCGAGATCCTAGATTGCGGCGGGTACTGCGGCTTCGGTCCGCATTCGGGTCCGCTCGAGCGCCGCCCCGACGAACTCGCGGAAGAGCGGCGCCGGCCGCGTCGGCCGCGACTTGAACTCCGGGTGGAACTGGCTGGCCACGAACCACGGGTGATCCGGGAGCTCGACGATCTCGACGAGCCGGCCCTCGTACACCGTGCCCGCGACGACGAGCCCGGCCTCGACGAGCTGGGGCCGGTAGTGGTTGTTCACCTCGTAGCGGTGCCGGTGCCGCTCGTGGACGATCGGCTCGCCGTAGGCCTCGCGGGCGCGCGTCCCCTCCGCGACCTCGACCGCCTGCGCGCCGAGCCGCATCGTGCCGCCGAGGTCTTCGACCTCCTTCTGCTCGGGGAGCAGGTCGATCACCGGGTAGGGCGTCTCGGGGTCCATCTCGGTCGAGTTCGCGCCGTCGAGCCCGAGCACGTGGCGCGAGAACTCCGACACGGCGACGTGCATCCCGAGACAGATGCCGAGGTACGGGATGCCGCGCTCGCGCGCGACCCGGCACGCGAGGATCTTGCCTTCCCACCCGCGCGAGCCGAAGCCGCCGGGGACGAGCACGCCGTCGACTTCCTCGAGCACGACGGCCGCCTCCTCGAGGGACATGCCCTCGGCGTCCAGCCAGCGGACGCGCACGCCGCACCCGTGCTGGAGGCCCGCGTGCTTGAGCGCCTCGTGCACCGAGAGGTACGCGTCCTGGAGCTTGACGTACTTGCCGACGAGGGCGATCTCGACCTCGGCCGCACCCGTGCGGCGGCGGATCCGGTCGGTGAGCTCGTTCCAGTCGCCGAGGTCGGCGTCGCCGAGCTCGAGGCCGAGCTTCTCGCACACGAGCCGGTCGAGCCCCTCGCCCTGGAGGACGGACGGCACGAGATAGACGTCGGGCACGTCGGGGCTGGCCACGACCGCGTCCGGCTCGACGTCGGTGAAGAGCGCGATCTTGTCGCGGATCTCAGGCGAGAGCTCCTCGCGCGAGCGCGTCACGACGATGTCGGGGTGGATGCCGATCCGCCGCAGCTCGTTCACCGAGTGCTGCGTCGGCTTCGTCTTCAGCTCGCCTGCCGCCTCGATGAACGGGACGAGGGTGACGTGGAGATAGAGGACGTTCCCCGCCCCGGCCTCGCGCCGGAACTGGCGGATCGCCTCGAGGAAGGGCAGCGACTCGATGTCGCCCACGGTGCCGCCGATCTCGCTGATCACGACGTCGGCGGGGGTCACCTCCGTGGCGCGCCGGATGCGCGCCTTGATCTCGTTCGTGATGTGCGGGATCACCTGCACCGTCGCGCCGAGGAACTCGCCCTTCCGCTCCTTGCGCAGGACGGTGTCCCAGATCGCGCCCGCGGTGTGGCTCGCGTTCCGAGTCAGGTTCTCGTCGATGAACCGCTCGTAGTGGCCGATGTCGAGGTCGGTCTCGGCGCCGTCCTCGGTGACGAACACCTCGCCGTGCTGGAACGGGCTCATCGTGCCCGGGTCGACGTTCAGGTACGGGTCGAACTTCTGCACCTGGACGCTCAGGCCGCGCGCCTTGAGGAGCCGGCCCAGCGAGGCGGCGACGATTCCCTTCCCGAGGCCCGAGACGACGCCCCCTGTGACGAACACGTGCTTCGTCGCCCGCTCCGTGGTCACTCTCTCACCACGGGATGCAAACGTAGCATGGACGCGGGACGTCATACCTCTGCCGCCGTCTGGACGAGCGCGTGCAGGCGGTTGAGCGCGCGGTGCGGGAAGGAGCGGCCGAGGCCGATCAGCCACGGACCGTTCACGGTGAGCGTCGCGATCGTCCGGTCGGCGGCCGCGGCCTCGAGCCGCAGCTCGGCCTCGATCCGTTCGCCCGTCAGCTGGAAGACGACCCGCTCCGGCGGCGCGGCTGCGAGGACGAGCAGCATCCCGCTCGGGTTCGGGCTGCGGAGGAAGCTCGGCCGGTTCGTGCCCCGAATCTGCCAGCGCGCGCCGGCCGCGAGGCCGCGCCGGTCCGGCTCGACGGCAGCGATGCCCGGCCACCAGTCGGCGAAGTGGCGGGGCTCGGCGAGGAACGCCCAGACGTCCTCGCGGGGCGCGAGGAGCTTGCGTGCCGCCTCAACGCGCGGCACGCGCGGCCGCTTCTCGCCCGGCAAGGAGGAGCGAGACGACGACGAGCCCGCCGATGCCGAGGGCCATCGCGAGATCGGCGCCGTTCAGGAGCACACCGTGCGCCGGGATGAAGTCCGGGATCCCGCGCCGCCATGCGAACGCGCTCGCGATGTTCCCGAAGGCGCCGCCCGCGAGGACGCCGGCGGCGAGGTCGAGCGGCGTCGACCCCGCGAGGGACGTGGCGACGAGGAGCAGGGCCACGACCGCGACGAACGGGGCGAGCTGTCCGGGCGGCCGCGGGTTGAAGCGGACGGTCTCGAAGGCCGCGGACGTCACGGCCCACTTGCTCGCGAGGTCGAGGGCGCACGCGAGGGCCGCCACGCCGGTGGCCAGGGCGAGGTGCGGCCGCCACCGCACTCCGAGCTGGGTCATGGGCCTAGCGTACGGAAGCCAGGAACTCGCGGCCACCGAGGCACCGCTTGCGGCGCCGTTTCAGGGCGGGCGGGTTTCCCGCCCGTCCGTCTGAAATGACCGGTCGACTAACGAACCGACGCGAGAAACTCACGGCCACCGAGCATGCGTTCGAGCTCGGCGCGACGCTCGTCGCCGCCGAGTGCGTCGATGCGCGTGTGCGTCGGGTCGCCGGGCACCTTCTCGACGCTGAAGTGCCGATCGGCGACGCTCGCGATCTGCGGCAGGTGCGTGATCGTGACGACCTGCGCGCGCTCGGCGAGGCGACGCAGCGTACGGCCGACCGCGTTCGCGGTCTCGCCGCCGATGCCCGCGTCGATCTCGTCGAAGACCATCGTCGGCCCGCCGCCGACCGCGGCGATCGCGAGCGCGATGCGGGACAGCTCGCCGCCGGAGGCCGTCTCGGCGACGGGCGCGAACGGCAGGCCCGCGTTCGGGCGCACGAGGAACGCGACGCGGTCGCTCCCCGCCGGCCCGGGCTCGGTCTCGGTGAGGTCGACGCGGAACTCGCCCTCGTGCATGCCGATGTCTCGGAGCTCGGCGGCGACGGCCTCGGCGAACGGGCTGGAAGCGGCGGCGCGTGCGGCTCGGAGCTCCTCGGCGACCCGCCCCCGCCGCTCCTCCGCCGCCGCGACGGCGCGCTCCGCCGCCTCGAGCGGGTCGACGCCGTCCTCGAGCCCGTCGAGCTCGGCGCGCGCGCTCGCAGCAGCGGCCAGCAGCTCTTCGTACGAGCCGGCCCGGAAGCGCCGCTTCGCCTCGGCGATGCGGTCGACCTCCGCCTCGACCTCCTCCAGCCGCCCTGGCTCGGCCTCGAGCGAGGCGGCGAACGAAGCGAGGTCGCTCGCCGTCTCGCGGAGCCGGACCTCGACGTCGCGGAGCTCCTCCGCCGGCTTGGAGAGCTCCGGGGCGAGCCGCTCCACCTCGCCGAGGGCGCGCTCCGCGTGCGCGACGAGGGCTGTCGCGCCCTCGCCATCCTCGGGGGCGAGCGCGGCGCGCGCGACGGCGGCCGCGTTCGCGAGCTCGGTCACGTGCCGGAGCCGCTCTCGCTCGGCGCGCAGGTCCTCCTCGGCCGTCGGCTCGAAGCCGTCGGTCGCGGCGACGAGCGCGCGGAGGTCCTCGAGCCGGTCGCGCTCCGACGCCGCCCCAGCGGCGAGCTCGGCGTGGCGGCGCCGCGCGGCGGCGAGCTCGCGCCAGGCGCCGCGGGCCTCGGCGCGGCGCGCCGTCTGCTCCTCGCCGACGAAGCCGTCGAGGACGTCGAGCTGGTACGCGGGACGCGCGAGGCGCCGTTGCTCGAACTGGCCGGACATGGCGATGAGGCGCTCGCCCACGGCGGCCAGGTCCTCGCGGGCCGCGGCCCGTCCCCACGCGTAGGCGCGGGTACGGCCGTCGGCGAAGACGCGGCGCGCGAGCACGAGCCCGTCCTCGTCCGCGGGCCGGAGCTCGGCGAGACCCCCCAAACCCTCCTCGTCGAGGAGCCCAGGCGGGAGGTCGAGCTCGGCCTCGACGTATGCCTCGTCCGCGCCGGGCCCGACGAAGCTCGCGTCGGCTTTGGCGCCGAGGAGGAGCCCGATCGCCTGGGCGAGGATCGTCTTGCCCGCCCCGGTCTCGCCGGTGATCGCGTTGAGGCCCGGCCCGAGCTCGAGGTCGGCCTCGCGGATGAGGACGAGGTTCTCGATGCGGAGGCGCCTCAGCACGCTCGGATGGTACGGGCCGCGCCCGTCGGCGACGAGGCGTCCGAAGCGGCCGTGTCCCGCGCAGGCCGCAGCGCTCGAACGGCGGCCGGGAGCGGCGCCCAACTGCCCCCAGGGGTCCGGTCAGCACCCTGAGGTCAGGCTAACGGAGAAAGGGTCACGTGTCTGTCGCGCGATCGCGCCGAAAGTACCGCGGGTGTGATCGTTCAGGACCCGAAGGTCTCGCGGTAGCGGCGGAAGAACGTCCGCTCGGGGAGGGTCGCGAGGAGGCTCCGCTGCGGGCCGAGGCCGACCTCCACGCGGCCCGCCTCGCCGAGCTCCGTGAACGCGTGGCCGTCGATCAGCACCGCAGCGTGGACGTCCGGCGTCTGATTCGTCACGGTCAGGTCACGGCCGCGCGGGACGACGAGCGGCCGCGCGTGCAGCGAGTGCGGGGCGACGAAGGTGATCGCCATCGCGTCGAGTCCCCACACCAGCACAGGCCCCCCGTTCGAGAGGTTGTAGGCCGTCGAGCCGGAGGGCGTCGAGCAGATGAGCCCGTCGCACGGCTGCCGGCCGAGGTCCTCGTCGCCGATCGACCACACGAGCTCGACCATGCGACCGAGCGTGCCGCTCGTCACCACCACGTCGTTCACCGCGGCGCGCCGCTCGCCCTCGACGCGCGCCTCGAGGGTCGGCAGCTCGACGACGACGAAGTCCCCCGCGAACGCGCGCGCCAAGCCGTCGTCGAGCTCGTCGGGGTGCATCGAGGCGAGGAACCCCACGCGACCGAAGTTGACGCCGATCACCGGCACACGTGTGCCCAGAAACCGCGTCAGCGCGCGCAGCATCGTGCCGTCGCCTCCGAGCACGACGGCGAGGTCGGCCGTCGTCGGATCGCCGTCCGCGCTCGGGAGGTCGTGCTTCTCGCGCTCCTCCTCCGGGAAGAGGAGCTCGACGCCGTGCTCGGTCGCGAGCGCCTCGAGCCGCCCGAGCGCGGGGCCGATCGTCTCGGCCTTGCCGTGCGTGACGACCGCGGCGCGGCGGACGCGGCTACCCGGTTGCGCGATCGATCCAGGTGTCGAGCTCATCTGGCCTCTCCGGCCGCCCGCGGTGCACGAGGTGGAGGAAGAACTCGCGGTTCCCCTTCGGGCCGGGCAGACCGGAGTCTACGACGCCCGCAGCCTCGGCCTGCCACCCGAGCGCGGCCTCGGCCGCCTCCCGCAGCACCCGCCGGTGCACCTCGGGATCGCGGACGACGCCGCCCTTCCGCACCTCCTCGCGCCCCGCCTCGAACTGCGGCTTGACGAGCACCACCGCCTCCCACCCCGGCGCGGCGAGCGCGAGCACGGGCGGCAGGATCAGTCGGACGCTGATGAAGGACACGTCGCACGTGACGAGCTCGGGCGGAAACGGCAGCTCGCGGACGGCCCGCGCGTTCGTCCGCTCGAGCACGGTCACGCGGGGATCGACACGAAGCCGCTCGTGGAGCTGCGCGCGTCCGACGTCGAGCGCGACCACGCGTGCCGCGCCGCGCTGGAGCAGGACGTCCGTGAAGCCGCCGGTCGAGGCGCCGACGTCCAGGCAGTCGAGGCCGGCCGGGTCGACGCCGAACACGTCCAGCGCATGCGCGAGCTTCTCGCCGCCTCGCGAGACGAAGCGCGGAGGCGCAGTTACCGCCAGCTCCGCCGTCTCGTCGACGGCGGTTCCCGGCTTCTCGAAGCCCGGCACCCGTCCCGCGAGGACGAGCGCCTGCGCCTGCGCGCGACTCTCGGCGAGCCCGCGCTCGACGAGGAGGACGTCGACCCGCTTCTTCAAGCGTGGGACGAGCCGACGGCTACTTCTTCCGGGCCCTCGGCAATCGAAAGGAGCTGAGCGGTTTCGGGCCTGC
>Ga0209577_10001386_pt1 | contig 24066 bp, 18 predicted proteins | sample GraSoiAngelo_109_FD_185874 | JGI IMG/M metagenome (GOLD analysis project Ga0209577, IMG submission 185874) | Grasslands soil microbial communities from the Angelo Coastal Reserve, California, USA - 14_0903_12_20cm (SPAdes) (version 2) | ecosystem: Environmental > Terrestrial > Soil > Grasslands...
CGAACAGCAGGCGCTGGCACGCGAGCGAGAGCGCGCACTGCTCTCGGCCCTGCGCACGCTCTCGCGCCCCTACCGCGAGGTCATCGTGCTCCGCGACATCGAGGGGCTGAGCTACGAGGAGGTCGCGCTCGCGCTTGAGATAAACGTCGGCACTGTCAAATCGCGACTGTCGAGAGGTCGCGCCGAGCTTCGACGCAGGCTCGAAGGCTCTTTGTAAATTAGCTGTTAGCTTATAGCTGTTAGCCGTAACTGAAAGCCGCCGGCTCGCCGTCGGGCGGACAGTTTCGGCAGGTGAAAGCTAACAGCTATAAGCTAACAGCTTTCCCGGATGGCTGCCCCGCCCCGGCTACACCAACACCCCGGTGCCTGGTGGGTCAGGAAGCGGTGGGAGCGGATGCGTGAGAGGCCAAGTCGGCGGCGACTCGGCGTCGGGCGGTTTTGAAAACGAGGCCAGCAACACCCGTTCTTCTGTTACCGCCCGAACGCGTGGGTCAAGGCGGCAGACGCTTCACGCGTGTTCGCAATTGCTGCTTCCTTGCGAAAGGGAGCAGCCGGGGTCGGCCAGCCATCCGAGAGATATCAGATGCTGGATGTCAGATGTCAGTCGAGAACAAGCATCCAGCATCTGACATCTTATATCTTGACTTATGATGACGTGCGAGGAATCACAGAAGGCTTTTTCGCCGTACCTTGACGGCGTGCTGCCGCGCGGGGCGAGCGACGCGCTCGACAAGCACCTCGGCGTGTGCCCCGTCTGCCGTCATCAGTTCTCGGAGACGCGCGCCGTGGTGCGCGCCCTCTCTCTCGTCGCGCGCCCCGCGCCGCCCGCGGGCCTCGCCGCCTCGGTCAGCGAGGCGCTCGCAATCGAGCGCGCCGCGCGCGGGGCGAACCCGCCCATGCCGCTCTACGAGCGTGTGGCGCGCTGGGTCACGCCGCGCGTGATGCCCTACGCGGTCGGCGCACTCTACTCGGTCATCCTCTTCGTGGCGGTGTTCGGCGCGTTGCGGCAGCAGTTGCGCTTGCTGCGCAACCTGGCCGAGGAGCAGGCGCTCGAAAGTGGGCAGCCTTACAGCGTGACTTGGGTTGACGGTCGCGGCGGCTACGACGTGACGCGCCCGCTCTCGCCCGACCTGTCGGTCGCGGCGCGCGCGCCGTTCACATCCGAGTCGCCGACGCTGAATCCGCGCGGCGCGCTCGCGGCGCTGACGCTTTCGCCGCCGAGCGCGCGCCGGCCCGACGACGACGACATGATCGTGGTCGCCGACGTTTACGGCAACGGCAGCGCCTCGCTCGCAGAGGTCGTCGCGCCGCCGCGCAACCGGCACATGATTGACGAGCTTCAGGACGCGCTGCGGCAGAGTCCGGCCTTCGTCCCCGCCTCCCTCGACCGCAGGCCGCAGACCATGCGCGTCGTCTTCGTCCTCCAGAAGATGAACGTGCCGGAGAGCAGCTACTAAAGCCTCGAAAGCCTCGAAAGAACCGACCTGTTAAGTCGCGCAGTTGAAGCGCACTGTGCTTCAACTGCGCGGCTCTGCTTTTCCGTCAACGGCCCCGCGCCCCTGTCAGCATTAACCCTGCGCATCTTCGCATGCCGGCAGAAAAGTTGTTGTAGTCCTCACGCCGTGGTAAATTGCGCGCTGCCGTCGCGCCCCTTGCTTGGACTGCCGGAGTGTGGGCGAAGCGTCCGAACGTAAATCAACTTAGCCTCGACGCCGACCGACCGAATCAAAAAGCCTATGAGTTCACGCGAACCCGAACGAGTCGCCGCCGTTTTGATTGTGCTGCTCGCGCTCTACCTCTCCTTTGCACAAGACGCTCGCGCGCAAGACACCGCCGACAGGGGCATACGTGTCGTCTCACGCAACAGCCGAGCGCGCCCGAAGGAGGAGGACGAGCGGGCGCGCACGTTTTTGGAGGATGGGCTTCGGCGCGCGGACGCGGGCGACTGGGCCGGGGCGCTTAAAGCCTACGACCGGGCGCTCGCCATAGACCCGCGCTTCGCGGACGCGCTCGTCGCCGAGGGCGACGCCTACATGAGTTCGGGCAAGTACAAGGAGGCGTTTGCCGCATACGAGAAGGCGGTGGGCGTCGCGCCCTCGAACCCGGACGCTTACTACAGCCTCGGCGCGGCCTACAACAGCATGGCGCAGTACGGCGACGCCTTCAAACCTTTCGTGCAGGCCGTCCGCCTCGACCCCGAATTCGCTGAGGCGCACTACGGCATCGGCTACGCTTACCTCAAGCTCGACAACTTCAAGGACGCTCTTCCCTACCTGCGGCAGGCCATCCGCCTCAAGCCCGACTACGCGGAGGCGCGACTCGCCCTCGGCGAGACTTACCTCGGCCTCAGAGACTTCAAAGCCGCCGAGGCCGAGCTTAAAACCCTCGCCGGCCTCGACGCGTCCTCGGCGCACGATCTCGACAAGGAGATTCGCGCGGCCAGCGGCGTCGCCCAGACCTCCGTGGCCCAAACCTCCGCGCAGCCGACCTCGGAGGCGTATGTCGGTAGTGAATTGTCGCCAACGGCTGAGAAGCCACAAGCGCCGAAGACCGAAGCGCCGAAGAGCGCGCGCTTGGTTTCCACTCTCGCCGCGACTCCGAAGAGGGTGCAAACTTCTCACGCTAAGTCCGGGGCTTCGGAGAGCGCCGCCGCACCGCCGCAGAGACGTGCCGCGGCTAGCCAGCCCGCCGGGGCAATGAACTCCGCCTCGACGCTCGCCGTCGAGCTGAGCTTCTGGGACAGCATCAAAAACAGCAACGACCCCGAAGAGTTCGCCGCGTATCTCAGGAAGTACCCCGAAGGGCAGTTCGCCGAGCTTGCGAGAATCCGCGTGCGCGCGCTCGCGGGCAAGAAGGGCGACGCGGCGGTGGCGGGAAACGAGCCGAAGCAGCCGACTCCCGACAGTCCGACGAAACCCGCGCCCGACCCGCCGTTGATTATAACCTCGGAACAGCCGTCGAAAGTCACGGCGGAGCAGCCTTCAAAGTCTGCGGCGGAGCAGCCGTCTCAAGGCGTCGCCGAGCAACCCGCCAAAGAGCAGCCGTTGAAAGAAAAGGGTCAGCCCGCGGAAGAAAAGAAGCAGCCCGCGAATGAGCCTGTCGAGACGGGGGGCGCGACCACGGTCGAGGCCGCGACGAGTTTGTTGCGGGGGCTTCTCCCTTCCCGCTTCTCGTACAAAGCCACGACCTCCGGCGACGGCGCGTCGCCGGTCACTTCCGAAGTAAGCATCAACATCGAGCCGCTTGAATTCGGCGGCTGCTCTGCCGGGTGGCGCGACCAGAACGACACGCTCTCGGTCTCCCTGTCCGACCTCGACCCCGAAGGCGTGACGGTCGTGCCGCGCACAAGGCCGGGCACGACGTTCTCAATCGAAGTCTGGAACGTCGGGGTAGCGGCGACCGGCGGTAAGGGCGCGATTACCGAAACGAAGGGCGACGGGAGCGGGGCCGTCAACCATTACAACGGCCTCGACCTACAGTACGAAGGCAAGGAGAAGGCGGACGGGGTAGCGAGGGCGCTGCGACAGGCAATCAAGCTCTGCGGAGGAAAGCCGTAGAGCAGAGAAGCGTGAATCCAGAAACGCGGGCGGTAGGGAGCGTTTCCGTATTCACGTTTTCATCATATCTTCACTTGAGGAGCGGGAGCAGCCTCGCGGCCAGTCCGGGACTCACGGCGTTGAGCTGGTCGTAGGTCTCCATCGCCTTCTTCTTGTCGCCGCTCTTGCGGTAGGCGTAGGCGAGGTTGAAGAGCGCGCCAGCGTAGTTGGGCTTGAGGCGCAGAGCTTCGAGGTGTTCATTGACGGCATCTTTGTAACGCCCCTGGCTTCCGAGCGCGAAGCCCAGGTTGTTGTGGGCTTCGGCCCAGTCGGGGCGGAGCTTGACGGCCTGCGTGAACTCGTCCGCAGACTGCTGGAACAAATCCTTCTTCTCCGAATCCTTCCTCGCCCCCGCCTGCGCCAGACGGCTGTAGGCGATGCCGAGGTTGAAGTGCGCGGCGGGCGTGTCCGAATGAAGCGCGAGCGCCTGCTTGAGCACGCGGACGGAATCCTCGAAGCGGTTCGAGTTGTTGTAAACCCACGCGAGGTTGACGTAGGTGTCCGCGTAATCCGGCTTGAGACGGACGGCCTGCTCGAAGGCCGGCGCGGCCTCGGCCAAGTTGCCCTGCCGACCGAGCGTGTAGCCGAGGTTGTTCAGAATGTCTGCGTCGTTGGGCTTGAGGCGCGCGGCCTCTTTGTAAGCCGCGGCGGACTCGCCGTAGCGCTTTAGCTCGCGCAAAGAGTCGCCGAGATTCTCCTGCGCTTCCGGGTTGAGCGGCGTCAGCGTGACGACCTGCTTGAACGCGTCGGCGGCCTTGGCGTAATCCTTGGCGGCGAACAGGGCGTCGGCCAGATCGAGCTGCACTTCCGCGTCGTCCGGCTTCGACTTCGCCACCTGCCTGAACGCCTCGGCGGCGCGCGCCGGGTCGCCCGCGCTCACGTACTCGTCGCCCAGCGCGTCGAAGAGGGCCATGTCGTTCGGGTCGAGTTGCGTGGCCTGCTGGTAAGCGGCTGCGGCGTCGGCGTGGCGTCCGAGTTTCGAGTAGGCCGCGCCGAGGTATTGGAAGGCGTCCGCGTCTTTGGGGTCGAGCTGCGTCGCCCTTTGCAGCGGCCCCGAAGCGTCCGCGAACTGGCCGAGCGCGAAGAGCGCGAAGCCGAGGTTGTACTGCGCCTCGGCATAATCGGGCTTGAGCTGTACGGCTTGCTTCAGGGGCTTGACCGCGTCGGTGAAGCGCTTCGCGTCAATCGCCGCCTCCGCCTTCAGCGACTCGGCTGTGACCGCCGACGGCTGGGTGCGTCCGCTCGGAGTCGGCGTCGGCGACGTGTGCGGATGTGCGCGACGCGGCCCCGCGCCGCCGCTGCCCCTGTCGCTTCGTGTATGCCGGGCCTTCGCGTGCGGCGGGTCAATGAAGACGCCCGCGCTGCTCGTCAGGTCGCCCTCCTGAGCGCGCAGCGTCTGCCACGTCAGCGTCAAAGCCAGAACCGTTAAGAAAGCTCCCGCAGAACGCTTCGTCATCACCCTTCACCTCCAAACGTCCGCCGGTCATACCGAAACACTGAAGCATTCTAACTTGCGCGTCGGGCTGGTCAAAACTAACCGCGGAGGCATCGAGGGCACTGAGGACGCACAGAGGAATACCAATCTCTGTGCCCCCTCCGCGCCCTCTGTGCCTCCGCGGTTAATCCCTCTTTGCTACTTCCCTTTGACGAAGGCGAGGGCGAGGTCGGCGTTGAGGCCGGGCAGGACGCGCGGGTTCTGGCGGAAGGCCGTCTCGACGCGGACGCGGTTGCGGACGTAGCCGAACAGCTCGCCCGCCGTGACGAAGTGGTCGCCGTCGGCGTCCGCCGCGCCGCGCAAGCCTTCGAGCAGCGCCCAGGTGAAGATGCCGTGGCCGCCGCCCCAGCGCGTGCCCTCGCGCGAGACCTCGTTCACGTCCGAAGACGTGAGGACGGCGCGGCCCGTCTCCGTGAAGAGCTTCGACGCGTAGAGGTTGATGAGGTTGTTCTCGACGCCGCGCGTGGCGACCAAGGTCTCGCCGCTCAGGCCCGCGCTGTGGCAGGTGTCCACGAAGACGATGACGCGGCCCGCGCGCACCTGGTGGTCGAGCACCTCTTGAAGCTCGGTCATCGGGAGAGCGGTCGAGGGCATGTCGGCGATCTTCGTGTCGTGCATGATGAAGTAGAGGTTCTGCGGCGCGTATGGGTCTGGGCCGCCGTGCCCGGCGAGGAAGATGAAGATGAGGTCGTCCGCGCCCGCTTTGGGGAGAAAGTTGTTGAGGGCGTCGCGCACCGCGCCGACCGTGGCCCGCTCGTTTTCGAGGTAGATGATGTCGCCGGGCGCGAAGCCGCCGCCCTCCGTCTGTTGTAGGAAGTCGCGCACGGTGCGCGCGTCGGCGTCGGCGTAGGCGAGGTCGCCCAGGCCGCCGTCGTGATACCTGTACTTCGACACGCCGACGATGAGCGCGAACTTGCGCCCCTTGAAGGCCGACGACACGGCGGCCTCGCGCCTTCGCACGGGTATGGTCAGGCGCGTCAGGTTCCCCGCCCTGTCCCGTACCTCGACGACGATTGACTGGATGCCCGCGCCGACTGCGACCGTCTGCTCGAACTCCTGCGCGTTCTTCAGCTCTTCGGGGTTGGCCGACTCTTCCGTAGCACCCGGCGAGAGCGTCAGCCCGCGCGCGCCCGTGAAGGGCGAAAGCTGCGCCGCCTGACCGTTGACGGAGACTGTGGCGACCGCGCCGGAGTTGTCCAGCAAGACGCCGCCGACCTTGACCGTGCCCGCGTCGCCTTTGAGCCGCACGGCGACGGTCGGCTCCGTGAGATAGACGGTCGGGGGCTGGCGGTCGTCGCCGCTTGCGACGGGGACTGACTCGGTGGTGGCGTCGGCGGCTAGTCCCGTGTCGCCGGCGCGTCGGTCGGCGGTGAGGAGGACGTAGGAGGCGTAGTATTCGCGCCCGTCGTTCGACTTGGCGATGATCTCGACGACGTTCTTGCCGGGCTGGAGGCGGAAGCGCGGCTTGCTCTGGAGGTCGCCGTTGATGACGTAGCCGTCGGCGTCCGCGTTGAAGTTGAAGATGGTGTTGGCCGACTCGCCGTTGATCTTGGTGTAAATCTTGCCGTAGCGGATCGAGTCGGCGAAAGGCTTGAAGACCCTCAGCCGCAACTTGCTCAGGTTCGCGTGCGGGATGACGGCTTCGGGCGCGGTGATGGCCTGCGGGCCGAGTTCGGGCAGGATCAGCGCGAAGGGCTTGCGGCGGTCGGTCTCGTCGGGCGGGGACGAAGACGCCGAAGGGACGCCCGTCGCGAAGAGAGCCGCGGCACAAATCGCCAGCGAGAGAATAAGGAAGAGACTGCGCATCGCGGAAGTTTCCTGCCCTCGGCAAGAGGTGTCGAGCGGTTTATGAATCAGCGGACGGAGAGGCGGTAGGGCGACCGTGAGGGGCGTTTTACGCAGCGCGTGGACGCACTCCTTCACGGTCGTGCTACCGCCTCTAACTCTCTCGCCTATGGGCGACGGCCTACGGGCTGCGGCTCCGCGCGCTGGCCCGCGGGCATCGAGACGTTGACGGGGTCAACGTCCCTGGTCGAGATGTTCGTCACGGGCGGCGCGAACCAGTTCATCTCGCCGGCCTCCTGCATGTAGTCGTAGATCACGTCCATGTTCGGCGGGAGCGCGCCGCCGTGCCCGCGCTGGTAGAGGCCGACGTACTCCTTGAGCGTCGCGACGATTTCGGGCATCTGCGACGACTCCTTGTTCTCGATGAGCGCGAGCGCGCGGTGCAGCCGGGCCTCCGGCAGAACGTGCCGCCTGTCCAGTTCGATGGCGCGGACGAACTCGGCCAGAGACCTCGACTTCTCGGCGGAGTTGCGCGCCGTCAGCTTCAAGACCTTGCCGTAGTAGAAGTGTGTGAACGGGTCGTTCGAGCGGATCATCAGGGACTCTTCGAGGTTGTCGCGCGACATCTGGAACATGTCGTAGTAGAAGGCGCGGATGCCGTTGTCGCGCTTCAGCTCGGCCATCACGGCCTCGAACTCGGCGGTCGAGCCGATCAGCTCGCCCGCGTCGAGCTTCGCCTTGAGTTCGGCGGAGAACTGCGTGGTGAGCGCGCGGTCTGCTGCCGCCGCCCGCTGCCCGGCGTTGGCCGAGGGGTTCAGAGACTTCGTCGGGTCGGCGGGGGCCGCGGGCGCGGCGGGCTGCGAGTTGGCGCGCATCATCGCCAGGTCGAGAGCGCCGACGCCGAGGCTCTGGGGATTCTGCGCGACGGTGTTGATGAGCGAGCTGACGGTGACGATGCGCTCGGCGATGCGGTCGGGGTCGCCCATGAAGCCGAGGCCGACTCTCCGGTCGTGGTGCGAGGTGCGCTGCATGCTGGCGTAGAACTTCGGAATCTCGCGCGGGTCGTAGTTGCGGTCGAGCATGTACTTCATGCCGAGTTGGTCGGCCTCATCCTCCTGGAGCCTGTCCCACGAGCTAACGGCGTTCGGGATGACGAACTTGAGGAGCGTCGGGGCGATGACGAGGCCGGCCAACAGCCCGTTGTTGATCGCCTGCTGGCTGCTGCCGCCGGCCAGTCCCGTCACGCCCGCGGTCGCGGCCCCGATGACCGCGCCCCACATGGCGCGCTTCTTCTCCTGCTTCTCGTTGAACGGGTCTATGCCCTTGCTCACGAGCACGTCCTCGAACCAGTGCTCGCGCTCGACGTGTCCGATCTCGTGGCCGAGCACGTAGGCCAACTGCGCCTCGTTGTCAACGACTGAGAGCAGGCCCGTCGAGACGTAAACCGTCCCCGTCGAGAGCGAGCGCGCTTCCGGTATCGGGTTCAGGGTGATCTTGAAGGCGTAGAGGTGCGTCGAGCTGGCGGGGACGAGCGACTGGCCGAGGCGGTTGACGTAGTCTTGGGCGAGCGGGTTGTCGTAGAGCGCGTCGTAGATTTTCAGGCGGTCGCCGTTGCGGTTGATCTGGTCGCCGCCGTTGCGCGTGTTGATGTCGAAGGCGAACTCGGTGTGCTCGCGCTGCTTGAGCCGGTAGGCGTCGTCCACCTCGTCGCGGAAGTCCGGGTCTTTGCCGTAGAGTTCGAGGCTGAACTTTTTAATCGCCTGGTACTTCTTCTCCTGCTTCGAAGGCTTCTGCTTGTCGTCCTTCTTGTCCTTGCCCTCGTCCTTCTCTTTCTCTTTCTTCTGGTCTTTCTGGTCGGGGGTGGTCGGGCCGGTGCGCGCCAGCGCCGCGAGCGGGGCCGACAGGAGCAGCGTCAGGGCCAGCAGGCCCGACAGAGTTGTGCGGTGCGTTGCCTTTAACATCTTTGCCTCCTTGGGGCTGAGAGGTTGTTGAGCTTCCGGGCCTCTGCGTTGTTCCCGGAAAAAAAGTGCGGCGAGAGTAAAACGGACTGGCGCGCGGCGGCGGACGCGTTATGAAAACGGGCGCAAGCTATCACAACTCGCGCGCGGTGGCAAAGTAAATTTGCACGCCCCAGGCGTCAGCGACCTCCCGCTTGACGCCCTCTCGCGCGGCATGTTAGGTTTCGGCTTCGTTCAATACATTAACCATTTTGGTCAGTACGTTACCCAACAGGACGCAGGAGACGGGTGTGACCGCGCCAACTCTGAAGCAGACGCCCTTGAACGCCTTGCACAGGCGTCTGGGCGGGCGCATGGTCGAGTTCGGCGGCTGGGACATGCCCGTGCAGTACCCAGCGGGCACGGTCGAAGAACACCTGCGCACGCGCACGCGCGCCGGACTCTTCGACGTGTCGCACATGGGCGAGATCGAGGTGCTGGGGCCGGACTCGGTCGCGCTCGTCAACCGCCTCTGCTCGAACGACGCGTCGAAGCTCATTGACGGCCAGGCGCAATACTCCGCGCTTACGACACCAGCGGGCACGGTCGTTGACGACCTGCTCGTCTATCGCTTCGGCCCGGAACACCTCCTCCTCGTCGTCAACGCCTCGACGACCGAAAAGGATTGGGACTGGATCGTCTCTCACAAAAAAGACGAGAACGTCCGGCTCATGAACCGCAGCGCCGACTTCTGCCAGCTCGCCCTGCAAGGCCCCGAAGCCCTCGGCATCCTGCAAACGTTAACCGGGACGCCGCTCGAAGAGATCAAGTATTACCACTTCCGCGAGGGGGAGGTTGACGGCGTGGCGGCGATCATCTCGCGCACGGGCTACACGGGCGAGGACGGCTTCGAGGTCTATGCCGCGCCCGACAGGGCCGAACAGCTCTGGGAGAAGATGCTCGACGCGGGCCGCTACGGCACGCCCGAAGGCGTCCTGCCCGCGGGCTTAGCCGCACGGAACACGCTCCGGCTCGAAGCCGGGATGGCGCTCTACGGCCACGAGATCACGGAAGAGACGACGCTTTTGGAAGCCAACCTCGGCTGGATCACCAAACTCAACAAGGGCGACTTCAACGGTCGCGACGCGCTCGCGCGGCAGAAGGAAGAGGGCGTGCGCCGCAAGCTCGTCGGCTTCGAGGTCACGGAGCGCGGCATCGCGCGCGACGGCCAGGACGTTTACGTCGAAGGCTCTCAGGTCGGCCACGTCACGTCGGGCAGCCCCGCGCCGTATCTCAAGAAGAACATCGGCATGGCCTACGTGCCAGCCGGGCACGCGTCCACGGGGCAGCAGATTCAGGTGGACGTGCGCGGTCGGATGGTCGGCGCGCAGGTCCCCCCCGTGCCGTTTTATAAGAGGGAGAAGAAGTGAGTGAATTTTTGATTTTTGATTTTTGATTTTTGATTTGCGATTGATACGCGGTCGCCCGGCACTTGTAAGTAGCGGGCGGCAGGCTGGCGAGAGTTCAAATCAAAAATCGCAAATCAAAAATCAAAAATTCGGAGGAATCATGGCAAACGTTCCCGAAGGCTTGTACTACAGCAAGGATCACGAGTGGCTGAAGCTCGAAGGCGACACGGGCACGGTCGGGATCACGGACTACGCGCAGAACTCTCTGGGCGACGTGGTCTATGTCGAGCTGCCGAAGCCCGGCGAGTCGTTCGAGGCGCACGCCACCTTCGGCTCGGTCGAGTCGGTCAAGGCCGTCTCGGAGCTGTTCCTGCCCGTCTCCGGCGAGGTCGTCGAGGCCAACGAGTCCTTGAACGATGAGCCGGAGAAGGTCAACACAGACCCATACGGCGGCGGCTGGATGGTGCGCGTCCGCCTCGCCAACCCCGGCGAGGCCGACGGCCTGCTCTCGGCGGCGGAGTACGAAGACTTCATCAAGTCGGAAACGGAGTCGTAAACCCACAGTGCGCTACATCCCGAACTCGCCGGAGGAGCGGCAGGAGATGCTGCACGCGCTCGGCCTCAACTCGGCGGAAGAACTCTTCGACTCGATACCCGCGGACGCGCTCCTGCGCGAGCCTTTGAAAACTCCGGCGGCACTCTCCGAGATCGAACTCCTCGAACGCTTCGAGTCGCTGGCGTCGAGGAACGCCGCGGCCCGCCGCCCCAGCTTCCTCGGCGCGGGCGCGTACAGTCACTACGCTCCCACCATCGTTGACAGCGTCATCCAGCGCTCCGAGTTCTTCACCGCCTACACCCCTTATCAACCGGAAATCTCGCAGGGGACGCTGCAAGCCATCTTCGAGTTTCAAACTCTGGTCTGCCAGCTCACCGGCATGGACGTGGCAAACGCCTCGATGTACGACGGCTCGACCGCGATGGCCGAGGCCGTCTTGATGGCCGAGCGCGTGACGCGCCGCTCGCGCGTGCTCGTCTCCGACGCAGTTCACCCTGAGTACATGCAGGTCACGGAGACCTACGTCGCGCATGCAGGCATCGAGCTTGGGCGCTTGGGGGTTGACGCGGAGACGGGGCGCACGGCCTTCGACGACTCCGCGCTCGACAAGACTGTGGGCGCGGTCGTCGTCCAGTCGCCCAACTTCTTCGGCTGCGTCGAGGACTTAAAGTCTCTCGCGGACAGGGCGCACGCGGCGGGCGCGCTGCTCGTCGTCGTCGTCACCGAGAGCGCCTCGTTCGGGCTGCTGCGCCCGCCCGGCGCGTGCGGCGCTGACATCGTCGCCGCCGAGGGCCAGTCGCTCGGCGTGCCGCTCTCCTTCGGCGGCCCATACGTCGGACTGTTCGCCACGCGCGAGCAGTACGCGCGCCAGATGCCGGGCCGGCTCGTGGGCGTCGCCTACGACCGTGAGGGGCGGCGCGGCTTCGTCCTCACGCTCGCCACGCGCGAGCAGCACATACGCCGCGAGAAGGCCACCTCGAACATCTGCACCAACGAAGGACTCATCGCGCTCGCCGCGACCATTTACATGACGACGATGGGGCGCAAGGGTCTTCAGGAGGTCGCCGCGCAGTGCGCGCAGAAGGCCGCCTACGCGCGCCGCCGGATAGCCGCCGTCGAAGGCTTCTCGCTTCCCTACTCCGCGCCCGTCTTCAACGAGTTCGTCGTCCGCGCGCCCCTGGAAGCCGCGGGACTGCTGCGCCGCCTGGCCTCCGAGCACAACGTTAACGGCGGCCTCGCGCTCTCGCGCCACTTCCCCGAACGCCCCAACGACCTCCTCGTCTGCGTCACCGAGACCAACAAGAGAAGCGAGATTGACGCGCTCGTCGCGGGGCTGAGAGAAGTTCAAGGTTCAAGGTTCAAGGTTCAAAGTTGAAGTCTGCTTGAACGTCGAGCCGGGACTAACGATTGAACGAACTTTGAACTTTGAACTTTGAACTTTGAACTATGGCTTTGAAAGCGACACCGCACATCACGCAGAACGAGGCGCTCGTCTTCGAGCGCTCGCAGACCGGGAGGCGCGGCTACCGCCTGCCCGCGCTCGACGTTGAAGAGACGCCGCTCGACGAATTGCTGCCCGCAGACGTGAGGCGTGAAGACGACCTCGAAGGCGTGCCGGAGCTTTCAGAGCCGGACGTGGTGCGCCACTTCACGCGCATCTCGACCTGGAACTACAACATTGACCTCGGCCTCTACCCGCTCGGCTCGTGCACGATGAAGTACAACTCGCGCTTGAACGAACGCGTGGCGCGCATCCAGGGCTTCGCTAACCTTCACCCGCTCGCCGCGGAGGAGGACTCTCAGGGCGCGCTCGAAGTGATGTACGAGCTTCAGCAGCACCTCGCCGAGATCACGGGGCTGCCCGGCGTCAGCCTGCAACCCGCGGCGGGCGCGCACGGCGAGATGACCGGCGTCATGATGATCCGCGCCTTCCTCGACGCGCGCGACGAAGCGGGCGTCGAGGAAGGAAGTCAGCGCCGCCGCAGCGTCATGCTCATCCCCGACTCGGCGCACGGCACGAACCCCGCCTCGGCTCACCTCTCCGGCTTCACAGTCAAAGCGATTCGGTCAACTAACGAAGGACTCACAGACCTCGGACACCTGCGCGAGCTTTGCGCGTCGGGCGACGTGGCCGGCCTGATGCTCACGAACCCGAACACCTGCGGCATCTTCGAGCGCAACATCCGGGAGATTTGCCGCGTCGTCCACGAAGCGGGCGGCCTCGTTTACATGGACGGCGCGAACATGAACGCGCTCGTCGGAGTCGCACGCCCCGGCGACATGGGCGTGGACGTGATCCACTTGAACCTGCACAAGACCTTCTCGACCCCGCACGGCGGCGGCGGCCCAGGCTCCGGCCCCTGCTGCTCGACCGCGGAGCTTGAGCCTTTCCTGCCCGTCCCGCGCGTCGTGCGCGAGGGCGAGCAGTTCCGGCTCGACTCCGCGCGCCCACAGTCCGTCGGTCGCGTCAAAGCCTTCTACGGCAACTTCGGCATGCACCTGCGCGCCCTCGCGTACATCCTCACGCACGGCAACACGGGGCTGCGCGAGGCGACCGAGGCGGCGGTGCTGAACGCCCGCTTCATCGCCGACTCGCTCTCCGACACCTTCGACAAGCCCTTCGCCTCGCCGCCGATGCACGAAGTTCTCTTCACGGACAAGCGGCAGTCGCGCAAGGGCGTCCACACGCTCGACATCGCCAAGCGCCTGATTGACTACGGCTTCCATCCGATGACGATCTACTTCCCCTTGATCGTACAGGGCGCGATGCTCGTCGAGCCGACCGAGTCGGTCGGTCGCGCCGAACTCCAGCAGTTCGTGGACGCCATGAAGGAGATCGCGCGTGAGGCCATCGAGGACGCCGACACAGTCCTCAATGCCCCACACACCACGCGCATCGGACGCCTCGACGAGGCCGCCGCCGCGCGCAAGCCCGTCCTCCGCTGGCGGCCCGCGGAGAAAACGGCGGCGGCCTGATACCTTCTTTATGCAGAAAGCGAAACGCGCCGCGCGGATGTGGAATCGTCGCGCGGCGCGTTTCGCTTTCTGAAGCAGCGATAAATCTCTCAGTCGAAGTCGAGTGGATTCCTGTAGGGCGTGTCCTTGTCCTTCTCGGCGCGCTTCATGGCCTCGCGGAACTTCTCTTCGAGGAGGCGTTCGCGGTCTTTGTGCGAGCCTAGCTCCTGCGAGAAGACCTGTTCGCGCACCTTCTTGCGGTTCTCCAACTCCTTCGCCATCTCCTCGAAAGAGGCGAGCGGCTTCGCCTTCTCCTGGTGTGAGATGATCGCGCCCGTCTGAGAGTCCACGACGAGGGTCGCCTCGCAGCAAGGGCAGATGACAGTCCAGCTCTTCGTCTCGGCCACGGCCTCGCACCTCCCTCAAAACTCCGCCCGCCACGAAATCGAAGCGATTAACGCCTGCGAGCGATTTTGTAGTGAGTATATCACCTGTGCATTCTATAAGCGCGGCGAATGCGGCGGCGTGAATCAGGTCTTGATGGTATCAAAAGAAAGGGCGTCTGATGTTGTCAGACGCCTGAAACTTAGGTGATTAAAGCGGGCGACGAGGCTCGAACTCGCAACTTTCAGCTTGGGAAGCTGACACTCTACCATTGAGTTACGCCCGCTGATGACGAGAAAAAGATACCCAACCGCCGCTGCGCTGTCAAACCGGCCTCAGGCGGCGCGGCGCGCAAGCGTCTGGCCGCATTCGGGGCAGGTGTGGAACTCTTCGACCACGCCGCCGAAGTCCGGGTCAACGGCGGCGGGGTCGGCCAGAGCCGCCGCGTAGTCTATCTTCTCCGCGTGGCGGTTCATCTCCACGCCGCACCGCGGACAGATCATCTTGCCGTCCTCTGCCATGCCCCGCTCCTTTCGGCTAATTGACCGTGTGAGTGTCGAAGGTTGACACGAAAGCGCGCGCGTCACTCCCCTCCGGCGGCGACTTGCTCGCGACCGTGGCGGAGGACTCTCGCCATCCAGATCAGCTCCTTGAAGAACTTGTCGAGCCGTCGGACGTAGGCCGCTTCGAGCAGCTTGCCCGACGCGTCGAAGGCGCTCTGCACCGACGAAAAATTCCCGTCCCAGAAGATCGTCACCAGCCCCAACTCGCGCATCACGGGCAGGAGGTTCTGTATGACGCGCGCGCCGCCGAACGGCCCGGCGGAGACGCCGCAGATGCCGACCGCCTTATGTATGTACTCGCTCAGGTTCGTGTCCAGCACGTGCTTGAGCATGCCGGGGTAGCCGTGATTGTACTCCGGCACGACGAGGACGAAAGCGTCGGCGCGCATGCACGTCTCGGAAAACTTCGCATCCTTGATGCCGGAGCCTGCATCCCCCGTCGGGATATTCAACTCGCGTATGTCTATCAGCTCGCTCTCGACGCCTTCCCGCTTAACCACCTCGTCGAAGACGAGGCGCGCGACATGCTCGCTCATGCGCCCCTGTCGCGTTGTGCCGAGAATGACGGGGATGAAAAGCGGACGTGCGTCAGTCATGCTGCTCCTCCTCAAACGAAACATCGCGGACGGCGAACGATTTATTCCCGCGCAGTCGAAATTCCAGTGGGCGCGGGCAAACGTCGAAGCTTATGCCGGAAGCGAACGCAACTCGTCGAGCGCGGAGACGAGGCGCGCGATGTCGCCCTCGTCGTTGAAGAAGTGTGTGGCGGCGCGGAAGCCCTCCGGCTTGATTGTGACGGCGACCTTTCGGAAAGCGAGGTGCTTGACGACGCGGCGCGGGTCGTCCGCCGCGACCAGGGTTTCGGCGGAGCGCGTGGCTTCGTCGCCGAGCGGCGAGAGGACGCGCCACCCGGCAGCCGCGAGTCTTTCCGTCAGGCGTCGGTTGAGCGCGAGGGCGCGCGCCGCGATCCTGTCCGCGCCGATTTCGAGAATGTAACGCGAGGCTTCGCCGAGCGAGAAGATGCCCGCGAAGTGCGGGCAGCCGGTCTCTGCGCGCGCGGCGGCGTCCCCTCGCAACTCGTAAGAGTCGTTGCGCATGTCGAAAGGGTCTTCGACGCTCATCCAACTGACGACGCGCGGTCGCGTCCGCTCAAGCAACTCGCGCGAGAGATAGACGAAGCCTGAGCCGTAGCCCGCGAGCATCCACTTGTGGCCCGTCGCGCACAGCGCGTCAACGCGCATGCGCTTCACGTCAATCGGAAACACGCCCGCCGACTGGCTGGCGTTGACGACGAACGCGCGGCGGCCCTTGTTCGCGCCGATCTCTTCGAGGGGCGCGCGGAAGCCGTTCGAGTACTGCACGTGGCTGAGGCAGATGACGCCGGCGCTCTCGCCCGCCGCCGCGAGCAAGTCCTCCGTGCGCAACTCACCTTCGACCGCCTTGACGAGATGGACGCGCATGCCGCGATGCATCCAGGGAATCGTCGAGACCGGAAACTCAAGCTCGCAGGAGACGACATCGCCCGCGCCTTCGAGAGCGTCCACGATGAGGTTCATCCCCGAAGAGGTGTTGGTCGTGAAGGCGACCTCGTCCGGCTCGGCGTTAATCAGGCGCGCAACGTCCGCCCGCGCACGCTCGCGCCGTTCGAGCCAAACGTTCCACAGGCGGTCGCCCGATTCAAGCGTCTCGCGGTAAAACTGTTCCGCGGCACTCGCGGCGCGGCGCGACACAGGCCCCGCTCCGGCGCTGTTCAGATAGGCGTATCCTTGCGCGATGGGAAACTCCGCGCGCACGCGGCTCCAGTCGAACTCGCCCGCCGCCCTCGTCATCTTTTCCTCTTGAAGCATCCCCGCCTTCGACCCCTCGACGCTTGACGCTCGCAAACCCGTCAGACTATCTTCGCAAACATCTTCCGCGGACAGCTTTTCGGACAGAGTAACAGACGCCAACGTACTCCCAGTGCCACGGCTCGTAGTAATGACGGAGTAATCAGGATGACACAGATGACGGTCGCCCCCGCGTGGGCGATCCCCGGCTATCTCGAAGCGCGCGAAGGCCGCCTCTTCATCGAAGACGTTGACTCGACCGCACTCGCCGCCGAGCACGGCACGCCGCTCTTCGTCTTCTCCGAGCGGCGCGTCCGCTCGAACGTTGAGCGTTTGAAGCGCGCGGCGGCGCGCGTCAACCATCCGGTGCGCTTCTTCTACGCCTCCAAAGCGAACTCGACGATGGCCCTGCTCTCCACCGTGCGCGACGCCGGGATTGACTGCGAGGTCAACAGCGGCGGCGAACTATACAAGGCCCTGCGCGCGGGCTTCCGCCCCGACCAGATAATTTTCAACGGCACGAGCAAGACCGAGCAGGAGATTGACGAGGCAATCAACGCCGGTATCTACTCGATCAACATTGACTCGATCTACGAGATCGAGCTGATTGAAGCACGGGCGCGCGCCTTGGGCAAGCGCGCTCGCGTCGCGCTCCGCCTCGTCCCCGAAATCGGCACGCGCTCGCACCTCGGCCTCCAGACCGCGCTGATGACCTCGAAGTTCGGCATCACCTCGTCCGAAGTCCTCGAAGCATTCCGCCGCGCCTTGCGCCACCCCGACCTGCTCCACGTCGGCGGCATACACATCCACGTCGGCTCGCAAACGCCCGACGTTGAGCCGTTCGCCGCCGCGTTCAAAACCATGTGGGAACACCTGAAGGCGGTTCAAGAGGAGTCGGGCCACGCGCTCGAACACATCAACCTCGGCGGCGGCATCCCCGTCAACTACCTCCGCGACCGCTCGCAGGCCGGCGACCTGCCCGAAGGCGAGCGCGAGATGCTCGGCGCGGAACTCGAACCCGCGGACGTTCTCGCCGCCGCGCTCCGTGCGGCGCGCGACTCCGCTCGCACGGCCTCCGCCGAGCACCTGCTCGACCGCCTGACCATTCTTCTGGAGCCGGGCCGCAGCGTCATCGCCGACGCCGGCAGTCTGCTCACAACCGTTCGCAACATCAAGCAACGCCCCGAAACCGGCGACGTGTGGCTCCTCACAGACGCAGGCTTCAACCTCCTGCTCTCGATGACGACCTACAATTGGTACTACCACCTCATCTCCGCCACGCGCGCCGACCAGACCGCCGGGACGCCCTACAAAGTCGCCGGCCCCCTGTGCGACTCCGGCGACGTTTACTTCGACATCGAGCGCGGAGGCCGCCTGCCAGACTACCGCAAGCTCCCTGCGGGCGTGCGCCCCGGCGAGTTGCTCGCGCTCCTCAACACCGGCGCGTACACCATCGCGCAGATGTTCCCCTACAACGGTCGCCCTCTGCCCGCCGTGGTCTTGATTAAAGAAGGAGGCCGCGCCGAACTCATCCGCCGACGCGACTCTTACGAAGACCTTCTGAACAACGAGGTGTGGTAGCCGCTCGAACCAGACGCGAGAGCACAAATGCCGGAATCATCACGCAAACCCATCACCCTCGTCCGCGGACTCGGCCTCGCCGCGTCGGTCTCCATCGTCGTCGGCAGCGTCATCGGCACAGGCATCTTCCTGAAGACGCGCGTGATGATGTGCAACGTCGAGACGCCGGGCTTCGTCATCGCCGCGTGGGTCGCCGCGGGCTTCCTGAGCTTGGCGGGCGCGCTCACCTACGCGGAGCTGGCGGCGATGATGCCGCGCGCGGGCGGCGAGTACGTCTTCATACGCGAAGGCTACGGGCGGCCCCTCGCCTTCCTCTACGGCTGGACGCAGTTCGCCGTCGCCTACACCGGCTCGCAGGCGGCGAAGGGCGTGAGCTTCGCCATCTTCCTCAACATCCTCGCCCGCGGCGCGCTCGACCGGAACTACTTCACGCTGCACCTCGGCGGTTACGATTTTCCGTTCGGACATCTGCAAACAATCGCGCTCGCCATCATCATCATCGCGACGCTCGTCAACTGCCTCGCCGTCTCGGTGAGCGGCAAGGTCTCGGTCTTCCTGACGGGGCTGAAAATCTTAATCGTGCTCGCCATCGGCGTCTGTGCGTTCCTGCTCGCGCAGGGCAGCTTCGAGCACTTCTCTCTGAGCGGCGCGGGCGGCGCGTGCGAGGGCGTGGAGGCTTCGGCGCGGGGCGGGATGGCGGGCTTCGGCGCGGCGATGCTCGGCGCGCTGTGGGCCTACGACGGCTGGTCGAACGTGACGATTGTCGCGGGCGAGGTCAAGAACCCGCAGAGGAATCTTCCGCTCGCGCTCATCGGCGGCATACTCATCGTCGCCGCGCTCTACATCTTCGCGAACTTCGCCTACCTCTACGTCCTCTCGCCCGTCGAAGTGGCGAACGTGGCGAAGGCCTCGTCGGTGGCGACCGAGGTCGCGCGCAAGTTCCTCGGCCCGGCGGCGGTCGGAGCCATTGCGATGGCGATGATGGTCTCCACGCTCGGCTCGCTCCACACGGGGACGCTCTCCGGCGCGCGCATCTCCTACGCGATGGCGAAGGACGGGCTGTTCTTCCGCCCGCTCGCCCGCCTCTCGGAGCAGACGCGCGTGCCCGTCAACGCGCTCATCCTTCAATGCGTCTGGTCGTGCGTGCTCGCGCTCTCCGGCTCGTTCGACACGCTCACGGACTACGTCATCTTCGCCGCCTGGATTTTCTACGCGCTGAACACCGCCTCGGTCTTCATCTTCCGCCGCCGCATGCCGCACGCGGAAAGGCCATACCGCACCATCGGCTACCCCGTGCTGCCCGTCGTCTTCCTGCTCGGCGCGGGCTGGCTCATCTACAACACGCTCGTGGCGACGCCCAAACAGGCGCTCATCGGCCTCGGCATCATCGCGCTCGGTCTCCCGATCTACTTCTACTGGGCGCGACGAAACCCTGTGAGCTACCACGAGCCGCTGGCGGACGAAGACTCGTAGGTTCGTTGGACGGAGTTATGAGACAAGCCGTGAGAGCCGTGTTCTCCTGGAAGCAGATAACAGACGACGAGTTGCTTGAGATGCGTCTGTGCGACCTGCCCGTCCGCATCGAGGGCACGCCGCTCGAAGAGCGCGTCCGGCGCATACGCTTCGAGCTGGACGAGAGCGGCCTGCGCTTCCGCCCGCACGTCTGGCTCGGCGAGGAGTGGTTCACGCCCGACGGCGTGCCCGGCTTCGCCATCCCCTTCTACCTCGCGCACCCACGGCTGATGCGCCTCGAACGCAAGCAGATGCTGGAGGTCGAGGGCGGGACTGAGCGCGAGTGCCTGCGCATCCTGCGACACGAGGCCGGGCACGCGCTCGACAACGCCTTCCTCTTCCGCAAACGCCGCCGCTGGCGCGAGCTGTTCGGCTCGTTCCGCCAGCCTTACCCTTCGTCTTACCAGCCAGACCCGACCAGCCGCGACTATGTTCTTCACCTCGGCGCGTGGTACGCGCAGGCGCACCCGGCGGAGGACTTCGCCGAGACCTTCGCCGTCTGGCTCGCCACGGCGCGCGGGCGCTGGCGCAGGCGCTACGAGGGATGGGGCGCGCTCAGGAAGCTCGAATACGTTGACCGGCTCATGCAATCAGTCGTCGCCGCTCCTCCCAGGAACAGAAGGCGCGATGAGGTCGAGCCGCTTTCGCGAATCAGGACGACTCTCGGCGAGCATTACCGGCGCAAGCGCGAGCACTACTCGTTCGAGTGGCCCGCCACTTTCGACCGCGACCTGCGCCGCGTCTTCTCCGACGAGCGGCGCTTCCGCTCGAAGCCGACCGCCGCGAGCTTCCTGCGCCGCTCGGGGCGCGAGCTTGTGCAGACCGTGGCGTCGGGCACGGGCGTACACCAATACACGCTCTCGCAACTGCTCGCGAACATGATTGACCGCTGCAAGCTCCTGCGCCTGCGCCTGACGGGGCCTGAGCGCCAGGCGCGCCAGCAGGCGCTCGTCATGCTCGCGGTGCAGACGATGAACGTCGTCCACGCCGGCTACCACAGGATTCCCCTATGAGCTTCGACCCGTCGAAGAAGCTGCGCGTCCTCGTGCTCTGCCAGGAGAGCCTCATCCCCCCTGACTCGCTCGAAGGCTACACGGAGGCGCAGATACTCAACTGGAAGACCGAGTACGACGTAATCCGCGCCCTGCGCGGGATGGGCCACGAGGTCTACCCCGTCGGCATTTCCAACGAGCTGGGCGTCATCCACGTCGCCATAGACGACTACACGCCGCACGTCGCCTTCAACCTCATCGAGGAGTTCGACGGCTACCCGCTCTTCGACCAGCACGTCGTCAGCTACCTGGAGCTAATGAGGCAGAAGTACACGGGCTGCAACCCGCGCGGGTTGACGCTGGCGCGCGACAAGGCGCTCACCAAAAAGATACTCGCCTACCACCGCATACACGTCCCCGCCTTCGCCGTCTTCCCCATCGCGCGCAAGGTGCGGCGGCCCAAGCGCCTCAAGTTTCCCCTGCTCGTCAAGTCGGCCACGCAAGAAGGCTCGGTCGGCATCTCGCAGGCCTCGGTCGTCCATAACGACGAGAAGCTCACAGAGCGCGTCGAGTTCATCCACCGCAAGACCTACTCCGACGCCATCGCCGAGCAGTACATCGAGGGGCGCGAAATCTACGTCGGCCTGATGGGCAACAACCGCATACAGACCTTCACGCCCTGGGAGCACGTGCTTGAGAACCTGCCCGAAGGCGCGCACAACATCGCGACCTACAAGCTCAAGTGGAACCCGGAATACCAACGGGTGGTCGGCTTCACCGACCGGCCCGCCGCTTTCGCCCCCGAACTCGAACGCAGGCTCCTCCACATCTCCCGGCGCATCTACCGCCTCCTCATGCTGAGCGGCTACGCACGCCTCGACTACCGCATGACGGCGGACGGGCAATTTTACCTTCTCGAAGCCAACCCGAACCCCAACATCGCCCACGGCGACTACTTCTCCGACTCGGCCAAGTCGTCGGGGCTGGAGTACGGGCCGCTGCTGCAAAAGATCATGATGCTCGGCATGAGCTACGAACCCACGCAGTTTTAAATGGCCGCCGGGGAGTCCCGTCAGGTACGACTAAGCCCTGATCCCCTACTTGCCGAGTGCGTGGCGCAGAGCCTCTTCGATTTCGGGATGTGAGAATTCGTAGCCGGCTTCTTCGAGTCGCGCCGGCTCGACTCGCGTGCTCGAAAGCAGGATTGCGTCGGCCATCTCGCCGAAGGCGAGGCGCGCGGCGAAGGCGGGCAAGGGCAGGAACGTCGGCCTGCCGAGCACGTGGCCCAGCGCCTTCGTGAACTCCTCGTTCGTCAACGCGTTCGGCGCGACGGCGTTGACGGGGCCGCGTAGGTGTTCGTCCTCCAGCGCGCGGCGGATTATCCGCACGAGGTCGTCGAGTGTGATCCAGCTTATGTATTGCTGGCCGCTCCCGACGCGCCCGCCGACGCCGAGCTTGAACGGCGTGAGCATCTGCGGGAGCCCGCCGCCGTCGGCGCTCAAGACAAAGCCGATTCTCAGGTGAACGACGCGGATCCCGGCCTGGCTCGCCGCGAGCGTCGCCTTCTCCCACTCGCGGCAGACCTCGCTTAAGAAACCTTCGCCCGACGCGCTCTCCTCGCGCAGCACCTCGTCGCCCCGGTCGCCATAGAATCCTGTAGCCGACGCCGACACGAGCACCGACGGTTTTTCCTTCAGCCCGGCCAGCGTCTCCGCCAGCAGGTGAGTTCCCTTCACGCGGCTCTCGCGTATCCGACGCTTCTTCTCCTCGTCCCAGCGCTCTCCGGCAAGTGCCTCGCCCGCGAGGTGCACCACCGCGTCGTGCCCCTCAAGCTCCTGAGCGTTGACGACGCCCTTCTCCGGCTCCCAGTGCACGGCCTTCGTGCCTGGCGCGCGGAACCCTTGCGCCTCGCCGCGCACGAGCCGCGTCACCTCGTGGCCGTCAGACAGAAGCGAGCGAATCAGCGCGCGACCGACCAGCCCGGTCGCGCCTGTCACGATGACTTTCATGCGAAGTCTCCTTTATTGATGAAGCCTCCAAAAGTCGCGGGCAGCTATCCACTTTCCCTTGCGCCGAGGGCTTCGAGCGCGACCTCTCGGTCGTCGAAGTGGCGCTTCTGCGTGCCGACGATCTGGTAGTCCTCGTGCCCCTTGCCCGCGATGACGACGATGTCGCCCGCGCGCGCCTCCTCGATTGCGCGGCGGATGGCCTCGCGCCGTTCAACTATCTTCAGGTACGGCTTGCCGGCGGCGCGCAGGCCCGGCTCGATGTCGCGCAGTATCGCTTCGGGGTCTTCCGTGCGCGGGTTGTCGGAGGTGGCGATGACGACATCGCTCAAAGAGGCCGCGGCCTCGCCCATCGGCGCGCGCTTCGTGCGGTCGCGGTCGCCGCCGCAGCCGAAGACGGTGATGACGCGCCCGCCGGTCACGTCGCGCGCCGTGCGCAGGACGTTGCGCAGCGCGTCGTCTGTGTGTGCGTAGTCCACGACCACCGCGAAGTCGCCCGCGTGTGGCACGCGCTCGAAGCGGCCCGGCGCGCCCGCGCAGGTCTCCAAAGCCTCGGCGGTCGCGTCCAGCCCGACGCCGAGCGCGTGGGCGCACGCCGCAGCGCAGAGGATATTGTAAACGTGCGGGCGACCGACGAGCGGCGACGCGACCCCGCGCTCGCCCTCCGGCGTGACGAGGCGGAGGCGCGTGCCCCCCATCGTGTATTCGACCTCGCGCGCCGTGACATCGGCGGCACTGTTCAAGCCGTAGAGCAGCACGCGCTGCCCCTCCCTTCTCAATTCGTCGGACAGGCGCACGCCGTACTCGTCATCGCTGTTGACGACCGAGACGCGCGGGCGCTCGCCGAGGCTGCCGTCGAAGAGGCGGCGCTTGGCATCGAAGTAGCTCTCCATCGTGCCGTGGTAGTCGAGGTGGTCGCGCGTCAGGTTCGTGAAGGCCGCGACCTCGAAGCGCAGTCGGTCGCAGCGTCGGAGGTCTAACGCCTGCGACGACGCCTCCATCACGGCCACGCGGCAGCCGCTCTCGACGGCGCGGCGCAGGAGGCGCTCTACGTCGCTGGCCTCCGGCGTCGTGTGCAGCGCCTCCGTGCGCTCGCCCGCGACGCGGTATTCGACAGTGCTGATGAGCGCCGACCGCTTGCCCGCGGCCTCGGCAATCGCCGCGACCAGGTAGGCGGTGGTCGTCTTGCCATTCGTCCCCGTGATGCCTACAAGCTCCAGCTCGCGCGACGGATGGCTTTGAACTTCGGCGGCTGCCAGAGCAAGGGCGCGGCGCGCGTCCGCGACCTTGATCCAGGAGCAGTCGAGACCTTCCGGGCGCTCGCGCTCGGAGATGACTCCGACAGCGCCGCGCTCGACGGCCTGCGGGACGAAGCGATTCGCGTCGAAGTTCAAGCCTCGAACGGCGACGAAGACGACGCCCGGCGCGACCTGCCGCGAGTCGTGCGTAACATCAAAGACGACCGCGCT
>Ga0209577_10001388_pt1 | contig 24047 bp, 20 predicted proteins | sample GraSoiAngelo_109_FD_185874 | JGI IMG/M metagenome (GOLD analysis project Ga0209577, IMG submission 185874) | Grasslands soil microbial communities from the Angelo Coastal Reserve, California, USA - 14_0903_12_20cm (SPAdes) (version 2) | ecosystem: Environmental > Terrestrial > Soil > Grasslands...
GAGCGAGGCATGCTCGCCAGCCCGGTGCTGATCGGGGCCGTAACCGTCCTCGTCGCGATCGTGGCCGTGTTCCTCGCCTACAACGCCAACAACGGACTGCCGTTCGTGCCGCGATACGTGCTGCACGTCCAGGTCGCCGACGCCGAGGAGCTGACCCAGGACGCCGAGGTGCACATGCAGGGCGGAGCGCTGGTCGGCCACCTCACGAGCATCTCGCCCGGGCGCACGGCAACTGGACAGCCCATTGCGGTGTTGAACCTGGCGCTCAACAAGAGCATCCAGCCGTTGCCCGTCAACTCGGCCTGGAGAATCAGGCTGAAGGCCGCGATCGGCCTCAAGTTCCTCCAGCTCACGCCGGGCAACTCGTCTCGGACCCTGCCCGACGGCTCCACCGTCCCGATCTCGCAGACGACCGCGGAGGTCGACCTCGACCAGGTCCTCTCCCAGTACGACGCCGCGACCCGCAAGGGCGTGGTAGCCACCACCACCGGCTACGGCGAAGCGCTCTCGGGGCGGGGCTTCGACATCAACGACACGATCCGCGCGTTCGTGCCACTGGTAACCGATCTGGGTCCGGTGATGCGGAACTTGTCAAGCCGGCGTACGGACCTCGGAGGCTTCTTCCATGGGCTCGAGAACTTCTCGGCCGCGGTGGCCCCGGTGGCACAGGAGCAGGCCGATCTGTACGTGAACCTGTCGAAGACGTTCACCTCGCTGGCGGGCATCGCCGTCCCGTTCTTCCAGAACTGGATCAAGGAGACGCCGCCCACGCTGCAGACGGTGATCCATGACTCGCCGATCATCCAGCCGTTCGTCACCGACACCACGCAGCTGTTCGCCGAGCTCGCGCCGGGGTTCGAGACGCTGCCGCAGAGCTCGCCGGTTCTCGCCAAGACGTTCCTCCGCGGGATCCAGAACCTTCCCGGGACCTACCAGGGGCCGGACTCGCTCAACAACCTGCTCACGGACCTCGCCCAGACCCTCTCCGACTACACCAAGAACCCGGCTGTCCTGCCGGGCTTCAAGCGCCTGACGCTCACCGCTCAGAGCCTCGGTCCCCCACTCGCGTTCCTGACTCCGGCGCAGACCACCTGCAACTACGTGACCCTGTTCCTGCGTAACACGCAGAGCCTGCTCTCCGACCCGGTCTCGACCGGCACGCGACTGCGCTTCAACGTGGTCGCGATCGACGACGTTCTGGGTGCCGAGTCCGTGCCGTCGCAGAAGGTGTTCACCACACCCGACCCGAGCCAGGCCGATGCGCACGGCCCGCTGCACGTAGACCCGTATCCGAATACTGCCGCGCCCGGCGAGGTCCACGAGTGCTCAGCCGGTAACGAGCCGTACTCCGATCTCCACGCGACGATCGGCAATCCCGTGGGCAACGTCGGCATCACGACCGAGAAGACGAAGAGGAGCCTCAAGTGAGGCGCCGCTCGAGGGTCAGCAAATTCGCCGCCGGAATTCTCGGCGCGCTGTTCTTGTTGGTGGTGTGCTACCTCGTGTTCGGCGGGTCGCTGCCATTCGCGGGAACGCCGTACCAGCTCAAGGCGGTGTTCACGAGCCAGACGCAGCTGCACATTCCATCCGAGGTGCGGAGCGCGGGCGTGAAGGTCGGGCAGGTCGTCTCGGTCAAGCGGCTGCCCGGCCAGGATCCCTCGAACGACACGGCGATCGTGACGATGGACATCCAGAGCAACGGGCTGCCGATCCACGCCGACGCCACTCTCAACATCCGTCCGAGGATCTTCCTAGAGGGCAACTTCTACGTCGACCTGCGTCCGGGGACGCCCGGCGCCAAGGTCCTGGCGTCGGGCTCCACGCTTCCGGCCCCGCAGACCTCGGGCCCCGTACAGATCGACCGCGTGCTGGCGGCACTCAACTCCGACGCCCGCGCGAACCTCCAGACGCTGCTCCAGGGGCTCGGGTCCTCGCTGAACGCCCCGGCGCCGCCGGGGCAGGACGTGACGCAGGATCCGAGCACCCGTCGGCTGACGGGCGGGCAGGCGCTGAACCTCTCCCTGAAGTACTCCGTCGACGCGTTCCGGGCTTCTTCGATGGTCAATCAGGCGCTCCTCGGGCTCCAGCCGCATGACCTTGCCGGCGTGGTCAAGGGCAACGAGCAGGTGTTCAGCGCGCTTTCGGCCAGCGGGCAGCAGCTGCCCGCGTTCGTGGATTCGTTCAACGGGACGATGGCCGCGCTGGCCTCACGCGAGGTCCAGTTGAGCCAGACGATTGGGTTACTGCCGCCGTGGCTCCAGGCCACGAACCGGCTGCTCGGGCCGCTCGACGCCTCGTTCGCGCCAACCAAGCAGTTCGCTCGCGCGCTGATCCCCGGCGTGCGCGTGCTCGACCCCACGATCGGCACCGCGTTGCCGTGGCTCAGTCAGTCCATCGACCTGGTGTCGAACCAGTACCTGGGCGGGCTGCTGAAGGACCTGACCCCCGCCGTGCAGAACACGTCGGCTTCCCTGACCGCGACCAAGGACCTGCTGACGCAGGGCAACCTGTTCGCGCAGTGCTTCACGCACAACATCCTTCCAGCCGGGAACGAGGTGATCCAGGACCCGCCGAACAGCACCGGGCTGAAGGTCTACCAGGAGTTCTTCCAGAGCGCCGTGGGCCTCGGGGGGTCGGCACAGAACTTCGACGGCAACGGTCGGTACATGCGGGCCTCGGCGGGCGGGGGATCGATCCGGTTCCAGACGAGCGTGATCCCCGGCGCCGGACCGCTGTTCGGTAACGCGGTGCTTCCGCTGCTGGGGACGCGGCCGGCGTATCCCGGCGGCCCGCCACCCGTGGTCGAAAACGTGCCCTGCTTCAAGAGCCCCGCTCCCAACCTCAACAGCGTGACCACGGGGGCGGCGCCGTGAGACGTGCGATCAGGGTTCACCGGCGCGACTTCATCGCGATCGTCGTTCTGTTCCTGCTCGCGATCGGCGTCAGCGCGTACATCTTCGCCCACCAGCCGGCGTTCTCGGGGATCGCCGGGCTGTTCAGCAAGGACTACTACACGGTCTACGCGCCGTTCGCCCAGGCCTCGGCCGTGACCTCGGGCCAGGGCCAGACGGTCGACATCGCGGGAGTCACGGTGGGACAGATCGGTGGCGTGACCGTCCAGGACGGCCGTGCCGTGGTGAAGATGAACATCTACAAGAAGTACGAGCCCATCTACAGAGACGCCACCGTGCTGCTGCGTCCTCGGACGCCGCTGAAGGACATGTACGTGGAGCTCAATCCGGGGACGGCGAACGCCGGCGCGATCCCGCAAGGCGGCACCCTGGCAGCGGGTGCCACGAATCCGGACGTCGACTTCTCCGAGATCCTGTCCGCGCTCGATGCGGACACGCGCGACTACCTGCTGCTGCTGCTGGGGGGCGGTGCCCAGGCGTTCAAGGACCCGGGCAACCCGGGGCCCTTGCCCAGCCCGGCCGCGGTCGGCGACCTGCGCGGAGTGTTCAAGCGGTTCGCGCCGCTTAACCGTGACGCGGCCACGCTGACCAGGCTGCTCGCCGACCGCACGCGGAACATCAGGCGGTCGATCAACGGCCTGCAAAAGGTGACGACCGAGATCGGCAGCGTCCAGGGCGCGTTCACCTCGCTGATCAACTCCTCCAACACCAACTTCCAGGCGATCGCGTCGCAGGCACGGCAGGTGCAGCAGGCGCTGACGCTGCTCCCGGGGACGCTGCAGCAGTCGATCGCCACCTCCAACAAGCTGGTCCCGTTCGCGGTCGCCTCGGAGCAGTCCTCGCGAGCTCTGATCCCGTGGGCGAATGCGCTCAGGCCGGCGCTGCTCGCGTCGCAGCCGCTGTTCAAGCAGACCACGCCGGTGATCAAGAACCAGCTCAAGCCGTTCACCCTCCAGGTCAAGCCCGTCGCGCAGATCCTCGCCCCCGCATCGGCCAAGCTGGCTCAGTCGACCCCGCCGCTGGCGCGCTCGATCGGCGTCCTCAACACGCTGTTGAACACGCTCGCCTACCAGCGCCGCGGCAGCGAGCAGGGCTACCTGTTCTGGGGCTCCTGGCTCAGCCACGTGGCGGATCTGCTGACCGCGCAGCAGGACGCCCACGGCCCGGTTGTGCGCGGCACGTTCATGGCGGCCTGCGGGGAGCTGCAGCTGTTCCAGGTGTCCCTTGCGCAGGCCGTCCCCGCGATCGGCAACTTGCTCGCGCTGCTGAACGCTCCCCAGTACAACGCGCTGCCGAACTTCAAGAACGGAGCCTGCACCGGCTGATGACCAAGCAAGCACCAAGCGCTGCCCGGATCCTCACCATGCTCGCGTTCGCCGGCTCGTGCGTCGGGCTGCTGATCTTCCTGTGGATCTCGTTCGGCGGCGCGACTCCGTTCGCCCCCGAGGGTTATAGGGTCAATGCGGAGTTCAACCAGGCGATCGCGCTGGGCGCCCAGTCGGATGTGCGTATCTCCGGCGTGAGCGTTGGGAGGGTCGTAAGCGTGGGGCGCGACAAGCAGACGGGGCTTTCCAGGGCGCTGATCCAAGTCGACGCGCGCTACGCGCCCCTTCCCGTCAACACGAAAGCGATCCTGCGCGCCAAGACGCTGATCGGCGAGACCTACGTGCAGCTGACGCCCGGCAATCGCAACGGGCCTCACATCCCCGACGGCGGGACGATCCCTTCGACCCAGGTCGCCCCGACGGTTCAGCTCGACCAGATCCTTTCGACGTTCGACCCGCAGACCCGTAGGGCGTTCCAGGTCTGGCAGCAGCAGGAGGGGATAGCGCTGACGGGACGCGGGCAGCAGCTGAATGCGGCGATCGCGCAGCTGTTCCCGTTCGCGACGAATGTCGAGCGCGTGCTCACGGTGCTGCACCGGCAGAGCGCGGCCACCAGCACATTCCTGCGCGACACCGGACAGGTGTTCTCCGCGCTGAGCGCGTCGCCTCCGCAGCTCCAGGCGTTCATCCGCAACTCGAACCAGACCTTCGCCGCGACCGCCGCTCAGAGTGTCGCGCTGGCCAACACAATCAAGGCGTTCCCGCCGTTCCTGCGCCAGACGAGATCGACGATCAACCGCGTGACGCAGTTCGCGGTGACCACCAAGCCCTTGATCGACGAGTTTCGTCCCGCGGCCCCGCCGCTGAGCCAGGCGCTCCAGGGGACGGTCACCCTGGCTCCGGAGCTGCTCAACCTGATGGAGTCGCTCGGGCCGCAGCCGCAGCCGGGCCTGACCGCCGCGGCGAAGACCGGGATCCCAGCGCTCGAGCAGGTCCTCAGACAGAGCGCCCGCGCCAAGCCGTACCTCGGCGGGCTGATCCCGGTGATCGACTACGTCAACACCTATCGACATGAGGTGGCGGCATTCTTCGCCAACGGCACCGGGTCCACGCAGGCGACGAGCAGCAACTTGACCCAGACGAGGGAGTTGCACTATCTGCGGATCTCGAACCCGATCAACCCCGAGGTGCTGTCTCCGTACCAACAGCGGCTCGAGAGCAACCGCGGCAACCCGTACATGGCGCCCGGCGGCTACAACCAGCTGACCAGTGGGCTGTCGGTGTTCGCCTCCAATCTGTGCACCAGCCACCCGCAGCCGACGATCGGCATTACCATCACGCCCGACCTCACGAGCATCCTTCACAGCGCCTACTACACGGCCAACCCCGGTGGCCCGCCGTGCAAGGCGCAGCCGCCGCTGGGCACCCTGCTTCCGTCGAACCTACGCCAGTCCCAGACCTTCCCCCATCTGCAACCAATTCCATGAGCACGGCCGGCTCTGCTCGAACACACCGTCGTTGAAACCCCAAAGGAGGAGTCACTTGCGACGAATAGTCATCATCGGCACGGCCTTGGCCGTGCTCGTTGGCGCAGCCGCGGCGTACGCGGCGTTCAACAACTATCAGGGAACGAAGCTCAGCTTCCCTCCCAACCACGCAGGTAGCAAGGCGCATCCGGTCGGCTTGGGCATGGTCGAGCACCTGCAGGCGAACGCGCCGTCGGGTGACCGCGCCGCGCCGCTGTACAACATCAAGCTCAGGATCTACGGCGTGAAGCTCGACGCTGGGAAGCTCCCGGTGTGCACCGACAAAAAGATCGAGCAGAAGAAGTCCAGCCCCACCGGGAACTGCCCGAAGGGCTCGGTCATCGGTAACGGGCTGGTGAACTCGCAGCTGGGGTCGGGTAGCGACCCGTCCTCGTCCGCGGGATTTGCATGCAACCCGCACCTGAACGTGTTCAACGGCGGGCCGACTACCCAGGTGTTCTACTTCTACACCGTGCACGCGAACGACTGCGGCACCCTTACCACGGGGTCGACCGCGCCGTATGACGGTCATATCCACTACGTGGGCAAGTGGGCGGTCATCAACGTCCCGCTGCCGTCCGACATCTCGACAAAGGTGGCAGGCCAGCCGAACTTCTACGGGTCTCTGATCAAGGAGACGCTCAACTTCCCGAAGAAGGTCGACGGCAAGGGCTACATGATCGGCGTCGGCTGCCTGCACGGCAAGCGGCCGTACTCGGTCACGTACAAGGCCAAGGACTACAGCACCACCGGCGGTGGCACCGAGACGCAGACTGTCTCGGGCAAGGCTGCCTGCTGAGCTAGAAGTCCGATCGCGTCAACGCGCCACTCGAGGCCTTCGGCCCCGGGTGGCGCCGGCGCGTTAACGGACCGAGCGCGAGCCGCTGCATTCTTCGGGCTTCCTTCGGTAACACCGCGGTGGGCTGGTGTTCCTATTGATACCCCCCGTTGGAAAACCCCTAAGGAGACCCATTGAAACGGATAGTGGTCATCGGGACGGCGCTGGCCGTGCTCGTTGGCGCGACAGCAGCGTACGCGGCGTACAACAACTACGCCGGCACCACCACGACGATCTCGAAGGGCGTCGGCAGCAAGAAGAAGCCGGTCCGCCTGAGCATGGTCCAGACGCTCAAGGCGGGCGCACCGACCGGTGAGCGCGCCGCGCCGCTGACCAGCATCAAGACGACGCTCTACGGCGTGAAGCTGGACGCGGGCAAGCTCCCGGTCTGTACCGACGCCAAGATCCTGCAGAACAAGGCCAGCCCCACCGGCGCCTGTCCGAAGGGCTCGCTGATCGCTACCGGCAGGGTGAACGCGCTGCTCGGACCGGGTACGGACAACTCGGGGTCCATGGGAACGCCGTGCAACCCACACTTGAACGTGTTCAATGGCGGCCCGAATAGGCAGGTGTTCTACTTCTGGACGAAGAGCGCGTCCGACTGCGGCACCCTGACCACGGGCTCGACCGCTCCGTACGACGGCCACATCTCGTACAAGAACGGGAGCGTGGTCGTCAACATCCCGCTGCCGTCGGACATTTCGACGAAGGTGGCGGGTCAGCCCAACTTCTACAGCTCGCTGATCGGCGAGGTGCTGAGCTACCCGAAGACGGTCAACGGGAAGGCCTACATGGTCGGCGTCGGCTGCAAGAACCACAAGCGGCCGTGGACGGCCACGTTCACCGCGCACAAGTACGGTGGCGGCAGCGAGACCCAGACGGTCTCAGGCGCCACCCACTGCTGAGCCGGAAGTCGTAACGCGTCAAGCGCGCCACCCGGGGCCCCGCGGCCCCGGGTGGCGCTTTCGCGTAAGGGCGCGAACGGCCCGGGGCTGGACCCCATCGACAAACCGGGAGCCGAGGGCTAGGCTGACTCCTCATCGCGAAATCCATCCCGTCCCGCAAGGAGGTCGGTCGATGCGCATCGACGTCAAGGGCCGCAACCTGCCCGTCTCCGAGGAGCTGCGCGAGCACGTCAGCAAGCGATTTCGCAAAGTGGAGCGGCAGGTCTCGGAGCTGGCGGAGCTAGAGGTGGAGGTGCTGGAGGAGCGCAACCCCGCGATCGCCGACCGCGAGGTGGCCGAGGCGACGCTGCACCTGAAGGGGGTGACGCTCAGGGCCCGTGCTGCCTCGCCCGACATCGTGCACTCGATCAACGTCGTGAGCGACGAGCTCTCGCGGCAGGTGAAGCGCCATCGCGAGAAGCGGCGCAAACGGCGTGAGTCTCGGGCCGCGGCGGCCGCCGGACCGCCCAACCCGACGCCTCCGGTGCTGAACGGAGAGCTCGTCCTGGAGGGCGATACGGTGCTCGAGGCCGAGGTGATTCCGGCCCCTGACGAGCTCCCGCCGGACGTCTCCTCGGCGGCCTGACCAGGCCGCCGAAAGCGGCGTGAGGGCCCCCCAGCCGGCCCTGGGTCCACTGCTACGCTAGCCCCATGTCCCTGCTGGACCGCGCGCTTCGCATGGGCGAGGCGAAACGGTTTAAGACCTATTCAGAGCGCGTCGGGCGGATCAATCTGTTCGAGGAGGAGCTCGAGCTCGAGTCAGACGCCGAGCTCCGCGAGCGGATCGAGGCCCTGCGCGAGCGAGCCCGCGACGGAGAGAGTCTCGAGGACCTCCTGTACGAGTGCTTCGCGATCGTTCGCGAGGCATCCAAGCGCACCCTTGGGCTGCGCCACTTCGACGTCCAGATGATCGGCGGGATGGTGCTCCACGACGGGGCGATCGCCGAGATGAAGACCGGTGAGGGCAAGACCCTGACCGCGACCCTGCCGATCGTGCTCAACTCGCTGGCCGGCCGGGGTGTCCACCTGGTGACGGTCAACGACTACCTGGCTCGCCGCGACGCGATGTGGATGAAGCCGATCTACGACCTCCTGGGCCTGTCGGTGGGCGTGCTGCAGAACATGCAGCCCTACGAGGAGAAGCGCGACGCGTACGCCGCAGACGTCACGTACGGCACGAACTCGGAGTTCGGGTTCGACTACCTGCGCGACAACATGGCCACCACGCTCGAGGAGAAGGTCCAGCACGGCGGCCGGCCCAAGCCCGAGGAGGGCAAGTCGCCGTACCACACGTACGCGATCGTCGACGAGGTCGACAACATCCTGATCGACGAGGCGCGGACCCCACTGATCATCTCGGGTGCCCCCGAGCAGGCAGCGGACCTGTACGTCAAGTTCGCGCAGCTCGCGCGCCGGATGGAGCCCGGGAAGACGCCGGAGGGAATGGACCCACGGTCGAAGAAGGAGTTCGTCGCCGACTTCGATTACGAGTTCGACGAGAAGCACAAGACGGTCTCGGTGACCGAGCAGGGTGTCGCCAAGGCCGAGCGCTTCCTGGGGATCGACCACCTCTACCGGGCCGAGAACGGGCCGCTGGTGAACCACCTGATCCAGTCCCTGAAGGCCGAATCGCTCTACCAGCGCGACGACGATTACGCGGTGATCGACGACGAGGTGAAGATCGTCGACGAGTTCACCGGCCGGATTCTCGAGGGCCGGCGCTGGTCGGAGGGTTTGCACCAGGCGATCGAGGCCAAGGAGGGCGTGCGGATCCAGGAGGAGAACCAGACGCTCGCGACGATCACGCTGCAGAACTACTTCCGGATGTACGACAAGCTCGCGGGCATGACGGGTACGGCGATCACCGAGGCGACTGAGTTCATGAAGATCTACGAGCTACCGGTCGTCCAGATCCCGACCAACGTCCCGATGATCCGCGGCGATCACAACGACCAGGTCTACAAGACCAAGGACGGCAAGTGGACGGCGGTGGTCAAGGAGATCGAGGCGCGGCACGAGCAGGGCCAGCCGGTGCTCGTGGGCACGATCTCGGTCGAGGTGTCCGAGCTGTTGTCGGATCAGCTGAAGCGCAAAGGGATCCAGCACACGGTCCTGAACGCCAAGCCCGAGCACGCCGAGCGCGAGGGCGAGACGATCGCCGAGGCCGGGCGCCCCGGCGCGGTCACGATCGCGACCAACATGGCGGGCCGTGGCGTCGATATCAAGCTCGGCGGCAACGAGGAGCACCTGGCGCGGCTGGAGGTCGCGAAGCTCGGGCTGGAGCCGGGCGACCCCGACTTCGACGAGCACTACGAGAAGGTGCTGCCCGAGATCCGCTCTCGGGTCGAAGAGGCGCGCGAGCAGGTGCTCGAGGCGGGCGGGCTGTTCATCCTCGGCACCGAGCGCCACGAGTCTCGCCGGATCGACAACCAGCTGCGCGGCCGCTCCGGCCGCCAGGGCGACCCGGGCGAGTCGCGGTTCTTCCTGAGCGCTCAGGACGACCTGGTGCGACTGTTCGCGGGCGAGCGGATCTACAAGATCCTCAACCGGCTCGGGACGACCGACGACGAGGGCAACGAGGAGCCGATCGAGGCCGGGATGCTCTCAAAGCAGATCGAGAAGGCGCAGAAGAAGGTGGAGGAGCAGCACTTCCTGATGCGCAAGCACACGCTGGAGTACGACGACGTGCTCAATCAGCAGCGCGAGGTGATCTACAGCTACCGCGACGAGATTCTCGAGGGGCGCGACATGAGCGAGGCGGCCCGCGAGGAGGTCGCAAACCTCATCGAGCGCATGGTCGAGGAGTACACCGCCGGCGACTTCGTCGAGGACTGGGACGTCGAGGAGCTGCTGCGCCGGATCCAGGAGATCCTTCCCGAGAGTTCCGTGGTCGACCAGGTCGATCCGGAGGCGGCCGATCGAGAAGAGCTGATCCGGGTTCTCCAGGAGGAGGTCTCGACGCAGTACGACCGGCGCGAGCAGGAGCTGGGCGACGAGCTGATGCGCGCCCTGGAGCGCTTCCTGCTGCTCCAGATCATCGACCAGCGGTGGAAGGAGCACCTCTACGACATGGACTACCTGCGCGAGGGGATCCACCTGCGCGGGTTCGCCCAGATCGAGCCGCTGGTCGCCTACAAGAACGAGGCGTTCGAGCTGTTCCGGGACCTGATGAACTCGATCTGGGCCGACTTCGCGCAGATGGTGTTCCACGTGCAGGTCACGCCGGTCGACGACAACGGGCAGCCGGTGGGGCCGCCGGCGCCGGTCGCGCGACCCAGCGCGGCCTCGAGCTCGGCGACGGGCGGCGGCCGGGTGACGTACTCGGGCGGCGGGGCGCCCGCCGGCGCGCTGGCGATGGCCGCGGCCGCGGGAAGCGCCGGCGTCGCCGACGGGTACGAGGGCGAGCAAGAGTTCGAGCCGCTACCGCATGTGGAGCAGCGCCGGGTCGACGAGACCCAGCAGGTCGGGCGCAACGACCCGTGCTGGTGCGGGTCGGGCAAGAAGTTCAAGAAGTGCCACGGGGCGTAGGGGCGTAGGCGTAGGGCGCGGGGGTGTAGGGCGCGATCGGCTGCGGCCGGCCGCCGCGCATCCCTACGCTTACGCCGCATGACCGCGCACACCATCGCCCGCGTTGGCCCGGACGATCTGTCCGACCTGCTCCCGCTGATGCGTGCGTACTGCGACTTCTACGAGGTCGCTCCGACCGACGAGGCCCTGATCGGGCTGTCGGGCGCGCTGATCGAGGACCCCGAGCACCAGGGGATGCAGCTGATCGCCCGCGCCCAGGACGGCCGCGCTGTCGGCTTCGCCACCCTGTACTGGAGCTGGTCGACCACCGATCCGGGGAGGATCGGGGTGATGAACGACCTGTTCGTCGCCGAATCGGCCCGAGGCGCCGGGCTGGCCGAGCGGCTGATCGAAGGCTGTCGCGCCGAGTGCAGCCGCCGCGGCACGAGGCGGCTCCGCCCCCGACAACCTCCGCGCTCAGGCCGTCTATGACCGGGTCGGCGCGACCCGCGAGCAGTGGGTCGACTACTGGCTCGCCTGCTAATGCGACGAGGCGAGCTCGCCGAGCGCCTGGGCGCGCTCGTCGCGACCTAGGGCGTCGATGAACACGACGGCGACGCCGATCCCGAACACCAGGAACTCGAGCAGGCACATCGTCGCGCCCGCCAGGCGCTGATCGGTCACCGCCGTCATCCCGTATGCGTGCGCACCCGTCGCGTACAGCGAGTAGAGGCTCGTGCCCAGCCAGGTCAGTGGCAGGCACACCACGGCGCTGGCGAGCCGCGAGAACCCGAGATACGCCAGCCGGACCATCCCGGGCTGGCGGCGCTCGGAGGGAAGCGGCGTGATGATCAGCCACCACAGCGCCATGCCGGTGTAGAACAGCGTCAGGTGCTCGACGACATGGAGCGCGGCGTGCTGCGCCGTGTAGTCGAACACTGACGGGATCGCCCAGAACCAGGTCGCTGCCGCCCATGCCGGCAGCGCGACCCAGGGATTCGTGGCGACACCCCAGAACCGCCCGAGCCAGCCACGGTGGGCGAGACGGCGGAGCGCCGCGGCGGGCATTCCGAGCGGGAGCACCGGGGCCCGCAGCCCCAGGATCAGCAAGGGCGGCGCGATGTCGGCGATCAGGACGTGCTGCACCATGTGCGCCCACAAGAGCCACGAGTCGCCGATCACGTCGATCGGGGAGGCCAGGGCGATCAACAGGACGGCGAGCCCGGAGAAGTACGGCAGCCAGTGCCCCGGGCCGACGGCCTTCCCGGTCTTCCGGTGGACGCGCCGGAGCATCGACACATACCAGGTGCCGGCGAGGGCCAGCACGATCCACAGCACCGGATCGAAGCTCCAGCTTCCCCAACCGGGCACGGCGTTCATCGCCCGAGAGGGTATCCGAATCGGGGCGAATCGGCCGCCGTCACGAGCCCGCCTCCGGGCCCGGCGCTAGCTCTGCTTGATGTAGCGGACGTGCTCGGGCTCGACCACGAACTTGATCCGCTGCTCGCCGGGCTGCCTGAACGGGTACTCGTCTTGGCCGATGTACTTCTTGGCCAGTGCGTTGATGTGCTCGTCGGCGTCGTCCAGCGAGCTCGTGGCGGTGCCGCGGATCTCGACGTAGTGGTACGGGTCGCCGCTCTCCTGAACCAGCACGGAGATGCGTGGGTCGCGCTCGAGGTTCGTCGGCCACAGCCGGCCGACGGCGCTGTTGACGGCGACCCTGTCGCCCTCGGCGCTGATCCACACGACCGTCTGGTGGATCGAGCCGCCTGCGTTGAGCGTGCTGACTACCGCGTAGTTCGGCTCGTCGAGGAGCTCCCGGGGGCCGGGATCGGTGATGGAGGTCATAGCTGGACTCTTACCCCCCGATGCTAGGGTTGAACTCAATGGCCAGCGTGCACTCAGAGCCGCTTTCCCAGCGCCTCGCGGCGATCCGCGAGCAGCTCAAGCTGCTCTCGGACTATCTTTGACGTTCGCGCGCTGAGCGAGCGCGTCCAAGCGCTCGAGAACCAGATGGGAGAGGCCGGGTTCTGGGACGACCAGGAGCGCGCGGCGCAGGTTGGTACCGAGCACGCCCGCGCCGGCAAGCGGCTCGCGCTCTACCGGGAGCTCGAACGCGACGTCGAGGATCTCGAGCCGCTCGCCGAGCTCGCGGAGGAGGACCCGGAGATCGCGCACGAGCTCGAGGAGCAGATCCTCAGCGTCCAAGAGCGACTCGACGAGCTCGAGGAGCAGCGCCTGTTCTCAGGCACGTACGACGCCGGCGACGCGCTGGTGACGATCAACGCGGGCGCCGGCGGCACCGACGCCCAAGACTGGGCCGAGATGGTGCTCCGGATGGAGATGCGCTGGGCCGAGAAGCGCGGGTTCGCCGTCGAGCTGCTCGAGGTCTCACCGGGGGAGGAGGCCGGGATCAAGTCCGCCACCTTCCTGGTGAAGGGCGAGAACGCGTACGGGCTCTACGCGAGCGAGAAGGGCGTCCACAGGCTCGTGCGCCTGTCGCCGTTCGACGCCGCCCACCGCCGGCAGACGAGCTTCGCCGGCGTCGAGGTCTCGCCGGTGGTCGACGCGATCGACGAGGTGGAGATCGACGACGACGACCTCCAGATCGACACCTACCGTGCGAGCGGCGCCGGCGGCCAGCACGTCAACAAGACCGACTCGGCGGTCAGGATCACCCACAAGCCGACCGGGATCGTCGTCCAGTGCCAGAACGAGCGCTCCCAGTCCTCGAACAAGGCCGAGGCGATGACGATGCTGCGCTCGAAGCTGCTCGAGCTCGAGGAGCGAAAGCGGCGTGAGGAGATCGCCAGGGAGAAGGGCGAGGCCCAGGACGTCAACTTCGGCTCCCAGATCCGCTCCTATGTGATGCACCCGTACTCGATGGTCAAGGACCACCGCACCGGACACGAGGTGGGCGACGTCGCCAGGGTCCTGGACGGCGACCTCGACGGGTTCGCCCGGGCGTACCTGCACCAGGTGGCGAGCAATTTCAGCGGGGCGGAGGCGTGACGGACATAACCGAGACGACGGACGGCCAGCTAACCGACGTCCCCTCCCGGTCCGGCCCGCCGCCTTCGACGCAGCCCACGGCGCCGTATCTGGAGGCGGTCACCGCCTACGGCTTCAGGGGCTCCTCCCGCTTCCACGTCCCCGGACACAAGGGCGGAGATGGAGCCGACCCCGGGCTGCGGACAGCATTCGGTGACCGCGCGCTGCTGCTCGACGTCCCGCTGGACATCGAGGGGATCGACCTCGGCCCTTCGCCTACGCCCTACGAGCGAGCCGAGCAGCTCGCCGCCGAGGCCTACGGGGCCGAGCGCACCTGGTTCCTTACCAACGGCGCGACGCAGGGTAACCACGCGCTGTGCCTAGCGCTGGCGTCGCCCGGGACGAGCGTGGTGCTCCAGAGAAACTCCCACGCCAGCATGGTCGACGGGCTGATCCTGAGCGGCGGCGTGCCGACCTGGGTGGCCCCGGAGTATGACCCCGAGCTGGGGATGGCCCACGGCGTCACCCCGGACGCGCTCGGGCAGGCGCTCGCGCGCAGCCCCGAGGCCCACGCCGCGTTCATCGTCTCGCCGACCTACTACGGGATGGCGGCCGACGTGGAGGGGTGCGCCGAGGTGGCGCACCGGGCAGGCACGGCGCTGATCGTGGACAACGCGTGGGGGGCGCACTTCGGCTTTCACCCGCGGCTACCGGCCTCACCGCTGGCGCTCGGCGCCGACGCGATGCTCGCCTCCACCCACAAGATCGTCGGGAGCCTCACCCAGTCGGCGATGCTGATGGTCGCCCGCACCGACCTGATCGACGTGGACGCCGTCGCCCGGGCCGTCCGGCTGGTGCGCTCGACGAGCCCGAGCGCGCTCCTGATGGCCTCGCTCGACGCCGCCCGCCGGCAGCTCGCGGTCCACGGCGAGGCGCTGCTGGACCGGACGATCCGCGCCTCGTACGACGCGCGGGCCGCAATCGACGCCATCCCCGGGTGCTCGGTCGTGGGGGAGGGCCTCGTGGGGCGTCCCGGGATTGCGGGATGGGACCCGCTGCGCCTGGTGATCGACGTTCGGGGCACCGGCTGCACCGGCTACGAGGTGGCGGCCGCGCTCCGGGCCTCATTCGACATCTACGTCGAGCTGGCCACGCACGCGACGCTCGTTCTGGTGCTGGGTCTAGGGCAGACGGTCGATCCGCTGGAGCGCCTCTGGCATGACTTCGCCGAGACGGTGCGCGCGATCTCTAGACCCGGGGAGATCGCGGCCGTCGCCCGCCCGCCCGTCGCCGTCGAGCACGAGACGGCGATCCCTCCGCGCGAGGCCTTCCTGGGAGAGGGGGAACCCGTGCCGGTAGACGAGGCGATCGGCAGGATCTCCGCCGAGAGCATCGCCGGCTACCCGCCGGGCGTACCCGCGCTGCTGCCAGGCGAGCGGATCACCCCCGAGGTGATCGCCTACCTGAGGGAGCTCACCTCCGCGGGCGCGCGGCTGCACGGCGCAGCCGATCCCACCTTCACCACCGTCAGGGTGCTGGTCGAGGGCTCGCTGTAGGCGTGCGCGAAGAGGTGATTCGAGACGCGGTCGCCCGCGCGCTGGCCGAGGACGTGGGGAGCGGCGACGTGACGACCGAGGCGACGGTCCCCGACGGTGCGCTCGGGCGTGCGCTCGTCACCCAGAAGGCTCCTGGAGTGATGTTCGGGATCGCGCTCGTTCAGGAGACCTTCCGGCAGCTCGACCCCGGGGTCGGATTCGAGCTGATCGCGCACGAGGGCCACTGGCGCGAGGGAGGGGCGGCGCTCGAGGTCGAGGGATCCGCGCGGGCGATCCTCACCGGCGAGCGGACCGCGCTCAACTTCCTGCAGCGGCTGTCGGGGGTGGCGACGATGGCCGCCCGGGCGGTGCGGGCAGTCGAGGAGACCGGCGTGGTGATCCTCGACACGCGCAAGACGACCCCCGGATTGCGCGAGCTCGAGAAGGCCGCGGTCAGGGCCGGCGGCGCGAGGAACCACCGCACCGGGCTGTACGACGCGATCCTGATCAAGGAGAACCATGCCGCGCTCGCGGGCGGCGTGGGCGAGGCTGTCGGCAAGGCGATGGAGCATGCCCCGCACCTGCCGCTCGAGGTCGAGTGCCGCACGCTGGAAGAGGTGGACGAGGCGCTCGAGGCGGGGGCGGGGCTGATCCTGCTCGACAACATGAGCCCCGCGCAGCTCCGGGAGGCGGTACAGCGGGTCGCCGGTCGCGCCCAGCTCGAGGCCAGCGGCGGGGCCACGCTCGAGACGCTACGGGAGATCGCGGGCACCGGGGTGGACTTCATTTCGGTGGGTGCCCTGACCCACAGCGCGCCGGCGCTCGATTTCAGCCTGATTCTCGAACCGGCCTCCTAAACTCAAAGACATGAACTTGCCGATGCTCGGCGCCACCGACGCGCCGCTGATGCTCGAGAACATCCCTGCGCTGCAGGACGAGGTGCGGTCGCTGGCGGAGGAGCAGGATGCCGTGATCCTGGCGCACAACTACCAGTTGCCCGAGATCCAGCAGGTCGCCGACTATGTGGGGGACTCGCTGGGGCTCTCGCAGCAGGCGGCGAGCGCGGACTCGAGCACGATCGTGTTCTGCGGTGTGCACTTCATGGCCGAGACCGCCTCGATCCTGTGCCCGCACAAGCTGGTGCTGATCCCGGATCTGGAGGCCGGCTGCTCGCTGGCGGACTCGATCACCGCCGAGCAGCTGCGCCAGTGGAAGGCCAAGCATCCCGGCGCGATCGTCGTGATGTACGTGAACACGACCGCCGAGGTGAAGGCCGAGACGGACTACTGCTGCACGTCGGCGAACGCGGTCAAGGTCGTCGAGCACATCCTCCGCGAGCACGGGGAGGACACCGAGATCCTGTTCGGCCCGGACATGTTCCTCGGCGCCTACGTCGAGAAGACGCTGGGCCGCTCGATGCACGTGTGGGACGGTGAGTGCCACGTGCACGCCGGAATCAGGCCGGACGACATCAGCGCGGTCCGCGCTGCCCACCCCGGCGCCGACTTCCTGATCCATCCCGAGTGCGGGTGCTCGACCAGCGTGATGGAGTACGTGGCCGCGGGCGACGTCGATGCCGAGGGGGTGCACATGCTCTCGACCGGCGGGATGCTCCGCTACGCCTCCGAGCGCCACGCCGGCACCGCGATCGTCGCCACCGAGACGGGGATGCTCCACCCACTACGCCAGGCGGCGCCCGATACGGAGTTCGTCGCCGCCAACGAGGCCGCCCACTGCCGGTTCATGAAGATGATCACGCTTCCGAAGCTCCGCGATTCGCTCCGGGATCGGGTGCATGAGGTCAAGGTCCCCCAGGACATCGCCGATCGCGCCCGGGTGCCGATCGAGCGGATGGTCGCGATCAGCTGATCGCCAGGAGGTCGACGCCCGAGTCGGCAGCCGATCGAACTGCGGCAAGCGTCGCTCGCTTGCGCTCGAACTCGGCCGGGGTGTAACAGTGGACGTCGGCTCCGGCGCCCATCTCGAGCGCGTCCCACAGCGCGCCCGCCTGGTAGACCCGCTCGAGCCAGGGCATCCCGTCGTACGCGCTCGACACGAGCACCAGGATGTACTCCGGGCCGCGCTCGCGCTGTGGCGGCGCCCCCCGGAGGTCCGCGACCCGGGCCCCGCCGAGTAGCGCGGTCTCGATCGGCCAGCGATCGCCGACGCGGTCGAGATACCGGCGGAGCTCGGGGCGGTTGAGCTCGGTGGCGGCCTCCACAAGCCCGATTGTCGCGGGGGAGCAGCCCGTGCGCAATGGGTCAGTAGCGGGCGATCGGGCCGACCATGCGGCTGAGCAGCTGGATCGACGTCTCGTTGGGCGGACCGTCCAGGAACAGGGCGAACGTCAGGAGGTGTCCGCCGCGGCTGTGGCAGTAGCCCGCGAGATTGGTCACGTAGTTGAGCGTCCCCGTCTTGGCCACGCAGCGGCCCTGCGCGGCCGTGTGGACCCCGATCCGTTGGGTGGTCCCGCTGACGCCAACCACCGGCAGCGAGTCACGGAGCGTCTGCCCGGTGGGCGTCTCGTACACCGAGCGCAGCAGGTCGACAACCTCGAGTGGGGAGGACCGGTCCGAGCGGGAGAGCCCCGAGCCGTCGACGATGTTCGGGTGCACCCCGAACTCGGAATCAGCGCCCGCGATCACCTGTGCGCCCGCCTCGGTGGTTCCGCCGGTGCCGTAATGGACACCGAGGAGCTTCGTCAGCATCTCGGCAAAGAAGTCGTCCGACGGGACGTCCATCAGCCTGAGCAGCACCGACATCGGCGGTGAAGCGACCGAGGCGACGGGCCTGGCTCCGGGGGGAGTGGTGGCCTCGAATGGGGCCGCTCTGGCGCGGATGTGAGCCCGCTTCATCGTCAGCACGAGCTCCTTGGCGGCGAAGGCCGCCGGACTGAGCCTGCCCTGTGTTGCGCCGTGGTCGTACGTCAGCGCCGAGAGCTCGCCGCCCAGATCGCCGATGTCGGGGGCGCCGCCAGTGGACGGGCCGCCGCGAACGTCGTCGAACAGCGAGCCGTCTCCGATCACCGAGCCGGTCACCTGCGTGATCCCCCGCGCCTGCAGCTGATGGACGAGCTGAGTCGCCGTGGGGCCGTAGCCCTCCTCCCAAACCCGGTTGAACCCTCCGTCGCCGAGCGTCGGGTCACCGCCGCCGCGCAGGTACAGGCTGCCGTGCCAGACGCCGCCAGGACCCGGGTGGCCCGCGCCGAGCAACGTGGTGTGGATCTTGGCCGAGGGCCCGATGTCGGTGAGGACCGCGACCGACGTGTACAGCTTCTCGACCGATGCCGGCGGGCGCTTGACGTTCGCCTTGTACGCGAACAGCTGCTTGCCGGCCGTGATGTCGTAGACAACCGCCCCGCTGTTCGGTCCGGCCGCGCGCAGCGGCGCCGCCAGCGACCGCAGCAGCGCGAGCCTGCCAGGGGGCAGCGACGGCCTGGACGCCTTGGTGGTACCGGTGGTCGGAATCACCGGCGCGGGAGTCGTCGGCGCATGCGGCGCGGCGACGTGCGGGCTGGCCCCGCAGCCCGCAAGCACGATCCCGGCCAGGCCCCCGGCGACAGTCCCTCGGGTCAGTCGGACGCGAAATCCTCCACGGTCTGCGGGCCGACGCATGCAATCGAGAGCTCCTCCGGGACGGCGGCGGCGATTTCCGCAACCCGCTCGAACGGGACTTCGTCGATGAGCGCGATCGCCCTGTCGGGGTCGACGTCCTCGCCGTACACGATCGCCTGTTGGGCCGCGTAACGGGCGACCGCGCCGCTGTTCTCGAACGCGATCGCCCGCGCTCCCGCGGCGTACGCGCGAGCGCGCTCAACCTCGTCCGTGGTCGGGCCCTGTTCGCGCAGCTCGGTCACGATCTCCTTCATCCGGGCGTAGGCCTCCACGCACTTCGTCGAGTCGAGTCCGGCGGAGAGCTGGAGGACGGGCACGTCAGCGTACGAGTGGGCGGCCGAGTGGACGGAGTAGGCGAGGCCGCGCTGCTCGCGGATCTCGTCGAACAGCCGTGACGCCATCGATCCGCCGAGCAGCGTCGAGTAGATCTGAAGCGCGGCGCGCTCGCGCGGGTTGGAGATGTCGACCTGGGGCCGGTAGGACATTCTCAGGTGAGACTGATTGGAGTCGCGCTCGCCGACCAGCACCCGGTTATCGGCCGGCGGGGCAGGATCGAACGGTGCCGGCTCCGGCCGGGCGGGAAAGCGGCCGAACAGCTCGTCGAGTGTGCCGTCGCCGCCCAGCGAGTCGAGGTTGCCGACGACGAGCGCGGCGCCTCGGGCCGGAGACCAGCGCCGGTCGCGGAACGCGACGATCCCGTCGCGCGTGAACAGCTCGCGGATGTGCTCCTCGGAGCCGAGGACGGGTCGCCCCAGCGGGTGGTCGCCGAACACCGCCTCGTCGATCAGGTGCTCTGCCATCACCGCCGGCTGGTCGTTGGCGCGGGCGATCTCCTGGACCACGACGCCGCGTTCGCGGTCGAGCTCGTCGGGATCGATTCGCGGCCGGGCGACGAAGTCGGTGAGCAGGTCGGCAGCCTCCAGCGCCCGCTCGGCTCGCGCGGTGATGTGGAACGCGACCAGGTCGTGGCTGGTGTACGCGTTCAGCACGGCGCCGATCGCCTCGGCCGCCTGGTTCACGTCGCGGTAGGTGGCGTACTTCTCGCCGCCCTTGAACACGAGGTGCTCGAGGAAGTGAGCCATCCCGTTCTCATCCGGCCGCTCGCTGCGCGCGCCGGCGTCGAGTGCCACCAGCAGCGTCACCGATCGCGTGCCGGGCACGGCGATACGGTAGAGCGGCATGCCGTTTGAGAGCCTGGTGTGGCTGATCGAGCCCATCGGTGACAACGGTAGCGAGCCGGTTGGCAACCAACATCGACGCAATCTGCAAATCCCGTTGCAGAGGGCATTTGGAGGCGCGCCTGCGAAGGTCGGTCGCTAGGCTGCCCGACCGATGGCTACCTCTTCATCTAGGGACCGGGGCCGCACGCGAGTCCCCGCGCCGCGTGCGGCGGCGCCCGTCGCTGGAGCGGGTGCGCACAAGCAGAAGGCGGGGGCGGCTCCGGCCGGCTCCCCGATGATCGAGTTTCGCGGCGTCTCCAAGCATTACTCGCGCGATATCGGACTCGACCAGGCGACGTTCGCGATCGACCGGGGAGATTTCGTGTTCCTGGTCGGGTCGACGGGCTCGGGCAAGTCAACGGTGATGCGGCTCCTGATCAAGGAGATCGAGCCGACCGAAGGGACGATCCGGGTGGCAGGTCGGGATCTCAGCCAGGTGATCCGCAAGCGGATCCCGTTCTACCGCCGCAACCTGGGCGTCGTGTTCCAGGACTTCAAGCTCCTCCCGAGCCGGACCGTGTACGAGAACGTCGCGTACGCGCTCCAGGTCACCGGTGGGACGCGCCGCGAGATCCGCGCCAAGGTGCCGGACATCCTGCGGCTCACCGGCCTGTCGACGAAGCTGCACAACTACCCCGACCAGCTGTCCGGTGGGGAGCAGCAGCGCGTCTCGATCGCACGGGCGTTCGTGAACCATCCGCCGCTGCTGCTGGCCGACGAGCCGACCGGCAACCTCGACCCGGAGACCAGCATCGACATCATGCGCCTGCTGTACCGGATCAACCGGACCGGGACGACCGTGCTGGTGGCCACGCACGACCAGGCGATGGTCGACAAGATGCGCCGCCGCGTACTCGAGCTGTCGCGCGGGCGGATCGTGCGCGACGAGGCCACCGGGCTGTACGCCCGCGATGAGACAACGCGCGAGTTCGCTCAGCGGATGCGCGCGCCGTCCACCCGGCCGCCGGGGCTCGACGTCGATCTCGTGCCCGACGAGGAGCTCTGAGCTTGCGGATCATGTTCTTCGTGCGCGAGGCGACTCGCGCGATGCGACGCAATGCGGCCCCGACGTTCGCGGCGCTGGCGACGGTGCTGGTGACGACGCTGGTCGTGGGGGTGTTCATCCCCGCGGTCGAGGTCACCAATGACGCCGCCAACACGGTCCGCAGCAGGCTGATCGTCGACGTGTACATGAAGGGCTCGGCGACGCGATCCGACGAGGCGCGGGTGCACCGGGAGCTGATCGCGATAGCCCACGTCAGGTCGGTCCAGTTCGAGTCGAAGGCCCAGGCCTACTCGCAGCAGTCCAAGCAGAACCCGGCCGCCTACCAGCTGCTCGGCACCAACCCGCTGCCCGACACCTACCACGTGTTCCCTGACAACGCCGGGAACGTGCTGGCGATCCACGCCGCGCTGAGCCCCAACGGCGGCGTCATCGATCCGGCGATTCAGAGCGTGTCGAACAAGAAGGGCTACACGAAGCGGGCGCTGGATCTGACCTCGGCCGTCAAGTGGGGCGGCCTGGCGTTCGCGTTGCTGTTGACGATCGCCTCGATCCTGCTGATCGCCAACACGATCCGGCTGTCGCTGTACGCGCGGCGCCGGGAGGTCGAGGTGATGAAGCTGGTCGGCGCGACCGACTGGTTCATCCGGTGGCCGTTCGTGATCGAGGGCGTGATCGTGGGTGCGGCCGGAGGGGTGCTGGCGATCGCGGTGCTCGGGCTGGCGAAGGTGGCCCTGCTCGACCCGCTGTTCTCGGGCTGGTCGTTGGTGTCCGAGATCAGGACGATCGCGTTCCCGGCGCTGATCGCAGTGATGATCGTGGCGAGCGTCGCGGTGTCTGCGCTCGGGTCGGGGCTCTCGCTGCGCCGCTTCCTGAGGGTCTGAGGCGATCCAATTCCGGGGTCGGCCGGGCCGCTTCGGCGGGCTGGTGAGCAGGCGGGCCGCCGACTGCGCCCGGCTACTCTGGTGATGATGTTCTCCGGCCGTACAAGCGCCCCGCGTGTCCTCGCATACCTGGTGGCGGGACTGCTCATCCTGGTCCTCGGGATCTGGCTCGGGGGCCACCCGAGCTGGCTGCCGTCGTCGATTCGCAACACGTTCGTGGAGGACTCCGGCGGACGGCTGGTCAACGAGGCGACGGACATCATCACCCACGACTACTACCGGCCGCTGAGCCGCAACCAGCTGCTGAACAAGGGGATCTCGGCCATGGTCACGAGCCTCGACGACCCCTACTCGCACTACTACGACCCGACCGCGTACCGCTCGTTCCTGAACCAGTCCAACCCGCACCTCAGCGGTGTGGGGATCGACGTGGTGCCGGACCCGGCGGGGCTGAGGGTCGTCGACGTGTTCCCACACTCGCCCGCCGCTCGGGCCGGCCTGGTGCACGGCGACCTGATCGTCAAGGTCGGCTCGACATCGCTGTCGGACCGCTCGGCGGACTTCGCCTCGCGCCTGATCCGCGGCCGCGCGGGGACCCATGTCGTGCTGACGGTGCGCAGCGGCCACCGCGTCCACGTCGTGTCGATGGTGCGCGCGAAGCTCGTGGTACCAGTCGCCACCGGCACCATCCTCAACTACAAGGGGACCAAGATCGGGAACCTGGGGCTGACTGCGTTCACCGACGGCTCCGGCGACGAGCTCCGAGCCGACGTGCGGAAGGTGCTGCGCCAGGGCGCCCAGGCGCTGATCCTGGACCTGCGGGAAAACGGTGGTGGTCTGCTCGACGAGGCGGTCAACGTGGCCAGCATCTTCGTCCCTGACGGGACGATCGTCTCGACCGACGGTCGCAGCCAGCCGCGACAGGTCTACATGGCCAAGCGGGACGCGATCGCTTCTCGCATCCCAATGGTGGTGCTCGTGGACAAGGACACTGCGTCCGCCGCCGAGATCGTCACTGGGGCGCTCAAGGACCGCGGCCGGGCGACGGTGGTGGGAACGCATACCTATGGCAAGGGCGTGTTCCAGGAGATCGAGCCGCTGGCAAACGGCGGCGCGCTCGACATCACAGTCGGGGAGTACTTCACGCCCAACGGCCAGAACCTCGGCGGCGGTGGCGTCCGCGAAGGCGGTGGGATCCAGCCCGACGTGTACGCCCTCGACAACCCACACGCGCCCGGCGACGACGCGCTGACGGTCGCGGAGCGCGTCGTCGCCGCCAAGGTCCGGTGAGCACCTCGGCACCCCGGGCGGTCGGCCCGCGAGTTGCGGTGATCGAGCGCCGCGGGAAGTTCCTCGTGGCCGAGCCGTTCTTCGATCCCGGGCCGCGGCTGGCGGTCAGCCGGGACCGCGGCGCGAACGTGGGAGACCTGGTGGTCGTGAAGCCGGCGGCGCGCCGCAACGGGCGCGGCGGCGGGCGGGCCACCATCGCCCGCCGACTCGGCCGCCCCGACGTGGCTCGGGACGTGATCGAAGCGCTGATGGTCGACCGCGGGCTGCGGCGTTCGTTCGATCCGGCGGTCGAGCATGAGGCCCGGGAGGTGTCGTCTTCCGTGGAGGTTGGGGCCGGCGGAGGACGCAAGGACCTGCGATCGCTGACCACTTTCACGATCGATCCGGTCAGCGCCCGCGACTTCGACGACGCGATCTCGGCCCGGCGTGAGCCAGGCGGCTCGGTCCGGGTGTGGGTG
>Ga0209577_10001389_pt1 | contig 24045 bp, 19 predicted proteins | sample GraSoiAngelo_109_FD_185874 | JGI IMG/M metagenome (GOLD analysis project Ga0209577, IMG submission 185874) | Grasslands soil microbial communities from the Angelo Coastal Reserve, California, USA - 14_0903_12_20cm (SPAdes) (version 2) | ecosystem: Environmental > Terrestrial > Soil > Grasslands...
CCTTTGTGTGCTTTGTGGTTAATGTTCTTTTCGGGATCGCGTGAAGAAAATGTCATCCATCGCCACTAACGGTCCTATGCCGGCCTCTTCGTCCTCATCGGACTGGAGGAAGCTTCCTGCCGAGTACGCGATTCCGGAACGGGCACCGTCCCAAGAAGAGGCAGGCGAGTACTGCCGCCGCTTGGCACGCACACATTACGAGAACTTTTCTGTCGCTACCTGGTTTCTACCCGCACATTTACGGCAGCACTTCTTTAACATATACGCTTATTGCCGCATCTCCGACGATCTGGGCGACGAGGTTGGGGATGCTACCGCCTCTTTGCGCTTGCTTGACCAGTGGCAGGGCGAACTGAACGCCTGCTACCAGGGAAGTCCGCGACACCCGGTATTTGTTGCCCTCGCAACGACGGTGCAAACCTTTGAAATTCCCCAGTACGAATTCTCAGGCCTCCTCACGGCATTTCGTCAGGACCAGAGGGTCACGCGTTACGAGACCTTCGAAGATCTTCTCGGCTATTGCCGCTATTCTGCGAACCCTGTAGGCCACCTAGTGCTGTACGTTTGTGGATATCGCGATGAGGAGAGACAGCTGCTTTCTGACTACACCTGCACCGCGCTGCAGTTGGCGAACTTCTGGCAGGACGTCAGCATGGATTATGCGAAGGGACGCATCTATTTGCCGACGGAAAGCTTGCGGCAATTCGACGTCAGCGAAGTGGACATCGCCGCGCAACGAAATACGGCTGCATTCCGTGAAATGATGAGGTTTGAAGTGGAGCGGGCACGAGGCTGGTTTCGTAAAGGTTTGCCGTTGGCCGGAATGGTGAATCGCGAGCTGGCTATAGATATTGAATTGTTTACCCGCGGCGGGCAGGAAATCCTAAACGCCATCGAACGACAGGGGTGGTGCGTGCTCGGGCGTCGCCCCGTCATCTCGAAAGGCCGCAAGTTGGCGCTCCTGGCCCGAGCCGCGCTCGGAAAGCTATTGTGAGCGCAGGCGTGCAATCAGCTCCACAGTTCTCGCCGAGCCCGTCGCAAGTGGCGGTGGCTTATTCGGTCTGTCGGCATATCACGCGATCGTCGGCCAAGAATTTTTATTACGCCTTCCTGGTACTCCCCAAACGCAAGCGGCGCGCTTTGTGCGCGGTGTATGCCTTCATGCGCCGTTGCGACGATATTGCGGACGACCCCACTTTTTCGTTGCAGGATCGGAGAAACAGGCTGGCAGAGGCATTAGAAGCTCTGCATCGCGCGCAGGCCGGCCATCCCACGGATGATGCCGTGCTGCTGGCCGTAACCGACACGCAGCGACGTTTCAACATCTCCTCCGAACTGCTGGACCAACTTGCTTATGGCACGATGATGGACGTGGAAGAGGCAGCGGAGTATAGCCGCGCTGACCAAGAAAATTCTCCCATTACTGTGCAATACCGCAGTTTCGATGATCTCTACAAGTATTGCTATCGGGTAGCTTCAGTTGTCGGGTTGGTGTGCATTCGAGTATTCGGGTACCGGGATTCCAATGCGGAGGCGCTGGCGGAACGCTGTGGGATTGCGTTTCAGCTCACTAACATCATTCGCGACGTGAAGGAAGATGCGCAAATGGGGCGCGTTTATTTGCCCGAACAGGATCTGGCGGCCGTAGGGGTAAAAGCTTCCGAGTTGCGCGATGCCACCGATGCGGCTCGTTTCAGTCCGCTGCTCGCCATGGAAGCCGATCGCGCTCGCGAATATTATCGAGCCGGAGACGAGTTGATTCACCTGGTGCACGAAGACAGCCAGCCTGCCCTGTGGGTGCTGGTGAATATCTACCGCCGGCTGCTGGACAAAATAACGCGCCAACAATACGACGTCTTTCACGGCAAAGTCGCCCTGACGGTCCGGGAAAAGCTCAGCATACTGGTGAGGGGCTTTCTGAAGCGCCTGGCGTGATGATCAAAGCACAAGCTCCTAAGGTCGCCGTGGTAGGCGGCGGATTGGCAGGGCTGGCTGCCGGTTGCGCCCTATCCGATGCGGGATTTCGCGTCACACTACATGAGCGACGTGGTTTCTTGGGTGGGCGGGCCTCCTCCTATCAGCACCCCAGCACCGGCGAAGTAGTAGACAACTGCCAGCATGTCCTGCTGGGTTGCTGCACTAACCTTCTCGGGTTTTACCAGCGGATCGGCGTGGTAGACAAGATTCGCTGGTACGACCAACTGACCTTCCTTGAGCCCGGCGGGCGTGCCTCGCAAATCGAAGCATCATGGCTGCCTGCGCCGCTGCACAGCGCGCCTTCGTTTCTCCGAGCATCCTGCCTTGAGTTCAAAGATAAGCTGGCCATTGCGCGCGGCATGATGGCGTTGGCGCCCGGAGCGCCGGGGGAAAGCGGAGAATCTTTTTTGCAATGGCTTCAGCGGCATGGACAGACTGAGCGGGCAATCGAGAGGTTCTGGAAGACCATCCTGGTCAGCGCATTGAACGAGGACCTGGAGCGCATTTCGGTGCCTTACGCCATGCAAGTTTTGCGGGAGTCATTCTTAAAATCAGCCACAGCCGGCCACATGGGAGTTCCCGGAGTTCCGCTTACTGAGCTTTACGACGCTGCTGGAGACTACATCCGTCACCGCACTGGAGCGGTGAAGTTCCGTTCTTCGGTGGAGTCGTTTCGGGCCGAGCCTTCGCATGTGAAATTGGGGACCACCGATGGCGAGGCCGCGTTTGACTATGTTGTGTTGGCACTGCCTTTCGGCATGCTGACACGAATTCTGCCCGAGACTTCAGCTGCGGATCCTCTCCGGCAATCGCTGGCGCGCTTCGAGACGTCTCCGATAACCGGCATTCACCTGTGGTTCGATCGGCAGATCACCGATCTGGATCATGCCGTACTGCTTGATCGAACGATTCAGTGGATGTTCCACAAGTCTCGCTTACTGCGGCGTGGAGACGCCAGTTACGTCGAGCTGGTCGTGAGTTCGTCAAAGTCTCTTGTGGAGAGATCGCGTAGCGACATTGTTGAGTTGGCAATGCGGGAACTACAGGAATTTGTTCCCGAGGCGCGACGAGCGAATCTGATCAAGTCAACCGTGATCAAGGAAGTGCATGCCACGTACTCGCCGCGGCCCGGAATCGATTTGCACCGCCCGCATCCGGAAACGGTTTGGCCTCGGGTGTTCCTGGCGGGCGATTGGACGGCGACAGGCTGGCCCGCCACCATGGAAGGCGCGGTCCGCAGCGGATACCAGGCGGCCGAAGTCGTAGCCCGAGTGGCTGGTCTGTCTGACGCGAGTTATGTTCTGCCCGATCTGCCGCCGAAGGGACTGATGAGGATCTTTTATTAGCGTTGAGAATCCCATCGCGCCTTCCGTGTAGGCGTGACGATAAGATACAAGATTTGCGGCAACGACTAGGCGGCGAGCAGGGCTACGCCTCCGGCCACCAGAAGAGCCGCGATCCAGCGGCGGCGATCCACTCTCTCATGTAAGAAAATGCGGGCGGCGACTGCATTCCCGACAAACGTCAGCGAAGCTGCCGCCGGGGCCACCAGGCTGACATCGCCCCAGGAAAGACTGAACAGCAGGCTGTAGAAGGAAATGGTCATGGCCAGAAGAGCGAGCAGGAAATAGGGATTGCGGACTACGCATGTAACCACTGCGATCAACCCGGCTTTGCTCCAGAGCTTTCCCACATCTCCCACCTGCTTCATCGTTTTGGAAAGAAGCACGTCGCCAGCAACCGAAGTCAACACGACGGCACCCACGCCTGCCCAAGTGTAAATCTCGTTCACGACTTCACTCTCGAGGAAACGGGGGTGCACAGAGTAGAGGGCGCCTCCTCCTTGCCCCTAACATCGGTACGCGCCGGCCCCCCGGCGACAAATCCCACGCCGGCGGCAATCAGGAGAATGCCTATCCAGCGGGTAGCGGGTACTTGCTCGTGAAGGACAAACTTCCCGATGAGCGCAACGACTACGTAGCCGAGCGAAGTAGCAGGAAGCACGTAGGTGAGATCGGCCCATGACAACGCAGTTGTGTAGCAGGCGAAAAACGCTAGCAGCAGCAGGATTCCCAGGACGATGAAAGGGTCGGTAATCGCCAGCAGCATGTCAGGAAGACGGCTGAAAGAAATATTTCCTACTTCTTTCATCCCGCGTGAGAGCAGGGAATCCCCCGCAGCGGCGAAGATCGTCACCCCAGCAAGAACCAGATACTTACGAAGCGTCACGCTTCATTCCTGAGGACTGACTTGGGCGCTGGACGAAGTGTCGGGCCAAGTGCTCGGGGGCGGGACCACGGTGGATGACTCCTCCTTCGCCTTTTCAGCTTTAACCCACTTGTGGCGCATGGCCCGTACTTTGAGGAAGGTCTTGGCTTCGCGATAGAGGCGCTTGCGGTCGTTGGAATCGAAGGCCGCTTTCTTGAGGATACGGAAGACCGCCTTGGGGCGGAAGTAGTACTGATCGTAAAAGCGGTGCACGGCATCCAGGATCTCCTCAGCTGGCAGACCGGGATATTGGATGTGTGCGAGTTGATGTCCGCCTTCGTCGACCATCTTGTTTTCTAAGGCCATGAAGCCATTCTTAACGGCGAACTCGTAAAGCTCGGTGCCGGGATAGGCATGAGCTACAGAGACCTGAATGGTTTCAACGTCAAGTTCCTTGGCGAAAGCCATGGTGTTCTTGATGGTTTCGCTGCTTTCCCCCGGTAAGCCGAGGATAAAGTCACCATGGATAACGAGACCGAGTTTGTGGGCATCCTTGGTGAACTGTTTGGCGCGCTCGGTGGTGGCGCCTTTCTTGATATTTTTAAGAATCTGGGCGTCGCCGGATTCGTATCCGACGATGAGAAGACGGCAGCCCGCTTCCTTCATGGCTTTCAATGTTTCGTAATCCGTGGTGACTCGCGACGTACATGACCAGGTCAAGTTCAGCGGCTTCAGTTTGGCGCAGAGTTCGATGGTGCGCGCCTTCTGGATATTGAAAGTATCGTCGTCGAAAAAGAATTCCTTTACGTTCGGCCAGTACTCTTTGGCTTTAGCCATTTCGCGAGCTACATCATCAGAAGATCTCTTCCGCCACGGATGCCCGCTTAGGGTTTGCGGCCACAGACAGAATGTGCACTGCGCGGGGCAGCCGCGCGTGGTGTAAAGCGACACATATGGGTTCAACAGGAAAGGCACGTTGTAGCGAGTAACATCGAGATCCCGCTTATAGACATCTGTGACATGCGGCAGTGCATCGAGATCCTGGATTTGCGGACGGTCAGGGGTGTGCACAACCGAACCGTTCTTGCGATAGGAAATGCCCACAATCTCGTCCAACGGCTTGCCCTGGGCAAACTCCACCACCTGGTAATCAAATTCCTTGCGCGCGACGAAATCGATGGCAGGACAATCTTTCAGCGATCTCTCCGGCAACACGCTTACGTGCGGGCCAACGAAAGCGATTTTTATGCCAGGGTTGGCATCCTTGATGGCCTGCGCCAGCCCGATGTCTCCCGGGAAACCGGGTGTGCTGGTGAAAAGCACCAGGAACTCGTAATCTTTCGCGATGTTAATAGTCTGTTCTGCTGAAACGTAATGGGGCGGAGCATCAAGCAGGCGAGCGCCTTCCAACATGCCCGTGGGATAGGCCAACCACACCGGGTACCAGTATGATTCAATTTCACGGGTTGCGGGCCAACGCGAGCCGGCCCCGCCATCAAAATTCTCGAAGGAAGGTGGATTGAGAAACAGAGTTTTTAAAGGCATAGAGTTTGGGTAAATAATACTAACATCCTCTCTCGGACTACCCCGTATACGCTGAGATACGCCAACCATCTTCCGGCGAGAATGCGCCAGCGCCCCACTATCCTCCGGGCAGAGATTTGCCTAAATATCAATTTTACAGCCCTGGAGGGTTGCAGCAAAGCATTTGCGGCGAATGCCGACTTTGATGCATTTGAGAGGGCAAAAGGCGATCTTAGTGGGTACGCCATGGGATCTTGCAACGTTCAATGCAGGACGAACGGCCCTCCGGGGGCAACTCGGGAAATTGGCTCGCCATCTGACTTTAAGATGAAATTATTCAGGCCGTTTCCCTTGTTGCTGCTCGCGGGCCTGCTGGCCGGCTGTGGCGCGGGTCACCCAAAAATCAGCAGTATCGTCGTCAGCCCTGCTTCGGCCAATGCAGTCATTAGCTCGCAGGCCACAGTGGCATTCACCGCGACCGCCAATTTCGACAACCACACCAGTCGCCAGCTTACCGTGGCTGATGGGTTGACGTGGAAGTCGTCCAACACCGCTGCGGCCAGCATCAACAACGATGGGACTGCTACCTGTGTGGCGACCGGGACGACGACCATCACCGCGACGGCACCGTCCCAACTGGTAGTGATGGTGGGACAGCAAGTCTCGACTAACTCGCCAATGGTGAGCGGCATGGCGATGCTGAACTGCATGTGAGCGGCCGGTCATAGCGTCGTTGATCGTCGCTCATCCGTCACAGTGGCATCGCTCGGCGCCGGTCCGGTCCCGGCTGCTGTTCTTCATTCCTGTGACCGTTCAAGTGTGACCGATCAATTCCGATCTTGTATTCCCCACAAATTCTCTATACTCAATGAATGCTGTCGTAACGACTTCCAAGGGAAGGAACTATCATGAGAGTTTCTGGCGGCACTTGCGCGTGTCTTGTTTTGTTCATCGGGATGCTGTTGACGACGATGAGCGCAGCGGGGCAGGAAGCACTTCCGTTCCGGCGGGCCATCGAGCTGGCTTTGGCGCATAGCAGCGAAATGGCGGTCAGCCAGGCCGACGAAGCGCGAGCCTACCGCACCTATCTGGAAGCGCGCAACAGCTACATTCCGCAAGCCGCCATTGGATCTGATCTGGGATATGCCTATGGATTTCCGCTTAGCCTGGAAGGCTCTGCGCCCACGCTTTTCAATGTGACGGCCCAATCATCCGTATTCAGTCCGGCGCAGCGGGAATTTGTACGCGCCGCGAAAGCGGAATGGGGCGTAAGCAAAACGCAGAGCACGGACCAGCGGGCCCAGGTGATCGCCGATACGGCGCTCACTTACATTGAGCTGAATCGATGGGAAGAACGGCTGCCGATCTTGCGAAGCGAGATGAATGTGGTGACGGACGTCGAGTACGCGGTCGGCGAACGGGTAAAGGCGGGGATTGACAATCCTGTTGAGCAAACCAAGGCCAAACTGCTGGAGGCGCAAACGCGGGTGCACATCGCCGAGGCTGAGGGCGCCGTGGACATTTTGCAGACGCGTCTGTCACAAATGACCGGGCTGCCGGCCAGTGCGATCAAGACTGTACGCGAATCGATTCCGGTGCTGGCTGAAAATCCGCCTCAAGGTGACCTGGGCAGCCGGGCCGCGCAAGTGAGTCCCGCCGTGGAAGCAGCTCAGCAATCCGCAATCGCGAAGCAACTCCGCGCCAAGGGAGAACATAAGGGGCTTTATCCGACGGCCGATTTTGCGGCGCAATATGGCTTGATCAATACATCGCTGACTAACTTTGAGAAGTTCTTCGTGCCGGGATCTTTCCAACCCCACAATGTCACATTTGGATTAGTCTTGCGCTTGCCGTTCTTAAATGCGTCACAGCGATCGCGGGCGCAAGCGGCCGACGCCGATGCTCTAAGGGCTCGCAAAGAGGCCGAAGAAGCTAAGAATAAGGCCTCCCTGGATGCGCTGAAGCTCCAGCACAATGTACAACAGCTGCTGGCGGCGCGCGACGTCGCGCAGCTCCGCTACGAACTGGCGCAGAGTCAGCTGGATGCGGCCCATGCGCGTCTGCAGGCGCAGACCGGCCCCCAGCGTGAGCTGCAAAATGCCTCTATTGAAGCGGCAGAGCGGACTCTCGATCGAGTGAACACCGATTTCGCCTTGCAGCGTGCCCAGGTAGAGTTGCTGCGCGCAACCGGTGAGCTGCAACAATGGGCCCTTTCGGCCCCGTGACTTAGGGTGTGACTGCCATCACACGGGATAGTGACTCGCGACACCCGCGGGCTTTAGTGATACACCGTAAAATCCGGTTCAGCTTGCGTTGAACAATATGAGCGGGACCAATCCATCTTGCGACGCGCCGGATGTTCAGTTGTCGACCACCGAGTTGGTGCAATTGACACACCGTGGCTGCCAGATCGCGAGGACCTCCGCAGAAGTGTTGGCGGCAGCAATTGCCAGCGGATCAGGCGCAGCGGGCGCACAGATCCGGAGCTTTGAAGAAGAGTTGGACGGGCTCGATCGCCAAATCAATGAGGGCGTTACGGCCACGATCGTTCGGGCATCGGAAGCGGAGGCGCGCGAACTGCTGGCTTGCCTCAAGCTCATTATTGAACTGGAGCGCATTGGCGATTTGTTGCTGAATGTCTCTAACCGCCTTGAGACGGTGTTTGGAAAGCTGGAAGCACCGGACCTGGTCGATTTGGCGGCCATGGCATCAATCGTGAGTGGAATGCTAGGCAACGTCAGCGACGCGTTTGCGCGACGCGACCTGAAGACCGCGCTGCTGATCTTGAGAGCGGACGCCGAATTAGATCGGCTGCGCAACATGATTTTCATACGGCACGTGGACAATCCAGAGCGTGAACCGCGCCGCGAAGGCTTCCATCTGGTGTTCATGGCACAAACCCTGGAGCGAGCCGGGGATCACGCCAAGAACGTGGCCGAGGAGATTTGCCACTTGGTGAGCGGCCGCAGCGTGCGGCATATTTTGCGGGAGAATGACCGTCCGGTGGAGCAGCTTTTTCTGGAAAGACTGCGAGGGGCCGCGCGGATAAAGAATGGAACTTCCCTGGAAGGGAAAGGGTAGGGGGCGACCGAGCCTTAATCCAGACCGTGCAATTTTTGTCAGCGCGTGACATCTAACGCGCATCTCATGGAACTTTCACAAGAGGCGGGGAACGCCCCTATGTAGGCGCAGGCATGCCTTTCGAAGCGGATGTCATCATTTTGGGAGCAGGAGCAGCCGGCCTCGCCGCCGGGGCGGAACTCGGGCGCGCCGGGCTGAAGATATTGATTATCGAGGCCCGCGATCGCGTGGGCGGGCGCATGTTCACCAAGCACGATGCAGCCGTAAATGCGCCGGTGGAGTTAGGTGCGGAGTTTGTACATGGTAGGCCTCCTCAGATCTTCAACTTGGTTAAAAAACATAATCTACACGTTAAGGAAGTCGACGGAGACAACTGGTGCTTTCAAAAAGGCGAGCTTTGTCCCTGCGATTTCTTCTCGGAAGTCAACGCTTTGCTGGAGAAAATGGATGATCGATCGCCGGATGAATCTTTCCTTTCCTTTGTGGAGCGATGCTGCCCGGATCAGGATGATGAAAAGCAGCGGGAAATCAAAGCCTGGGCACGAAGTTATGTCACTGGTTTTCATGCCGCCGACCCGAAGCTGATCAGCGTTCACTCGCTGGTCGCAGGTTTGCGGGCGGACGAAGAGATTGATGGAGAGCGAGCGTTTCGGATTACGAATGGATACGAAAGCCTGCTCGAGATTTTTCGTCGGGAGCTGAATGCGGCGCGTGTCAAGTTTGAACTAACCACGGTTGCGGAAAGTATCCGCTGGGAGCGTCAACATGTGCAGGTGATCGCGCGCAACCCAAACGGCCCAATCAGCTTCAGCGCGCCACGCGCGCTTATAACTCTACCGTTGGGAGTGCTTCAAGCCGGACCAGGTGAACGCGGCAATGTGCAGTTCGTTCCGGACCTGCCGCCTCACAAGCGAGAGGCGCTGCGCAAGCTGGTTATGGGCAAAGTCGTGCGAGTGGTACTTCGTTTCCGGGAACGCTTCTGGGAGCACATGATGGTTTCGCAATGTGCTGAGCCTAAGATGCTGTCCGAAATGTCGTTCCTGTTTTCGCATGAAGACTGGTTTCCGACCTGGTGGACGACTATGCCGGACAAGTTGCCTATTATCACGGCTTGGGCCCCATTCCACTGTGCGGAGAGGTTGTCAGGATGCGATGAAGCTTATGTGGTTGACAAAGCAGTGGGGACACTTAGCCGGCTCCTGAAAACGGAGAAGTCAAAGCTTAAAGATTTACTTGAAGAAAGCTATTTTCATGACTGGCAAAGCGACCCATTTTCGCGTGGAGCCTACAGCTACGTCATGGTAGGCGGCGAGGGTGCACAGCAGGAGTTAGCCCGCCCCGTGGCGAACATGCTTTTCTTTGCGGGCGAGGCCACCGATTATTCCGGGTACCACGGCACGGTACACGGGGCAATCGCCAGCGGCCAGCGCGCTGCTAAACAGATCATGAACACGAAGTAAGACGAACGGGGGAGAACGGGATTGTCCGTGAGCAGGATTGAACTGAGACATCCGTCTTTCTAGAATCGCCGTACGGTAATAGCCTTATTTTTAACGATGAGGCTGTGGAAAGTTTTGTCGAAAGCGTTAGAACTTTGGGTGTTATGACTCAGGTAGGGACTACTCGGGGCTGGATAAATTTACATCCTGAAATTCCCATTAGCATCAGTATGACAAGCACTTAAAAAATGGCACGCTGTGTGCTTCCCCCAGGCGGGGCTCTTCACCCACGGGGAAGCTCGTTGTAACTATCCATTCCAGATTTGGGGGTAGGTCATGCTCCGCATTCTAGTTGCTGACGATCATGAAGTGGTGCGGCGAGGTTTGTGTGCGCTGCTGCAATCTCACGAAGGATGGGAGATTTGTGGGGAGGCCGCCGATGGCCGCGAGGCAGTGTCCAAAGCCAAGCAACTGAGACCTGACGTCGTGCTCATGGATATCGGCATGCCAAGTCTGAATGGCCTGGCAGCGGCCAGCAAGATCCTGCAGAACGACCCGCGCCAGAAGGTGCTGATTCTCACGGTTACAGACTGCGAGCAGGTCATTCGAGATGTCTTAGAAGCAGGCGCTCGCGGATTCGTGCTCAAGTCCGACGCGGCGCGCGATTTGGTGGCTGCGGTTGAAGCACTTCAGCAGGGTCGGACCTTTTTCACGCCGCAGGTGGGAGACATGGTTTTGTCCGGGTATCTGAATGGCAATGCGACCAAAACGCTGAACGTGCCTCGTCTGACATCGAGGGAGCGGGAAATTGTACAGCTGCTGGCAGAGGGAAAAAGTACCAAGGAAGTGGCGTCCATTCTCGGCCTGAGTGCCAAGACAGCGGAGACGCATCGCAGCAACGTCATGCGCAAGCTGGGCATTCATTCCGTAAGCGAGTTGGTACTGTACGCCATTCGCAACAACATCATCCAGGCCGAAGTCGGGCCCTCCACGAAGAGCGCGGGTTCGGCAGCTTAAGCGGCTGTCGCTTGCAGATCGCATACAAAAAGCACGGGAAACCGTGCTTTTGTTTTTTCCAGGGAGATCTCGGAACAGCTGAAGTTCAGGAGATTTTATTCCCGCTCTCTACGCAGACTTGCGTCCTTTGCGGTCAATAGCTCTCAACCGCGAAGTGCGCAAAGGATCGCTAAGGGCGCGAAGAAAGCATTAGGTACGCCCCTGCCTCTGGGTTTCCAATCCTTTCGCCTGCCCTCCGCTCGTAGTGTAGACTTCAAAGTTTTGAGCGCTGCCCAAGTGGATTCTTGATCTGCCGGAGACGGGATGAAGAAGCTCGGAAAGATTGCCAAGCCGTACCGCGTTGAAGAGGGCAAACATTTTCGGCTAAAAGATTTTGATCCTGGCGATACCGGTAAGCTGCGTTCCCGAGAGGAAGCCACTGCTGACCTTGAAGCCGGCGTGGAGCAGCTGCGAGACCTGCAGGAGAAACTGTATGCCCAGGAAAGCTGGGGACTGCTGGTGATTCTGCAGGGCATGGATGCGGCAGGGAAGGACAGCGTTATCAAGCACGTCATGTCGGGGGTGAACCCGCAAGGGTGCCAGGTCCACTCGTTCAAAGCTCCGTCAGCAGACGAATTGAAGCACGATTATTTATGGCGGACGAATCAGCGGGTGCCGGAACGGGGACAGATTGGGATTTTTAACCGTTCCTATTACGAGGAAGTGTTGGTAGTGCGTGTTCACCAGGAACTCTTGAAAAATGAAAAGATTCCGCCTCCGTTAGTGACAAAGGACATCTGGAAAGAACGCTTTGACGATATGTGCGGGTTTGAGCGTTATCTGACGCGCAACGGTTTCGTCGTACGTAAGTTTTTTCTGAATCTCTCCAAGAAAGAACAGAAGAAGCGTTTCCTGGCGAGATTGGAGGAAGCAGAGAAGAACTGGAAATTTTCGGCCGCGGACATCCACGAACGGGAATCTTGGGACGACTACATGGGGGCGTATGAAGATATGATCCGTCACACGGCGACGGAGGAAGCACCCTGGTATGTGGTACCCGCAGACAACAAGTGGTTCACACGGGTGGTGGTCGCTGCGGCACTCGTAGACACGCTGCAAAAGCTGCATCTGGACTATCCCAAGCTGGATCCGGACAAACGCAAGCAATTGCAAGCGGCACGTACTCTTTTGGAAAAGGAATAGACTAGCGTGACGGCAAGGAAGTACATGCGGGCAGGCCTACGATACGCCTCGCGCCTGCTCTGAGAGCCTTGGTAAGTATTAAAGGGCTTCTCGTAGAGCCCTTATTTCATTACCATATCTGGTCAAATCTTCCCCCGGGAGAAATAACACATGCGTGGCAATGGACTGATCGGTCGCGTGCTTAAATTGTTTTCTCTGATCCTGTTTGTCTGGACCTGCAGCGCGATTGGTGTGGGTCAGGGCGAGAGGGAAAGGACAAGGAAACCGGAAGCGGAGCAGAAGCCTGCCGCGCAGGCCAAGACGGAAGATGCTTCAAAGATGGACAATGCGGATCCATTGTTTAAAGGCATGAAGTATCGGGTGATTGGACCATTCCGGGGCGGGCGGTCATTGACGGCGGCGGGAATCCCAGGTGATCCCACGACCTATTACTTCGGCTCCACAGGCGGCGGCGTGTGGAAATCGACGGACGGTGCCGTGACTTGGAGTTCGGTTTTCGACAAAGAAGGCGTTGGTTCGATTGGAAGCGTGGCGCTTGCCGAGTCCGAACCGAACACTGTTTATGTAGGCACCGGGGAAGCTTGCATTCGCGGCAATATTTCGCATGGGGACGGCGTGTACAAGTCGCTCGATGGGGGAAAGACCTGGAAGAACGTTGGGCTGCGTGATAGTCGAGCCATTGGCAGGGTGATTGTGAATCCCAGAAATCCTGACGTTGTTTTTGTAGCGGCTTTAGGACATCCGTTCGGGCCGAATACCGAGCGTGGAGTTTTCCGCACCACCGATGGCGGGAAGACCTGGGAACGAGTGCTTTACAAAGATGAGAACACTGGCGCCGTTGACGTCGCGTTCGATCCACATAATTCGAATATTGTTTTTGCGTCCTTGTGGGAAGCCCGGCGTACACCTTGGAGTCTTTCAAGCGGAGGGCCGGGCAGCGGCATATATCGGTCCAGCGATGGTGGGACGACCTGGAAACAAGTACAGGAACATGGCCTGCCCAAAGGGCCGTATGGACGCATTGGCTTAGCTGTGGCTGCCAACTCCGAGCGTGTGTATGCCTTGATCGAAGCGCACGATAGTGGTCTTTATCGATCGGACGATGGCGGTGACACATGGGAACTCGTGAACGGGAGTCACAGTCTTAGCCAGCGCCCTTGGTATTACATGCACATCATTGCCGATCCCCAGGATCCGGAGACGGTCTACGTTCTGGATGTCGATTTCTATAGATCGTCAGACGGCGGTCGCAGCTTTAACAAGGTCAAAGTGCCCCATGGCGACAACCATGGGTTGTGGATTGATCCCAAGAATCCGCGCCGCATGATTGCCTCCAACGACGGCGGTGTAACGATCACGTTGGATGGCGGCAAGACGTGGACACGTGAGGATAATCAGGCAACCGCGCAGTTTTATCACGTCATTACCGACAATCGATCCCCTTATTACGTCTATGGTGCGCAACAGGACAACAGCACGATTGCTATAGCCAGCCGCAGCGATGAGGGATCGATCAATCGCTCCAATTGGTACGCCGTAGGCGGTGGAGAGGCGGGCTATATCGCGCCGTATCCGCCCGATCCCAATATCGTGTATGCAGGAGATTATGAGGGCAACCTGACCCGTTTCGACAAGCGCACTGGGCAAACCAAAAACATCGCGGTGCTGCCGGAACTTTCTGACGCACATGGGGCAGCCAATCTGGAGCACCGGTTCCAGTGGACTGCGCCACTGATCACTTCTCCGCACGATCCGAACACGCTGTATTACGGCGGAGAGCGCGTCTTCAGAACCACAGACGGCGGGATGCACTGGGATGCGATCAGTCCAGACCTCACGCGCAATGACAAGAGTAAGCAGCAAGTATCGGGCGGAGCGATTACCAAAGACGATACGGGTACCGAGTATTACGACACGGTGTTTTCTATTGCCGAATCGCCGCTCACGAAGGGACTCATCTGGGCGGGAACAGACGATGGCTTGATTCAACTTACTCGCGATGGCGGGAAGAATTGGAGCAATGTTACGCCTAAAGATCTGCCGGAGTGGAGCCGCGTCAGCCTGATTGAGGCTTCACCACAAGATGCAGGCACGGCCTATGTCGCGGCAGATCGTCATCAGCTAGATGACCTGCGACCTTACATTTACAAGACCAGTGACTACGGCAAAACATGGACGCGACTCGGGAAGGGAATTCCCGATGGCAGCTTTGTTCGGGCTGTACGTGAAGATCCGAAAAAGCGCGGGTTGTTGTATGCCGGAACGGAAACCGGAGTGTATGTGTCATTCAATGACGGCGCCGAATGGCGGCCGTTAAAACTAAATCTGCCAACGACGCCTATTCACGACTTGGTCGTAAAGAATGACGACCTGGTGCTGGCGACACATGGCCGTTCGTTCTGGATTCTGGATGACATCACGCCGCTGCGCCAGTTTAGCGATCAAGTCGCGAACAGCGATGTTTACCTCTACAAACCGGGTACCGCGTACCGCATGCACAATGGCGACGAGGAGGACCGGCCCAAGCCGAAACTGGTCGGAATGAATCCGCCTCCGGGTGCGGTGATCTACTACTACGTGAAACAGGTTCCCAAGCAGGAGACCACCATTGAGATTCTGGATGCAGCCGGCGCGGTAGTTCGTAAATACACCAGCAACAAATTACAGCCGCTCGAGGAGCCGCTCGACCCGGACGACAAGAAACCGGAAAAGCAGATTAAGCCGGAAGCTGGCATGAACCGCTTCATCTGGGATCTTCACTACGAAGGCGCCAGCAGCGTTCCGGACTATTACCTGTATGAGTACAAGGACGGTGCGCGAGGGCCGCTCGCTTTGCCCGGGCAGTACCAGGTGCGGCTGACGGTAGACGGCAAAAGCCAGACCGCGCCCTTGGAACTGAAGCTTGATCCGCGAGTGAATGTTGCGCAGGCCGACCTGGAGAAGCAATTCAAGCTGCTGCTCGACATTCGAGACGAGCTGAGCCGGGTGTACGACGCGGTAAATCAGATTCAGGATGTGCGTTCACAGGTGGACGGATTAAAGAGACGACTACCTGAGGGCGGCAACGCGAAAAATGTGGTGACTGCGGCGTCCGAACTGGATCACAAACTGGTGTCGGCTCGCGATGCGCTGATAAATCTGAAAATTACCGCCAACGAGGATTCGCTTGCTTATCCACCACAGATCGATGCCAAGCTTGCTTACCTCGCTATAACGGTGGGTTCGGGTACTGATTCGGCTCCTACCGAGGCTGCATCCCGGGAGTTCGAAAAGTTGAAGAAAGAGGCTGACGAATACCTGGCTCGCTGGGCCGAGTTGCAACGAACTGATGTGGTTGGGTTCCAGAAACTCACCACCGAGCAAGGGATTCAGGCCATCGTGGTGCCGGCTACTGGAGGCGCGCAGGGAGCCGGCGCGGAGCCCCGGTAGCTAGTAAAACGGCATTGCGTAGTTAACGGCTATGGGCACAGCGCACGGACAAGTGTGGAGTTACTCTGTGCATACGTGGCCTGAGTCGTGAAGAACGTCGAACCTGACCGGTGCTAGAATCGGATTCAGTTCGGTGCGAACCCGTCAATGAATGCGGTGGTCGTGAAGAGGGCCACTCTGGTTTGGATCTTCTGCATCTAACTTGACACGGAATGTCGACGATCCGATTTAAACGAACGAGCTGGACGGCTTGGGCGGGCCTAGTCTGTGTTCTCGCCTTGCTTATAGTTAGTACTGCTCAAGCTAGCCATATCTGCAGCTTCCAGTTATCGACCTCCCCAGGCTTAGCAGGGGGCCGAGTCTCCGCCGCGGGCAGCGTTAGATGCCTGACTTGCCTGATGGCACAAACCGCGACGCCGGCAATACTCTTTTTTGCCCTCTCACTGCTGGTAATGGCCCGCCAGTTTTCCCCTGGTGAATGTCAAGGCAAAGCATTCGGGGCGCGCTTGGAGTTGTGCGTGCGACCCCCTCCGTCCTGCTAATTTTTCAGCATTTATCTCTTATTCCAAGAATTTTCAATTGGTGGTTGCCAATGCCGAATTGCGGCGTGGCAGACGGGCTCCAACAACACGAGACATTCAATTAGGAGTTCTGCATGCTAAAGCGGACTTTGCTGTCCAGTATCGTACTTGCCCTTGTTCTACCAGTTTGTGCGCAGCAAGCCAGCGCTCAAGCGGCCAGTGGGGACGCGTCCGCGCTGGAGCAACATATCAAAGATCTGGAAGAGCGCGTTATTGCCCTGGAGGGGCAGGTTCGAATGCTAAAGAGTGCGCAAGCGACACCTGCGCCTCCACCGGCCCAGCCCCCAGGCGCGCAGGCTGCCACTGCTACACCGGAAGCAGCGCAGCCACAAGCGGCACCTCCGCAAGCTCCCACGTCTGCGCAGATTCCATCTCCAGGAATTGCTACTTCGGCGGGGCAGCTTCCCCTTTATGGGGGAGCATCGGCGGCGGCGAAGGCTTTGAATCCGGACATCAGCGTCATTGGAGACTTTATTGGCGCGGCCGGACAGGCTCCTACAGTGCCACTGTCAAATCTGCAACCATTTCCGTCCCTGCAGATGCATGAGTCGGAAGTCGGATTTCAGGCCATCATCGACCCTTACGCGCGTGGCGATTTCTTCATTTCATTTGGCGAGGAAGGCGTCAACCTGGAAGAAGGCTACATCACATTTACCGCGCTGCCCGCAGGCTTTGTGGCCAAGGTGGGCAAGATGCGTTCCGCCTTTGGCAAAGTAAACACGATGCACAACCACGTGCTGCCTTGGGTCGACCGGCCGTTTGTGACTACCAACCTGGTCGGCGGTGAAGATGGCATTGATGATGCCGGGGTCTCGATTGAGCGCATTCTACCCGCACCGAAAGGCATTTTCCTGGAAGCCACGGGGCAGGTTTTCCGAGGTGACTCGGCGGATGTGTTCCGGGCTACCACGCGAGACGATGTGAGCACAGTAGCCCACTTGCGCGGCTACAAGGACCTGACTGAGTCCACTAACCTGGACTTAGGACTCTCTTACGCGCGCGGGCACTCCGCTCCCAACTTTACTTTCAGCCCGCTGGTACCCGGGTTTTTCGTTAGCGATGTTGGGCCCGATTCCATCACGCAGCTCTATGGGGTGGATGCGACGCTGCGTTGGAAGCCGCTGCGGCGTTCGGTGTATCACTCGTTTATTGCGCGGAGCGAATTGATCTGGAGCCAGCGCCAGCAGCTTCCACGGGAACAGCGCTCCTTTGGTTTTTACACCTCGGCCGATTACCAGCTTGGACGCCGCTGGTTTCTTGGAGGACGTTTCGACCGCTCCGACCGCAACCGTTTTGACACCCTCACAGATAAGGGCGGGTCGGTAGTATTGACCTATTGGCCAAGCGAATTCAGCCAGATTCGTGGGCAATATCGGTTCACGAAGTATGCCGAGAATATCAATGCCAATGAGTTGCTCATGCAGATCATCTTCTCATTGGGGGCGCACGGGGCTCATCCGTTTTAGGGAGAATCGAATGCAAAAGATATTCGCAAGAAATGGATTTCTGACAACCTGGATTGTTGGGGTGGTGCTGTTCTTTTTCACCAGCACTGCGGCCGAAGCCAAAAAGCTGAATGTGGTGACCGCAACGACAGACATGGCGGCTCTTACGCAGGAGGTCGGTGGCGACAAAGTGAATGTCGAGTCGATTGCCAAGGGCTACCAGGATCCGCATTTCGTGGAAGCCAAGCCCAGCTTCCTGCTAAAGCTGCGGCAGGCCGACCTGCTGGTAGTGGTCGGGCTGCAACTGGAGATCGGCTGGTTGCCGCCGCTTATAACCCAGAGTGGCAATCCTAGAATTCAAGTAGGCGCGCAGGGTTACCTGGATGCTTCGCAGTTCGCTGAGATTCTCGATATTCCTACGGGCCTAGTCACGCGCGCCATGGGAGACGTGCACCCATTGGGCAATCCGCACTACTGGCTCGATCCCGATAACGGGCGGCGTATTGCCAAGGGAATTGCCGGCAAGCTGGCAGAAATGGATCCCGGCGACTCCGCTTATTTTCAGGAACGTTTTCAGGATTTCGACAAGCGTCTGACCGCTGCCGAGCAGAAGTGGGATGCCGAAATGAAGCCGTATCATGGGCGGAAGGTGGTCACCTATCACAATTCGCTGCCTAACTTCGCCAAGCATTTTGGCCTTAATGTTGTGGGCTATGTTGAGCCACGGCCCGGCATTCCGCCCACGCCCAGCCATACAATCGAATTGATTGGACTGATGAAGCGGGAAAACTGCAAAGTCATCATGGTTGAGCCTTACTTCGATCTAAAGACTCCGAACAGCATTGCCAGCCAGACCGGAGCTAAAGTAGTGGTTTATCTCCCTTCGGTAGGCGGTGAGAAGCAAGTGACAACCTATTTTCAGCTTTTCGATTACGATATTGCTTTGCTGACCAAAGCGTTCCAGGAGACACAGTAAAGGGCGAAGGAGCAACATGGAGATTCTGCCATTTCTGATCTGGCCGTTTATGGCCAGTCTTATTCTGACCGGAATACACGCATATCTCGGCGTGCATGTGGTCGAGCGTGGAGTCATCTTTGTCGACCTCGCCCTGGCGCAGATTGCCGCCCTGGGCGCCACGATTGCCATTTTGATAGGGATGGATCCACACGGGCAGGGGGCTTACTGGCTAAGCCTGGCGTTCACGTTTGTGGGAGCGGGCATCTTCGCGTTTGCCCGCACCCGGCGAGGCCATATTCCGCAGGAGGCTTTCATTGGCATTGCCTATGCCGTGGCTTCGGCGGCCGCAATCCTGGCCATGAGCAAGGCCACTGGTGAGACGGAACATCTGAAGGACATGCTGGTGGGCAACATTCTCGCGGTCTCAAGGCACGAGGTTGTCAAAACCGCTATCTTGTACGGCGCGATTGGGCTGTTTCACTACATTTTCCGTCACAAGTTTCTGCTGATCTCGACCGATCCGGCCGCGGCGGAGACTCGGGGGATGAACATCCGATTCTGGGATTTCCTGTTCTATGCCTCCTTCGGCTTCGTTGTGACTTCGTCAGTGGCCATTGCCGGGGTGTTGCTGGTGTTCTGCTATCTGATTGTGCCCTCCGTGGGAGCGATGCTGTTCGCGGATCGGGTGGGCAGACGACTGGCGATTGGATGGACCATGGGGACCCTGGTATCAGCACTGGGGGTCTATTTCTCAGTGTTGCTGGATCTGCCTACCGGTGCCACCATCGTGTGCACGTTTGGTGCGGTGCTGGTCGTGATGTTTCTGATCTATCTCTTCTTCTTCCATGGGCAGAGGGCGCGCACATTAGAAGGGGCTGCTGCCCTGGAGAGCCCAAAAGAGCGGGTCTTGAGTCGACAGTGATCTGCCACGGCTGGGTTTTATCCTAGCTGTTCGAAACCGGTGGCCTGCCTCGGCAACTATTTGAAATCCCAAGCTGTTATCAGCGGTTACCGACCCATTACTTTCGCGCCTGTCCATAGCACGTTAGTGCATTGACCTACTGGTGTCTGCTTGCTACTTTGAACCCGTACGATGCATTAGCTCCCCCCGGCGTAACGTGCATCTTAAGAAGCGCGGAGGAGGGTGCTATGAGGATTATGCATCTGTGCTACGCAGCGATCGGATTTGCGATGGCACGCTGGATTTTCCGGCGACGCCCAGTTCCTGTGCTGGACCCTGTAACTCGTTTCCGCGTCTCGGGCTTACTGTAAGCGTTTTGTAATGGGCGCGCGCCCCGTTGCGCGCTACTTCGTCGCGCGCGCCCAGTCCTCAAGATCTTCTTTCCCTCCAAGGTTCTAATCCCAACGTTCTCCGCCTTCGCCTCTACAGGCTCGCTTCTCTGGATACAATTTCTTCAGGCCGGAGTCCGTCCGCGCTCATTAATCAGCTGAATTCAGCAGGGCGCGGCCCCATGTTGCGAGCGGATGCTTGCGGCCACAATGATCGCGGCAGTCACCATGACTTTCTTCGCCATGAAGTCCAAAGTTTACGGGGCTGTGCTCGTGGCAGTTGCCGGACTGCTACTACCGACGATTACTGTTGCGCAATCTGATTCAGGCGAAGCGCCACTCGGCGATGTCGCCCGGGCCTTGCGTAAAAAGCCAGATATGCCCGCGCACACAGTCATTGATAATGACAACTTTAATCAGGTCATGGATGAGGTCGAGAGTCGAAGATTGAACGCCGCAACGCTTGCTTTTTCAGGCGATGACGCACGCAAAGCACTCAAAGTGTTCTCTCCTGATGGAACCTGCAGCTTGTCTTTTAGTGCGCAGGCGGAGCCCCTGCTTTCCGAACAGTTTCTTTCCCAGGAGTTGCCTGACAGCGAATTACCTAAGCTGGACGGCCCAGCCAGTCTCAGTGGTGATACTTTGCAGGTGTCAGTTTATAACGGAACGGCATGGAATTTACGAGAGATTACCGTAGGTTTAACGCTTCTGCGCAAGCAGACCGCGACGACCGCTGACTACGGCGTGGCCAAGTTGCTCCCGGCGGTGGCTGGAGATCCGCCGTCTTCTTTGCCTGGTGACTCTGGGGAAAAACGTTCCGACGTAACTGTGCTGATCCACCTGAAGGGAGCGGCGGCCCCACTAGCTAGCTCCGTGTTTCGCCAAGGAATGGCATTGGGCGATCCTCAAAGCTAAAGGCATACCGCCGCAGGCGCTCCCCTCGAGCCCGACCGGCCCTTCCGGTCAGCCGGCTTCATCAAGTACACCCGCTTCGACGTCTGGACCTGCTTCCTCGCTTGCTCCCCAAGGTCAGTTCTAAGCGGGCCTTGAGGAAAACCAGCACCACGCAACTAAGTCCCATCAACCTGCAAGTCAGTTAGGAAGAAGAAACCTGCCTTGGGGCAAGGGGCACAGGTTCAGTTTTACGGCTCTTCAAGCTGCGATAGGCAGCGTCGAGAATCTCTTGGTTTTGCCAGCCTTCCTCGCCTGATACCGGGAATACTGATTCGCCTTCCACGGCCGCGGCGAACGCATCCACTTGACGGGCGTAGGCAAATTTGTTTGAGAGCTGCTCGGTCTCTACCACGGCGCCATCGCGCTTGAGGTCCAGGTGGATTGGCCGTTCCACATTTAGAGCGTCATCAGCGCGCAGCACCCCCTCCTGTCCAACGATTTCAATTGGAGTGCGATACTCGGCGCGAGTTGAAACCAGAACAGTCCCTAAAGTGCCACGAGAGAATTCCAGCGACAGCACCGCTGCGGCCTCCACTTGGCCCGATGCTTCGTCCGCCGTGCCCCGCGCACTCACAGCTACGACTTCGTCTTGCAAGATGTAACGGAGTGTGTCCACGCAGTGCACGCCTACGTCACCAATTGGCCCGCCGCCAGACAGCTCTGGGTCTGTGATCCAGGTTCGCGCATGGCCACGGCCGGGAAAGCAAAACTCCGAGCGGGCGAAGACGACTTTCCCCACTTGCCCGGAGGCGATGCGCTCGCGCAGTCGAGCCGTGCTGTCCTCAAATCGAAATACCTGGGCTATGCCCAGGAGGACTTTAGCGGTATGTGCGGCCTCCACCATCTGACGACATTCCTGAGCATTCATTGCCATTGGTTTCTCACAGAGCACCGGCTTCCCGTAACTGATGGCCAGTAAGACGTCCTGTAGATGTAGAGCATTGGGCGTGGTAACGAAAACTGCGTCTACCTCGGGAGAACGGCAGAGATTTTCGGCCGAATCGAAGGCAAGCGGGATTTCGTACTGGCGTGCCGATTCCCGCGCTGCTTCCATGTTGCGCCGGGAAAGAGCAGAAACCCGGCTGCGTTTGGCCAGCGCAAAGCCCGGCATGAGCCGGCGGACAGCGTGTAATCCGAAACCGAGAATGCCAAAGCGAACCATATTTGAACTCGAGTCCGAGCCAGACCGACCGTGGTGCTGAGCTCGTCAGGCGCAGGAACTGGCGACCTGTACCAAAGACCGTGAGCGGGCAGAAAACGTAACAGAATACCGTGTCGCGCCAAGCAAGCGTGTTGACTAACTCCCCGCTGAAGCCTAACATGCGACCACAAAAGTGCGCGCCCCATCGCGATGATCGGCCAAACCCTCGGGCATTATCGGATTCTCGAAAAAATCGGCGACGGCGGCATGGGCGAAGTGTTCCGCGCTCGTGACGACCGGTTGGCGCGTGACGTCGCCCTGAAGATAGTTCGCCCAGCTGCTTCCAATGACCAGGATCGGCTCCGCCGCTTTGAGCAGGAAGCCCGCGCTGCCGCTGCTCTTAACCATCCCAACATAGTCGCGATTTATGACATCGGCATGCACGCTGGCACCCCGTATATCGTCTCCGAGTTGCTGGAAGGCCAGACCTTGCGTGAGCGGCTCTTCGATGGTGCTCTTCCCATTCGCCAAGTCACAGATTATGCCTTGCAGATCGTACAGGGCCTGATGGCCGCGCACGAAAAACATATCGTCCATCGCGACTTGAAACCGGAAAACCTGTTCATCACCAAGGATGGTCGCGTAAAGATTTTGGATTTCGGCATTGCCAAGCTGCTTCCGTCGGAAGAAACCCACGTCCGAGTTTCGACTACCATGACCACCCAGACCAAGTCAGGACTGGTTCTGGGGACAGTGGCGTACATGTCGCCGGAGCAGTTACGAGCGAGACCAGTGGACCACCGCTCCGACATTTTCAGCTTCGGGGCGATCCTGTACGAAATGCTTGGCGGGACCCGCGCTTTCAAAGGCGAAACCAATGTCGATACGATTACCGCGGTCCTGAAGGATGAGCCGGTGGAAATCACCGAAGTTCGGCCCAACGTGCCGGCGGCGTTCGAACCCATCATCGCGCATTGTCTTGAAAAAGAACCCGAGAACCGCTTTCAGTCCGCCCGCGATCTGGCCTTTGCGCTCAGCACTTTGTCGAATGTGACCGGATCCAGAACGGCCGCGCAGCCAACCGTTGATGTCCGTTCGCGCCGGCGGTTGTGGTGGGGGCTAGCGGTGGTGTTGCTGACGGCGGCGATCGGTGTTGCACTGGGTTTCAAAATACATGCTCCAGTAAATCCCTCGTACCGGCGCCTCAGCTTCGAGCGGGGTACCATTTATTCCGCCAGGTTTGCCAGCGACGGCCGAAGCGTTCTTTATGGAGCTTCCTGGAACGGCCAACCCTTAAAGCTCTATACCACAAGTTCGGAATCTCCTCTCGAGCATGCCTTGGACTTGAGCGATGCCCACCTTCTGGCGGTCTCGCCCTCGAACGAACTAGCAGTGGAATTGCATGGTAATCATGGCTCGCGACGCGAGTTCATTGACGGCACTTTGGCCCGCGCTCCATTGGCTGGCGGTGCTCCGCGCGAAATTCTGGAAGGCGTGCGCTGGGCGGATTGGGCGCCCGACGGTGAGCTTGCAGTAGTGCATCATGTGAACGGGAGCAGTCGTTTGGAGTTCCCCGTAGGTAAGGTTCTTTATGAGACTCACGGTTGGATCAGCCACGTGCGCGTGTCGCCGCAGGGTGACAAGATTGCGTTTCTTGATCATCCGGCTTTGTGGGACGACCGGGGCACCGTGGATGTGGTTGACACAAAGGGAACCAGGAGCGTTCTCTCTCCCGAATGGGAATCCGAAGACGGTCTGGCATGGAGTCCAGGCGGCGATGAACTGTGGTTCACAGCGATCGAAAGCGGCTATAACCGCG